>ERZ826220.1339-NODE-1339-length-24903-cov-9.748833_pt1 | contig 24903 bp, 17 predicted proteins | sample MGYA00519927_ERZ826220 | MGnify/ENA primary metagenome ERZ826220 (study PRJEB31778, sample SAMEA3449225) | human gut metagenome | biome: human gut; feature: human-associated habitat; material: faeces | place: United Kingdom | collected 2010/2012 ... | reverse complement strand
GCGCTCGTCTGGCCAAGGCCGTCGCCACCCGCGAAGAGGCTGTTGCCGCCAAGGGAATCATCGAGGGTTCCACCGTCGAAATCGCTGCCAAGGTCTCCGAGTCCGGCAAGCTGTTCGGCGGCGTCTCCGCAGAGAAGATCGCCATCGCGCTCTCCTCCAAGGTTGAGGTCAACCCGAAGAACATCACCGTTGAGCCGATCAAGACCACCGGTGACTTCCCGGCAACCGTCGCCCTGCACCCGGAAATCACCGCCAACTTCTTCGTGAAGGTCGTCGCTGAGTGATTTCGCCCCATTCACCGCTCGACGTCCTTACGGACCGGCGGTGAATGACTTCAGGCTGAAACACGTCTGAGCTTAAGCATCGAAAATCCCCCGTACCGATTGGTGCGGGGGATTTTCCTATATCCGCTCTTTAGCCGGCATCAGTCCTCATCGTCAATCGTGACGCTGAGCTTGCCATCCCTGATGCTGAAGCTGCCGTTGACGGTGAAGTGGGTGCTGTCGTCCTGAGACTCCCACGAATCGTCGAAATTCTTCTCTTCATACGTGCACTTCGCCTTGCCCTGCCGGGTGGAGAACGTGCCGTAATCGAGATCGATGTCGGACAGCTTCGGATAGACGCTGATGGACCACGCGAAGTTGCGGTAGTAGTCCTCGTCGTACAGGTCGAAGCCGAACGGGCAGCCTTCCGGCGCGTAGTCGGTGGACTTCGCGCATTCGTCCAGCTTGGCGTTCACGGCCTTGCTCAAGTCCTCCTTAAGCTTGGCCGTAGGCATGATCTTGAGATCGGCGGCATCGGAGTCCGCGTTCGTGCGCACCATGGTGATGCCGCTGGTGACATACCCCGACTTGCCGATCGACACCTTGTACGAACCCGGGTAGACGCGCAGCGTCCACGTGCCGCTGTCCGACTTCTCCGCATTCTTCGCGGTCACGTCAACACCGTTGACGGACAACGATTCCACGGCATTGGGCACCGACACGGTGATGGTCTTGAGCAGTGGGCTCGAGATCTTCCAATTCGGGAACAGCAGGAACTTCGACCCGTCCTTGTTGATGGTGAGCGAATCGTTGACGTTCTTGCCGTTCAGCGAATACGTCACGTTGACCTTGGCCACGCCTTCGACGGTTTTGACACTATCGATATGCGGGTTGGCGATCGTGGCGTTGTCGGCCTTCGCTACGGTGTCGGACAGCAGCTTGAGCTGGTCCTTGCCCACCTGCGGATCGGCGATGCCATTGGCTTTGCCATACTTGCCGTCGGCAATCGCCGTCAGATAGCTCTGCGCCACGGATTTCGCGCTGAAGACGGTCGAGTTGAGCACACCGTAGACAATGCCCAACACAATCAGGGCACCGATCACGATGCCGCCGATAAGGATCGTCTTCTTAGTTTTTGGGTCGAGCGGCTGACCTGCCCCCGGAGCTGCGACCGGCATAGAAGCCGTGCCTGCTGGCGATTGCGGCAGCGGCACCGCACCCGTTGCCGTGTTGCCCGTTGTCGTATTGGGCATGGACGTCGGGGCGACCGGTTGTGGAACGGCCTGTGAAACAGGCGTTGCGGTGGGCGCGGGCATTGGCGCAGCCGGCGTCGCGGGCTGGGGGACCGATGCGGCCGGAGCTGCCGGAGTAGTTGGATTGGCCGGCTGTGCGGCAGCCGAAGCCGTCGGCATGGTCGCTGTTGCGGTCGTGCCGCTCGCCGTGGCAGAGGTCTTCTTCATGCCGTAGGACGGATCGCAGGACTTGACGTAATCGACCACGTTCTGCGGGGTCTGCTGCACGGTGCCACCGACGATGATCCGCCACATGCCCGGCAGGGACGCCACCAGCGTCGGACCGAACGTCATCGCGGCCACCTCGATCAGGAACGCCCAGATGCCGGCGACGAGGAAATACCACATCGGGGTCGTCATCGACATGCTGGACGAGGCGTATCCCGCCGCGAAATAAGTGAACAGGAACTCCGCGGCCAGCCAGAACACCATCGCGGCCACCGGAGCCTTCCACGTATGCTGCCAGCCCGCGTAATACGGGTCGTACATATTGCGCGCGGTCTCACGCAGCGCGATATAGAACGTGGCAAGCAGGAACAGCACGAAGCAGATCCACAGAATCCAGCCATACTGGCTGAGGGAGGACACGTTGAACAACGTGATCGTATGGACGCTGTAGCTGGACGTCGAGAAGGCGATGCCGCCGAACGAGGACAGCGAAATCAGCATAAGCGGCAGAGCCGGGAACAGCAGCGGAACCAGCAGCAGACCGCCTGCGCCGAGATGGTTCGCGGCGGACATGGCGATCGTCGCCACCAGGCCAAGCACCAGGAACAGCACGCCGTAGATCGCAAACGATTCGACCAGCGTGCGCACGAAGCCACGAGCGCGGTGCGCCCAACGCCAAGCGGCGGAGAAGACGTTACCCGAATCGCCCGCATACTGTGCCAACGCGTAGCCGGCCAGCGCACCGGCCGCCGACAGCAGGAACGCCATGCAGAACGTGCGGAAGGACACGCCGGAAAGCGACGCGGAAGCGGAATAGTCGCTGTAGGAACCACCCACCGTCACCGGGAAGATGGCGGCGAAGACCAGCAGCACCAGGCCGGACAGCACGCCGACGATCAGCGAGCTGATGACGCCCGTCCACTTGAAACGAAGCGCGAACCTGCGTGCCAGCATATATGCGCCGAACGCGGCGCCGATCGCCAATGCCACGCCGGGCAGTCCGACCGGCAGCGTCACGCTGACGTGCGAGGCGTCAATGCCGAGATTGCTCAGCGAGAAGCCCTGGGAGCTGGTTTTGAGATTCAGCGAACCGCCAACGCCGAGCGTCATCACGGTGAAGAGAATCTGGAAGAAATTCGGGCCGGAGCCGGACACACCGTTGTTGCCCAGGAAGGAGGCGGTGTCGGAAAAGCCCGGAATGCCGGCAAGCCCGTTGCTGGCCGCGGCATTGCCCATGAAGAAGACGATCGATGCGAGCAGCGCGAACACCACGCTCGCGCCGAGACCGATGCCGAGGCTGGCGCCCATGGTCTTCATGGACTGCGGTGTGGTCAGCGCGGTGATGGTGGGATCGGCCGCCGGACGGGCGATTTGCTGGGTCGGCTGGCTTGGCTGCGGCGCTGCTGCCGGCTGCGGGGCCGGGGATGGCGCATACTGGAACTGCTGCGTCGGCGCGGCCTGTGGTGCCACCGTTTGCGTTGCCTGCGCCTGAGCGGTCGGCTGTGCTTGCGCCGCCGGTTGCGGTGTGGTGGGCTGCGGGACGGTGGTTTGCGGAGCTGCCGGTGCGGCGCTATTGGGCAGCGGGACGGCAGCGGTCGGCATCTGCGGGGCCGGTGCCATGTGCGGCGCGGAAGACAGCATGGTGCCGTCATCGGATTCCGGCGCGGCCGGCGCTTGCGGTGCCGCCGCGGTCGTTTGGGTGAGCGGTGAGCCGCACGAGGCGCAGAATTTAGCGCCTTCGATGGTCGGCTGACCGCAATTTGGGCATGCCATAGGTAAGCCTTTCTCCTTCTTGATGCGCGTCATATACTCCTGTGACGCGCCATGGTCCTTATTATAAAGGGCCTCTGGCGCGCCGACGGGCTCGACGATGATGCGTGCTATTCGGCTCGCCGCGGTGGAAATGTGTGATGGAAAAGTTCGTGCCGTTGACTATCGGAGTGGTTGCATTGCGGCAGAATGTGAAGAAAATGTGATTACTTGGATTTTATGGCGCCATCGCGCCGCATTCTTCGTCGTATGACGCGATGCGCACCATAGATGGCGATTTGCTGAAAACGTTGGAAAATAGCGGTTTTATGATTGCGACACGCCGAGGGTTGCGTTCTTTCCGATTCTGAGTATATTTACTCCATGTGCTCAGCGAGAACAAAAACCTCGCCAAGACCAACGCCCCTTTAGCTCAGTTGGTTAGAGCAGCTGACTCTTAATCAGCGTGTCCAGGGTTCGAATCCCTGAGGGGGCACAGACAAGACCCAAGCCAATGGCTTGGGTCTTTTTCGTATTTCGGACATGTGTCCACCCAAAGCCGCGTTACTTCCTCCGTACGGAGTAAGGTAGTGCGCTGTTGTCCGCCCAGAGCGGAATCGCAATTCATCTCGAATCGCACGAATCGTAAGAATCGTTAGAGAAGAAGCAATAGAGGAAACTGCAGTGGAATACACACTCTTCACCAAGCTTGCCGCGGAATTCGTCGGCACCGCCGTGCTGATGGTCTTCGGCAACGGCGCTGTCGCCAACGCGGAACTGAAAAACACCAAGGGCTACCATGCCGGCTGGCTGAACATCGCCATGGGCTACGGCTTCGGCGTCATGTTCCCGGTCCTGATGTTCGGCGGCGTCTCCGGCGCCCACATCAACCCGGCCATGACCCTCGCGCAGGCCGTCAACGGCATGTTCCCGTGGAACGAGGTCCTGCCGTACATCATCGCCCAGCTGCTCGGCGCAGTGGCGGGCCAGCTCATCGTGTACGTCACCTACCTGCCGCACTACAAGGACACCGACGATGCCGAAGCCATCCTTGGCACCTTCTGCACCACCGACGCGCACAACGACCGCGTGAACTACTTCCTCAACGAGTTCTTCGGCACCTTCATGCTGGTGCTCGGCGCCCTGTGTTGCCTGTCCCTGCCGTGGGGCAAGGCGAACCCGGCCGCCGCATCCATCGTCGTCGGCTTCATCGTGTGGGGCCTCGTGACCTCCATGGGCGGCCCGACCGGCCCTGGTCTGAATCCTGCCCGCGACCTCATGCCGCGCCTCCTGCACGCCATCCTGCCGATTCCGAACAAGGGCGATTCCCGCTGGGGCGAGGCCTGGATTCCGGTCGTGGCTCCGATCGCAGGCGCTATCGTCGGCGCGTTCCTGTTCAAGGTGCTGTTCGCCTGAGCATTACTTTGACGATTGCCGGCATTCGTCTGGCATGCTGGTAAGGCCCGTGATTCCCTCCGGAATCGCGGGCCTTACGCATAGGTGGTATGCATGGCGGTCGGCGGCTTCGGCATGTTGACTGAGACTGGTACTGTTGCCGAAGAGAGAAACATCACCATATCGGGAGGCTGGATTGAAGCGGATTCGTCGTATCATACGTGCGCTCGATCCGAAAGCCGACGCCACAATGGGCCAACGGGAACGGCTTGAGGCGTTTCGCATCCGCAGGGCCGCCGTGCTGGTGCTCGTGCTGTTCCTGCTGATCGCATCGATGACGTCCTGCAGCGTGCACGCACTGCTGGTCCGCATGACGCCGAACACGCAGACGACGGCACAAGCCACGCATTCGACGTCGGCCAAGAAGCCAGCCAAGAAAACAGCCAAAACCAATCAGCATAAGACGGCCCAAAAAACCAAACCGGAAACCAAACAATCGCAGGAAGAGCAGGCCGTCGCCAAAGCGGTGAGCGCGCAATCGGCGGCACTGAGCGACGACGAGAAAACCGCGATTCTGAACAAAGCGCAGGAAACCGCGCAAAACAGCGGCAAACCGGTAACGCAATACCATTACTGCATCGCGACCAAAGGAAACGTCGGTTCGGCCGACGAATTCGGCAACGCGGCGTTCCGCATCCTCAACGACGAACACGGATGGCCACGCGCCGGAGCCATATTCGACCAATCCACGGACGGCAACTGCGATTTCAATCTCGTGCTGTCCCAAGCGTCGGAAATGACGTCGTTCTCGCCATCATGCTCGGTGGAATACAGCTGCAGGGTCGACAACAACGTGATCGTCAACGACGACCGTTGGAACGGTGGCACGCAACAATGGCTCGCCGCCGGCGGCAACCTGGCACGATACCGCACGATGGTGATCAACCATGAGGTCGGACACCGGCTGGGGCACATCGACAACGAAACGACCTGCGCCGGCGAAGGCCAGTTGGCGCCGCTGATGCAGGAGCAATCCATGCATTTGGACGGCTGCAAGGTCAACGAATATCCGCTTGACTCGGAGCTGTGGATCGGCTGAACGTCGACTGCTTCCCGTTATTTTCTGCTGTTTTCTGCTGTTTTCTGCTGTTTTCCGGACTGACCGGGTCGTCTCGGCAATTCGGCGAGATTCGGCCAGCCGTTGTCACAAGCCGAAATACGCGTCGAAATCGTCTTGGCTGATACTGCGGTCGGCCGTATCGGCCCGTACCTTACCCCAATCGAACTCCTGCAACGCCTCGACGGCGCTCATCGGCTGCGGACTGGTATGCGCGGAATCGCCCTGCAAACCAAGCAGCCACGCGCAATAGCCGACAACCTGTTCCGCGGTGACGCCATGCGCGCGCAGCGCCCCCATATCCAAAGAGCGCTCGCGTTTGGCGAGTCTGCGGCCGGCCGCGTTGTCGATAAGCGGCAGATGCGCGTACCGTGGGTTTTCGGGGTTATATGGGGTGTATTGCGATTGTGGTGCGTGCTGCGATGGTGCAGAAGCCTGCGTTTTCGCCTTGCGGAATCCCGCCTTGATAAGTGCTTGGCGAATGGCGATTTGCAGGGCGTTCGATCGGAGCAGGTCGCGGCCGCGCACGATGTCGTCGACGCCCATGTCAAGATCGTCCACGACCACCACCAGCTGGTAGGAGAACAGGCCGTCGGCGCGGCGCACGATGGTGTCGCCGACGTCGTGCGCCAGATTGAATTCCTGATGACCGAACACTGCATCATCGAATTGGACGGTTGCGCGCGGGTTTGTGTCGGCGGGCATGGCGATGCGCAGCGAATGGCGGTCGCCGTTGGCCAGCCGCCGCCGGACGGTATCCGGATTGCTGGCGATAAGCCGGCGGCACGTGCCGGGATACACCATGAAACGGTCGCCTTCCTGCGGTGCGGAGGCTGCGCGGATGTCGGCGCGCGAGCAGAAGCAAGGGTAAATCAGCGGGGTTGTGCCAGCGATTGCGTTGTTGGCTGCGCTGCCGACTGCGGGGGTGTGGTCGTTGCGCGCGTCAAACGGCGAATCGTATGCGTCGTCAATCGTCAGGTTTTCCAAGCAATGCAGCGCCTCACGGTACAGGTCGTGCCGGGCGGATTGGAACACCGGATCGCCGTCCCAATCCAATCCAAGCCAATGCAGATCGTCCATCATCAGTTCGGCTGCGCCGGGCACCACGCGCGGTTCGTCGATGTCTTCGATGCGCAGCAGCATGCCGTCGCCGCGGCTGCGCGCGGACAGCCATGCTCCGAGCATCGCATAGATGTTGCCGATGTGCATGCGGCCTGATGGGGTGGGTGCGAAACGACCTGGCACGGGGTTCCTTCCTGTCGTTGGCGGGCGGTTCGGTGTTGCCGATGCGGAGACCGGTTGCGCCGATGCTTGCAACTGTACCTGCATCGGCGGCCGGAACGGCGGGTTTCGTGGGACGCGATTGTGGAATGCGTTGCTGGACGTGCCGTGACGTGCCATGCCGAGGTTGCAGCGTGCTCCGAAAACGTGCCGTCGCTGTGAGATATCTCACAGTGTGAGAAGGATATTTAGCGCATGGTGATACGGGCCGCGCGTTTCGTTTGGGGTGTGCGTAAGGTGGTGTGCGTCATCCGGTATTCTGGGTGGTGATTTCGGCAATTCGGTCTATGCGTTATCGGTATGGCCGGTCAAAAGGGGATTTACAAGGGGCGAATATGACGAAGCGACAGTTCAGTAGAGCGGAAATCGAATACCTGCGTACATTGCCGTCGATCGACGCGGTGACGGACAGCAGAATCACGTATGCGAGGGAATTCCAAATCGACTGCATGAGGCGGTATCTGCAGGGGGAGAAGCCGACTGCGATCTTCATTTCCGCGGGATTGAGCCCATCGGTCATCGGGCACAAGCGCATCGAACGCAATATCGCACGCTGGAAGCGTGACGAGGACATCATGCGCAAGGCGGCCGAAGAGCCGGAACCGCATGATACGGCTGTGGACAACCACAATGCGATGTCGGAAGTGCCGTTGGGCAAGATTCAATCGCTGGTATGCCAGGTGATGGTGTTGAGCGATCGCGTCGATAAATTGGAGCGTTTGGTGGAGGGGCTGCGCAAGGGGGATAAAATCTGAAAAAAAGTTTTCAGATTTATTGGTTTTTTCCGGCGGTTCGCGCGCATTTATCTGATACATTAAATGCGTAGACGGAGTCTTTGAAGTCCCCCTTCTACTGCCGTCTGGTTTTATAGCCCGCGCGAATTTATGACCGCTTTATCGCTTCACTTCAGGTCATCGCGCGGGCTTTTTTATACGTTGTCGGCGGTTTTCTGGTAACACTGGTATCGAAATATCAGCCGACATGCCGGAAACGGTGGTGCCGGCCGCGGACCGGCGGTCGAATGAACTTGCGAGAGGTGGACGATGACTGCATACATGGATCACAAGAACCTCGCCAACGAGGTGATCGACGATGCGCGCGCACGTGAGATCACGGACGGCGTGCATCGTGTGCTCGACCGCATCGCGGCAGCTGAGGAACAAGCCGGACGCGAAGCCGGCTCCGTGCGCCTGCTGGCCGCCACGAAGACGCGCGACATCGGCGAAATCATGGTTGCGATTGATGCCGGCGTGCGCATGATCGGCGAGAACCGTCCGCAGGAAGTGACGGCGAAGGCCAAAGGGCTGGCACGGCGATGCGCGGAACGCGGGTTTTCGCTGGGCGTCGCAGGCGTCGCGCCGGATGCTGCGGCGGAGCATATTCCATTCCACCTGATCGGCCAGCTGCAAAGCAATAAAATCGGCAAAGTGCTGCCGGTGGTCGACACTATCGAATCGGTCGATTCAATCGATTTGGCAGAAAAAATTTCACGTAGAGCCGTGGCTCGCGGTATTACTGTCGGCGTGCTGCTGGAAGTCAACGAATCCGGCGAGGAATCGAAATCCGGTTGCGATCCGGCGCACGCCATCCGCATCGCGCAGAAAATCGGCACGTTGGACGGCATCGAATTGCAGGGACTGATGACGATCGGCGCGCATGTGTACGACGAAACGGTGATTCGCCGCGGTTTCTCGCACCTGCGCAAGACCCGCGACCTCATCCTCGCATCCGGCGAACCGGGCACGGACCGTTGCCGGGAACTGTCGATGGGCATGACCGGCGACATGGAACTGGCCATCGCCGAAGGTTCCACCATCGTGCGCGTCGGCACTGCGATTTTCGGTGAGCGTGCGTTCATCTGAGCGCTTTCTTTGACTTTTTCTGTTTTTTTAAGGATTTGCGAGGCTCGTCCGCCTGGATTGCATTCGTCTGGCTTACATTCGTCTGACTTGCATTCCTCTGAAAAACGGCTTGTCTGAGCTGCGTTCCGCCGGTAGGTGGGGTGCTGCGCGGTTTGGTGCCAAAATTGCCGGTTTCGTGCCTGAAACCGTTGTCTTTCTAGGGGTAAGCCCTCCTATAGGGGGCAAGGGCTTTCGTATGGCGGGTGTGAACATGGGTGTGTTCGAAGGAGAAACCCATGTTTTGGTCTGCCTCTCGATTGATGAGTAAACCCGTCCGTCTGCTCGCCCGCAGGACGGATTCCTACGTGCATGCGCATGCGGTGCTGCGTTCGCCCATGCGGCTGTTCGGTGCCGTGGCGGGCGCCTCGGCTGATTCCTATGATGCCGGTGACGATAACGATGGCATCGGCAATGGCGCCGGAGTCGGATCTGATGCCGGTGCAGCTGCCGACAGTGGTCATGCCGGAACTGTTGCGTTCGCTGGAACGTCTGCTGGAACGTTCGCTGGAACGCCGTCGTTTTACGAGGCGATTGACATTGCCGATGTGGTTCGCGCGCGCAGGCTGCGGCGGATTCGTTTCATATTGGTGCGGTGCGTGTCCGTGCTGCTGATCGTGGGCGCGGTGGTGGTCGCGTCGTTGCCGTTCGCCATGCAGGCGCATTCCGCGCGGCGCTTGGCCGAGACATCCGATTCGGCGGCTCGCACGGTTGCCGGATGGCCGTATCCGATGGCGGTGGAGGAGTTGGAACGGGCGCGCGCATACAATCGGCGGCTTGCCGTGGAAGGACAGCCGGTATTGGGCGAGGCGGCCGATCCGTTCACTACCAGACCGGCTGGCACTGCCGGAGATGCTGATACCGCCGACGATTCGGCGCCTTCCGGCGGTGCCGGGCTTTCCGCGGCGGACACGGACGCGAACTATCAGGGCCTGCTGGATTCCGGCGCAGGCATCATGGGCACGGTATTGGTGCCCAAAATCGGCGTGGAACTGCCGATTCGGCATGGTACGTCCGAACCGGTGCTCGCCGTCGGCGCAGGGCATCTGTACGGCACCAGCCTGCCGGTCGGCGGCACTGGCTCGCATACGGTGGTCACCGGGCATCGCGGCCTGGTCAAATCGTTGATGTTCACACGGCTCGACGAACTGCACGACGGCGATTTCATGTACATCAAAGTGATGGACGAGACGCTGGGATACGAAGTGGACCGAATCAGCGTGATCGAACCGGACGACGTCTCACGGTTGAAAATCGTGCCCGGCGAAGACCGGCTGACGTTGATGACCTGCACGCCATACGGCATCAACACGCATCGGCTGCTAGTCTCCGGGCATCGCGTCGCAATACCGCTGCCCGCGCCAGATCCGGCCGACGTGCGCGACGAACGTGCGACCGAACTGGGCGCGCTCGCCATGACCATCGTTTGCACGATGGGCGGCATGCTGTTGTGCTGCATGGTCGTGCGGTCGATGCGGCCCCGACACCGAATCATGCGGCACGCTTCCACCTGGCCGCGTAAAGGATAAGGGGGAAGGCCGCGATTTTCGCGGGTCCGCACGTTCCCCGAACCCATCAATGGAGGGGACGGGTTTCAAAACGTTCATCCATAAGGTTCAAGGCATGGAGGCGCATAGGCAATTCGCCACAGCGCCATGAGAGATGGACATGTCATGAAGTGGATGAAGGACCCGCTTGCCGGCTTCATAAGCCGGTGTGGCGCGCGGATGGGAAAATTCACCGCATTGCTTGTCACGATTGCGATGCTGGCCGGCACCACGGGAGCCGGCGCGACCGCGTTCGCCGACGAAACGGTGACGGATGGCGGCAACGTGGCCGCCGAATCCGCAGCGAGCCAGCCGGAATCGACACAACAATCCGATGCTGAAAACGCAGTCGGATCGGACGTTGCCGACATTGCCGGGCAAGATGTTGCCGGACAGTCCGCAACGGACGATGACGACGCACAATGCCTTACGGACGACGGCGAATCGCAGCAGCCATCGAACGAACAAGCGCAATCGCAACTGCAGTCGCAATCGCAACCGGAACAACCGTCGGAGACGATGCCGGAACAGCGGCAGCCGTGCGATAAGACGGAACAGCCGAATGAGCAGAAGGAGCAGGAACGGCAGGCGGTTAGGCAGCCGACGGCTGAGAACGCTGACGTACCTGCAAATGGTGCTGCACCGGCTCAAGACGGCGATCGAAACGACCATGCCGGCGAAAATCGCACGGATGCTGTGGCGAATGGCGATGCGGGCGCGACAGCCGATGACGGCAAAACCGGCGATGCGGACGATGCTGACAACGATGGCAACACTGCTGAAGATGCCGACGATGCCGAACACATCATGCGCGATCGCTTCACCTTCAATCGCAAAACCGTGATGCGTGCCGCGCGTAACGTCGCCGTGCCGCAGCCGGACCACACGAAAAGCATCACATACAACAACGGCGGCAAATACACGCTGAACCTCAACGTGGTGGGCAAGGATACCCGCGAAAGCCATGAGACCACGGAGAAAATCGAAGTGGTGCTCGTACTGGACACGTCTGGATCGATGAACTACTGCATGGACGGAAGCCAAAGAAGATGCAACAAATCGAATCCGAAGCGGTTGACGGCGCTGAAAGAAGCGGCGACCAGCTTCATCGACGCCACCGAGACCACCAACGACACCATCCAGGACGAAAACAGCAAAGTGCGAATCGCCATCGCTCAATTCGGGCAGACATCCGGCGTGGTGAGTTCCCTGACCAGCGATACCGCCGCTCTGAAATCATCGGTGAGCAGGCTGTCCGCCAATGGCGCGACCCCTGCGGACAAAGGCATGGCCGCCGCGCAGACGGCATTGCTGCGGGCAAGGCCAGGCGCGAAGAAAATCGTCATTTTCTTCGCGGACGGTGTGCCGACCACGCAAAACACTTTTAGCACGAGAGTCGCCAATGACGCCGTGACAACCGCGCTCGCCATGAAATCGGCCGGCACGCTCATCTACAGCATCGGCATCTTCGAAGGCGCCAATCCGGAACAGCAATCGTTCGGTAACAGGGAGAACGACCAAGCCAACCAGTTCATGCACGCCGTATCCAGCAACTATCCGAACGCCACCGCGTACGACAAAGCCAATTGGGTTACGGGCGGCAACCTCGGCTACTACAAGGCCACCAACAGCGCTGACGACCTGACGAAGATCTTCGACGACATCCAGAAGGAAATCACCACGGGAAGCGCCTACAGCGGCGTCTCGATCGTCGACGAGCTGTCCGAATACGCGCAGGTCGATGGCGTTGTCTGGAACATGGCCAGCATGCGGAACTTCGGCGGAGCGACCTATTACCGGGTGACCGGCGGCGTGACGCTCAACGTGACGAATCTGCCTTCGGGGGCTACGCCTCCAGTGCTGGAACGTGATTACACATTGTGGTACAGCGACGCCGGCAACGGCAAGATCCGCGTCGAATTCGCCGGCGATTACGAGCTGCTGCACAACGCGACCTACACGCTCTCGTACGGCATAGTGCCAACCGACAGCGCCTACGCGCGGGTCAATATGGTCGACGGCGGCATCAACTACGACGCGACCGGCGACGCGGGCACCGGCACGACTTCCGCAGGAAAGCCGGGCTTCCGATCGAACGCGTCGGCGCAGGTCTGTTACACCTTCGACAAGCAGTCCGCCTGCGCGGCCTACCAGCATCCCGTATTGCAGGTGCCGTCCGCCAACGTGGTCGTGACGAAACATTGGGAAGGCGGAATGCCGGCGAGTGGAGCCACATTGCGCATCGATTTCATGCAGGGCGGCGCATCGAAGCTGGGCAAAGACCTTTCCGAAGATGACGAGCTGCCTACCGGCGAATGGCAGTACACATTCCGTGGCGTGATGGCAGGCGACTACACCGTCACGGAAGGCAACATCGCCGGCTATCACGCGAAAGGCAACGTCACCTCAGTGCCGATCAGCATCACCAGAGCCGACATGTGGAGCGCGTTCGACAAGGGACAGACCGCCACCTACGAAGCCTCGTTCACCAACGTGAAAGAGACGGTGGCCGTGCTGCCGCTGTCCGGCGCATCGGAAGGACGGACCTGGCTGGTCGTGGCCGGCGTCACGGCACTGGTGCTGCTGCTTGCGGGCATCGTCGGACTGGCTTTGATCGGGCGCGGACGGCCGTGACGGAACTGCCGGACGGCAATCGCAATTCTCTGATCGCAATCCGGCAATCGCAATTTTTGCATAGACAACTAAAGAGCAACACAACTTACGAAACTTCCCATAAAACCAACCAATCGGCTGCGGTAACAAGGCCGACCAAACCAAGGAAGAGAGGTCTCTCATCATGAAGACGAGAAGGCTTTGTGCAGTAATCGCCGCGGCGGCAACGTTGCTGGGCGGTATGGCGTTCGGCACGGCCGGAGCGTATGCGGCCGGCAGCGCATCGATCGAAGTGCGGCATTCGCAGAAGGGGCACACCTACTCCGCGTACAAGTTCGCCTCGCTGACGGTGGACGGCGACGCCGTGCAGGTCGACACCGCCGCCGATTGGGTGACTGCTGTGACCGACGCGGTGGCCGCCGCCAACAACAACATGGACCCCGTTGTCAGCATGCCCTCCGAATATGACAGCAATCCGGCCGCGTTCGCCGCAACCAAGACCGGCGATAACGACGCCGCCTGGTTCCGCACATTCGCGGCCTCGTTGGCGGTTGGCGATGGCGTCGTCGCCGACAAAACCGTTGCAGGCAACGGCGGTACGGCTGCCATCGGTTCGCTTGAAGAAGGCTGGTATCTCATCACCGATGTGGACAAGGACGGCGGTCGGGGAACCAATGCCATCGTCGCCACCACGCTGAACGGCGTGGCCGCCACATTCAAAGTGAAGGGCGATCCGGCAACCGGCCAGGGCAAGATCAACGCTGTCGGCATGTTTGTGGCCAAGAACGAGAACGAGCCCGACCAGCCGGGCAAGACGGCCGATACGATTACCACCACTGAAGGCGTGAGCATTGGGCAGACCGTCGCCTACACCATCACGCTGGATATTCCGAACGCGGCCGAAGGCTACGACAAGTATCCGTACTTCGTGAAGGACGTGGCATCCAAGGGCCTGACGGTCAACAAGGACTTCAAGGCCGTTGTTCGAGCCGCGGATGGCACGGAAACGAATATGCCGTTCACCTACGTGACCGTTCCGACCGTTGGAGCCGACGGCAAGACCACCACCGTGCTGGAATTCGACTTGGCCAACAAGAGCGGCCAGCTGGTCATCACCTACACCGCCGTGGTCAACAAGGACATCATCGACATGGGCAACAAGGTTACCAACAAGGCGGCCGTGTCCCGTGACACCGAGGTGTGGAATACGCCGGTCGAATTCGACTCCTATACCGGGGGCTTCTCCTTCCGCAAGTACGGTGTCGGAAGCGATGCCAATGGTCTCGCAGGAGCGAAGTTCCACGTGTTCGAGGGAACCGAGGTTTCGCAGACCCCGCTCAAGTTCATCAAGATTGTGGATGGCGAATACCGCCTTGCCGAAGCGAACGAGAACGGCGCTGTCGCGGATGTGGAAACCACCACCGGCGACGTGAAAATCATGGGCTTGAAGTCCGGCAAGTACACGCTGAAGGAAACCGGATTCGCGAGCGGCTATGCGAAGAACTTTGTGCCGATCTTCACCGTCGAACTAGCTGTGAACCAGGAAACCGGCAAGTCGACCTTCAAGCTGGTCGGCGCCAACAACCTCGGTCTGGCAAGCAGGCTTGACGAGGGCATGTCCGACAAGGCAATCCAGGTCAAGAACGTGAAGAACGTCACGCAGCTGCCGCTCACCGGCGCCATGGGAACCGTGCTGTTCACCATCGCGGCCCTGGTAATGGCCGGAGCCGGACTGGCGCTCGTGCTGCGCTTCCGCGAATCCGATACGCCGATGGCGGTCTGAGCGGGCCAGCAGACAGGCAACGGGGCTTGTTCGGGCGGGTGAGTCGTTGAGCGATCAACGGTTCACCCGCTTTTGTTGTGACGAATACGGGTGATTTAGGGTTTAGTACCGCCTGAAATGGTTGGAAAAACGCCATTCGTACCGGTATGATGGAACACGAAGCGAACAACGGATCGGATTGCTGCCTTGCATCGCAAACACGTATCGCAAGCGCGCATCGCAAACCGAATCGCAAGCCGAACAGGGGAATGGCATGACGGAGGCCATTCGACTGCCGTGCGGTGGAAGGGAGCCGCCGCACGCCAAGCCGAAAGGGAACATCATGTGCAACGGTGGGGGAGCGTTCAGTCCGGAAGAAGTCGAATATCTGCGCTCGCTGCCGGTGGTGGCCGAAGCGACGTCGCGACGCATCACCTACACGGAATCGTTCAAACACAACTGCATGCGCCGGTACCATGCGGGCGAATCGCCGGTCGAACTGTTCCGCGAAGCCGGACTCGACCCATCGCTGATCGGCTATAAGCGCATCGAACGTTGTTTCGCGCGCTGGCGCAAGATTGCCTGCCGTATGGGCACGGACCGGCTGGTATCGGTTGATGGGAATGGTGGAGTGGTGCCATCGGCGTCGGCGGGTGTGGTTCCGTCGGCGGACTCGGCGGAGGTTGCTCGATCTGCGGTATCGCAGCCGGTGCAGCCAACGCAACCGGCGGAAACGCAAAGCAATGCGACGCTGCCCGCGCCGCGCAACGCAGCCGAGGTCCCGATTCTGTCGGGAGGTGACGTGCGCGACCTGCTCATCGCCCAGCAGGTGCGCCGCATCGACGAGCTGGAACGCGAGGTGGCGGCGTTGCGGGCGGAACTGCATCGCAAATAATCGCAAAAATCGTAAAAAATGCGAGCAATCGGCATCGTCCGCAAAGCGACGCATGTCGAGAACGGCGGGCGTGGCGAGCGGGTAGACTTGCGGGTATGAGAATCGCACGTTTTACGCATAATGATGTACCGCAGTACGCCTTCGTTCAGACCGACAAGAACGACGGCAAGGACTATCTCGTGGCCTTGAACGGCTATCCGCTGTCCGGCCAGGCCGTCGAGCCGACCGGCGAGCGCTATCCGGTGGATGGTGACGGCATTCGTCTGCTGGCTCCGGTGATTCCGTCGAAGGTGTACGGTTTGGCGAAGAATTATGAGGCGCATGCGCGGTTCATGCATGAGGCCGGTCATTCCGATATCAAGCATGCGCCGGAGGATATGGTGATTTTCACCAAGCCGAGCACGTCGGTGATTGGTCCGGATGATCCGATTGTGATTCCGCTGTGTTCGAATGATATGAATTTCGAGCCGGAGTTGGCTGTGGTGATGGGTCGTATCGCCAAGAATGTGCCGGTGGAGCAGGCCATGGATTATGTGCTGGGTTTCACGTGCGTGAATGATGTGACGTTGCGTGATCTGCAGGGTCTTGACCCGACGTGGACGCGTGCGAAGGGTTTTGATACGGCGTGCCCGTTGGGTCCGTGGATTGTGACGCGTGACGATGTGGATTGGAAGGATGCGAAGATTTCCTTCACGCTCAACGGTGAGGATGTGCCGATGGCGTCGGGTACCACGGCGAATCTGATTCACGGCATTCCTGAGCAGATCGCGGCGATTACGAGTTTCACCACGCTGCTGCCGGGCGATGTGATTATGACGGGTACGCCGAACGCGTCGGGTCATCTGGATCCGGGTGACGAGGCGATCGTGCACGTCGAGGGCATCGGCGATCTGCGCAACGTGGTGGTGCGCGGCTGATTTTCGGCTTGCTGGCGGACTTTGGATTAGGCGGGTTTGCAACGTTTCGTGATTTCGTTACGTTGCTGCCCGCCTTTTTCGTATGTATTGCGATTGCCGGTGAGCGCTGGTGATTGTCGGTGACTGCCGTCCTGTGTCGAAAGACGGTTTTGAGAAACGCAAAAAGTTGAGTGTGTGGGACTCAAGTTTTGGGAATATAATGGCGATGAAGTCGGTTGAGCATATCAGACAACGACATATGCGTCCGAACGCCGGCCCGGTAGCGAAGGCCGGGCGGCCGGGCGCGAACCATGGAGGATGATATGGAACAGAAGTTCACGCAGATGGCGCAGGAAGCGCTTTCGGACGCCGTTCAGAACGCGGCGGCGCTGGGCAATCCGCAGGTAGACACCCTGCACCTGCTGGACGCGATGCTGCGTCAGGAAAACAGCATGGCCCGCGCGCTCATCGAAGCGGCAGGCGGCAACGCGCAAAACGTGAGCGCCGAAGTGCATCAGGCGATGCAATCGCTGCCGAGCGCCAGCGGATCGACCACAACGCAGCCGGACGTCAGCAGGCAGCTGTCGGCGGTGCTATCGCAAGCCGAAAAAGAAATGCAACGGAGGGGAGACGAGTACGTCACCGTCGACCTCATGCTGGTCGCAATCGCGGCCGCGAAACCTAATCAAAGCGCGGACATCTTGGAAAAGAACGGTCTTACCGCGGATAAGCTGCGTAACGCCCTGACCGCCGCGCGCGGCAGCGACCGCAAGGTGACCAGCGCCGACGCGGAAGGCTCGTACAAGGCTTTGGAGAAGTACTCCACCGATTTGACGGCCGCCGCGAAGGAAGGCAAGCTCGACCCGGTGATCGGCCGTGACCAGGAAATCCGCCGCGTCATCCAGATCCTGTCCCGCCGTACCAAGAACAATCCTGTGCTGATCGGCGAGCCTGGCGTCGGCAAAACCGCCGTCGTCGAAGGCCTGGCGCAGCGCATCGTCGCCGGCGACGTGCCGACCACCCTGCAGAACAAGAAGCTTATCTCGCTTGACCTGGGCTCCATGGTGGCTGGTTCCAAGTACCGTGGCGAATTCGAGGAACGTCTGAAGAGCGTGCTTGAGGAGATCAAGAAGGCCGACGGGCAGATCATCACCTTCATCGACGAGATCCACACCATCGTCGGCGCGGGCGCGGCCGAAGGCTCCATGGACGCGGGCAATATGCTCAAGCCCATGCTGGCCCGTGGCGAACTGCGCCTGATCGGCGCCACCACACTGGACGAATACCGTGAGAACATCGAAAAGGATCCGGCGCTCGAACGTCGTTTCCAGCAGGTGTTCGTCGGCGAGCCGAGCGTGGAGGACACCGTCGCCATCCTGCGCGGCATCGCGCCGAAGTATGAGGCCCACCACAAGGTGACCATCGGCGACGACGCGCTGGTCGCGGCGGCAACCCTGTCGAACCGCTACATTTCCGGACGCCAGCTGCCGGACAAGGCCATCGATCTGGTGGATGAGGCCGCAGCGCACCTGCGCATGGAACTCGACTCCTCGCCTGAGGAAATCGACGAACTGCGCCGCCAGGTGGACCGTCTCAAGATGGAGAAGTCGTACCTGCTGGGCAATCCGAAGAACGACAAGGCCGCGGAAAAGGCCGAAGCGGAACTGGACGACAGCGCCAAGGACCGTCTCGCCGATTTGAACCAGGAAATCGCCGACAAAAGCGAAAAGCTCAACGGGCTGAAAGCGCGTTGGGACGCCGAAAAGAACGGCCACAACCGTATCGGCGACCTGCGCAAGAAGCTCGACGAGCTGCGTACGCAAGCCGAAAAGTACGAGCGCGAAGGCGACCTGGCGAAATCGTCAGCCATCAACTACGGCGAAATCCCGGCCATCCAGAAGGAAATCGCCCAAGCCGAGAAGAACGAGGCGGAATCGGGCGGAGCCGACAATGCCAACGCCGACGTGCCGATGGTCCCCGACCGCGTCGACGCCGACTCCATCGCCGAAATCGTCTCCGACTGGACCGGCATCCCCGTGGGCCGTCTTATGCAGGGCGAAAACGAGAAGCTCCTGCACATGGAGGAGTACCTCGGCAAGCGCGTGATCGGCCAGAAGGAAGCCATCCAAGCGGTTTCCGACGCCGTGCGTCGCTCGCGTGCCGGCATCTCCGACCCGAACCGTCCGACCGGATCGTTCCTGTTCCTCGGCCCCACCGGCGTGGGCAAGACCGAACTGGCCAAGGCGCTCGCCGACTTCCTATTCGATGACGAGAAGGCCATGGTGCGCATCGACATGAGCGAATACATGGAGAAGGCCTCCGTGTCCCGCCTGATCGGAGCCGCGCCGGGCTACATCGGCTACGAAGAGGGTGGCCAGCTTACCGAAGCCGTGCGTCGCCGTCCGTATTCGGTGGTGCTGTTCGACGAGGTGGAGAAGGCCAATCCGGAAGTCTTCGACGTGCTGCTGCAGGTGCTTGACGACGGTCGCCTGACCGACGGCCAGGGCAGGACCGTGGACTTCAAGAACACGATTCTGATCATGACCTCCAACCTGGGCTCGCAGTTCCTCGTCAATCCCGACATGGACGCGGACGCCAAGAAGAAGGCCGTGATGGACGCCGTGCACATGCAGTTCAAGCCGGAATTCATCAACCGTCTGGACGAACTGGTCATGTTCCACCCGCTGACCCGCGAGGAGCTCGGCGGCATCGTGGACATTCAGGTCGCGCAGGTGTCCGCACGTCTGACCGACCGCCGCATCACGCTCGACGTGACCGATTCGGCGCGCGAATGGCTTGCCAACACCGGTTACGATCCGGCGTACGGCGCACGTCCGCTGCGTCGCCTGGTGCAGACCGAAGTTGGCGACCAGCTTGCCCGCATGCTGCTGGCCGGCGAAGTGCACGACGGCGACACCGTGCTGGTGGACCAGACCGGCGGCGACCACCTGGAGCTGTCCGCGTGGGCCGCGGACCAGCTGGAGGATATGGGCGAGGAGAAGACGGACGATTCCGCCGACGTCCCGAACCCGGCTGAGTGACGATTATCGATTGGTTACCTGTCGGTCGTAAGCCTGCAATACCAGGCCTGCGACCGACAGCACGGTCGAACCGAGCAGTATGGCGATCGCCAGCTTCGGTTGCATGCCGAACGCCAGCCACAACGCGCACGTCCACACCGCGACCACCATCGTCACCGACGTGGTGATCTGCAGCACGCGTGCGCGGATCGCATGACCTACCACAGCGCGGAAGAGCAATTCTTCCGCGCTTTTTTCTTGCGTTGGCTCAGGGGATTTCGCTTGAGATCGCGCCGATTCTGTTGATTCTGTTGACTGTGCCGATTGCGCCTTTTCTGTTTCTGCCGTCTGCTGCGCGGTCGTCGCGTGTTGCCGGGCAAGCGTGCCAGCCAGCGAAAGCGTCGCGACCACGCCGACGAACGCGAAATACGGATCGCGCGAGCCGGCCGGGAAAATCCACGACACCACGCACAGCAGCAGGCTGTACGCGTAAACAATCGCCATGCCAAGCGAAACCAGCGAATCGCCGTTCGGATGTCGCCGCTGCAATGCGGGCAGGCCGCGGTGGTGAATCGGCGCCGCGCAATAGAACATGACCGGCGTGATGACGATGGCGTGCGGCCACGGATTCGTCAGCCAGCCCGGCATGGCGATTTTGGCCAGCGCCAGTAATGTGATGACGAACGTTGGAATGGTCAGGATAAGCGCGATGACGAGGCGCTTGCCGAGGTGGTCGGTGGGTTGTCCGTCGATGTCGGATGTCGATTCGCCGTCTGCCGTCACTTTGCCGTCTATCGTCACTCCACCGTCGGTTGTGTGGGATGGGTCGGCAAATCCGCCGTCCGTCCGCAGCGGAATCGCCTGGCGTGCGTCCGAGCTTGGAAACAGCCGCAACAACGCCCAGGTGGCGATGGATGCGGCCACAATCGACACGGCCGCCAAAAACAGATCGAATCCCATAATGTCCCTTCGTGTTGGGCTGATGCATTTCGCGTTCGGCTGATTTCAGCATAGTGCACGGTTGTGTGGCATGCGGTCGGTCTTGCGAATGAATGTGGATGCGTGGATTGATGTGTTCCTGATGACGTGATACCATCGAACGTATGTTCGACAATCCTGTGTTTGTAGTGATATTGCTGGTGATCGTGGCCGCGCTTGGAGCGGCTGCGGGCTTCTTCGCGGGCCGTGCCAAAGGGCAGGATATGGCCCGTGGCGCGAAGGAATCCGACCTGAACGAGGCGAAGGCGCAGATTGAGGCGGACAAACAGGACATCAGCAATCTCAACGCGGCTGTTGTGCAATACCGTACGCAGGCGGAAGGAGTCAGCCAGCAGCTGACGTATCTCAAATCGCAATTGGCACAGGCCCAGCGTGCCGAGGAAATGCGCGTGGAACGTGAACGGCAGCGTGCCGCCGAAGAAGCGAACCGTCGTCAAGCCGAAAGCGAACGGAAACTGCAGGAGCAAAGCAAGGTGCTCTCCGCACTGGCTCCGGTGCAGAAGAACCTCGACGCCCTGCAGACGAAGGTCGCGCAAATCGAAGAGGGCCGCAAGCATGAGATGGGCGCGCTCGGCGAACAGCTCAAAGGTCTTGGCGAACAGCAGGCGCGATTGGATCGCGAGACGAGCGCCCTATCATCGGCATTGCGCAACAACAAGGTGCGTGGCGCGTGGGGCGAGGCGCAGCTGCGCAACATCGTGGAATCGGCGGGTCTGTTGGAACATGTCGATTTCGACACCCAAGTTGTGGTCACCGACGCCGATGGACATACGCAACGGCCGGATATGATCATCCACATGCCGGGCGGCAAAACCATTCCGATCGACGCGAAAGCGCCATACGCCGACTACCAGCGCGCATGCGAGATTCCAGACACCGCCTCACCGGAGGAACTGGCCCGCAAGAACGAGCTGCTGCATTCCCATGCCAAAGCGGTACGAGACCATGTGAAGACCCTGGGAGACAAAGCCTACTGGAACGCGTTCAGCGATGCTCCGGATTTCGTGATCGCGTTCATCCCCAACGAATCGTTGCTGCAGGCCGCATTGGAAACCGACCCGACACTGATGGACGACGCATTCGCGCAGAAAGTCGCGCTGACCTCGCCGATCACCCTATGGGCGGTGCTCAAATCCGTGGCATACGCATGGCAGCAGCAAAGCCTGACCGATGACGCGAAAATGCTGTTCGACCTGTCCCGAGAGCTGTACGAACGGTTTGCAGTATTGGGGGAGCGGGCCACCAAACTGGGTTCCGCCATCACCAAAACGGTCGGCGCATACAACTCGTTCGCCGCGTCGCTCGAATCGCGCGTGCTGGTCACCGCGCGCAAACTGCAACGCGTCGACCAGAGCAAGGTCATCGGCACCGTCGACATGATCGCGCCCGAAAAAGGGGATATCCGCGAGTTGTCCGCTCCCGAGACCAACGCCGAATAACCATGTTTATCGCGCATAAATCACCCATACCGCACGGTGAATGACGAGCCGAAAGGATAGGCTGGAACCATGACCGAAGAGAACACTTTCCGCAAGACGACACCGGTTCCGACGCATGATTCCGCTGCGGGCCAGTCTGTTTCCGCTTCGACGGAATCCACCGTCGATTTCGCCATGCTCGAACCTCGCGACCAGCTCAAGACGCTGCTGCAGGCCGAAATGAAGGACAAGCCTTTCTCGGAACTCTCCTCCGTGCTGTTCGACCATCGCGGAGCCTCCATCGTCGGCCATATCCTGCTCGACACGTTGGAGGAAGCCGGCTATTCCGTCGACGATTTCGACGCGGTCGGCGCATTGACCGCCGCGGCCGTGCCGCTGGTCTCCGCCATGATCCAGGCCGCCGCCTCCCGTGGTGAGGATTTGGACGGTTTCGTCATGGACTTCGTCTATCCGTCCATCAAGGGTCCGTCGATTGCCGGCAAACGCGTGGTGCTGATCGACTCCTGGCTGTCTGAAAAATCGTATGTGCAGACCTCATCGCTGGTCACCCTGCGCAACGGCAACGAGCTGAGCCTCGACTTCTCCGTGGTGGAGAACGAAGGCGCCAAAGTGCTGGCCGTTGCCTCGCTGATCGGCGGTGTCGACATGGTCGACCCGACCATCAAGGTCATCAACCCGGTCACTTCGGAGGAATCCGAACTGCCGTTCGTTGAGGTGTTCAAGGAATCCGAACTCCACTGAACACCGAGTTTCCCGCCGACCGACCGCAAACATATCTGCCGTTGACGTCGTCGAATGTGCGATGACAAGCATGATGATGCATGCGGATGCGCGGGCCTTTGACATATTTGTATTGCTGTTCCTATGAAGGGGAGAACGTGCACGATCCCAATCCCATCGATGTTGCCGCACAGGCATCCGGCGAACCGACGTTCCGCGAGGTCGGCGTAGGACCGTGGTCGCAAACCCATCCAGGCGAACCACGCCCGGACGATGCGTCATCCCCCAATTACGACATCCGCTTCGACTCCACCCTGCTCGACGAAGGCGACCGCCGCAACGTGCTCGACCGCTACCGCTACTGGACGGTCGCGGCCATCAAAGCCGACCTGGACTCCCGCGGGCGCCACGATTTCGAAGTCGCCGCGGAGAACTGGACCCACGATTTCAACATCGGCTCCATGGTGCGCACCGCCAACGCGTTCCAAGCGCGCCGCGTGCACATCGTCGGCCCGCACAAATGGAATCGCAAGGGCGCGCTCATGACGGAGCTGTACCAGCACGTCGAAAACCATCCATCCATAACGGAACTCGTCGAATGCTGGAAACTGCGCATCGCCGGCGAAATCGCCGCCGCCCAATCGCAAGCCGCCGCCATCGCCTTCCATATGCGTGGCTCCGCAGCCGCGACGGACGGCGCTTCCGGCACTGCCCCGAACACAAGCGAAACCATGGCCCAACTGGAAGCCTTGGACGCGAAAATAGCAGAACTGCAAGCCGCCCGCGTCATCGCGCTCGACATCATTCCCGGCGCGGTGCCCATGGAAACCTACCATTTCCCCAAACGCTGCCTCATGCTTTTCGGCGCGGAAGGCCCGGGCCTGTCCGAAAAAGCGCTCGAACTGGCCGATGACGTGGTCTACATCTCCCAATTCGGCTCGGTCCGTTCCATCAACGCCGGCGCCGCCGCCGCGGTCTCCATGCACGCCTGGATCGCCCAGCACGCCGCGCCGCAAGCCTGATCGCGCCATCGGCACGCGGCAAGAAAAGCCGTTAAGCGTCGCTTTGCCGCAATAGCGGATGCGTGCTCGCCGACCAGGCGACGGAACGGCCGTCGAACGGATGGCGGCCAGTCGCGGCCGGGTTGCGAACGGGGCACGAAATAGGGCACACGCTCGTCACGCAGACGCGTTACTGTTAGGGTCATGCCTACTTTCACCAAAGAAGAAATCGTGCATTTGGGCGATCTGGCCCGAATCGCACTCACGGACGAGGAAATCACCCGTCTGCAGGGCGATCTGAATGTCATCGCCGAATCCATCAACAAGGTCCAGGAAGTCGCCACCGACGACGTGGAACCGACCGCGAACCCGGTCCCGCTGGAAGCCTACCTGCGTCCGGACGTCCCCGAGACCCCGCTGACCCAGGCCGAAGCCACCGCAGGCGCCCCGGTCTCCGAGACCGGCATGTTCGTCGCACCGCGCATTCTGGGACAGGAGTGATATGAGCACCACCGAACTCGTCAAGCTTTCCGCCGCCGAGATGGCGGCCAAGATCAAGGCCAAGGAAGTTTCCAGCCGTGAGCTGGTCGAAGCCCACCTTGCGGTCATCGAATCCGCCGAACCGAGCGTCAAGGCCTTCCTAAAGGTCTCCGCCGACCAGGCCCTCGAACAGGCCGACGCCTTCGACGCCAAGTCCGATGAGGACAAGGCGCAGATGCCGGAACTCGCCGGCGTGCCAATCGCCATCAAGGACATGATCGTCACCAAGGGCATCGAAACCACCGCAGCCTCCAAGATCCTCGAAGGCTGGGTGCCGCCGTACGACGCCACCGTCATCGAGAAGCTCA
>ERZ826220.1332-NODE-1332-length-25063-cov-4.088652_pt1 | contig 25063 bp, 43 predicted proteins | sample MGYA00519927_ERZ826220 | MGnify/ENA primary metagenome ERZ826220 (study PRJEB31778, sample SAMEA3449225) | human gut metagenome | biome: human gut; feature: human-associated habitat; material: faeces | place: United Kingdom | collected 2010/2012 ... | reverse complement strand
TACGGTGCGACACCGGGAAATGGGAAAAGATTGGGAGCCTTCACGGGAAAGGCCCGCAGCTTCTTCCGGTACGGCCAAGACGGTGTGACAAATACGAGGTACGGTTGTCCGGGCAGGGCGCGTGCGCGATCCTTGGCATGATCCGGCGGTTCCGGGTAGGTTCGGAGGTGTAGCATGGCGATTTTTGACAAGGAATTGAACCATCTGGACCCGCAGGACGCTGCAGGGAGCCTGCGGACGCTGGAAAACTATATCTCCTATATGCGGGAGCGGCTGGAGTTCAACAATTCCAATCTTACCCGCACCCTGTCCTCGGCGGGAACCAGTACGGCGGAAATGGTGCTGATCGTGGCGGCGCTGCAGAACAACGTACAGGCCATGCAGTCCAGCGTCACGGCAATGCAGGGGCAGATCACCACTTTGGAGACAACGGTTTCCGGGCTGAATAACAGCATACAGACATTGAGCCAGAACGTGACGGCACTGCAATCCTCCGTGGGCACTCTGCAATCGGACGTCGCCACGCTTAAAACCACCGTGCAGAGCACAGACCAGCGGGTCACAGCGCTGCAAGCCACCGTGCAGAATATTGATCAGCGCGTCACAGCGCTGGAAGCAAAAGGAGGGACCACCTGATGGCAGGGTACTATGACAAAAACAAAGACTATTCCAAGGAATTACAGCGAACAGACCTCTCCGCCTCTGAGCGGGCGCAACTGACGCAGGAGCGGCAGAACAAGATCAATGACAAATACGGCGGCAAAGAGCCGAACATGATCGGCTCCAACAAGACGTACAGCCAGACCTACGACAAGGGTGGCAACCGTAGAGACAGCAGCCCTTCCGGGGGCGGCAGCTCTCAGGCAGCAACCGGTGGGACACCTTATATAAAAGGCCCCGGCTACGGCACCGGCGGCTATACCACGCCGGGAATTTACGGTGCGGCCAATTTGCAGCCCACGGATCAGGCAAATTACTGGAAGAAGATGACCGGCGGCGCGGATATGAGCAGACGGCCCGATCTGGCCGGGGGATATTCCATTTCCAACGGCTACACCGTGTTTTACGATGAGAATGGCTACGCAAAGAAGGCTGTGAAGGGCGTGGCGGACTACACCCCCCATCAGGACATCAACGCCGGAAACGGAAGCTACGGCAAGAGCGGCGCGTGGACGGACAACGAAATGATGTCCGCACTGGACCGCTCCAAGATTCAGGACATCCGCAACCGGCTTCAGCGGGGCGAGATCACCGGCGATCAGGCGAACCAGGCGGCAAACGCCATCCGGGCCGGATATGGCTACACCATTGATAAAAACGGCTATGTGACGGACAGCGGCGCTCTTTCTTCCGTGAATGATCTGCGGCGGCGGCTGGGTCTGGACGTCAGCCCGGAAAGCGCGGAGCTGGCCTACTACCGCTATCTCATGGGCACGGACACCTCCCCCATTGCACAGGCCAGTGGCAAGGTGCAGTCCTTCGGGGACTATCTAGCGGAGAATGGCGGCGTACAGGCCGGGACTACCGGCTACGGAACCCCGGCATACAGCCAGCAGCAGCGGGTCACGGATATTAACGCAGGCAGCACCCCGGCGAGCAATTTCACGGCGCAGGCCGGCACGAGCTTTGACATTGGGGACGGCAGCGACTACCTGAAGGAGCTGTACGCAAAGAAGGTAGCGGCGGAGCTGGCGGCGCTGAAATCCGCTTACGAGCAGAACACCGCCACACTGGATGCCAGCCGTGCACAGATCGCGCCGGTGTATGACATTGCCCGGAACAGTGCGGCCAACCAGAACGCCCTAAGCCGGGGCGCGTTTCAGGAGATGGCGGTGGCAAACGGCCTGAACACCGGCACCACCGGACAGGCGGCGCTGGCACAGGACGTTGTGCTCCAGCAGAACCTCTCCCAAATCGACCGGGAGCAGGCGGAAAAGACGGCGGCTATCGACCTCCAGCGGAGCCAGCTTGACACGGAGTACCGAAACGCCATTGCCAAGGCGGAGGCCACGGGAGACGCGGAGCTGGCAAACGCCCTGTACGAGGAATACGTCCGGCAACAGAATCTCTACGCCAAGTACGGCGGGCAGACTGGCGGCTCCGCTTCCGGCGGCTCCGGCGCGGCGGCTGTGGTAAAGCCTAATCTGACGGCCAGTCAGGCGCAGTCCGCGCTGAAAAACGGTATCGTGACGGATGACGTGATCTCCGCCTTCGATTACTACTATGGGCAGGGGGCCTATGATTCCCTGTACGGCACCGGCAAGCTGACGGCGGGTAAGTCCTCCGGCAGCGGCAGCACCGGCAAAAAGAAGGGTAGCTATTCCAACGGTTCCCTGACCAATCAGCAGGTGAAGCAGCTCCAGAAATACTACGGCGTGTCTCAGGACGGCAAGTGGGGGGCCAACTCCAAGAAGGCCGCAGGCGGCCTGACGGCTGACCAAGCATGGGCAAAGTATCAGGGCGGCGGCAGCGGCAGCAGCAACTACGGAAACATCCGCAGAACGATCACGGGCTATATGTCTCAGGGAAACTACGCAAAGGCGCAGAGCTACCTGAAATCCAACTGGAACAGCCTGACAGAGGCGCAGCAGAAAGAACTCTCCGCGATGTTTGGATAAGGAGGCTATACGATGGCGGTAAAAATGCCGGATCTGATCGCTTACGGCGAGCGGGTCAACAAAACACAGAATAACAGCGGCGGCGTTCGGATACCGGACCTTGTAGCCTATGGTAAGCGGGTGGAAACGCAGAAGGCCAAGAAGACGAGGGCCGTTACGCCTTCTGTCTCCCCCCGGCCTATGGAGAACGCCAGCACCGGGAACAGCCGACCCAACAGCCGCCTGCTGGCAGACGTGCGGACCGGCGGCACCACGCCCCCCTCTCTGGACAACGGGCGCGTGGGGAAGGTAATCTCCGGCGCAGCGAAGTCCACCGGCTCCGCCTTTATGAATTTGGGCGGTGTGCTGGCGGAGGGGGCCGGGAAGCTGAATACCCGGATTGCCAACCAGAACGCCGGGGATTCCCTGCAAAGCGACCATGACGCGGTGAAGCGGTATGAAAAGATGCTACGGGATGTGAAGTGGGCCAACGGCAAGGCCATGACGGCGGCGGACGTGAAACAGGTGCAGAGCTACCTCTCTGCCGCAAAACGCCGCATCGCGGCCCACGAGGGCTACACCAAGGCGGTGGAGCGGTCCGACAAGGCGGTGGCGGACAAGGCGTATCAGAAGGCCGACCGCCTGTCCCAAAGCTCCGCTGCGGATGTGGCACAGGCCAAGGAAGGGCTGGGTCCGGTGGGCCAGTTCGCCGTGGATCTGGGCGTGCAGGGCGTACAGATGGCGGGGGATGTTGCGGCCAGCGCCGTGCTCCCCGGTGCCGGTCTTGCCCTGATGACGGCCCGTTCCGCCGGAAGCAGCGCCCAGCGGGCCAGACAGGCCGGGGCCACCTATGGCCAGCAGCTTGCCTACGGACTGGGCAGCGGCGCTTTGAGCCTTGCCACGGAGAAGATCAGCAACGTGGCAAGCCCCTTCAAGAAGGCGTTCGGCGGCGGTGTTCTGGATAACGCCATCAGCGGCGCGCTTGCCAAGCTGAACAACAGCGCGGCGGGCCGTGTGGCCCTCTCCATGATCTCCGAGGGCGGTGAGGAATTTATCGAGGATATTTTCCAGCCCATCTTGCAGCGGGCCACCTATGACCCCTCTGCCCGGTTCGATCTCAGCGAGGCACTGTATGACGCGGCGGTGGGTGCGGCCATGGGCGGCATCGGCGCAGGCGTTGACGTTATCCGACAGCGTGGAAGCAGTCAGGCGGACGCACAGCCTACGCAGGAGGCACGCCCGGATGTGCGGGAGGGTATTGATACCCCCAACCCCGCAAACGCCGCAGAGGGCACGCAAAACGCCGTCCCCGGTGTGGAGACGGCGGGCAGGCTGACGAGCACGGACAATATGCTGCGGTATCGAAGCGATATTGACAAGGTTTTTTCGGGAGACTATCCAAGCGGCAAATTGCTGTCTGTTGGGGACACGCCGGAGCTTTTGACCCGTTACGGGGCAAACCCGCTTCAGATGACAATGACGCAAGATGCAGCTTATAAAATCGCATACCCGGAAGGGTATATGGGCGGCAAACATAATTTGGGTATGTCTGTTCTAAAGCAGCTCCCCTATCAAATCGAAAACCCAGTTGCGATTTTGAAGTCGAACACACAGCCAAGCAGCATTGTGCTGCTGACCGCGTGGAAAGACGGCGACAAGAGCATTATTGTCCCGCTGCATCTGGACAAGCAGGGAGCAATCAGTGTGGAAAATAGAATTGCCAGCGCTTACCAGACAGGCCACATGCAAAGCTATCTTGGAGAAGCGGACAGCAATGTACTCTACACAAAAAACAACGAGGACGTCCATCAGCTTCTTTCCAATGGGGTACAATTCCCCAAGGCGATGGCTGATGACATCCTCGCTAAGAACAATATATCACAGGCGGAAGCAAAAAGCAACCGGGATATTCTCTCTGAGGTTCTGTTTGGGAAGAAACGGGCGGATATGGATGCCATGACGCCGGAGCAGCAAAACGCCATATATCAGGCCAATGAAGCCGGAACCGTGGGCATGGACGCCACCGGCAAGGTGTTCCAGATCGACCCGGAGCAGCACATCGACCGGCGGCGGATGGAGACGGTGGGCGGAAAAGACATAAACGCCTTCCAGTTCGACCACCCGGAGCTGCACCACTACTATCAGGAAGCGGCCAACGCCCTGATCGCGGATGCAGACCTCTCCCTCCAGCAGCCCATGAGCCGCCGTTACGAGCGTACTATGGAGGGCAACGCCGTCCAGCAGGCGGCGCAGACCTCGCCCCACCTGCGTCAGGCCATGGATGAAACCGGGCTTTCCCGTGACGCCATTATCGACGCAGCCCAGCGGATCATCACCGATCAGGGGCAGGAGAACGTGGCGGCAGCCAAGCGGGTAGAGCTGATCCTGGACGATATGCTCTCTAACGGCTACACCACCATGACCGGCGAACAGGTGGGACCCAACAGCGGGTATCTCACCGCCAAGCAGAGCATTCTGGGTGCGGGCGAGCAAGCGCGGGGCCGTGGCTTAGAGGATGTGGATGTTTTCGACACGCCGGGAGACGCCGTGGCGGGTGCGGTGAACACGCCCTTTGATACCATGCAGGCCAAGAGTGAGGAGTTTTACCCGGTCAACCCAAACAGCGCGGAGCGGGTGCAGAATGACCAGCGGCGGGCACCCTCCGAAGTGCCTGTTGTGAACCCTGACACCGGACGGAATGTGGAGAAAACGGTCTCCACCATTCTCAACAGCCCTCTCACCTCCCCGGAGATGGCAACCGTGTATGAAAACGCCATTGCAGGCGGCGCGTTCGACTATGACGTGGTGACGGACCGGGGCGCCGTGCAGCAGGCGCAGGCCAAGATCGCGCGGGACGGTTGGCGCGAGGTGGCGAACAGCTTCATTGCCAAGGCGGAGCTGGGACAGCGGATCACCAAGGCGGACACCGCCGAGGCTATCAGCGCCTACAACCTTGCCATTTCCGAGGGAGACCACAAGGCCGCCTTTGAGCTGGCAACGGCCATTGCGGACGCAGCCCATGACAGCGCACAGATGGTGCAGGCCATGAACCTGATGAACCGGTTGACGCCGGAGGGCCGTCTGCTGACGCTGCGGCGGCTGGTAGACCGAATGAATGACCGGGCGGCACGGCAGAACCGGACGCCCCGGCAGAGCACCGCCGGCAGCGGAGACGTGGAAAGCGCACGGGTGGACTACATCGACAAGGTAACGGGCTTCGCCCTCTCTGACGAGCTGGCCACCAACTACCTGATGGCAGAGACGGACGCGGAGCGGGCGGCGGCGTGGGACGCCATCACCACCTCCATTGCGGACCAGATCCCCAGCACCTTCATGGAGAAGGCCAATTTCTGGCGGTACACCTCCATGCTAACCAACCCCACCACCCACATCCGCAACATCATGGGCAATGCCATTCAGTTGGGCGCCCGGAAGATCAAGGACGGCATCGGAACCGCAATCGAGCGGGCGGCCATCAAGGATCCCTCTCAGCGGACAAAGGCTGTAAATGTTGACAAGGACCTAAAAGCCTTTGCCAAGGGGCAGTATGAGGCGGACCAGAACGCGGCTATGGGCAGCGGGAAGTATTCCGACGCCACGGCAGCAGGCATTGAGCGGGAGATCCAGAGCAAGCGGAAAATGTTTAATGGGGAGGACGTTCTCTCCCGTGCCGTGCAGAGCATCGGAGATTTGAACAGCCGCGCCCTTGACTATGAGGACGTGATCTTTAACCGTGCGGCCTATGTGGACAGCTTCGCCCAAGCCCTGCAAGCCAAGGGCGTGACGGCGGCAGAGGCCCACGCGGGCACCAGAGCCGCAGACGTGGAGGCGGCACGGGCCTACGCCATCGAGGAAGCGCAGAAGGCCACTTACCGCAACACCACAGCGTTTTCTGAGGCGCTGTCCAAGATGGGACGGTATCAGGGGGACAACCAGGTATTGAGGGCCGCATCTTTTGCGGCAGACGCCTTCCTCCCCTTCCGCAAAACACCGGCCAACATCCTGACCACGGGCCTTGATTACAGCCCCATCGGGCTAATCAAGGGCATTAAGGAAGCCATGGTGGACGTGAAGTCCGGGAAATGCACGGCGGCGGATGCCGTGGATTCCCTTGCATCCGGCCTCACCGGCACCGGGATTCTGGCGCTGGGTGCATACATGGTAGCGCAAGGGCTCTTTGGGGCTACCCTTCACGTCCGTGCCGGTGACGATGACAAGGAGGAAGCCTTTGAGAAGTCCATGGGCGGGCAGGATTATGCTATCCAGATCGGGGACAAGTCCTACACGCTGGACTGGATGACCCCGGCGGCAATGCCCCTGTTCGCGGGCGCTGCCATTATGGAATCCGTTCAGAAAGGCGGCGGCACCTTCGACGCGCTGGTGGATTCTCTGCTGGGGATGCAGGACGTTGTGCTGGAGACCTCCATGCTGTCCTCCCTGAATGATTTGGTCTCCAACATCAGCTATGCCAAGAGCAAACCCATGTACCTCATTGACCGGGCGGTCAGCAGCTATGCCGGACAGTATATCCCCACCATCGGCAGCAAGGCTGCGTCCGTATTTGATGATACGGTACGCAAAAGCTATGTGGAGAAGGGTTCCGGGCAGGTAGCCTCTGACGTGAACTATTTCTTGCAGGGGGCGGCGAAGAAGGTCCCCGGCGCACGGAATCAGCTTCAACCCATGGTGGATATGTGGGGCAACGAGGTCTCCAACGGTTCCGCACCGGAGCGGGTGTTCCAGTCCTTCTTCTCCCCCGGCTTCCTGAAAGCGCAGGACAACAGCCCCGCCACGCAGGAGATCCGGCGGCTGGCAAAGGCCACCGGAGACAGCACCGTTTATCCGGCGGCGGCGGAGAAGTCCTATACGGTGAAGGGTGAGACCCGGACCCTGACCGGCGAGGAATACACCCGGTACGCCAAGGCCATGGGCCAGACGCGGAAGGAGCTGGTGGAGGCGGCGGTGAAGCTGCCCGCCTACAAGTCCATGAGCAATGCGGAAAAGGCGGATTACATCCAGAACGTGTATAAATATGCGCGTGAAACGGCCCGTCAGCAGGTGGACCCCAAGTATGAGCCCAGCGCCAAGTGGATTGAGAACGCCAAAACGTCCAAGCGGGACATCGGCGTATCCACCGGGGAATTTCTGGCCCTGTACCAGAAGTACGGCAGCGAGAAAATGAGCGGGAAAGCCTACGAGAAGGTGAAGCAGGCGCATGATGCCGGACTTTCCCCCAAGGAGTATTTCTCCATGAAGGACAGGGTCGACGCGGACGGAAACGGCAGGGTCAGCAAGGCGGAGGCCAGCGCGGCCCTTGCCGGTCAGGAAAACCGGGCGGATCTGTGGGACATTATCTGCACCACCAACGCCAAGAACCCCTATAAGTAAGAAAACACCCTCGCCGTCTGGCGAGGGTGTTTTCTTTAGCGTTTACATCATGGACAGGAGCGTTTTCACATGGGCGGCGCGGTCCAGCATCCGCTCATGCTCCCAGTCCCAGACGGCTTTTTCGGCCTCCGCGGGATGGAGACCGGCGTCCTTCGCCTTTTCGATGTGGCGAAGGGCCATTTCATAAAGCCGATTGGCGTGGCCCAGCTCCTGACGGCTGAGGTCGGCGTAGGTGCTGGCGTCCTCCGGGTCCTCGGCGTGCTTGGCAGCCTCACGGGCGTACTTCTCGGCATCGTCCAGCTCTTCCCGGATCTCTTCGGCCAAGTGTCTGATCTCGTGCATAAGAACCTCCTAACTCTGTTTGATGAGGGTGTAGAGCTTATCCACATCTCCTTCATTCAGCGTGACATTCCCGATCAGGGGGATATTGGTGGTGACGGGGCCTTTGGCGGCTTCGGTTTTCAGACAGGTGTAGATCTTGTCAATATCTACGTTCCCCGCCTCGTCAAAGACGCCGAGGGCCTTCATGGCGGGATGCTCCCGGAGGGCGGAAAAGCTGGCATCCAGATTGCCAAGGGCCATAGCGGCCCCGGCACCAACGGCCCATTTCTGCCAGCCGGTGAGCTTGCCGGTGAATTCTTCATCCACATAGCGGGCGGCGCCCTGCTTGATCTGTTCCAATGTTACCATAGATTCCTCCAATGACGGGAGAGAGGGGCGCTATGCCCCTCTCTCCTTTCCTCTTCGCCTCTTAGCAGCCGCAGCCGTGGCCACAGGTGGAGACGGGGAGGGGGTTATAGGTGGACTGGGGCGTGGTGCCGGTGCCGGTGGTGATGTCCGCGACCATTTTGGGGTAAAAGGTGGCGTTGGTGTAGGTGACAATGGTGTTGTCAGCGCACTTCCGCTCGTCCCGCTCCCTGGAAATGGCCCCGCACAGCTCGTTCTTGCAGCAGTCCATACGCTCCTGCAACAGCTGGAAGCTGTCCTTGGTGGCCTGATTGTTGACCGCCTGAGAAGCCAGCGCACCATGCACCTCGCCCAGCTTGCCGTCGATGTACTTGTACATCTCCAACATCTTCTGGTCCTGGTAGGTGTTGGCATCCCGCAGGGCAATGTCGCTGCGGAGTTTGGCGTTCTCCTGCACCATGGACAGCTCGTAGCGGTTGACCGTGTGGTTCTCGCTACATCCGGCCTCCGCCGCCATACCAGCGGCAAAGGGGATGACGCGATTGCCCAGCAGCATCCCGCCGAGACCGCCCAGAGAGTTCAGGACGCCCAGAGACAGACCGGCAATGCCGGTGCCAAGAGCGGTGCCTGCGACGCCCTTGCTTGCAAATTCAGCCATAGAGAGATTCCTCCTTCTCTAAAAATACACCCCCTGTTTCCGCGCGCAAAACAAGCGGTGCTCTATGGTTACCGTACCACAGGACACCGCTTGTCATGGCTTATGGACGTCTTTTGTTTGGGCGAGATATGCCTGCTTTATCCCGGATAGAGCGCAGGCAGGCGTTTACGGAGGAACGGGATAGGTACAGCTCTGCCGCCGCATCCTCGATCGCCCAGCCACGGCGGCAAACCAGATTGAACACGCGCCGCTCCCGGTCGGTGAGATAGCGGCATTGCTCCATTTTTTGGAGCTGCTGGACGGTGTATCGGTATTTCATATTGGGCCTCCTTTATGAAGTGCCCCTCCCCTTTGACCTACCGATGCAGGGGGTCAGGACCCCTGCGCATCTATCATGGCTAACAGCTTTTCCAGATCGTAAAAATTCCGTGGGTTCAGCCCGGTTTCCCGCTGAATGAGCCGAAAGCGGTAGCGGATGGAGTTATAGTGCAGGTAAACCGCATTGCCGGTCTCTCTCACGTTCATATTGTGTGCTGCGTAGGCTTTCAGAAGTTTTTTGTCCCGATCCTCCATAGCTTACCTCCTTTTGTTGCGCGGGACGGCTGGCGATCAGCCGTCCGCACTGGGTTTTCGCTCGCCGATGCTGCAAAAGCCATCTGGCGGCATTGGTTCGTATGTTTCCCAGCAGATGGGGACGTCACCGGTTCCGGGTCCCCAATCTTTACAGTCCTTGCAGCGAAGTACCTGCACCACATCGGCGGCAGGCAGCTTTCCGATAGCAATTTCAGCTTCACACAACTTACGATACATTGCGTGTTCAAAGCCTTTGAATGGCTTAAACTGCTGAAATTCTTTCTCTAATTCGATCAGCAGATTGACCACTTTGCGTTTCTCGATATACTCATCCATCTTACTTTCCACCCAACAAGTACAGTTTCAGCCACAGGGGGATGTCGGCGGTTAAAATGCTTTTGAAATAAAACACGATAAACGCAATGCCAGCGGCTATGACCATCGTCCAAAAGGCTATAATCAGCCAGTCTTTCAGTTTCATTCAGCACCGCCGTCCTTTCTCTCGCCGTAGCTACAAAAGAATGTTCTTGTGTCCTTATCAAATGGCAAAAACACGATGTTTGTTTTGGGGCAAAATGCGTATATATCTTTTCGGTTCCACACGCACAAGTGCTTACAATCCTTGCACCGCGTCACGACCACGGCATCAACGGTTGGGGCTTTTTCAATCAAGCCAAGTAATCCGTTCCAACCAGCACAATACGCCGCAGGGAGAACATCTTTGCTGCACCGGCCCACGCCCAAATCATCAACATCAATCAGCCTCATGGTCAGCACCTCCGTCCATTATCGCCCCGCAGTGGGGGCAAAAGTTCTTGTCTCTTTGTGTTTACAGTTTGTGTCCATACGGGTTCTCCTCTCCGCTCATCATTGCCAGCATCTCTCGTACTTTCGGCGGAAAAATCAGTTCTTCCATACGTGCCGCCATGATCTGCCGCACAGCCTTTTTCCCCAATGGCGGTTTCTTCGGTGGTATTTCTCCCCGTCTTGCCGCTTGTGCAACAGGGTTATTCTTTGCTGCCCATCCCATGCTCAACATCTCCTTCCGTACTTTCGCCGTTCATCTTGGCCCCGCAGTTGGGGCAGTAAGGCTTGCCGTATTCTTTCGAGAAATTCCGGCAGCGGGTGCACTGCTTCTCATAGTTTCCCGTTTCCAGATTGAACCGGTAAGTGCCCCACCGCCCATTCACCACCGGGGCCACGTCGGCGGCGGGCAGAGCCTCAATATACTGCGACGGCTCAAGCCCTTTTGCCCACGCGTGCTTTGCGGCTTCAATCGCCTCGCTGCGCTCAACGTATTCATCCATTGACAGCGCCTCCGTCATGCACCGTTGTGTATTTCCAAATCAACGTGTTCAGTTTTCTTAGCCCCTCCATGGTGATTAGGTCCTGCGCGCATAGTTCGTCCCGCAGGCGCTCCAGCGCTTCGATTGGGGCCACGTTGGCGGCTGGGGCATCACTTACTTCCCGCAACACTTTGGCAGCCAGCAAGTACGGGATTTCCTGTGAGTTCTCCGAGGACAAATCTTTGATGTATACAGCACCGTGATAGCGCCTTGTGTTCTCGATTGCCCTCGCACCGGCATTCATGGCAAGCATGATTTCTTCCGTGCGCTCGATGTATCCAGCCATGGTCAGCCCTCCTGCTTCAGCTCTCGCACAGTCTGGTGGATACGCTTCGCGCAGGCAGGGCATATTTCCCCCACATCCACTATGACATCCACTATGTCCGGGTTGCTCGCGTAGATGCTTGCGTTGCTCTCCACGCAGACCCTATAAGTGTCCTGAATATTGAATATTTCTTTTCCGCAGAGATCGCAAAAACGCTTCGTCATGTTCTTTCCTCCCTCCTGTTCCATGCTTCCGTCGCTTCTTCCGGCGTATCGTAGATATCGTGCAGATTTCCCTCGTCATCGCAAGGCACGAGAATGGCCTTCCCGCCGCAAAACGGGCAGGGCTTTAATTCAGCCATCCTTCATCGCCTCCAATGCTTTTTCTCCCTCCGGCGAGAGGGGAGTGATCTTTCCGCGCTCCACGAGGCCGCGGAACACGTCGTATTCCATGTGAAAGACGACACCGACGCTGCTCTGGTACTGGACGCAGGGCGCCACGTTCTTCATCACCCACGTTCGTTCAAAATGCTCCTGGCAGAGCATCGGCCGCCCAGGCTCCAGCGGCAGGAGGAAGAGCCTGCCTTCCTTGTCGGCCTTGGCCAGATCGCGGATGCGATTAAGCAATGCAAGCTGCTCCGTCAGCGTTTTCGATTCTTCCAGCGCGTAATCAAACAGTTTTCCCAACGCGGTTACTTCTTCCGGCGTCCGCCCCGTATCTTCATAGTCGGCGAGGCGGTTTGCCGCTGAAATATAATCGTGATTCTTTACCAACACACCATAAAGTACTTTTGGGTCTGCGCAATTTGCGTCTCTTGTCGTCAATCTTTCCATCACATTTTCTTTCCTTTCTGTCGTATTCCGTTCAGCTTGTCCCACTCTTTTCCCGCAGACCGGGCTTTCTCCCATTCTGCTTGCGCTCGCTTGGCAACGTCCAGCGGAATATTCGTAATGGGTTGCCCGTCATAAGGTCGGAGGAGCTCAAAATATGCCTCGGTGTGTCTTCTCTCTTCGTCAATCAGCTTTTTGCATCTTGCGTAATGGGCATCGTTCCGCTGCATTTCGATGCGTCCCAGCGCACGATCCAAATAATATTCGTTAGCCGCTTCCGCCAGCATTTCTACCACTTGCAGCAGTTCCGCCTTCGTCAGATCACTTGGTTTCAGCATTTTCCCGCCTCCGGCGGCTCCGGCAGCGGCGTCCAGTGGGTGATTTCCACAGCATCGTCTACCAAATCAAATTCGTCTTTCCCGTATTCCGCCAGATAATCCAAAAGGACAGGTGAATCCCAGTACCAACGTCCTCCGTAAAAACACGCAGTATCAGAGAACGGAATGCCCTCCCATTGCTCCGCCATGGCTTTGGCGATGCCGGGGAAGGTCTTCGCGCGATTCTTCGCTCTATCCGTGGTAAACATACCTTTGTGCTGTTCCCCATGCTTATGGCTATAGCTGCCACTCGAACACCATGTTGCAACCGGAGACACAATATCTGTTGGGGCAAGATTCGGAAGATTGCACAGCCACAGGCAAGTTTTTTTGGTATACGGATGCCCAAACTGATACGGCTGAATTGCCTGCGAATATTCCGGCATGCAAAAAACTCTGCTTGGGATAGGATTTTCAACTGCTCTCAAAGGAATTGGGGAGCGGTAAAATTCCATGAAGAAGTCCCGTGCCTTTATCCCAAGCATTACACGGTCAGCTTGCAGTTGATGGTCTTTCCACAAATGCCGCGCTCCCGCATTGCTGAGATACGTGCATGGGGGATGGGCAATCAGCAAGTCCCACTCAACACAGTGCTCTTTCCCGTCCATCGTTTTGAAAACGCTAATAGGCATTTGAGCAAGTTTTACCGCGTCCCCAAGGATGTGCCACTCAGGATGCCCGCCGGACGGCTCCTGAATGTCGCAGCTATACGCCTCGTGGCCCAGCGCCCGGAACGCCTTGCAGACTTCCTGCGATTCCTCGCAGGCTATCAACACTTTCATACGTCCTCCACCTCCGCAAGCCAGAACGCCTTTTTGCACTCAATGCAATTTTGCGCAGCGCAGTTAATGCCTGTATCTGAGAACACATCCATCGGGCAAGCATGAAGGAACCCGTCTATTGTAATTCGCGCGCCGGGGTAATGCTTCAAGAACTCGCTCTGTCTGGTTTTGGCGGGGTGCTCGGCGGCCCACTTTTCGGCAATGGAAACGGCCTCCTCCGGGTGGGAGTTTCGCCAGACCATGCAAGGGTCAAATCCACTTCTTTTTCCATACTCACATTCGCGGTACTCAGCGTTGCACATTCTGCGCAACGTTTTCAAATACTCCACAGCATCCATCATTCTGCCTCCTTAATTTCCACGCGGATCGTATCTCCGCTCCAAAATTTGTGTTCCACAGCTTGAAACCACTTACGGTTATCGTCTGGCAAAATATAGCCCTTCATCGCGTCCACAAAGGCCTTGCCCAGCGCGCCGTGATTGTCGATATCCAGATTGTCATTCCAGAAAAACGTCACCTTGACGGGGTGATTTACCAGACGTTTTGTAATTCCTGCTTTACGCATTGCCCAGTGGGCCAGCTCGTGCAGCTCTTCCGCGTCCTTCTTCCGCTGCGACCAGTGCTTACCGGCGTAATACGCGTTCAGGCCAAACCGCTTGTCCCACGCCGCTTTACCGCGTTTTGTTGCCGGATAGGGAATTTCAAATGCAATCACCGCTTCTCCTCCTTGCCATCGGTAATGACGCTGACCACCCGGACACGGCCCAGAGGCTCCAGCAGCATTGCCACGGTCTCCTTCGTGCCCTGCGTGTCATCGCCGTCGTAAATGTCAACTATGATTCGCATCATTTCCCAGATCACCATCCAGTTCCAGGTACGGCTGGAAAGAGCGCATTTTTTTACCGCACCTTGCGCACTTGTAGTTATACATGGCATCGCAGCAGCCTGCTCCATCGTAGCTGTAATCAACCCCGGTGCGTTTCCAGTCATGCTGCTCGCATGGGCAAAGCCGCTCTTCCAGCTCTGCCACACGATAACTCAGCCGGACTATTTCCGCTTTCAATCGCTTATTTCCAAACATTTTTCACTATCCCCTCCTGAATTTGGGGCAGTAGTGGATCACAAACGAGGATGCTACCCGTGTACCGCCCTTGCCCTTGCCGCCGACCTTCAGCACCCGGCTTGTGGGGGTGGCGTCCCAGCCGGGAACCGGCTCAAACCGCAACGACCACTCGCAGCCGCCGCATGCGTTTGCACAATCCCAGCAGGGCTGCTTGGACTGGAACTCGACCTTGGGGGCTTTCTTCTGCTTCTTCTCCCGTGGGGGATAGCGGCGGATCAGCTCGTCCAGCCGAAAATTACTTGCCATTCAAACACCTCGCATATCTGCCAGAGCGCACCATTCGGCATAGGTCATCCCCTGTTTCTTCGCTTCGGAGGGGGTAGGGATACCGGCATCGTGCCAGCGCTCGTGCTGTTCGCCTGCCTTGGCGTAGAATTTTTCCAGATAGGCGTCGGACGGCTCCGGCATGGGGGCATCCTCCGTCTTGGGCTTCTCCGGCTTAGGCAGGTATGGGACCAGTTCGGATGGGTTCGGGAAGTATATGTTATCTCTCGCACGGAGGATCACGGCCCTTTTTGCATCCTCGTAGCTCCACGGCTCCAGAACCAGAAACCACGCTTCTACCACGGCTTCGCCTTTCGGCTTCTTCACGTTTGGATAGATCGTACCAAGCAGCGTAAGCAATTTCGTTATGTCCTGTTTCTCCATGTTCTTCTCCTGTAAGACTTCCGTAGTAGTCTCTAATTAGCTTCTAATTCCTGTATCAGCTTCTAATTCTTTTCCCTCACACACAAAGAGATATAATATATATTTATTATTTCTCTGTTAGAGAGTGTGTGTTTCTTCTTAGAGGGGGGTGTGGGGGGAGACCTTCTTCTTTGCCGGTGCGTCGGTGATCGTGCTGCGGCTTGCTTACATCCGCCCGTCATCACTCTTTAGACACACACGGCAACGTTGTTAAAAGGGAAGCTTCCCGTCATCCTCAATTTCGGTGAAATTATCAGTGGGGACGGGGGCGGCATAGGCACTCTGGGCGGGGGTCTGCCCAGCGGTGCTTGCAGAGACGCAGACGTAATCTGCCACCAGATCGTTATAGGTCTTGCCTTCATAGTCGTGGCTCTCCACGCGGCCCACGGCGAATACAGAATCGCCCTTGCGGACATTGGCAAGGAGCCGTGCCCAATGGCCCCAGCCCTTGACGGTGAGCCATGCGGTGGTGCCGTCCTGCTTATCGTAGGCCGGTACGGAGGCGGAGCCGACCTCCTTTCCGCTCTGGGTGGCGTAGATCTGGCCATCCTTGGCGGCGCGGCCCACGATCAGGCCGGTTTGCAGCTTCTTGCCCTCCTTGCTGTAGGTAGGCAGTCCGTTAATGAACATCAGGCGTCCTCCTTCGGTTCCAGCGCATCCAGAAGGGCATCAAAGTCCTTGCTGAGTACCTTACTGGCGCTGTCATAGCCGTGGCTCTTCAGAAGCGCCTTGGCCTCGCCCTTGGTGAGACCATGGTTAGAGCAGACTTTATAGAAAAACTTGATCTGGTTGGCGGTGATGGGGGCCTCCGGGTCCTTGCTCTTGAAATAAACCTCGCCGTCCTCGGTGTCGCTCTCAATGTCCTGGGTGAACATATCTGAGACGCAGCCGAGGGACAGGGCAGCGGAGACAAGGGCGCGTTTCTGGGCCATCTTGACCGCGCTGTTGGCGCCGTCATAGGGGGACTGGGAGCCGGTGCGGCCCTCGCGGGTGTTGCCGGAGCCGTAAGCGGAGGTGATGACGTATTCTTTTCCGTCATAGATCTTGATGAGATCACAGCGGACGAGGAAATAGAAAAAGCCGTGCTCGATGTCCTCCAGCTTGCTTTCCAGCGTGTAGCGCTGGCAGAGGCCGTAAGCCACGGCCACCTTCTCCGCACCGGACTTGAAGAGGGTGGGGTTTTTCGTCATGGCGTCGCCGTTCTTCTTGCGGATCATGCCGAAGTCCACACCCCGGCGGAGGGTTGCGGGTGCGCCGTTAGGGGCGCAGATGGTGTAATTCCCGGTGCGGGGGATAGGGTCCACCATCAGCGCGGCGGCGTTGTATTGGTACAGGGCGAGTTCATTCATGTGCGTTTCTTCCTTTCTGTGGCGTGGTGGAGGGTGATACAGGCCCCTAAGAGGCCGGGACGCGGCGTGACCATGGCAAGCTGATATGTCCCATCGTGGGAGAGTTTCAGGGCGTAGAGTTCAGCAAACAGGACGCCGCCGCGTTCATGCTGGAGCAGCTGGTAATAGCCGGTCATCTGAGCAGAGAGGGCGGCGTCATGGAGTTGGCCGGTCTTTATGTCTAAAATCAATGGACTTTCGCGGATGGTGCCGAAACGGTCCAGTGTTCCGGCAAAGCCTACGTCAAGGCTCCCCATGGGGTGTTCGATGAGTTCCCATTCCGGCTTATAGTCCGCCAGAAATCGGCGGTAGGCTTTCAGGTATCCGGCGATCTCCGGCGTTTCCTCCGGCTCTTCGCCGTAGTCGATGAGGGCGCATGCTTCGTGGACGGCGGTTCCCCGGCGGGCGGCAGCTTCCGCCAACCATGGCCGGTCTGACTTGTAGTCGTAGGCACAGAAGCGGGTGACTTCGGTGACGCTGGGAAGCTGGATGCCGTCAAGGGTGTAGGTGTGGGTGGCCTCGTCAAATGTCAGCATTGGGACCCTCCGTATACAGGACCGGGATACCGAGGGCGTCGGCAAACAGGTCCATGTTTTTATCCAGCTCGTTCAGTAGGTAATCTTTAAAGCAGGGCGGGCAGCACAGCTCCCCATTAGGCAGGACGAACACGCGGTCGCAATCGTCCTCCGCGTTGGGGTTCAGGGGATGTTCGCAGAAGTGGCAGATGGGATAGGTTTTTCTGGTCATAGTTGGGTCTCCCTCCAGACACGGACCGCATGGGCGATGTCCGTATATTTTTTCGTGCGGTAGCCGCAGGAATCGCAGAGGACGAAAAACAGGTCCTCCTTTCCGGGGGCTACCATCCGTTTACCGCCGTACATGTGGCATCGGGGGCAGGGCGGTAATTCTGCCATCCGGCCACGGCGTCTGCGCATCAGACCACGCCCAGCATGTGGGCCAGCACCATGAGCAGGAAGCCGAGGAAGCAGCCGAAGGAGACCCAGGCGGAAAAGTCGGCCCGGTCCCGGCGGCGCTGCTCCCGGGTACGGTTAGCGCGTTTCATGGCGGCCCCTCCCCTCAATGAGATCCACGATCCGCAGGGGCCACGCGGCAGCGGTGGCTACGCCGATCAGCACGAAAATGAACGTTGTTGTATCCATAGTTAAGCCTCCCCAAAGTGATAGCACTGGTGCAGGCCGCCGTCGAAGGTGACCAGAAACCAGCGGTGCGGAATGTTGATGTAGGAAACGGTGCCAGTGCGGGTTGGGTGCTCAGCGTCGCCCAGGCAAAGGCGGAAACTGCATCGGGCGCCCAGCTCTGGCGGTGCAGGCGGCTTTGGGTCCGGTTTGAAGCCGCAGAGGTTGAGCTTGCTCATTTTCTGGCACCTCCGCAAAGCTGGCGGGCCAGCGTGGCGGCGGAGATATGACCGCTGGCGTCCATGGGATAACGCTTTCTGACGGTGCGGGGGTCCCGGATGCCGGTGAACGCCTTGACGTCCTTGATGTTCAGAAGATTTCGCCCGCCGGTAAAGGCGAGGAACTGTTCCAGATTATCGTAATAAAAATCGTTGACCATGTTGGTGCCCTCCTTTTTGGGTATTGTCGTGATTGCTGATTGCTGCTGCGGCTTGCGATGCGTAGCTAACCTAAGCCGCCGCACTGCCGAGCTTGTCTATTCCATTCCGTTGCTTTGCAAAACGGTGCTGTTCCATCGCCGTTCAAGGCTACACGCTACTCCGCCATGCCGTTACATTGCCTTGCTTCTCCGTGCATTGCCTTAGCTAAGCGTTTCTCCGCTTTGCCGTCGCATTGCTGAACGATTCGCGGCCCTTCCGTAGCGCCTCGATGCAATGCTATGCCGTTGCTTTGCGCCTCCCGGCCTTGCCCAGCGTCTCATTTCCATTCCGTGGCCACGCCGAGCGCAGCTATTCCACTGCGTTACTGGAGTTCCTCCCAGGTGAACCGGCCTTTTCCACTGTTGCGCCACTGGCCGATGCCGGAGAAGCGGCCATAGTCCAGCCATTCCCGGACGGCCTTCTCATGATCGTCGCAGAGGCAGACCACCCGGAACTCGCAGGTAGCCCCGGCGGGGATCTCTTCACTCATGGCAAGGCTGATGCGCTCGCCCTGGGCCGTCTGCGCTCTCAGGGGGCGCTGGCACTCACCAATCGGGCCGTCAAACTCCAACGGGATCACGCGAGGCTCCGGGAAGATCAGCTTATCGATTTCCTTCTTGTAAGCCTTGATTTTCTCGGACGCAGTGCCTTTGACCTTGCGGAGACCGCCGCAGGTGTCCTTGAAAAAGCCCTTGATCTGGTAGTCATACAGGAACGGGGTGCCGTCCTCCAGCCGGGGAAACACCGTTTTTCGTGATTGCAAGTTGGCGTGAATTGGTGTATGTTTGGGGGTAAGGGGGGATATACGGTGCAGAGGGAATTTGAAGAATACGCCAAGACGTTGGCGGAGGCTTCACGGAAACAGCAGCAGGCCGAGGAAGTGGCCGAGAAGAAAGCCGAAGAGGAACGTGAGCGCCGATTTCAGAAGAAGATTGCGATAGCACAGGTGCTTGTACCGCTTATAACGTTCATCTTGGGTATCCTCGTGGAGCACCTTTCCGGTATCGCTGAGATCGTTTTGAGAATTTTGCATAAATAACACCTCAGGGGGGATTGAAATGAAGAAAATTAAAAATTGCTGGCTGGGCTTGCTGCGTCGCTTGTTTTGACAGGGTGCAGCTCTCTAAATGCGGAACGGGTCGATTGCTACGAATGCGGAGATTCTGTGACCAGGTGGATCGACTTAGCGAGCGGTGAATATGTGTGTGCCACCTGCTTTGAAAAGCGAGGGTATCAAATTTGCTTAGATTGCAAATGTGGATATGATCCGGATGATGGCGGCGCTGATGGGTATTGCGAAGGCTGCGCAGAAAAGGATACGCAATACTGCGTTCAGTGCGAGGAACGAAAAAGCATTGAGAATCTTGTCGAATTGGATGATAGCTCGTATATATACGTTAAATGCCTATACAGCCAGGCCAATTCTTACGATAATTACAATGACGGGTATAATGATGGCTACGATGATGGGCAGAAGGCCGGATACAATTCCGGGTATTCAAATGGCTTATCGGAAGGGAAGGCGTCAGCTACGGCGGCAGCATCCACGGCCAGCAGTTCAAGCAGTTCGTACAATGGGACAAGCACCCCGGCAATCTCGGAGCCGCAGTCTGTGACGGTGTACATCACCAATACAGGCAGCAAGTACCACCGGAGCGGTTGCCAGTATTTGCGCAAGAGCTGTATCCCCATCTCACTGGACAACGCCAAAAGCCGGGGGTATACGGCTTGCTCTAAGTGCTGGTAATTCACCTTTTCAAGATAATTTCAGGAGAAAAAAATTTGCTCCGTCTGTTCCTGATCCAGACCCAAAACGCGCTTGATCGCGCGGACTTCGCCAAGAGAAAACTCAGCACCGCCAGTTTCGTTTAACTTAGCGTTGAATCTGGACAGGCTCAGGCCAACTTGAGGGGCAAGGTCGGCTTGTGTCATGGCCTTTTCGCGGAGGCGTCCCTTCAACATATTTGCGTTCATTTTTGTCACCTCAATTCATCTTTTCAAGATAATTTCATTATACTCATTTATTTCATCTTGTCAAGATATTTTTATTGACTTTTTAAAAAAATATGGTATTATTAAGATAACAAACGGAAAGGATAAGAAGCGATGACAATAGGGGACAAGATCCGGCTGCACCGGAAAGCCCTCGGCTTGACACAAACGGAATTAGGCGAAAAGCTGGGGGTAAAAACCAATGCTGTAAGCAAATGGGAGTGCGGCCGGGTCGACGATATACCAACATCTAAGATAAAAGCAATGGCAAAGCTGTTTGACGTGCAGCCTTCATATCTGATAGACGAAAAACAGCCCGCCCCCACGAATGAGAGCGAGCTGAATGCAGAAGATAAAAGGCTGCTCATGATGATCCACAATCTCTCACCGGAGGACCGGGAACGGATCGTTGCGATAATAGAAGCTCTTGCAGGGCTTGAATAGCAAGCACCTGTTTTTCCGGGGACAGGGAACGCAATGCCAACAGGATCTCAAGGTCTGTCATAGGTTGGATGCTCCTTTCTATTTGAAACCCCGGCCCGCCAAAGCGGGACCGGGGAAAGGGGAGTGGGCCTATGAGAACAATAGACCCATTTGGCAAGAAAGTCCAATTCAAAGAGCGGATTTTTCTTGCAAAAAACCTGCAAGGAGGGGAAACGGTGAATTTTTCTGAAAAAGCACGGGCAATGCGCATGAAAAGCCCGCTGACGCTGCGGGAAATCGGTGAGCAGTGCAATGTATCGGAAAGCATGGTATCCCGCTACATTTCCGGCACGGTGAAGCCGTCGGACGATGTAGCCGAAAAGATTCTGGAGGTGCTGCGGAACAGCGAGCAAGCAGACGATAAAGGCATTTACGCCGCACACATTGACGATCTGCGACGATTGATCCGCCAGCAGCAGAGGGAGAAGCGGATCCTTTTCGGCATCCTTGTGTTTTTTATGGTGTTTACGCTGCTGCTCTATCTGGATTCCGCCCACGGAGACTGGGGCGTGGTCCGGTACATAGAATAAAGGCCGCCTGAGTGCTGGAACACTCAGACGGCAGATGATACCACCAATCGCAATCACGACAAAGCCAAAGGAGGATCAATCACAGTATAGCACGATCCCCCTGGCGATGCAACAGGAGGAAAGGAAAAAATGGCGAAGAAAAGTAAATATGGCGTCCGCAAGGACGGGCTGCATGAGGCGATCCGCACCATCAACGGCAAGCGGGTAGCCTTTCGCGGCAAGACTGACAGAGAGGTAGACCGCAAGATCTTAGAGTACAAGCTGGAGGCGGAGAAGGGCCGGAATTTCCCAGTGATCGCGGATGAATGGGAGCGGGAGCACGAGAGCGAGATCTCCGAATCATCCAGGCGGGTATACAGTTACGCCGTAAAGCGCCTGAAAGAGGCGTTTCCGGGGCGGGCGTCAGAGATCGAGCCGGTAGACGTGCGGAACTACATCAAGCGTTTTGAGGCCCAAGGACGCAGCGCAAACAGCGTCGGCATTGAGCTGGCGGTCTGCCGGATGATCTTCACCCATGCCGTCATCAAGGGCGATATTCGGATCAGTCCGGCGGCGGAGATCAAGAAGAGCCGGGGGCTGCCCTGCAAAAAGCGGGAGGCGCTGACGGAAGAGCAAGAGGAGGCCGTCCGGGCGGCGGGAGAGGCTAAGACGGCCCGCTGGTGGCTGTTCGGCTACCTGTTGTTGTACACCGGATGCCGCCGGGGCGAGGCGCTGGCGCTGACGTACCGCGACATTGACCGCAAAGCCGGTGTGATCCACATCGACAAGAAGGTCAACTACGCAACCACCAAGCCGGTTTTGGAAAATCACCTGAAGTCGGATAACGGCCTGCGGGATATTCCCCTGCTACCGCCTCTGGCGGAGGCGCTTCCGAAAAACCGGATCGGACTGCTGTTCCCCGGCGGCGATGGGGGCTATATGACGTCCTATGAGATCATGAGAGAGTGGCGGCACTACTGCCGGGACATCGGACTGAATCAGATCCAGCAGGGCGAAAACGGCGAGACGGTGGAGACGTTCCCCATCACGCCGCACTGCTTCCGGCACAGCTTCGCGACGATCTGTTATGAGGCGGGGCTGGACCCCAGGCAGGCGGCTGGCCTGTTGGGCGATACGCCGGAGGTGGTGGAGGCGGTTTACACCCATCTGCGGCAGGACCGGAGGCAGACGGCAGCCGAAAAGCTGACGGCGTATTTCGACGAGAAACCCGTCTCGCAACTGTGAAGTTACTGTGAAGTTTTTATTCAATTTTTCTACATCAGGTTACATCAAAACGCAATTCTAAAAAACGCTGAAATCGTTGAAACTGCGTGGTTTGATGGACTTTTGTGCAGGCTGGTGTAATGGGGTGCAGAGGGTGAATAAATAACCGTCTGTTAACATTTATAATCATTTTCGGAGGCATGGACATGGAACCCCAAAAGAAGCTCCTGATGATCGTCAATCCCCGGGCGGGACGCAGCAAGCCCCGGGGGCCGTTATATGATGCGGCTGCCGCCCTGTGCGATGCCGGATATCTGCTCCGTATCCGCCGCACCACCGCCGCCGGGGACGCAGCCCGCATTGCCGCCCAAGAGGGCGGAGATTATGACACTGTGGTGGCCGTGGGCGGCGACGGCACCCTCAACGAGGTCATCTCCGGCATCCAAACGCTTAAAACTCCCCCGGCGGTGGGTTATCTGCCTCAGGGGAGCACCAATGATTTTGCCGCCAGCCTGGAGATCCCCTCAGATCCCGTTCAGGCGGCGGAGGCCATCGTCCGTGGTCAGCGCCGTCAACTTGACATCGGCCGCTTCGGTGAGCGTATTTTCGTATATGTAGCCTCCTTCGGAGCCTTCACCCGGACATCCTACACCGCCTCTCAGGATGTGAAAAATGCTCTGGGCCACTTCGGCTATCTGCTGGAAAGCCTCCGGGATCTGGATACGCTGCGCCCCTATAAGGTCCGCATCACCGCTGATGGGGAGACGCTGGACGGTGAATACCTGTTCGGTGCCGTTGCCAACTCCACCTCCATCGCCGGTATGATGAAGCTGGAGCGGGAGGAGGTCATTCTGGATGACGGCCTCTTTGAGCTGCTGCTGGTGCCCCATCCCCAAAATGCAGCGGAGTTGCAAAATCTGATCTGGGCCTTGCTGAATCAGCAGTATAACAGCGGCGGTCTCATTTTCCGCCATGTGTCGGCCCTTCATGTGGAAACGGACGAGGATCTGCCCTGGTCCCTGGACGGAGAGTACGAACCCAGCCAGCCGACGGTGGACATCACCAACTGTCAGCGGGCTTTGACGATGCTGCTATGAGAGAAGAACTGACAAATCTGCGCCGGTTTTACGGCGATCATGTTCCCACGCTGCTGGAAGCCCGGCACGAATATGCTGTTTTGTGTCCTCTGGTAGAGCGTCCGAATGGACTGCACCTGCTGTTTGAGGTCCGGTCTGCCGGGGTCAGTCAAAGCGGCGAGACCTGCTTTCCCGGCGGGCAGATGGAACCGGGAGAGACCCCGGCAGACTGCGCCCTCCGGGAGACGGAGGAGGAATTATCCATCCCCCGCGCCGAGATCCGGCTTCTGGGCCAAGGGGACTTTATCTGCAATCAGCGGGGCTTTCTTCTGCGGCCGCTGCCGGGGCTGGTATCCCCTGCCGGTCTCGCAGCCCTGCGTCCCGCCCCCGCTGAGGTAGCGGAGGTGTTCACTGTACCGGTGGAATTTTTCAGGACCACCCTGCCCCAGCCATGTGCCTATGATCTGATCCCCCGTGTCCCGGAGTCTTTCCCCTATGAAGCGGTTGGGATTCCCCGGGATTACCCTTGGAACTGCGGCAAGGTAGAGGTCCCGGTGTGGCTCTACGGGGGCCACGCCATCTGGGGCATGACCGCCCGGATCGTGCGTGATTTGGTTTCCCATTTGTAAAAAAAGCGTCTGAAAGTTCTCACTTTCGGGCGCTTTTTCCCTGTCCATGTGTATATCATGCGCTAAATCCCTATATTTTCCACAAAAAAGAGCGCCTTCTTTTCAGAAAAACAGAGATTTTTTACTTTTTTCGTATATTCCCTGACATTTCTGCCAAAATAATGTTAGAATGGTTATGAATCTGAAATCTTTGCAATTTTTGGAAAGGAGGCACTTCCCGTGTTTCAGGCAGGAGATCTGCTGGTCTATGGCACCACCGGCGTCTGTCGGGTGCTTTCCATTGACCGGCGGCAGGAACGGGTGGGCAGCACCCGTCAAGAGCGGCTTTACTATCAGCTTAAACCCATCTATCAGGGCGGTTTGATCTATACCCCGGTAGACAATGACAAGGTGTCCATGCGGCCCATTATCTCCCGGCAGGAGGCGGAAGATCTTATCGGTGAAATTCCCACTCTGCATCCCGCTGCCTGTCGGGCTTCCACCACTCAGGCGCTGACTCAGCAGTATCAGGCCAGTCTCCGGCAGCATAACTGCCGCAGTCTGGTGGAGCTCGCCATGTCCATTCACGCCAAGCGCCGTCAGGCAGAATCCCAGAACCGCCGCCTCGGCATGGTGGACGAGCGCTATCTCAAGCAGGCAGAGCAGCTTCTGTTCGGCGAACTGGCCGCCGCGCTGGAAATTCCCTACGAGGCAGTCCAGCCCTATATCGCAGACCGGATCGCCGCCGTCCATTCCTGATCTGCGAAACAACACGAAAAACCATACGGAACAAAAGAGGGGCTCGCTTTCAGCGAGGCCCCCGAGACTGTCGATTAAGTGGTAAATTCTCCGCAA
>ERZ826220.1327-NODE-1327-length-25121-cov-21.871499_pt1 | contig 25121 bp, 20 predicted proteins | sample MGYA00519927_ERZ826220 | MGnify/ENA primary metagenome ERZ826220 (study PRJEB31778, sample SAMEA3449225) | human gut metagenome | biome: human gut; feature: human-associated habitat; material: faeces | place: United Kingdom | collected 2010/2012 ... | reverse complement strand
AGCGCCCAGGTGTTGCTGCCGGTGATCTTCACGTCCACGAACTGCCCGACGAGCGACGCGTCCCCGCGCATATGCACAAGGCGGCCGCCCTTCGTGCGCGCCGTGAGCGGATGGTCGCCCCGGCCGTCGGCCCCGTCGACGAGCACGCGCTGCACGCTGCCCTCATAGGCGCGGTGCTTTTCCTCCGAGATGCGGTTGGCCGCCGCGACGAGCGCGTCAAAGCGCACCTGCTTCTGCGCGCGGGTGTAGGGATCGGGCATCTTCGCCGCCGGGGTGCCGACGCGCGGCGAATAGATGAAGGTAAACATCGCATCGTAGCGCACGGTCTCGATGAGCGAGAGCGTGTCGTCAAATTCTTCGTCCGTCTCGCCGGGGAAGCCCACGATGATATCCGTCGTGAGCACAAGGTCGGGCATGTACTGCCGCGCAAGCGCCACCTGCGCCAGATATTTCTCGCGCGTGTAGCCGCGGTTCATCGCGTGCAGGACGCGGTCGTTGCCGCTCTGTACGGGCAGATGCATCTGGTGCGCGCACTTTTCACACTCGGCCATGGCGCGGAAAAGCTTTTCCGTCGCGTCCTTCGGGTGGCTGCTCATGAAGCGGATGACAAAGTCGCCCGGGATGGCGTTGATGCGCCGGATGAGGTCGGCAAAGTCCACGTCCTCGTCAAGGTCGCGGCCGTAGGAGTCGACATTCTGCCCCAGGAGCGTGATGTCCTTATACCCTGCTGCGACGAGCTCGCGCGCCTCGCGCTCGATCTCCTCCGGGTGGCGGGAGCGCTCGCGCCCACGCACGTACGGCACGATGCAGTAGGTGCAGAAGTTGTTGCACCCGTACATGATCGACAGCCACGCCTTGACGCTGCCGTCGCGCTGCTGGGGGATGCCCTCGGCCACGCTGCCGTCCGCCGGCGCGATGGCGAACACCCGCCGGTGCTCGGTGCAGACGGTGTGCAGCAGCTCCGGGAAGCGCCACAGCTCGTGCGGGCCAAAGACGAGGTCGACGATGCGGTAGGACCTTTTCAGCTTCTCGGCCACGTGCTCCTGCTGCGCCATGCAGCCGCAGACCGCGATGATCTGATTGGGGTTGCGCGCCTTGGTGTGCGTCAGCGCGCCGACGTTGCCAAACACGCGCGTCTCGGCGTGCTCGCGCACGGCGCACGTGTTCATGACGACGACGTCGGCCGCGAATTCGTCCTGTGTGAAGTCAAAGCCCATGGCGCGCAGATAGCCGCGCAGCTTTTCACTGTCGGCCTCGTTCTGCTGGCAGCCGTAGGTGTCGACCATGGCCAGCGGCTGGCGGCCGCCGGCGGTGAAGTGCGCGCGCAGCTGCGCGCAGATATCCATCTGGTGCTGGATGTCCGATTCGGAAATTTCCGTTCTCTGATAGCTCATGCAATGCTCCTGCCTGTCCGGCTCCGGCCGGATAAAATTTGAAGTGTGATAGAATATTGTAGCATTTCGCGGTGGAATTTTCAATGACAATCCTTTATAATATACGCGCGGGGCGCTCGCGCCCCCTGGACTGTACTTAAAGGAGGGCAAACGATGCCCGAGATTCAAATTCTCTCTCCGCATCTGGCGGATCTGATCGCCGCGGGCGAGGTCGTGGAGCGGCCCGCATCGGTCGTCAAGGAGCTGGTGGAAAACGCGTTTGACGCCGGAGCCCGCGCCGTGACGGTGGAGCTGCGCGGCGGCGGCGCGACGTATCTGCGCGTGACGGACGACGGCTGCGGCATGGCGCCCGAGGACGCGGGCATCGCGTTTTTGCGCCACGCGACGAGCAAGCTGCACGACGAGCAGGGGCTCGAGGCCATCGGCACGATGGGCTTTCGCGGCGAGGCGCTGGCCGCGATCAGCGCCGTGTCGCACATCACGCTCACGACGCGGCAGCGCGGCGCGGCCGCCGGCACGCACATGACGCTCGATGCGGGCGACATTCAGGACATGTACGAGACCGGCTGCCCCGAGGGCACGACGATGATCGTGCGCGACCTGTTTTTCAACACGCCCGCCCGGCGCAAATTCCTGAAGTCCGACCGCGCGGAGGGCGCGGCCTGCGCCGCCGCCGCGCTGCGGTGCGCGCTCGGCCGGCCGGATGTGTCCGTGCGCTGCATCCGCGACGGGGAGGAGGTCTTCTTCTCCCCCAGCGACAACAAGCTCGACAGCTGCGTCTACAGCCTGCTCGGGCGCGACCTCGCCATGAGCCTGCTGCCCTGCGCCGGTGAGGCCGACGGCGTGCGCGTGCACGGCTTCATCTCCTCGCCCGCCGCCGGGCGCGGCAGCCGCGCGCAGCAGTATTTCTTCTGCAACGGCCGGTGGATCAAATCCGCCGCGCTGCAGGCCGCGCTCGAACAGGCCTACCGCAACACGCTGCTCGTGGGGCGCTTCCCCGCGTGCGTGCTGTATATCGAGCTCAGCTGCGCGGCCGTGGACGTGAACGTCCACCCGGCCAAAACCGAGGTGAAGTTCACGCACGAGCGCGCGGTGTTTGACGCCGTGTATTACGGTGCGCGCGCCGCGCTTGAGGCAGAAAAAGAGCCCGTGGCCACGCTGTCGAAAACGGCGGCCAAACCGGAGCCCGCGCCGAAGGCAGACCCGTTCGTGCCGGCAGCGCCGAAAGCGGCCGCAGCACAGCACCCGCCCGCACCCGCAGCGCCGACATTTGCGCCTGCGCGCACCTATGCTCCCGCTGCCCCGGCGGAGGAGGCGGTCGCGTTCCGCTCGCCGACGGCATCGGCCTTCGCCGCGCCGCGCGTGACACCCGCGCCGGTGTTCACGGCACCCGCGCGCCCCATACCGAGCACACCGCCAGCGCCCGAGCCGATCGTGCCGGTCGCCCGGCCCGCGCAGACCGCCATCGAGCCGGAGCCGGTCTTCCCCTCCCCGCTCGAGCGCGCCGCGCCCCCGGCCGAGCCGCCCGCCCGGCTGATCGGCGAGGCGATGCACACGTACATCCTCGTCGAAAAAGGCGAGACGCTCATCCTCATCGACAAGCACGCGGCGCACGAGCGCATCAACTTTGACCGCATGCGGCAGAGCCCTGCCGACATCCCGTCGCAGACGCTGCTCGAGCCGCTGCCCTTCACGCCGGACGCGAGCGATGCCGACGTGCTGCAGCAGTACGGCGACGTGCTCGCGGAGCTCGGCTTCACGCTCGAGCCGTTCGGCCGCAACGATTACATTCTCCGCGGCGTGCCCGCGCAGCTCGACGCAGCGGACGCCCTGCCCGCACTCGAGGAGATCTGCGCGCAGCTGCGCCATGGTGCGCGCATGGACGCGCAGTCCGTGCGCGACGAAGTGCTCAAGACCGTGGCGTGCAAGGCAGCCATCAAGGCCGGCTGGCAGACCGAACCCGAGGAGCTGCTGCGTCTGGCGGACGCGGTGTGCGCCGGCGAGGTGAAATACTGCCCGCACGGCCGCCCCGTCGCCGTGACGCTCACGCGCCGGGAGCTGGACAAGCTCTTCAAGCGCATTGTTTAAAAAGACTACAGGGAGCGCCGGAACGCGCTCCCTGTCAGACTGTACAACTCTGTTTACTTGTGGTAGTACAAAATGCCCATGCAGCCGGGGCCGCAGTGGTTCGACACCGTGCAGCCGGCCTGCGTGTGGAGAACCTCCTCAAACGGCTGGCACGCGCGCACAACGCGCTCGAGCTCCTTCCACGTGGCCTCATCGATGCCGGAATCCGTGATGAAGATGCGGTGGCAGTCAATGTCGTCGCGGCCCTTGAGCCGATCCTCGATGTACTGCACGTAGCACTTTTCAAGCTTACCGCGGTACTTGCGGCCCACGCCCATCTTCCCGTCCTTGACCTCGATGCACGGCTTGAGGTGCAGGAGATTGGCGCTCATGGCCACGAGCGCCGAGCAACGGCCGCCGCGCTTGAGATATTCCAGCGTGTCGATCACGAAGCTGACATCGAGCTTCTCGCGCTTTTTCTTCAGCGCCGCCGCAATGTCGGCCGCATCCATGCCCTGCTCGGCCATCTCGGCCGCGTTGAGCACCAGGTGGCCGATGCCGGTCGAGAGGTTGCGCGAATCCACGGGGTAGACGTTCGTAAACTCCTTGGCCGCGATGCAGGCGTTCTGGTAGCAGCCGGACATGTCGCTCGAGATCGTGAAGTGGATCACGGCGTCATATTCCTCCCGGCACGCGGCGAAGTACGCCAGATAGTCCGACACGTTCACCGCCGCGGTCTTGCAAAGCTTGCCGGTGGCGTTGGCGTAATCGTAGAGCTCCTGCGGGTGCACGTCGATGCCGTCGCGCAGGGTCTCCTCGCCGCGGATGATGTACAGCGGCGTGATGCCGATGTGATAGCGCTCGATCAGTTCGGGCGAGAGATCGCACGTGCTGTCGGCAGAAATTTTGATCTTCATGGGTTCACCTTCCTGAAAACTGGGGAATGTGCTTTCATTCTAACACATTTCTAATACTTTTCAACATAATCTTTCTGAATTCTCCCCCACGGAAAGGAGGCTGTCACGATGCAGCCAAAACTTGTCGTCATCACCGGCCCGACCGCCTCGGGCAAGACCGCGCTCGGCGTGGCGCTCGCGCAGCGGCTCGGCGGCGAGGTCGTCTCGGCCGACTCGATGCAGATCTACCGCGGCATGGACATCGGCACGGCCAAGCCCACGCCGGAAGAGATGCAGGGCGTGCCGCACCACATGATCGACATCGCCGACCCCGCGGAAAACTACTCCGTCTCGCGCTACGCTAAGGAGGCGGCCGCCTGCGTGGATGATATCCTCGCGCGCGGAAAACTGCCGATCGTCGTCGGCGGCACAGGGCTGTATATCGACTCGCTCATCGCCGGGCGCACGTTTGCCGACGGTACGGCCGACACCGCGCTGCGGCAGGAGCTGAGCGAGCGCTACGACGAGATCGGCGGCGAGGGGCTGCTCGGCGAGCTGCGCAAGGTCGACCCCGAGCGGGCGGCAAAGCTCCACCCCGCGGACAAAAAGCGCATCGTGCGCGCCATGGAGGTCTATATCCTCACGGGCAGGACCATCACGCAGCACGACGCCGAGACCCGCGCCGTGCCGCCGCGGTACGACGCGGCGAAAATCGCGCTCGATTTCGCCGTCCGGCAGGATCTCTACGACCGCATCGACCGGCGCGTGGAGCTCATGGTGCGCCAGGGCCTGTTCGACGAGGTGCGCGCGCTGCTGGCCGCCGGCGTGCCGGCCGACTGCACGGCCATGCAGGCCATCGGCTATAAGGAGGCCGTCGCCGCCGTGCGGGGCGAAGCCGCACCGCAGGACGCCGTCGCCGCCATCCAGCTCGCCTCCCGGCGCTATGCCAAGCGCCAGCTCACGTGGCTGCGGCGGGACCAGGACCTGTTCTGGCTCCGGCACGAAAAAACGCCGGACATGGACCGGGCGTGCCGCCTTTCGACGCAATTCTTGTCCGGCCGCGGTATAGAATAGTGGCCTGTACAAGCCCGGAGGAAACTGCCATTTTGACCGGATTTGTATAAATTCACTATTTCACGGAGCGGCAGATTGTGTTATGATAAATAAATGTACCCCCGCTCCGGCCAAAGGAGCGGCGATCATGCAAAAGACACAGAACCTTCAGGACGCATTCCTCAATTACATCCGGCGGGAAAAGATCCCCGTGACCCTGTTTCTCATGAACGGGTTCCAGCTGCGCGGCGTTGTGCGCAGTTTTGACAGCTTCGTCGTGCTCATCGACGCCGACGGCCGGCAGCAGATGATCTACAAGCACGCGATCTCGACGGTCGCCCCGGCGCGGCCGGTCTCGCTCGATCTGCAGGGCTGATCTCCCCGCCGCCCCCCGCCGAAAGGAGGGCCGGATTTGAAGAAAACGAATACCTTCACGAACATCGCCATGTTCGTGCTCTTCGCGGCCATGCTCGTGTATCTGGGCGTGTATCTGTTCCGTTCGACGCAGCAGTCCTACGCCACCGCCCCGGCGGTGCTCGTGACCGTCAGCGAGAGCGGGCAGGCCAGCGGCATCGTCGTGCGCGAGGAGCAGGTCATCGCCTCGGACAAGGAGTTTCTGTCCCTGTCCGTGGATGACGGCAAGGAGGTCGCGCGCGGCGGCGAGATCGCCATCGGCGTGGACTCCAAGGCCGCGCTCGACAGCGCCAGCCGCGCCCGCGAGCTGAAAAAAGAAATCGCCTACGTCTCGAGCCTGCTCGCGCGCGCGGGCAGCGCCTCCGGCGCGTCCGACCGCGACAGCGACGTGCGCAGCGCCATCCTGCAGCTCAATGCCGCCGTCTCCGCCGGCAGCACCTCGGAGCTGGACGACCTCTGCATGGATCTCAGCTCCCTGCTCTTCGGCTCGGCGACCGGCACCGTCTCGCAGGGCGACCTCGACGCGCTCAATGCCGAGCTGCACCAGCTGGAAAACGCCGGCGCCGGCCGCGGCAGCATCACGGCCCCGGCCGCGGGCCTGTTCACGTCCACGACCGACGGATATGAATCGCTCACGCCGGACATGCTCGAAAACCTCACGCCCGACGGCGTGAACGCACTCGAGCGCACCACGGCCGCGACGCCCGCCGACGCCATCGGCAAGCTCGTCACGGCGAAAAAGTGGTACTTTGCCTCCGTCATGAACAAGGCCGACGCCGACCGCCTGAACCTGAACGGCAGCGCCTCGCTCGACTTTCCGCAGCACTACAACGGCACCGTCTCGGCGACCGTGCTGAGCAAGAGCGAGCCGGACAGCAGCGGCAAAGTCGCCGTCGTGTTCGCGTGCAACGCAGCGCTGGCCGACACGCTGGCCATGCGCAAGACGACGGCCGACGTCGTCTACAGCGAGCACACCGGCCTGCGCGTCCCGCTCAAGGCCGTGCACATGGACGACGACGGGCAGTCATACGTCTACGTCGTCACGGCGGCGCAGCTGGAGAAAAAGCCGATCGAGATCATCTATCAGACCGACGACTACTGTCTCGTCGCCCAGAGCACGGAGAGCAACGCCCTACGCGCCGGCAACGAGATCGTCGTCACCGGCAAGGGCCTGTCCAACGGGCAGGTCGTGAAATAAGGAGGCACCACCCACTATGAGCACCATTGCCGAAAACATTGCCGCCATCCGCGTGCGCATCGACGCCGCCGCCCGCCAAACGGGCCGCACGGGCGCCGACATCACGCTCGTGGCAGCGACGAAGATGAACGACGCCGCGCGCGTGCGCGAGGCCGTCGCCGCCGGGATCGACGCCTGCGGCGAAAACCGCGTGCAGGAGATGACCGAAAAGCTCGCCGAGGGCGCCTACACCGGCGCACCGCTGCACTTCATCGGCCACCTGCAGACCAACAAGGTGCGGCAGGTCGTCGGCAAGGTCGATCTCATCCAGTCGGTGGACTCGCCGGAGCTGCTGGCCATGATCGAAAAGCGCGCGGCCATGCAGGGCATCGTGCAGGACATCCTGCTGGAAGTGAACATCGGCGGCGAGGCCGCCAAGAGCGGCGTGGACCCCGCCGCCCTGCCGCAATTGCTGGAAACGGCCGCCGGCTGCGCGCATATTCGCGTGCGCGGCCTGATGGCGATCCCGCCCGTGGCAGAAACTTCCGACGGAAATCATGCATATTTTACGAAAATGCATGAGCTTTTTGTTGACATCGGCAGAAAAAAATACGATAATGTTTTTATGGACTTTCTGTCCATGGGTATGAGCGGAGACTTTGAGGACGCCATTTCCGCCGGTGCGAACATGGTGCGCGTCGGTTCGTCGATCTTTGGCGCGCGGGATTATTCCCAACACTGAGCGCCGCTTCGGCGCACTCCGCAGAGATCAGTGCAGCGGCACGGCAGCCGCCGGCACGTAAAAGGGGGGTCCCGAATGGGATTTTTGGATGAACTGAAAAAAATGACCCGTCCGTACGATGACGACGACGAGTTTTTCGATGATGAGGATGAAGCGATCCCGGTCGCGGAAGCTGCCGCACCGGAGCGTCCGGCCCCGGCCCGTCCGGCGGCGGCGCCCCGCCGCCCGGCGCCCGCGCCGAAAAAGAGCACCTTCATCCGCGACGATCCGGTGATGGAGCCGGAGCGCCCCGCGCCGAGCTACACGCCGAAGGGCGACAGCCGCGTGGCCGACAAGGTCGTCAACCTCAACAGCGGCAGCCAGCTCAAGGTCGTGCTCGCCACGCCGAAGCAGTTTGAGTCCGCCGGAGAGATCGCAGACCACCTGCGCGATCGCCGCGCCGTGCTCATCAATCTGGAAAAGACGGATCCGGCCATCTCCCGCCGGCTGATCGACTTTTTGTCCGGCGTCGCCTACGCGCAGGACGGCAAGATCCGCCGCGTGGCCAGCGCGACGTATATCATCACGCCGTTCAATGTCGACCTCATGGGCGACCAGCTCGACGACATGGAGTCGGGCGAGTTCCATCTGTAAATCCGGGCATACTGTCCCTGACAGCGCCCGCCGTGTAGTACACCTATAGAAAGAATGGAGGACTATCCAACATGACTCCTCAGGATATTCGGGAAAAGACTTTTGAAAAAGCGATGTTCGGCGGATACGACATGGCCGCCGTGCAGAACTATCAGGAAGAAGTGGCCACCGAGCTTGCCAACGCGCAGAAGGAAGTTGCCGTGCTCAAGGGCAAGATGAAGGTACTGGTCGATAAGATAGAAGAGTACCGCGCCAGCGAAGACGCCATGCGTCTGGCCATACTGTCGGCCCAGAAGGTCGGCAAGCAGATAGAGGACGACGCTCAGGCCCGCGCCGACAAGATACTCGGCGAGGCCAAGGACACGTCCGACCGAATACTTGGCGGCCTCCAGCACGAAACCGCCAACGAGGAAGCCAAACTCCTCAACGCCAAAACGTCCTGCGCAAAATTTCTGGAAGATGTGCGTAATCTGTGCCTGAACCAGCTCGAGTACCTGGATAAGATCGCCGGGGCGAAGGCTGCGGCCGCGCAGCCTGCCGCCCGGCCGGCAAGCGTGAGCGCCGCCCCTGCCGAGCCGGCGTCCGAGCCCGCGCAGCCGGAAACTCCGGCCGCCGAGCAGCCCGCGGAAGCCATCCCCGTGTCCGCCGCCCCTGTGGAGGCGCAGCCGGTGGAGACCGACGATACCGCGGCCGACAGCGCAGCAGATGACGCCACGCAGCTTTATCACTTCCTGCATAACAGCTGAGTGAACATGCAATCAACCAGGGCGGGACGGCCGGTGCCGTACCGCCCTGCGCAATTTTTGATGGAAATACAACTCTGAGAGGAGAAAGATAGAACCATGTCCAAGAACGATTTCAACGCCACGATCAATCTGCCGAAAACAGACTTTCCCATGCGCGCCGGCCTTGCCAAGCGGGAGCCCGAGATGCTCCAGCGCTGGTACGACATGGACCTGTACCACGAAATGCTCAAAAAGAACGACGGCAAGCCGCGCTTCAGCCTGCACGACGGCCCTCCGTTCTCCAACGGCAACATCCACATGGGCCACGCGCTCAACAAGGCGCTCAAGGACTTCATCGTCCGCTCCTACGCCATGCGCGGCTACTACACGCCCTACATCCCCGGCTGGGACAACCACGGCATGCCCATCGAGAGTGCCATCATCAAGGAGCAGAAGCTCAACCACAAGGCCATGAGCGTCGCCGACTTCCGCAGCGCGTGCCATGACTATGCGCAGAAATACATCGACCGCCAGATGGCCGGCTTCAAGCGCATGGGCGTCATGGGCGACTGGGAGCACCCCTACAAGACCATGAACAAGGGCTTCGAGGCCGACGAGGTGCGTGTGTTCGGCAAGATGTATCAAAATGGCCACATCTACAAGGGCCTCAAGCCCGTGTACTGGTGCCCTCACGATGAGACCGCCCTCGCCGAGGCGGAGATCGAGTATCAGGACGATCCGTGCACGACCGTGTACGTGAAGTTCCCGATGCACGACGACCTCGGCAAGCTGCCGGACGTCGACCACAGCAAGCTCTTTTTCGTCATCTGGACGACCACGATCTGGACCCTGCCCGGCAACCTCGCCATCGCGCTCAACCCGCGCGAACTGTATAACCTCGTGCAGGCCCCGAACGGCGAGGTATACATCATGGCCGACGCCCTGACCGAGAAGGTCATGCACATCGGCGGCTTTGACAGCTACGAGGTGCTCGAGCAGCACCCCGGCAACTTCTTTGAGAACATGCTCGCCGACCATCCGTTCCTGCCCAAGACCTCGCGTCTGGTGCTGGCGGACTACGTCACCATGGATTCCGGTACCGGCTGCGTGCACACCGCGCCCGGCTTCGGTGCCGACGACTACCTGACCTGCAAGCGCTACGGCATGGACATGGTCGTGCCCGTGGACGATCAGGGCCGCCACACCGACTACGCTGGCAAGTACGCCGGCATGTCCACGGAGGAATCGAACCCCGTCATCCTCGCAGACATGAAGGAAGCCGGTTCCCTGTTTGCCAGCGAAGACATCGTGCACAGCTACCCGCACTGCTGGCGCTGCAAACAGCCGATCATCTTCCGCGCCACGCCGCAGTGGTTCTGCTCCGTCGATTCGTTCAAGGAGGAGGCCGTCGCCGCGTGCGAGAACGTGCGCTGGCTCCCGAGCTGGGGCAAGGAGCGCATGGGCGCCATGATCCGCGAGCGCGCCGACTGGTGCATCTCCCGCCAGCGCCGCTGGGGCCTGCCGATCCCGGTATTCTACTGCGATGACTGCCACAAGCCCGTGTGCAACGAAGAGAGCATCGAGGCAGTGGCCAAGCTCTTTGAAAAGGAAGGCAGCAACGCCTGGTTCGACCGCCCGGCGGCCGACATCCTGCCCGAAGGCTTCACCTGCCCGCACTGCGGCGGCAAGCACTTCATCCAGGAGACCGACACGCTCGACGGCTGGTTCGACTCCGGCTCCACCCACGTCGCCGCCATGCAGCGCGACCAGGGCTTCTGGCCGGCGGATATGTATATCGAGGGCGGCGACCAGTACCGCGGCTGGTTCCAGTCGTCCCTGCTCGTGGCCGTCGGCGCGCTCGGCAAGGGCGCCCCGTACCGCGAGTGCCTGACCCACGGCTGGACCGTGGACGGCGAGGGCAAGGCCATGCACAAGTCGCTCGGCAACGGCATGGATCCGGCCGAGATCATCAACGAATTCGGCGCCGACATGCTTCGCCTGTGGGCAGGCAGCGCCGACTACCACGCCGACATGCGCTGCTCGAAGGAGATCTTCAAGCAGCTGACGCAAAACTACCTCAAGTTCCGCAACACGGCGCGCTACTGCCTCGGCAACCTCGACGGGTTCGACGCCGAGCACCTCGTCGCGCCGGAGGACATGCTCCCGCTCGACCGCTGGGCCATCACGAAGCTCAACGATCTCATCCGCCGCGTGGCCAAGGCTTACGACAACTATGAATTCCACGTGGTCTCGCACGCGATCAACGACTTCTGCGTCGTGGAGCTCTCGAGCTTCTATCTCGACATCATCAAGGACCGCCTCTACTGCGAGGAGCGCAACGGGCTCAAGCGCCGCAGCGCGCAGACAGCCCTGTTCCTCATCCTCGACAGCATGACGAAGATGTTCGCGCCGATCCTCGCCTTCACCTGCGACGAGATCTGGCAGGCCATGCCGCACCGCGCCGAGGACGACGCGCGCAACGTGCTGCTCAACGTCATGAACCAGCCGTTCGACGCCTATGCGCTCAGCAACGACGAGCTCGCCAAGTGGGACCAGCTGATCCGCGTCCGCACGGACGTCAACGGCGTGCTCGAGGCCGCTCGCGCCGAAAAGCGCATCGGCAAGCCGCTCGAGGCTGCCGTGACGCTGCGCGCCGACGATGATGCCGCCAAGGCCGCGCTCGACGACGTGCAGAGCATGAACCTGCCCGAGCTGCTCATCGTGTCGCAGTGCCTCGTCGGCGGCGACGTGCCGGAAGACGCCGCCACCGGTACCGGCACGAATTTCCCCGGCCTGCACATCTCCGTGCACAATGCGCCCGGCACCAAGTGCCCGCGCTGCTGGATGCACTCCGAGCAGGCCGACCCCGAGACCGGACTGTGCCCGCGCTGCGCCGCGGTCGTGGCCGCGCAGCAGGCGGAGTAATCACCCGCTCCCAAAATCCTGATCCGAAAGCGAGGAACCGCTATGTGGTATGCCATCGTAGCCATCCTGATCCTCATCGCTGACCAAGGCCTGAAGTACTGGGTCACGCTCAACATCCCGCTCGACACCGGGCACGTCACGCTCATCCCCGGCGTGCTGGAGCTGACGAATATCCACAACAACGGTGCCGCGTTCAGCATCCTGCAGCACGCGCCGCACTGGATCTTCGTTCTCTTCACGCTCGTGTTCGCCGCCATCGCGGTGTTCTGCCTGCGGCGCAACGTCGTGCACGGCAAGGTCGGCCGTTGGTCGGTCGTGCTCGTGCTGGCCGGCGCAGTCGGCAACTGCATCGACCGCATCCTCAGCGGCTACGTGGTGGACATGTTCAACTTCCTGTTCGTGCGCTTCGCCGTGTTCAACCTGGCGGATATCTTCATCGTCGTGGCCGGCATCGCCCTGTGCCTGCACGTCATCTTCTACCGGGGTGACGGCAGCGAGGGCGAGCCCGCGCCGAAACCGGCGCGCAAGCCCCGCAAGCATACGGACGCCCCCGTCCGTGCGCACAAGCTGCACCTGCCCGCTCGGAAGCAGCCCATCGAGCCGCCCACCGCACCGAAAGTGCCCGCTGCCGCGCAGCCAGAGGCCCCGGCTCCGGCGAAGGACGATCCCTTTGCGGCGTGGGATCGCGCGCCCGTGCAGGCGCAGCCGGTGACCCCGGCAGCGCCGGAAGCGCCGAAGGCCCCGGCAGCACCCGCCGCACCGGCGCCGGCGCAGACCGCGCCCAAGGCGGCCGAGCCCGCCGTCAAACCGGCGGATGCGGCCCCGGCGGATCCCCTGCTCGCCTATCTCAACAGCACGCCCGCCGCGCCGGTCGAGCCGGAAGCCCCGGCCAAGGACACGGACGCCGCCCCGACAGACGGCGAGAGCTACTCGCTCGACGATATTTTAGCGGAGTTTTCGGATTTCTAATGGAACAGCGAACGATTCAAACACAGGAGAGCGCCGAGCGGATCGACGCTCTCCTTGCGCGCTCTCTGCCCGAGCTCACGCGCAGCGCCGCCCAGCGGCTGCTCGCGCAGGGGGCCGTGACAAAAGACGGCGCGCCCGTGAAGAAAAACTATAAGACCGCACCCGGTGACACGTTTGTCGTCACGCTGCCGGACGCCGCGCCCTCGGCGCTGGTGGCGCAGGATCTGCCGCTGGACGTGGTGTATGAGGACGACGACCTCATCGTCGTCAACAAGCCGCGCGGCATGGTCGTGCACCCCGCGCCCGGCCACGAGGACGGCACGCTTGTCAACGCCCTGCTCGCCCACTGCGGCGACAGTCTCTCCGGCGTCGGCGGAGAGCGGCGGCCCGGCATCGTGCACCGTATCGACAAGGACACGTCCGGCCTGCTCGTCGCGGCGAAAAACGACTTTGCGCACCTCGCGCTCTCGGCCCAGCTGGCTGACCACACCATGGCCCGCACGTATGAGGCCGTTGTCTGCGGCAATCTGCGTGAAGACGCCGGCACGGTCGATGCGCCCATCGGCCGCCACCCGACGGACCGCAAGCGCATGGCCGTGACGCCCAAAAACGCCCGCCGCGCCGTCACGCACTGGTCGGTCATCGCGCGCTACAACGGCTACACGCATATCCGCTGCGAACTTGAGACCGGCCGCACGCACCAGATCCGCGTGCACATGGCACACATCGGCCACCCCCTGCTCGGCGACCTGGTCTACGGCCATAAGCGGCCGGAAAAGGGCCTGAGCGGGCAGTGCCTGCACGCGCGGGCGCTGCGCTTCATCCACCCGCGCACCGGCGAGCTCGTGACGTTTACGTGCCCGCTGCCGGACTATTTTCAGGACGTGCTGGCGCGCCTCGGCCCGCCGGTCGGCTGATCAGAAAGGAGCATTCCCATGCGCAGATCCGATCGGGAGATCACCGATTTTCAGGAACTCATCACCGTCATGCGCGGGTGCGACGTCTGCCGCCTCGCCCTGCATGACGAGCCGTATCCCTACATCCTGCCGCTGAACTTCGGTCTGGAGGGCGACGGTGAGACCGTCCGCCTGTACTTCCACGGCGCGAGCACCGGCACGAAGTACGACCTCATCGCAAAAAATCCGCTCGTCTCGTTCGAGATGGACCGCGGCCACGCGCTCATCCTCGACGACGAGCACGGCAACTGCACCATGACGTATGAGAGCGTCATCGGTCAGGGCCGCATCGCGCTCGTGCCGGACGCGGACAAGGAGCGCGCGCTGCACGTGCTCATGGCGCAGTACCGCGCGCCGGACTTCCCGTATTCGAAGGCCGTCATTCCCGCGACGACCGTCCTGTGCCTGACCGTCGAGCACATGACCGGCAAGCGCCGCGCGAAAAAGCACGGCTGAGCATACCTCCGGCGAATCGCAAAAGGGCCTCCGCAGGCGAAGCCTGCGGAGGCCCTTTTCGTGATCTTGCTGCAGCTCAGCGGATGAAATTGGTGAATTTGCGCGCTTCCGTCTCCGGGCGCGGGACACCGGCAGAGTCGCCCGCCGCCATGCACTGCACCAGCCAGAGCAGATTGCGCGCGAGCTGGCGCATCGTCTGCAGGCCCTCTTCGTCCTGTGCGACGTCCTCCGGGCGCGCACCGTGCACCATCGGCCAGTACTGCGAGGACACGACCGGCATGTTCGAGATCATCGGGTACTTGACCAGCTGATCGAGCGCGGCCGTCGTGCCCGCGCGCCGCGCCGAGACAACGCAGGCGCAGGGCTTGTTCGCCCAGCCATCACTCGCGTAGAACAGCCGGTCGCAAAACGCCGACATCGCGCCGGAGATCCCGGCATAGTGCACCGGGGACGCAAGCACGAGCGCATCCGCCGTCTCCATCGCGTCAATGGCGTCGTTCACCAGGCCGCCGCGCACGCAGTGCCCGGTCACATTGCATCCACCGCAGGCGGTGCAGCCGCCGGCCTGCTCGGCGCCGACCGTCAGGATCTGCGTTTCAACGCCCGCCGCCTGAAGCACCTGCTCCATCTCATGCAGGGCGGTATATGTGCAGCCGTGCGGGTGCGGGCTGCCGTTGATCATGAGAATTTTCATCGTATCACCTCAAGCGCAGGATAGCACAAATCGCCGCGCCGCGCAAGCCGCCGGGCCCGCAATGCCATCGCCCCGACCGGGCGGTGTCTGGTTTGCCCGCCCGGATGCGCACGGCAGATCCGGCCGGGCCCAAAACGCGCTTGCGCGGCAGCAAAAACCTGCTGCCGCGCAAAGAAAAAAGAAGGGGTGTATGCCATGGAACGAAAGGGAGTAGAAGGGAGAAACGCGCATGGATATGCGGTTAGAGGTGGGCGGCCAGGCATACATGACCGCCCGTCACAGGGGGGAGGAACGGCCCCGCCGCTATGCGCCGGCGGACGGGAGCCGGATCAGGCAGAGATCAGATGGCGCTCCAGCCGCCGTCCACGCACACGATCTGGCCGGTCGTGTAGCTGCAGGCCGGGGAAGCAAAGTACGTGCACAGGCCGTCCATTTCGCCGGTCTTGCCGTGGCGCTCCATCGGGCAGCACTCGAGGTGCGCCTGATTGAAGAACGGTGCGTCGATATAGGCCGCGGTCATCTCGGTCGGGAAATAGCCCGGGCAGATGCAGTTGACGGTGATGCCGTCGCGTGCCCAGGAGTTGCCGAGCGAGCGCGTCAGGTTGACGATGCCGCCCTTGGCCGCGGCATAAGGCGCCGTGTCAACGCCCTTGCGGCCGCAGACGCCGTGGATGGATGCGATCATCACGATGCGGCCGTACTGGTTGGGCTTCATGGACTGGCGCACGACTTCGCGGCAGGTGAAGAACTGACCGTTGAGGTCGGTGTTGATAACGTTGAGCCAGTACTCGTCCGTGAGCGTGGCCGGGTCGCCGCCGCCCGGGATGCCGGCGGCGTTGATGAGAATGTCGATCTTGCCAAAGTGCTTGACGACATCGCTCACACAGTCGGTAATGCTCTTGGAATCCTGCAGGTCCATGTAATGCGGGTAGACCTTGACGCCGTATTCCGCCTCGATCTCCTTGGCATTTTCCTCAAGACGATCCGTGCGGCGGGCGACGAGCGCGATGTCAGCGCCGGCGTTGGCCATGGCCTTGGCAAACTGATGGCCGAGACCGGAGGAACCACCGCAGCAGAACGCGACCTGACCGGAAAGATCAAACAGATTGTTTTTCATAATATTACCTTCCTTTTATCAAAAATTCCGTGATGTCTTAGAAGAACCAGCAGTTTTCGTAAGCGCTGAGCGTGGCGTCGGCCATCGTACCGCCCTTGTGGGCGTCGCCGACAAAGACGACCTTGTCAAACGCATCCTTGAGCTGCTGCTCGTAGCTCTTGTCGGGACGGTTGCCGAGCGCCATGACGACGATGTCGGCCGGGCGGGTGACGATCTCGCCGGTGTCGGTCTTCTTGAGCTCGACCGCACCGTCGGTCACGCCGGCGATGGCGTGCTCGGTCAGGATCTCAACGCCGCTCTCCTGCAGCAGGGACAGAAGCTTGTAGCGCGCGGTGCGATAGATCGTGACGCCGACTTCTTTCTGCATCTCGACGACCGTGACCTTGTTCTTGTCGCACAGGAAGTGCGCGACCTCGAGGCCGACGTGGCCGCCGCCGATGACGGCAATGTTCTTGCCCTCGAAGGAAACGCGGCCCATGAGCACGTCCTCAATGTAGTAGACATTGCTGCGGTCGGCGCCGGGAACGTTCGGCACGATCTGCTCGCCGCCGCAGGCGACGACGACGCCGTAGGGATCGAGTGTGCGCAGCGTTTCGACCGTGGCAGGCGTGTTCAGGCGCACCTCGATGTGGTACTCCTTCATCTCGGCCTTCATGGTCTCGATGAGCTCGGCCACCATGCCCTTGCACGGTGCCTTCGAAGCCAGCACGGCGCTGCCGCCGAGGTGATCGCTGCTCTCGAGGATGATTGGGTGATAGCCGCGCTTTTTGAGCAGGAGCGCCGCCTGCATGCCGCCGGGGCCGCCGCCCACGACTGCGACCGTGCGGTCATCGCCGGTCTTGACAAGATTCTCGTCGCCATAGACCGTGGCGCGGCCGGTAACGGGGTTGATGGCGCAGTGCAGGTTCTTGCCCGCAACGACGGACTTGTTGCAGTTCATGCAGCCAAGGCACTTGCGGATAAGATCCTCGCGGCCGGCCATCGCCTTTTTGACCACGTCGGGATCAGCCAGCTGCATGCGGGACATGCCGACAAAGTCGCTCACGCCCTCCTGCAGGAAGCGCTCGGCCGTCTCGGGGTGCTTGATGGTGTTGACGGCGATAATGGGCACATTCACGGCAGCCTTGATGGTCTTGGCCAGGTTCTTTCTCCAGCCCTCGGGGCTGTAGCACGGCTCGATCATGGTCGGTGCGCTGGCGTAAACGCCGCAGGAGACGTTGAAGTAATCCACATACGGCTCGAGGTACTTGGCGATCTCCGTGCAAGCGGCGAGGTCATTGCCGCCCTCGACGAAATCGTTGCCGTTGATGCGCGCGCCGACAACGAAGTCACGGCTGACAGCGGCGCGGATACCGGTGAGGATGCGCACGAGGAAGCGGCAGCGGTTTTCCATGCTTCCGCCGTATTCATCGGTGCGCTTGTTGGTGTAGGGGCTCAAAAACTGCTGCACGAGGTAGCCGTGCGCCGCGTGGACCTCCACGCCGTCGGCGCCGGCAAGCTCGGAGTTGACCGCCGCCTGAACATATTTCTCGACCAGATTGTCAATGTCCTCAATGGTCATCTCGCGCGGCAGGATGGTCGCGCGGCCGACGACGGAGTTGAGCTCAACGCTCGGGGCCATGGCCTGACGGCCGCCGTTGCAGGCCGGGGGAGCCTCGCGGCCGCCGTGGTGCAGCTGGATGAAGATCTTCGCGCCGTGACGGTGCACCGCCTCGCAGATGAGCTGGAAGCTCTTGATCTGCCGGCTGTCATAGATGCCGAGCTGGATGGGGTTGCAGTGGCCGCTGTCGGCATCGACGGAGGTGAACTCCGGGATGATGAGGCCGCAGCCGCCTTTGGCACGGTCCTCGTAGAAACGGATCTGCTCCGGCGTGGTGCAGCCGTTCCAGTCGCCCATGAGGGCGCCCATGGCTGTCATAACGACACGGTTACGCAGCTCCAGATTGCCGATCTTGCCGGGCTGAAACAGTTTTTCGTACTTCATGAGGCATTTCTTCTCTTTCTCTGGATAATTCCGGAACCGATGGTATCGCTTGTGCAGGAACGACATGGGATGCGGATTCTGCCGCCGCATCCGTGCCTTTGCAAATATTTTAACTAGCCATTTCGCGAATTTCCATATGCACGAAACACCAAAAAAAGCGTGATTTTGTGCGGGACCGACAATCCCGGACACTCGGTTGAGAAGCGCGGCCGCGGGCAAATTTTCGCGATTGTGCACCGTGCACAACGCGCGGCCGCCATTTTGTCGCGCGGCACAACGGCGGCGGTTGCGCCGCGGTGCGGTTATGTAGTATAATTGAGAAAAATATTTTTTTAACAATATACCTATCTATAAACGCAGGAGGCGGAACCATGAAATTTTCCGAGCTGATCTCAAAACTGCACGCGGCCAGCCAGCCGCACATGCTCATGCACATCGACATCCGGTCAGACTGTGAGCTGATGGATGTCAACATCCTCGCCCCCGGGCAGAGCGATGTGCAGACCGGAACGCTCTACTTTGCCGATGCAGGCTTATTAACGCCGGACACTGTGCTCCCGACCAACCTGATGTACTACGGCGCGCTGCCGCCGGAGCTGGCCTCCGGGCTGACGAACAGCGCCATGATCGACCGCGGCGAGTTTGCCGCGCTGTTTCAGAGCGTGAAGGAACTGCTGAGCTATCAGCAGTCCGATCAGCAGCTCTACACGCAGGTGCTGTATATGCTCTGCAACGGCACGGATCTGGACCGCGTGCTGACCAAGATGACCGACGTCACCGGCGACCTGTTCGTCATGATCGACAGCACAGGCAAGCTCGTCGCCAAGACGAAAAACTTCTATGTGGACTACCCGCTGTGGATGAAGAGCATCGAGCAGGGATACTGCAGTGATATACTAATGGAGTATATCGAGGACCGGCGGCGCAAGAATGAGTACTCCCTCTCGGACAAACCATTCACGCTCTTTTGCGAGCACATGCAGCGCTATCTGCTGTGCACGCGCATCGTCTACGACAACTTCATGATGGGCTATGTCATCATCGTGAGCAAGACCGGCATGTTCAGCGCAGCCGAGCAGCAGATCATCCCGCTGCTGTCCAGCTCGGCCAAAGAGCGCATCGTCAAGAGCAACAACGGCAATTGGATCGATTACCGCGCCTCGCAGCTCAATAACGTCTTCACGGACATGCTCACCGGCACGCAGAACATGGACATGGACCGCCGCATGAAGCTGGCCAAGCTGAGCTTTCCGGAGCAGAAATGTCTGGCCATTATCCGGCCGGTATATTATAAGGAGCCGGCCTATTACAAAAACCGCCTCATCCCGGACATGCAGGCCATTTTCGGCAAGACGGCATTCTCGGTGATCAAGAACGATCTCGTGCTGCTGCTGGCCGCGGCAAACAGCGGCACGATCTCGCCCGAACAGCACGCTGCGCTCGAGCAGTACACGCAGGGGCACCGGCTCATCGTGGGCATCAGCAACTGCTTTCAGGCCAACAATCAGCTTTCGCTCCACTATAACATGCTGCTGCAGACCTTACAACTGGCCAAGCAGATGCGCTCGGATCAAAAAATCTTCTTTTTCTCCGACTACGTGTATTATGCGCTGCTCGACCAGGTTGAAGACAAGAGCCTGTTGTCCTTCATCCGGCACCCCGCACTCGACACACTCATCCACTATGACCGGGAAAAGGGCGCCGAGCTGTACCAGACGCTGCGCGTGTTCACCAAGTGCGGCTTCAACAAGGCGCACACCTCCGAGCAGCTCTTTCTGCACCGCAACACCGTCAATTACCGCATCTCGCAGATCGAATCCATCTGCAAGATCGACCTGTCGACCACGGAGCTGCTGTTTTCCCTGCAGCTGTCGTTTTTGATCGACGGCTATCTCAACAACGTCGCCTTTTGACCGCGATCACGTCCCCGAAACCGGGCCGGCACTTCCTGCCGGCCCGGTTTTTTGTGCCGCAAACGCCGTCAGAGGCAAATTTCAGATTGGTTTCTATGACAAAATTTTGACCGGATACTGTGCACGGCGAACATTGTCGATTTCCTGTCAAGCAAATATAATGAACACAACCGAACAAAACCGGTGTGTATCTCGCAGGGACACACGAACGGATCTCCGCAGCCCGCCGTCTGCCCGGCGCCCGGAGTACAAGACAACGTCAACAATAGAAAGGAGACTCTCGATGGAAAAAGCAATCGAGAATATGGACCGCAAACGCCTTGGGATCCTGATCCGCTGCCTGGTGATCCTGCTGATCACCGGTGTGACCAACTCTGCAGCCGTGTTTGTTTCCCCGCTGGCAAAACACTTTAACTGGACCGCAGACGCCATTGCAAACGTCAGCACGACGATGCTGCTGTGCTGGACGCCCGGTGCTCTGATCGGCGGCACGCTCATGTCGAAGATCGGCGCGAAAAACGCGATGCTGCTCGGCGCGATCCTGTTCCCGCTCGGCACGCTGACCAGTAGCTTCGTGCCGCAGTCCTCTCCCTGGCTGCTGTATGTGACCTTCAGCTTCCTGCAGGGCCTCGGCAACGGCCTCGCCTACACCGTCGCCACGTACGTTTCTACCGGCTGGTATCCGGACAAGCGCGGCCTGGTTTCCGGCCTGTGCATGGCCTTCACCGGGGGCTCGTCCGCCTTCCTCGCGCCGATCTGCTCGAAGCTCGTGCAGTCGACCGGCATCATCTCCACGCTGCGCATCGTCGGCATCGTGTCCCTGGTCGTGTGCGTCGTGTGCGCGCTCGGCGTCCGTCAGGCCCCCGTCGGCTACCTCCCCGCCGGCTTTGCCAGCTCCGCCTCGAGCGCTGAAACGCAGCTGGAAAGCTACACCGTCCGCCGCGCGCTCAAGACCCGTCCCATCTGGCACCTGATCGTGTGCACCGCGTTCTTCCCGACGATGTATATGATCATGTTCCCGCGCTTCTCCGTGTACATGACCGACGCCGGCTTCACGCTGAGCGCTGCCACCCTGGGCGTGTCCATCTACTTCATCGCCAACACCCTCAGCCGTCTGTTCCTCGGTGCTCTGTGCGATAAGATCAGCTACAAGCATGTCTATGGCATCTGCGGCGTGCTGTGCATCCTGTCCGCCATCTGCCTGATCGCCGCGCACTCGCTGTTCATGTTCTACCTCGGCTATGCGCTGCTCGGCCTCGGCTTCGGCGCCACCAACAGCGTCTACCCCGTCACGATCAACAAGTCCTACGGTCCGGTCTACGCCGGCGGCATCTACGGCGTGGCCCTGTTCGGCTACATGATCTTCTGCACGCTCATCACGCCGCGCATCAGCGCCGCACTCGTGGCCTCCACCGGCGGCTACACCGCCTCGTTCATCTATGGCATCGTGCTCACGTGCGTGGCCGTCGCGTCCATGTACCTGATCCCGAAGGTCAATCGCAAACCCCTCGATGCGGCCGAGAAGCAGGCCGAATCCGTGTAAGTCAGATCGAAAGAGGTGTCAATATTGGGCGTCATCGGCTGTATCCTCGGTTTTCTGATCGTTATCTATCTCTGCTATAAAGACTGGTCGGTCTATCTGGCCACATTCGTCGGCACATGCGTCGTCATCGCCTGCAATACGCTGCCGTTTATCGACAGTCTCGTCGGCAACTATGTCAGCGGTATGTTCACCGCCGTCAAAAGCTTCTTCTTCATGATCCTCTTCGGCTGCCTGCAGTCAAAGATCTACACGGAGAGCGGCGCCGCCTACACCATCGCCGACACCGTTATGAATCTCCTGCTCAAGGAGAACATGAGCAGCACCGGCAAAAACCTCGTCGCCATGGCCGTCATTCTGGTCATCGGCACCATCCTCAACCTCGGCGGTATCATCGCCGGCGTCGTCATCGTGCTCATGTACCCCATCGCGCTGGTCATTTTCGAGCGCTGCGATATCCCGAAGAAATTCATCCTCGGCATTCTGGGCGCCGGCTCGTTCACCTTCACGCTGACCATGCCCGGCAGCCCGCAGGTCACGAACGTGGCCGCCATGACCGTGCTCGGCACGGCGGCCGACGTGGCGCTGGTGCCCGGACTCGTGGGCGCGGCGGCCGAGATCGCCGCGATCCTCGTCATCATGAACCTGCTCATCAACCGTGCCCGCAAACGCGGCGAGCACTTTGAGCTCCACCCGCTTGACCCGCGCTATGACAATACCGGCAGCAAGCCGAAGCTGATCGTCGCCCTCCTCCCGATGGTTGTGCTCTTCCTGCTGTTCAACATCTGGAAGCTCAACATCAACATCTGCCTGCTGTGCTCCATCGCGCTGTCCATTGCACTGTTCTGGCCGCAGCTGCGCCATAAGGATCTCAAGGCCATGCTCAACAGCGGCGCAGTGGACTCCGTGCCCATGACGATGACCGTCGCCGCCATCTGCGGCTTCGCTGGCGTGCTCACCAACACGGAGGCGTTTCAGTCCATGATCGACGCCATCACGAGCATCAGCATCGCGCCGATCCTCATCTGCTGGGTCGTCGTGGCGCTCATGTGCATGCTCACCGGCGGCTCGTCCACCGGCCAGCTCGTCGCGCTGCCGATCATCGCGCCGAAGCTGCAGGCGCTCGGCCTGACGGCCAGCACCATCCACCGCGTGTCCGCGTTTGCGGCCACTACGCTCGACTCCATGCCCTATTCGGGCAGCATCCTCATGCTGCTGCCCATGTGCCACATGAAGCTCAAGGAGGTCTATCCCGCCCTGTTCGTGACGACCGTCATCGCCACGACCGTCGGTACCGCCGCCGTCACGCTCATGTGCGTCCTGTTTCCGGGGCTCGCCTGATCCCCGTCAACCCACACCATATCACAACAGAAAGGAAGTCAAGACATGAAAGAATTCAAGAACAAAGTTGCCGCCATCACCGGTTCCGCCACTGGCATCGGCCGTGCCTTCGCCGAAGAGGCTGCCAAGCGCGGCATGCGCCTCGCCCTCATCGACATCAACACCGAAGGGCTCGAGGAGACCAAGGCCATCTGCGAGAAGGCCGGTGCGGCAAAGGTCGTCACCATCAAGACCGACGTCACGAAGTATGAAGAGGTCCGCTTCAGCATCATGCGCGTCATGCAGGAGTACGGCCAGCTCGACCTGATGTTCGCCAACGCCGGCATCGCCACCGCCGGCTGGGTTTACAACCATCCGCCTCAGGACTGGGCCTGGGCCATGAACACGAACGTGCTCGGCCTGACCTATTACGTGCACGAGGTGCTGCCCATCTTCAAGCAGCAGGGCACGCCCTGCCACTTCCTGTTCACCGCGTCCATCGCCGGCCTGATCACCGGCCTGCGCTACAACACGGCGTACCTGTCGAGCAAGCACGCCGCCGTCTGCATCGCCGAGGCCGTGCGCGACCTCGCCGAGAACGACCCCGACTACAGCATGATGGGCGTGAGCGTGTTCTGCCCCGAGTATGTGCACACCAACATCCACAACAGCGAAGACCATCGTCCGGCCGAGTACAGCGTGCCGTGCGACCCGTTCTACGCCACCGACAGCTACTGGGATTACCGTCACCTGTTCGACAAGAACATCACGGTCAAGGGCATGAATCCGGCCTTCGTCGGCCCGTACCTGTTCGAGGCGGTTGAGGAGAACCACATGTACAAGGTGCCGCATATGCACACCCACGAGCAGATCCGCGCGCGCCACAGACGCATCGAGTCTGACCTCGAGCGTGAGGAAAAGCTGCACGAGAAGTACGCTCCCCTGCAGAAATATTGATCTGATCCCTTTCTTTGCGCAACACCCCAAAGCCCCGCCGGTTTCCCGGCGGGGCTTTTCTTTATGGATCACGGCAGCACAGTCGCTATTTTTCTTTTCGCACGCAGGACCATCCGTCCCCAAACGAAATAACACAGCTCGGCAAACGATACGCCGCCCATAATGGCCCCCCTTGCCCCGCGCTTCACCGAGGTCGCACGCCGCATCCGGCAGCCGATAAGCCCGCAGCAGACGATCCTTGCAAACGGGGGCCGCGCGCCGCAAGTCCAGAGCGTATCGAAAATGGATTTCAGCAAACGCTCTCCTCCTGAGCATTGCTCAATTCTCCAAAAACAGCTCTGTCAGCAGCTTCGCCGCCGTCTCATACACATGCGCTTCGGCCGGCGTGACCCATTGGTGCAGCGCCGGGAACAGCAGCACACCCTGCTCGCGCGCAACGGCCGCCTGCACGATCGGTACCGCCCGCTGCAGCAAACGCTCCGGCCGTGCACATACCCAGGCGCGCAGCTGCGCACTGTCACGCGCGGCGAGCACAAGATTCACACGAAACTGCGTATAGGAATCGGAGATCGATATCTCCTGCCCGACGTGGTACATCTGATGGATCGTCTGATTGGCACGGTGTCTGATGGCCTTCATCCGCTGTGCATCAAAGTCATCACACTCCAGCGCCAGCACACGCGCGTGCAGCCGCCCGTCCGTCGCAAACAGCACCTGCGCATCCGCACCGACCTGCTCGGCACCGCATGCCGCAAGGCGCGCTGTAGGATCATCGACCAGAATTGGGGCCGAATAGAGCGCCGGTGCGTCCGGCGGTACGCGCCGTACTCGATAGCATGCCAAAACCATCGCTGCACAACCAGCCAGAAGCGCTGTCCCAAGCAGAGGATACCGGCGAAATGCGATCAGCGCCAGCGGCAGCAGGCAAAGTGTCAGCACAAACGCAGTGACAGAAAGAGCCGCACGCCGCCTTTGCCGCCTGAGCTGCTGATAAAACATTTCCGGCACACCGCACCCCTCCCATCACGCAGACAAAACGGATTATCACTGCAGCAATTGTACTGCAAAGTCCCGGAGCTGTCGAGATAAAAAACACGACGAAATAGCAAAAGACCGCAGTCAAATGACTGCGGTCTTTTGTGTTGGCATTGACCTATCTTCCCGGTCCGTCTCCAGACAAGTATTGTCG
>ERZ826220.1305-NODE-1305-length-25435-cov-22.460402_pt1 | contig 25435 bp, 23 predicted proteins | sample MGYA00519927_ERZ826220 | MGnify/ENA primary metagenome ERZ826220 (study PRJEB31778, sample SAMEA3449225) | human gut metagenome | biome: human gut; feature: human-associated habitat; material: faeces | place: United Kingdom | collected 2010/2012 ... | reverse complement strand
TTGTTTAATTTACAAGGTGCACGCTCCATTCGCGGAACAGGTGTTATCTTAGCACCTACCCGCCCTTTTGTCAACACCTTTTTTCACTTTTTTCAAATTATTTTTTCAGAGCCAGATAGAGACAAATCCACCCATTGATGTTATAATAAGAAAACCGTTTCATTTTGGAGGTATTTCCATTGGATTTCCAACATATTGAGGCAACTTTCGGGAAGCTGGAGCACCGTTCGCTCTCGTTTTCGAAAGGTCTTAATATTATAGAAGCGCCGAATGAGTCCGGCAAGTCGACGCTGCTCGCGTTTCTTCGCGTGATGCTCTACGGCTTTCCGCCGCGGGAACGTGGGGCAATGGCAGATAAGAACCGCTACGCTCCCTGGTCGCTCTCGCCGATGCGCGGCACACTGACGCTCACGTGCGAAAAGGGCGGCATCACTCTGCAGCGCGACACCGCGCGCGCGAACAGTCCCATGGGACGCTTTTCCGCCGTCTACACTGGCAGCGGCGAAGCGGTCGACGGTCTGACCGCCGCTGACTGCGGCGAAACGCTGCTCGGCGTCCCGTGCGAGGTCTACGAGCGCAGCGCGTTCATCCGCCAGAGCAGCCTGACGGTCGACGCGAGTGCCGAGCTCGAACGCCGCATCGCCGCGCTCATCACCACGGGCGAAGAGGGTCAGTCGTTCAGTGAAGCGTCCGCCGCGCTCAAAAAGCAGCTCAACGCCCGCAAATACAACAAGTCCGGCCGCATCCCCGCGCTCGAGGCCGAGATCAGCGCGCAGGAGCGCGCGCTCGACGAGCTCTCTCAGCTCACGCGCAGCAAGCGCAAGGCCGAGGAAGCCCTCGCCTCATTCGATGCCGAGGAAGCCTCGCTGCGCGAACAGCTCCGCGCACACGATCTCTGCGATGCGCAGGACGCCCGCCGCGCCGCCGCAGAAGCGCGGCAGGCATGGCAGAGCAGCGAAAGCAAAGCCGAACATCTTCGCCGCGCGCTGATTGAACAGAATGTGCCCGCGCGCGACGCGCTGGAGCAGGGCCGCGCAAGGCTCAACGCACTCTCTTCTTTGAAGGCCGAGGCCGCGGACGCGCAGAAGCGCTGTGATGACGCCGAAGCTGCTCTGTCTGATTTTGACATAAGGCCCGCCGAGCGCCCGCGCTCACTATTACCTTATATAATAGTAAGTGCCGTGCTATTGCTGCTCTTTATATTTGTTTCCGCATTGCCCAGCCCTGTCGCTCTGGCCGGGTGCATCGTCTCCGGCGCTGCGCTGGCTGCACTTCTTGTCTTAAACTGGAACAACGCATGCAAAGTTCGCGCCGCACATGAGGAAAAGCGCGGTGTCTTAGAGCAAGCCCTGCGCGATGCGCGTTCCGACGCCGCCGCACAGCAAAAGCTGTATGATGCCGCCGCGCGCGAGCTGCTCGTGCTCATCCCCGCGGGCGACATCTCCCGCGTTGGCGCATATCTCGACGCCGCGCTGCAAAAATACGCCGAGCTGGATGCCCTGACGCGCGAAGCGCGCGACCTGTCGCTGCGCTGCGAGCTGCTTTCCGCCCGCGCGCCGAAGGGTGAGGTTCCCGACGAGGCAGTTGTGCGCCCCGCACGCTCCCGTGCGGAGCTGCAAACTGCGCTCGACGCGCTCGCACGGTGCCGTCGTGAAGCGCAGAGCACCTTTGACTACACCTCCGGCCGCTGCCGCGCCATCGGCGACGCCGCCGAGCTTGAAGCCGCACTCACGCAGAAGCGCGACGAGCTTGCACAAAAACAAGCGGAATACGACGCCATCGCCCTCGCGATGGAATCGCTGCAAAGCGCGAACACCGCACTGCAAAACCGCTTTTCTCCCGCGCTCAGCCGCCGCGCCGGCGAGCTTTTCTCCCGCCTGACGGGCGGCAAATACGAAAGCGTCCTGCTTGACCGCACGTTTTCCGCGCAGGCGGGCGAAACGGGCGAGAGCGTTTCCCATGACGCACAGCTTTTGAGCCTCGGCACGCTCGACCAGCTGTATCTTGCCGTGCGCCTCGCCATCTGCGAAAGCGCCCTGCCCGCGGACGATCCCCCGCCCATCGTGCTCGACGACGCCCTTGTCCGCTTCGACGACGAGCGCTGCCGCGCCGCGCTTGAGCTTTTATTAGAGGAAAGCAAATCCCGTCAAATTCTGCTTTTCACCTGCCAGCACCGCGAGAGCGCGTATCTCTCCGGCCGCGACGGCGTCACATTCCTGTCCCTATAATCCCAAATCGATAAAGGAGAAATTGAATGACCACATTGCAAGCCCTTCCCCTGCCTTCCAACCTCGAAGACCTCTGCGAGCTGTTTTTGCTCTATATCGCGTACAGCACCCTCGGCTGGTGCGGCGAGATGCTCTACTGCTCCATCCCCAAGGGTCACATCTGCGAAAAGAGAGGCTTCCTCAACGGCTTCCTCTGCCCCATTTACGGCCACGGCGCGCTGCTCGTGCTGTATCTTCTGCACGGCGGCTTCCAGAATCCGGTGCTCACGTTCATCTTCGGTGCGATCGTCACGTCGATCCTTGAATACTTCACGAGCTGGATCATGGAAAAGCTCTTCCACATGCGCTGGTGGGACTACTCCCATTATAAATTCCAGATCAATGGCCGTGTGTGCCTTCTGAACTCCACGTGCTTTGGCCTTGCGTGCGTGCTGCTGTGCCACCTCGTCCAGCCCTGGCTGTGGGAGCACATCGTGAATCTCGGCTCTACCATCACCGTGCCGCTTGCGTCCTTCATCTTCGGCATCTATCTGATGGACACCGTGCTCTCCATCCGCAGCGCCATCCAGCTCAGCGCCCAGATGGGCAAGCTGCGCGAGCTGCAATCGGAGCTCAAGGACTATGTCGCCGAAAAGCGTGAGGAGAGCCAGGAGCGCAAGGCCGAGCGCCGTGCCGAGGTACGCGAGCGCGCCCGCATGCTGCGTGACGGCGCGGATATCTTCGAGCGCCGCCTGCTCCACTCCCACCCCGACATCCGCAAGTCGCGTGAAGACCTGCTCACCGCGATCCGCGCCCGCCTGAACGAGAGCGAGGCCGAGGCCAAGAAAGCTGCCGACGAGCTTTTCGGCGATGAGCGCAAGGCGTAATTTGCCAAGCCGCGCGGTTGACTTCCGCGCGCAAACGGTATAAACTAAGCGCGCCGCTGGCCAACCGGCGGCACACCACGCAGCAAAGGAGAATACTGATCTATGAGCGAATGCACCCACAATTGCTCTACCTGCGGCGAGAGCTGCGCTGAGCGTGCAACGCCGCAATCCTTGCGCAAAGCGCCGCACCCCGAAAGCCACATCGGCAAGGTGTTCGGCGTTGTGTCCGGCAAGGGCGGCGTTGGCAAGTCCATGGTCACGAGCCAGCTCGCCGTCACGCTGCACCGCCGCGGTTACAAGGTCGGCGTCATGGACGCCGATATCACCGGTCCCTCCATCCCACAGGCCTTCGGCGTGCATGACAAGGCCGTCGGCACGCAGACCGCGCTCTACCCCTGCGTCAGCCACAGCGGCATCGAGGTCATGTCCATCAACCTGCTTTTGGAGGATGAGACCGATCCCGTCATCTGGCGCGGCCCCGTCATCGGCGGCGTCGTCCAGCAGTTCTGGACGGATGTTGCCTGGGATGTGGACTATCTGTTCGTCGATATGCCCCCCGGCACGGGCGACGTGCCGCTGAGCGTCTTCCAGTCCATCGCGCTCGACGGCATCATCGTCGTCACCTCCCCGCAGGAGCTTGTCTCCATGGTCGTGGAGAAGGCCGTGAAGATGGCTGAAAAGATGGACGTGCCCATCGTCGGCGTCGTGGAGAACATGAGCTATGTCGCCTGCCCCGACTGCGGCAAAAAGATCTATCTCTTCGGCGAGGGCAAGAGCGAAGAGGCCGCAAAGCGTCACAATCTCCCCCTGCTCGCCCAGATGCCCATCGACCCGAAGCTCGCCGCCCTTGTGGACGCGGGCAAGATCGAAGAGTTCGAAGGCACATGGCTGAACGCCGCCGCCGATGCGCTCGAAAAGACGCGCAAGCGCGCCGAATAACTTGAGCATTGACAAAAAATCGCACCTCGTTCGAGGTGCGATTTTTTATATTCTGTTTGGGGCTCAGTCGTTGGAATAGTTGTCGAAGTAGCCCTGAATGTAGACAATGGGCGTGCCCTTGTCGCCGCTGCCGCTCGTCAGGTCGCAGAGCGAGCCGATCAGGTCGGTCAGGCGGCGGGGCGTCGTGCCCTCGGACACCATGTTGCCGACCAGGCTCTCGCTGGTCTTCTCGCGGATGCGCTCTTCGATGGCTTCCTTCAGCGCCTCGCCCTTGAGATCGCCGAAGTCATTGTCGGCGAGGTACTTGAGCTTCAGCTCGTTCGGCGTGCCGACAAGGCCCTTGGTGTAGCCCGGGGAGACGACGGGGTCGGCCAGCTCCCAGATCTTGCCGACGGGGTCTTTGAACGCGCCGTCACCGTAGACCATGGCCTCGATCTGCTTGCCGCTGGCCTTGCTGAGTCTCTCGCCCAGCTCCTCGGCGACGGCCATGCAGTCGCGCGGGAAGAGCTTAACGGTCTCCTCGGTCGCCTTGTTGGAGCCGAGCAGTCCGTATTCGGCGTTGTAGCCGCTGCCGTCGACGCTTCTGTTGAGCAGATCGTCGAGGCCGAGCACCACGCGGGCGCCAGCGGCCTTGAGCAGGCGCTTGCTGCGCGCGCGGGTGTGGATGTCGCAGGTGATGACGGCGTCGGTGTAGTTGCACAGCGTCTGCACGCGATTGCCGAAGATGACCTCGACCTCAGCGCCGGCATCGGTGATGATGCCGGAGTAGAAGTCGATGTAGTCGACGCCCGTGAACGGGTGCACCGCCGCGCCGAATTTCTCGCGGAATTGTTCGAGCGTCAGAACATCGCTGTACGGGTCGACGCCCGCCTCGTCGAGCTTGTCCCAGTCGACAAGGCCGTTGCCCACCTCGTCAGAGGGGTAGGAGAGCAGCAGCACGATCTTCTTGCAGCCCATCGCCATGCCGCGCAGCAGCAGGGAGAAGCGGTTGCGGCTCAGGATGGGGAACGCGACGCCCACGGTGCCGCCGCCGGTCTTTTCGCGCACGTCTTTCGCGATCTGGTCGAGCGTTGCGTAGTTGCCCTGCGCACGCGCCACAACGGATTCCGTCACGGCGACGACGTCGCGGTCGCGCGGCTCGATGCCCGCTTCCTTCCACGCTTCCATCACGGAAGCGGCAGCGACCTCAGCAATGTTATCTCCCTCGCGGATGATGGGTGCGCGCACGCCGCGCACGACAGTTCCGATCGTTCTCATCTTGATCTCCTTTTTACTTTATAGTCAGCGCACAAGGCGCTCTTGCAAAGTCATACAGTTTAGTATTATAATCACGGTATAGGGATAAGTAAAACATCGTTTTTTGATAATAAATATAAGTCATTCTTATGGTTTAAGATCAGGAGGGTTTGCCAAATGGTCAAGCTGGAGCTTTACCGCGTCTTCCGCGAGGTCGCCGAGGCCGGGAATATTTCCCTGGCAGCGGAGAATCTCTACCTTTCGCAGTCCGCCGTCAGCCAGAGCGTCAAGCAGCTCGAGCAGCAGCTCGGCACGCGTCTTTTCCTGCGCTCGCCGCGCGGCGTCACGCTCACTGAGGACGGCCGCCTCTTATTTGAATATGTGCGCAGCGCCATGGGTCTTCTCGAGACCGGCGAGGACAAATTGCAGCAGTCGCGCACGCTTCAGGCCGGCACGCTCGTCATCGGCGCGAGCGACACCGTGACGAGCCAGTTTCTCCTGCCGCATCTCGACGCCTTCCACCGCCGCCATCCCAACATTCACATCCGCATCATCAGCGGCCGCAGCTATAAGGTGCTGGGGCTTCTCCGCGCCGGAAGGGTCGATATCGCCTTTGCGAGCGCCCCTGGCGATGCGGACGACTTAGAGCACATCCCCTGCTTTGAAACGCATTCCTGCTTTGTCGTCGCGCCGGACTACCCCTGCGACTTCACCCGCGCCTACACGACCGAGGAGATCGCCGCATTCCCGCTCATTCTTCTTGAAAAGAAGGCCTCCTCGCGCACCTACCTTGAAAAATACTTCCTCCAAAGCGGCGTCAGGCTCACGCCGGAGATCGAGCTCGGCGCGCGCAGCCTTCTTGTCGACCTGGCGAAGATTGGCTTCGGTGTTGCGGGCGTCACGCGCGAATTCGTCCAGGGCGAACTCGCCGCGGGCGAGATCCGCGAGCTTTCCACCGCTTTTTCCATCCCGCCGCGCACCGTCGACCTCTGCATGCTGCGCAACGTTTCGCCCAGCGCCGCAACCGAACGTTTTGCCCGCGATGTGCTTGAAAAATTACAGGGCAAATCCGTTTCCGTTTAAATTCTGCAAGGTTTCCGTCATTTTGCACATCGAGTCTGCATAATTTTTGTCATTTTCGCCAAGGCGATTTTCTTGACAAGATTTTTACGGCATGTTACCCTCTTTTTCGCTGCAACGAGCGAAGATACACGGTTTTCAGGATCTTTTTGAAACTGAAAGCGCTGAAAAACTCTGGAGAACTCATTCAGTTGGGTGCCGAAGGGGCAAGGCCTTGGCTAAAATTGTTAAGGCTGAATCTCTCAGGCAAAAGGACGGAGAGCATCGGCACCATGCCGGTTTTTCCGTCCTCACTTTTTCTCTCTATTGTTTTTAAGCTGTCGATCTTCTGTTGGATCGGCAGCTTTTTATTTTTTGCATTTTCGACTTTACTATATAAGGAGAGCATCATGGCTTCATCACTCGAGACCACCCTTTTTCCTATCGTTCAGACCATCAACGAATACCTCAGCAACTACGTTTTGGTCATCCTGCTGCTCGGCGTCGGCATCTGGTACACGATCAAAACGCGCTGCGTGCAGGTCCGCTGCTTTAAGGAGGGCTGGAACCGCGTGTTCGGCAACATCACGCTCAACGGCAAGAAGGGCGGCGGCGGAATGAGCTCGTTTCAGGCGCTCGCCACTGCCATCGCCGCCCAGGTCGGCACCGGCATCATCGTCGGCGTCGCGGGCGCGATCCTCACCGGCGGTCCGGGCGCGGTGTTCTGGATGTGGGTCATCTCGTTTTTCGGCATGGCCACGATCTACGCGGAAGCGACGCTCGCGCAGGAGACGCGCATCGTCGAGCTCGACGGCACGATCAAGGGCGGTCCTGTCTACTACATTACGACAGCCTTCCAGGGCAAATTCGGCAAGTTTCTCGCGGGCTTCTTCGCCGTCGCCATCACGCTGGCGCTCGGCTTCATGGGCTGCATGGTGCAGTCCAACTCCATCGGCGCGACGATGGAGACCGCGTTTGGCATCCCGTCCTGGGTCGTCGGCATCGTGCTGATCGTCATCTGCGCCTTCATCTTCCTCGGCGGCGTGCAGCGCCTTGCGTCCGTAACGGAAAAGGTCGTGCCGCTCATGGCGGCGGTATTCCTCTTCGGCGGCCTCATCGTGCTTGTCGTTCGCATCAAGTACATTCCCGAGACCTTTGCCATGATCTTCCGCTACGCCTTTGAGCCGCAGGCCATCGTCGGCGGCGGCTTCGGCTACGCCATCAAGCTCGCCATCTCCCAGGGCGCGAAGCGTGGCCTGTTCTCCAACGAGGCCGGTATGGGCTCCACGCCCCACGCCCACGCGCTCGCCAACGTCAAAAATCCGCACGAGCAGGGCACCGTCGCCATCATCGGCGTGTTCATCGACATGTTCATCATCCTGACGCTCAACGCCCTCGTCATCATCTCCACACTTTACGCAGGCGATGGCCCGCTCGCCGGCTGCGGCGCAGCGGCGCTGAGCAGCACCTTCAATAAGACGAACCTTGCCCAGTGCGCGTTCGGCACGGTGTTCGGCTACAAGGTGGGCAGTATGTTCGTCGCGATCTGCCTGTTCTTCTTCGCGTTCTCCACGATCCTGAGCTGGAACCTGTTCGGCAAGATCAACATGGTCTACCTCTTCGGCAAAAAGAGCGCCAACGTCTACACGCTGCTCGCGCTGATTTTCATCTTCCTCGGCACCACGATGTCCAACGACCTCGTCTGGGAGCTGAGCGACATGCTCAACCAGCTCATGGTCATCCCCAACGCCATCGCCCTGCTCGCCCTGACGAGCCACGTCGTCAAGCATTCCCACACGCCCGACCGCCTGTCCGGCCGGGAAAACGGCTGATATTCCCCAAAAAAGTGCAAAAGAGCGCGGCTTTTGATAAAAGTCGCGCTCTTTTTTCATGCTCCACCCGCATTTTTTAATGTTTTTCGGCGTAATTCCTTTTCGGAATGGTATTCCATTTTTCATTTATTAAAAATATAAAAGTTCATCATCAATTTGCATAATATTTTTGATGAATCTTTGGCGGTTTTGAAGCCACCGCTTCTCTTGACTTCTTCTTTACGGCATGTTACGCTTTTACTGCTGAAACAAACGAATATCTACCGATGACGCTTTCGGGATCTCGCAAACCGGAAGCCGAGGAAACTCTGGAGAACTCATTGAATTGAGTGCCGAAGGTGCAAGGCCATGGTGGTCGAATCTCTCAGGCAAAGGGACAGAGAAGCAGGACGTTTTTACGTCGTCGCACCGTTTCTCCTCCCCGCTCAATTGAATGACACTTCCGGAGTTGCTGATTTTCGTATCGGCAACTTCTTTTGTTTTTAGAGGAGAGAGAAATGTTTGCATCCATTGAAAGCGCGTTATTTCCCATTGTAACCAAGATCAACGAATACCTCAGCAACTACATTCTTGTGTTCCTGCTGCTCGGCGTGGGCCTTTGGTACTCCATCAAGACCCGCTTCGTGCAGGTCCGCTGCTTCAAAGAGGGCTGGAACAGTGTGTTCGGCAACCTGTCGCTGCGCGGCAAGAAGCATGACAGCGGCATGAGCTCGTTCCAGGCGCTCGCCACCGCCATCGCCGCTCAGGTCGGTACGGGCAACATCGTCGGCGCGTCCGGCGCGATCCTGACCGGCGGCCCCGGCGCTATCTTCTGGATGTGGATCATCGCGTTTTTCGGCATGGCCACGATCTACGCGGAAGCGACGCTCGCCCAGGAGACCCGCATCGTCGAAAAGGACGGCAACGTCAAGGGCGGCCCTGTCTACTACATCACAACGGCCTTTAAGGGCGGCTTCGGCAAGTTCCTCGCCGGCTTCTTCGCCGTCGCCATCACGCTGGCACTCGGCTTCTTCGGCTGCATGGTGCAGTCCAACTCCATCGGCTCCACGATGCAGACCGCCTTCGGCGTTCCCTCCTGGATCGTCGGTATCGTCCTCGTCGCGATCTGCGCGTTCATCTTCCTTGGCGGCGTACAGCGCCTCGCCTCCGTCACGGAGAAGGTCGTCCCCATCATGGCGGCTATCTTCCTGCTCGGCGGCCTGATCGTCCTGATCGTCCGCATCAAGTACGTCCCCGCCACCATCGGCATGATCTTCAAGTATGCCTTCCAGCCCCAGGCCATCATCGGCGGCGGCTTCGGCTACGCCATTAAGACCGCGATTTCTCAGGGTGCCAAGCGCGGCCTGTTCTCCAACGAGGCCGGTATGGGCTCCACCCCGCACGCCCACGCCCTCGCGAATGTTGACTGCCCGCACGACCAGGGCGTCGTCGCCATGATCGGCGTGTTCATCGACACCTTCGTCGTCCTGACGCTCAACGCGCTCGTCATCATCTCCACCCTTTACACGGCCGACGGCCCTCTCGCGAGCGGCTATGTCGGTGACATCACCGGCGTGCTCGGCAAGGCCAACCTCGCCCAAACCGCCTTCGGCGTCGTCTTCGGCGAGAGTGCGGGCAACATGTTCGTCGCTATCTGCCTGTTCTTCTTCGCCTTCTCCACGATCCTGAGCTGGAACCTCTTCGGCAAGATCAACGTCGCCTACCTCTTCGGCAAGAAGAGCACCGTGGTCTACACCGTCCTCGCGCTCGTGTTCATCTTCCTCGGCACGATGATGTCCAACGACCTCGTCTGGGAGCTGAGCGACATGTTCAATAACCTCATGGTCATCCCCAACGCCGTTGCGCTGTTCGCTCTCACCAGCCTTGTTGTCAAGCACGCCGATGACCCGAACCGCATTCCCGGCAAAAAGTAATCCTTTCCATCCTCTGTTAAAATAGGCAAAAGCGCCCCCGAACGAATCGGGGGCGCTTTTCCTGTCTTCACTTCTATCAAACAGGCCGCCGAATCATTCGATACAGCGGCCTTGTTCCTCTTTGCCTTTTTATGCTTCCAGCAGCTCCCGGAACGCGAGGCCCAGTCCCCGCGTCACGAGCTCCCGCGGGCTCGCACAATACGCGGTCATTTCCTGCGCCAGAAGCTCTCCCGCGCGGCCATGGAGCCACACGCCGAGCGCCGCGGCCTCTGCCGCGCCCATGCCCTGGCACAGAAGCGACGCGATCAAGCCTGTCAGCACGTCCCCGCTCCCGCCCTTTGAGAGCGCCGAGCTGCCGCTCGTGTTGACGAGCATCCGCCCGTTCGGCAGCGCAATGCGCGTCCGGTGCCCCTTGAGCACCAAGATACAGCCGTGCTCGCAGGCAAAGCGGCTCGCAAGCTCTGTCCGTTCGCTCGACGCGATCTCCCGGAGCGTCCGGTCCGTCAGGCGCGCAAATTCGCCGCCGTGCGGCGTCAAAATCGTCACGCGTCCGCGGCGGACGTCCAGCTTTTCCGTGCAGCCCTGTAAGGCGTTCAGACCGTCGGCGTCCAGCACCAGCGGCTCTTTCACCTGCCACAAAAGCGCGTGGACGAGCTGCTCTGTCTCTTTTCCGCGGCCAAGGCCGGGACCGAGCGCTAAAACGTCACAGCCTTTGAGCTTGTCCTGCATCTTGTCGAGCGCGGCGAGACAGAGCCTTCCGTCCGTCTCCGGCAGCGGGAACGGCATTGCGCTCACGCACTTTTGCGCCTCAACCGCCCAGATGCTCTCCGGCACGCCGAGATACACGAGCCCGCAGCCCGAATGCACCGCCGCGCTCGCCGCCAGATACGGCGCGCCCGTATAGCCCACGCTGCCGCCGAGGACTAAGAGCTTGCCGAAGTCGCCCTTGTGCCCATCTTCTTTGCGCGGCGGCAGGAGCGTCTTGGCATACGCGCGGTCGACGATCGTTTCACGCATCGCAGTTTTCCTCCGTCAGTTCGAGTTTTTTCGCGCGCGGCAGCTTCTTGATGGCGGCCTCGCGCCGCAGCGCCGCGCCCTTGTCGCTGCATTGCTCGCGGTACACGACCGCGACAGGCGGGTGCGAGCGAGTGTACTTCGCCCCGTGCCCGCTCTTGTGCATCGCAAAGCGCTTTTCCACGTCTGAGGCAATGCCGGTGTAGAGCGATCCATCCTCGCAGCGCAGCATGTAGACGTACCAGTCCATCTCAATACTTGAGCACGCCCGTCGTGCGCAGCGCGTTATAGAGCGCCGCCGCAGCCTGCTCGCGCAGGATGGGGACCTGGGGCTCGATATCTTCAAGGCTCATGCAGTACATATTCACAGCATCGCCGTTTTCATCGAACGCGGAATTCGTCAAAAGCTCCGCGCTGCGGATGGCCCAGTGTGAAAAGCTCTTGTACTTCGGCAGCGGCTGCAAAATGGCCAGCGGGTTCTTGTCCAAAAATTCCCGCGCATCCAGATTCACGAATTCCACGAGCCTGCCCAGCGCCGTGATGAATTCCTCCTGTGTCATCGTCGCGTTCGGGTCGAATTTTCCCCCGCCCACGCCGGAGACAAGGCCGATGGCCGCCATCGCGTTCACAGAGGGCGCGTACCAGCTCCCCTTGCCAACGTCGGTAAAGTACCCGTCCGCCGTGGAGTAGAGGTCAAGCGCCTGCGCGAGCAGCGCACAGACCTCCGCGCGCGTCATCGTCGCGTCGGGGTGGAACTTGCCGCCATCGCCAAAGACGATGCGGCTCGCCGCAAGCGAATCGATCTCCTGCGCGTACTCGCTGTCCGCCACGTCGGAAAAGTCGAGCGCGGACGATGCGGCAAAGCCGCACTTTTCGCGCGCCTGAGCGAGCGTGAGCTTCGCTTCGCCGCCGTTTTCGCCCCAGTAAAGCACGGCGTCCGGCGTCAGCGCCGTCAAAATGGCCTCCAGTGCGGCGGAAGAGCTCTCCTTCGCTGCGGGAATGTCGATGTAAAAGTCGCAGCTGTTCAGCACCAGGCGGAGATACGCGCTGTCTTTCGTCTTCTCGCCGCTCAGCAGGCGCGCCGCCGCAACGGCCTGATCCTGCGGAATGTAGAGCGTCGGCACCACGCCGATGCGGTCGGTCGTGTTGCCGCCCGCGCAGTAGAAGCGGTACGCCGTCACCTTCACGGCGTCGCCGTGCAGATACGGGCAGTTCGATTCATCGTATAGGACCTGCGCCACGCCCTTGCCGTAGCTGCGCGTGCCGATGACGATGCCGCTGCCCGTGCCGAGCACGCCGCCCGCAAAGATCTCCGACGCGCTGGCACTGCCGCTGTCCATCAGCACGATGGCGGGCCTGTCCGTCAGGTCCTTGCCTGAATAGCTCTGCGCGGTGCTCTCGCCGTCCTGATCGACAAAGTAGATGAGGTCTCCCTTGCCCGAAAACGCGCCGAGCGCCGACACCGCCGCGGAGGTCAGCCCCCCGCCGTTGCCGCGAAGGTCGACGATCCACGCGCGCACAGCGCTGTCATTCCCGCGCACGCCCTCTTGAAAATACGTCCCCGTCTGCGTGCCGAAGCTGTCGCAATCGATGTAGCCCACGCCGCCCGTGACCGAGACGGTCGTATTCGTCTGCGTGACGAGCGCGCGCGTAACGGTATAATCCGCCTGCGTACCGTCCGCGTGGCGGACGGTGACGGTCACGCTCGTCCCCGCTTCGCCGAGGAGCTTGGCGCGGTGCTCCGCGCCGCCCGGCGCGCAGGATTCACCCTCGATGGCGATGATGATGTCGCCCGCGGCAAGGCCCGCCTTCTCCGCGCCGCCGCCCTTGAGGACGGAGACGATGCGGATGCCCTCGGGCACATAGGTGATCTCCGCGCCGATGCCGGCGAAGCTCACGTCACCCTCGACGCCCTGCAAAAACGCCTGATACTCCTCCGCCGTCATGTAGTACGTGTAGTCGTCCGTGTAGGAAAAGAACTCGTCGAGCGACTTCGCGTCCTGCGCGGCGCGCGGCAGCTTATCAACATAGCTGCGCTGCAAAATATCGTAGGCCTCCTCCACGCTGAGCGCCTGCGCACCGGTCGTTATTGTCATCGCCGCGACGCAGCAGAGCGCGCCCAGGCGGAACAGTTTCTTTTTCATGCCCGATTCTCCTTTGTTCGGCAGTTTTCTCCATTATACCTTGCCCGCGGCAAAAAGCAATCGCAAATCCCGCCGCTTCTCCCGCCTTGCCAAGCAGGCGAAAATAGGCTATACTGTCAGCATAATGAGAAATTTTTGCTTTTTGGAGGATCTTATGGACGAGCAGAAGACCACCGGCACCCTTTATATCGTCGCAACGCCCATCGGCAACTCGCGCGACATGTCCGAGCGCGGGCGCGAAATCCTGTCCACCGCCGACATCATCGCCGCCGAGGACACCCGCCGCAGCGTGGTGCTGCTCAACAAGCTCGGCATCCGCGGCAACAGCCTGAGCGCCAACCACAAGTTCAACGAATACGGCAAGGCGAAGTGGTTCATCGAGCAGCTCGCCTCCGGCAAGGACATCGCCGTCATCACCGACGCGGGCACGCCCTGCATCTCCGACCCCGGCAACGAGCTCATCCGCGCCGCGGTCGAAAACGGCATTCGCGTCGTCGGCGTGCCCGGCTGCTGCGCCGCGGTCAACGCGCTGTCGATCTCGGGCTTTGACCTCTCGACCTTTTTCTTCTACGGCTTTTTCCCGCGCGAGACGGCCGACCGCCGCCGCGTGCTGATGATGATGCGCAAGGGCGACACCGCGACCTACGCCTTTTACGAATCTCCCAAGCGCATCATGAGCGTCATCGACTTCTTCATCGAGGAAAACGCGCAGCTGCGCCTGTGCCTCTGCAACGACATGACAAAGCTCCACGAGATGACCTTCCGCGGCACGCCGCAGGAGGTCAAAGACCAGCTCATCGCGAAGGAGACCTACGAAAAGGGCGAATATGCCCTCATTGTCGAGGTCTGCGATGACTACCGCCTGCGCGAGGTTGAGCACATCACCTCCCCCGAGGCGCTGCTTGTGGACTGCATGGTGCAGAACGACTGCACCGCCAAGGACGCGATCAAGCTGCTTTTGAAGGATGAGAACAACACCTACAGCAAAAATGAGCTGTACGCCGCGCACCTTGCGCTCAAAGAGAGGTTCGGCGCATGAGCATCGTTCTAAGTGACCTTGCCGAGCGTCTCGGCACGCTCACCAAGCTCGTCCTCGCCGAGCCGGTCGCGCGCATCGGCCACTCGCGCGTCACCGTGCGGCCCTTAACGCTGCGCGGGAAGGCTTTTTTCCAGCTCGAATACCAGCAGGGGCAGAAGGTCGCGCACCGCAACGTCGCGCGCGGCGCGCTGCTCGAAACGTTCGAGCAGGAGCTCGATGGCCTGTTCCGCTCCGTCACGCTCTGCACCGAAACGGAGACGCGCCAGTACGTCCGCAAGGCGAACGGCGCGTACAAGTGCACCGCCAAGTCCGGCGCGGCCCGCGCCGCCGTGACCGCCTCGCACAACCGCAAGAAAGAGTACATCCTGCAGGAGGGCGAGAACATCCCCGCCCTCGTCGACCTCGGCGTATTTACGCCGGACTTCAAGATCGTCAAGGCGAAGTACGACAAATATAAGCAGATCAACCGCTTCATTGAGCTGGTGGACGACGCGTTCCGCGCCTACGGCCGCGACGAGATCACGATTCTCGATTTTGGCTGCGGCAAATCGTACCTCACGTTCGTGCTGTACTACTATTTCGCCGTCAAGCGCGGCGTGCGCGCCAAGATCATCGGCTATGACCTCAAAGAAGACGTCGTCGAGCACTGCAATGAAGTTGCCGCGCGCTACGGCTATACGGACCTCCATTTCGTCGTCGCGGATGTCACGCGCGACGTGCTCTACGATGAGCACATCGACATGCTCGTCACGCTCCATGCCTGCGACGTGGCGACCGACTACGCCCTGCACTACGCCATCTCGCGCGGCGTCGAGCACATCTTCTCCGTCCCCTGCTGCCAGCACGAGGTCAATAAGACCATCCAAAAGGGCGGCGATTTCGACATTCTGCTCTCCCACGGGCTGTTTCAGGAGCGCTTCTCGGCGCTTCTGACCGACGCCATCCGCGCCGCGGTCTTGGAGGACGAGGGCTACGACGTCGACGTCATCGAGTTCATCGACTTCGCCCACTCGCCGAAAAATCTGATGCTCCGCTGTCACCGTACCGGCCACCGCGGCACCAAAAAGCTCGCCGAATCCCGCCGTCTCCAAGACCAATACGGCTTCGAGCAGACCCTACTCTCGCTGGTCGAAAACGAGCGGCAATAAAACGCGTCGCAGACTTTTTACCCGCAAGGGGTACGCGGCATCCGTAAAGCAGCAAAGCTGCTAACGGCTGCCCAGGCGTCCGCAGACGCGAAAGAAATTAAAATCGTTTTTCTGACGACATGCGCGTCAGAAAAACTCTTCTCACTCCGCAAACGTGCGCGCCTATGGCGCGTGCGCTGCCGCGGAGTGCAATCTTTCTCAAAAAAGAGGGACGCAGTTTTCAACTGCGTCCCTCTCTTTTGAATATTTTTTATTGCGCCGTGCGCACCGTGTCGAGCGAGCGGTTCAGCAGGTTCACGACCGGCGGAGCCACGAACACCATCAGCACCGCCGTAGCAGCGCCGGAGATGATACGCACCACCAGGCCGCCGAAAACATAGGCGTAGCTGTAGTAGTTGTAGATCACACTGTCGATATACATCGCTCCCGTGTTGAGCGCCGTCACGACCAGCGCCGTGCCGATCAGCGCAAGCGTAAGCTGACCGCTGGAGAACTTATAGCCGCAGTGCTTGGCATACACGCCGACAAGCAGGCCGCGCGCCGCCTGCGGCAGAATCCACAGGATGGTGGTCGCGGTCACGCCATAGGTGAGTAGCTGACCCATGAACGCGCCGAGAAGACCGACGAGCAGGCCGCCGACCGGGCCGTAGAGCATCGCGCCCACGATGACGGGCAGCGACGCGACGGAGATGTTGATCCAGCCAAGACGCACCGTACCGGCAAAGTTCAGCACGACATAGACGGCGGTCAGCATGGCGATGGTGACCATTTTGCGCGTGGACATGGCCGAGGACTTCCACGTGAAGACCACCGCGGCGATGAGCACGAGGGCGACCGCGATGATGATCGTCCACATGATGGGGGAAAGCGCTTCGATCTGAAGGGACATTGTGAGGACCTCCTTTTTCATCAAAAGATTTTCCCGCGGCTGCGGCGCCGCGCGGAACGGCTTGATCCGGTGAAAAAAGAAAACACCTCTCCCTCCGGATGGCAGGAACCACGCGGAGGAGAGGCCTCACTTAAACTCTCTTCTGAGTGGCAAGCGGATGCGGAAACCATACTGCAAACCATGGGTTTTTCGTCCGCGGGCAACTTCCCATCCCAACGGCACTATTCGCTCTTCGCGTAAACACATGGTTTCCTACTCTGCCGATGCATAAAGCTCTTCAAAATTTAAACTTCATGCAGGCACAGCATAGCAGACTGCACAACGCACGTCAATCCCTTTTCGCCCCTTTTTGCACACTTTTACGTTTTTAAGGTGATATTCCTCTTTTCCCTAATAAATTCAGTCCCTCCAAGGCCCGTTTTTCCTTGACAGGGCCTTACTTTTTTTGCTATTCTAAGGTGTGAGAGAGCCGGCATAAGTTCGCACTTTTCAGCTTAGCCGCCGGTAATATATCAATCGACTGAAAAATCAGAGGAGGAACACGCACCATGATCAAAGAAACCATGGAATTCCTGTCCCAGTATGACCCCGAAGTCGGCGCCACTATTGAGAAGGAGTATCACCGCGAGCAGCGCAACATCGAGCTGATCGCCTCCGAAAACATCGTCTCCCCGGCTGTCATGATGGCTATGGGCACGTGCCTGACCAACAAGTACGCCGAGGGCTATCCCGGCAAGCGCTACTACGGCGGCTGCTACTGCGTCGACGAGACCGAAGAGATCGCCCGTCAGCGCGCCTGCAAGCTGTTCGGCGCTGAGCATGCCAACGTCCAGCCCCACTCCGGCGCTTCCGCCAACCTGGCCGCGTTCAAGGCTATGCTCCAGCCCGGCGACACCTTCATGGGCATGAACCTCGCCCACGGCGGCCACCTGTCCCACGGCAGCCCGGTCAACATCTCCGGCCAGTACTTCCATCAGGTCCCCTACTCCCTCAACGATGAGACCGAAATGATCGACTACGACGAGGTCTACCGCATCGCGCAGGAGTGCAAGCCCAAGATGATCCTTGCCGGCGCTTCCGCCTATCCCCGCAAGATCGACTTCGCCAAGTTCCGTGAGATCGCTGATTCCGTCGGCGCTTTCTTCATGGTCGATATGGCCCACATCGCCGGTCTCGTCGCCGCTGGCGTTCACGAGAGCCCCGTGCCCTATGCCGACGTTGTCACCACCACCACCCACAAGACCCTGCGCGGCCCCCGCGGCGGCATGATCCTGTGCAAGAACGAGATCACCAAGAAGAACATCGAGACCGGCGAGATGGAGACCATCAACCTGGCCAAGAAGATCGACTCCGCCGTGTTCCCCGGCACCCAGGGCGGCCCGCTCGAGCACATCATCGCTGCCAAGGCCATCTGCTTCGGCGAGGCGCTCAAGCCCGAGTTCAAGGCCTACGGTGAGCAGGTCGTCAAGAACGCTGCCGTTCTTGCCGAGGGTCTGAAGGCTGAAGGCTTCCGTCTGGTCTCCGGCGGCACCGACAACCACCTCATGCTCGTCGACGTCCGCAACTTCAACATCACCGGTAAGGAGATCGAGCGTCGCTTGGACGAGTGCTTCATCACCGTCAACAAGAACGCCATCCCCAACGACCCCGAGAAGCCGTTCGTCACTTCCGGTATCCGCGTCGGCACTCCCGCTGCCACCACCCGCGGCCTGAAGGAAGAGGACATGAAGGAGATCGCCCGCATCATGGGTATGGTCGCCCGTGACTTCGAGGGCAGCAAGGAGAAGGCTCAGGAGGCCGTCGTCGCCCTGACGAAGAAGTACCCCATCTACGAATAAAACAAACTCAAAATAAAAGGAACCGTCCCGATGGGACGGTTCCTTTTATTTTGAGGGATGCAGCCCGCTGCGCGCATAATTTGCCCGCCAAGGCGGGCAAATTCCACACTTGCGGGCTGAGAAGTGTTTTTTCTGACGCACGTGTCGTCAGAAAAAACGATTAAGATTATTTGCCGCCTGCGGGCGGCAAATGCGGCGGGGTGCGCGGGCCTGTTCGCCGCGGTGCGGCGAATGCAGCATGATAAATCCTTGTGGAAAGCGCCGCGGGCTTTAGGCCGCGGCGCTTTTCTTATTTTTTGATGTCCAGGACGATCTTGCCGCAGGTGCGGCAAAGGTGGGCGATAGGGCGGTAGACGTCGGATGCTTTGCAGACGAAGAAATCGTTTCCGGTCGGGAGGGAGGTCATCTTGAACGGCTCTTCCGTCCACAGAAGCTCGTAGCCGCTGCCGCCGCGCAGGTAGCCGGTCTCCATTTCTTTTGCACAGTAGGGGCAGTTCATACGGAATCTCCTTTCTTTTTCCACAGGATGTTCTTCTTGTACGCAGTCTCTCACTTCCTATGCTTTCGCCTTAAATTTACCATTTTTACCGGCAATTGGCAAGATTTGCCTGCACAAAATACTTGACAGGCGAAAATTTTCGGCTATAATTTGAAATTGATTTTCATTTTCAAATTCAGGAGGCCAATATGGCGACCTATACGACCAAACAGCAAAAGGCAGTGCTCGACTGCCTTTCTGAGCGCGCGGACGAACCCGTCAGCGCGGCGGCGATCGTCGACGCGCTGCGCGAGCAGGGCGAGCACATCGGCATCGCGACGGTATACCGGCAGCTGGAAAAGCTCGAGCGGCAGGGCAGCGTCCACAAGGTCACGACGGATGAGGGCGCATACTATCAGTTCTGCACCCACGGCTGCGCATCGGACTGCTGCCTCTTTAAGTGCGAGCGCTGCGGGCGCATCGTGCACCTCGACTGTCACCGGCTTTCGCCGCTCTACGAGCATTTGGAGCATGAGCACGGCTTTTCCATCAATCCCCGCAAGACGATGTTCTACGGCCTGTGCCGCGAGTGTCAGGAGGGCGCATGAAACGCACTGCTTCCTTTCTTTTGGCGCTCGCGCTGGCATTTTCCCTCACCGCCTGCACCGTGCCTGTGGAAAAGGCGGACGACGGCAAAATCCAGATCGTCGCGACGCTTTTCCCCTATTATGACTTCGCCCGCGCCATCGCCAGCGACCGCGCGGACGTAACGCTTCTGCTCTCGCCGGGGCGCGAGGCGCACAGCTTCGAGCCCACGCCGCTCGACGCCGTGACGATCTCCGAATCCGATGTTTTCCTCTACAACGGCGGCGAGGGGGAATACTGGGTCGACAGCATGCTGGGCGCCGCGGGCGAAAATATCGCCGTCATCGCCCGCATGATGGACTACGTCGACGCGCTCGACGAGGAATATGTCGAGGGCATGCAGGGCGCGGACGGCCATGACCACGACCATGAGCATGGCAGCCACGATGATCACGATGACCATGATGACCATGACCACGATCATGAAGAGGATGAGCACGACAGCGACGAGGTCGAATACGACGAGCACATCTGGACGTCGCCGAAAAACGCCGTCGTCCTCTGCCGCGCCGTCTGCGACGCGATCTGCAAGGCCGACCCCGCAAACGAGGATTTCTACCGCGCGAACTGTGATGGCTACTGCGCGCAGATCGAAGCGCTGGACGCTCGCTTTGCCTCTCTCTGCGAAAGCGCGCCGCACAGACTTCTCATCTTTGCCGACCGTTTCCCGATGCTCTACTTCTGCCGCGAATTCGGCCTGGATTACCGTGCGGCGTTTCACGGCTGCTCGGGCGACACCGAGCCGTCGCTCGCGACGATCAAGTACCTCATCGACAAGGTGGAGGACGAGGACATCCCCGTGGTTTACACCATCGACTTCGGCACGAAAAAGGTCGCCGCCGTGGTGAGCGAATGCACCGGCGCGGCGGTCGACACCCTATATTCGATGCAGACCGTCTCGCGCGCGGATTTTGACGCGGGCGAGACCTACCTCACGCTCATGGAGCGCAACTACGAAGCACTCAGAAAGGGGCTCAACGAATGAATGAAACGCCCATCGTCCTCGCGTGTGAGGACGTCACGCTCGGCTACGAGCACAAACCGCTCTTGGAGCACCTGACCCTCACCGTCCGCGCGGGAGACTACCTCTGCATCGTCGGCGAAAACGGCAGCGGCAAATCGACGCTGCTGCGCTCACTCCTCGGCCTTCTCTCACCCCTCGCGGGCAAGATCGACTGCCCCGCCCAGCGCGAGGGCCGACTCGGATATCTGCCCCAGCAGACGCCCACGCAGCGCGACTTTCCCGCAACGGTCACGGAGGTCGTGCTCTCGGGCTTTTCAAACCGCCGCGCGCGCTTTTTCTACACGGCGGAGGAGAAGTCGGCGGCTTTGATGAACCTCGGCAAGCTCGGCGTGCTGGAATTAAAGGACAAGTGCTACCGCGAGCTCTCGGGCGGGCAGCAGCAGCGCGTGCTGCTCGCGCGCGCCCTGTGCGCGGCAAATGACCTGCTCATCCTCGACGAGCCGGTCACGGGCCTTGACCCCGCGAGCATGCAGGACCTTTACAAAACGCTGCGCTATTTGAACGAACGCGAGGGCATGGCCATCATCATGGTCACGCACGACATTGAAAACGCCCTGCGCGAGGCCAAGCACATCCTCTGCGTCGACCGCGCGGGCTGCTTTTACGGCACGGTGGACGAGTTTTTATCGTCGCCCGCCGGAAAACGGTTTGGAGGTGACAGAGCATGAAACTGCTTCTTTCGATGTTCGCCTATCCTTTCATCGTGCGCGCGTTCGTCGTCGGCATTTTGGTCTCGCTGTGCGCGTCGCTGCTCGGCGTGCCGCTCGTTTTGAAGCGCTACTCCATGATCGGCGACGGGCTGAGCCACGTGTCGTTCGGCGCGCTGTCGGTCGCGGTGGCATGCGGCTTCGCGCCGCTGTGGTTTTCCATCCCCGTTGTGGTCATCGCGGCGTTCATCCTGATGCACGTCGCGGAAAAGAGCCGCGTCAGCGCGGACGCGATGATCGCGGTGTTCTCAGCCTCGGCGCTCGCCATCGGCGTCATCGTCACCTCGCTCACGACCGGCATGACCACGGATGTCGACAGCTATATGTTCGGCAGCATCCTCGCTATGTCGCGCTCGGACGTCATCCTGAGCGTCACGCTCGCGCTCTGCGTGCTCGCGCTCTACATTCTCTTCTACCACAAGCTTTTTTCCGTCACGTTCGACGAGTCCTTTGCCCGCGCGACGGGCGTGCGCGTCGGCACGTACAAGACGATCCTGTCCGTTCTAACGGCGCTCACCGTCGTGCTCGGTATGCGCATGATGGGCGCGATGCTGCTCTCGAGCCTCATCATCTTCCCGGCGCTGTCGGCGATGCGGGTCTTCAAAAGCTTTCGAAGCGTCGTGTGCTTTGCCGCGGGGCTCTCGGTCGTGTGCTTCTGCCTCGGGCTCACGGGGTCGTATCTGCTCTCCACCCCCGTGGGCGCGACGGTCGTCGTCTGCGACCTCGCGGCGTTCCTCCTCTGCAGCCTGATCGGCCGGGGGCGGGGATAAACATCTTCTTAAATTTTCTGAAGGGCTGCGCCTGCAATCTTGCAAAGCGCAGCCTTTCGTGTTATATTTTAAGCAGTAACCCATTTCTTTGTCTGATTTTTGATCTGTCATTTGAAAGGAGCTATTGTCATGAAAAAATTTCTTGCCCTGCTGCTGGCGTTAACGCTGGCACTCTCCCTCGCCGTCCCCGCCTACGCTGCGGACACGGCGGAAGACGAGGACTTTGACTGGGCGGCCTTGGAAGCCGAGCTTGCCAAGGCCGAGGCCGAGCAGCGTGCCGCGGCGCTCAAGGAGCTCGGCGCTGCCGCCGGTCAGATCAACGTTCTCCTGAACGACAAATGCGTCGCCTTCCCCGACGCGGTGCCTGTGCTCAAGGGCGGCCGCACCATGGTGCCCATGCGCGCCGCAGTCGAGGCTATGGGTGCAGTCGTCGATTATGACGCCGCCACGCGCACCGCAAGCGTCAAGATGGGTGACGTGAGCTTCACTCACGTCATCGGCACGGACGTCATCACGCTCTCCGATGGTTCGACCGTCAAGATGGACATCGTTTCCTACATCGACAAGGGCCGCACCATGGTGCCGCTGCGCTTTTTCTCGCAGGTGCTCGGCTACGACGTGTTCTGGGACAATGACTACAAGCTCGCCTTCCTGATGGGCGAGGATACCTGGGCGGCGGCTGTCGACAAGGATCTCACCATCCTCAACAGCCTTCTTGCTCAGCAGAGCAAGAGCGCCGATCTCTCCAAGACGCAGAAGAGCACGCTGACCGCCAAGGGCGCCGTCAAGGTCGTCGACAGCATCAACGGCGACAAGAGCTATCCCTACTCCGGCAGCATGACCGTGCTCGCCGGCAAGGATGCGGCCAACCTGACGATGAGCCTTGACCTCTCCTCCATGCTTGAGCTTTTAGAGTCTCTCGTCGAGGACTCTATCCCCGCCGAGTACCGCGCACAGCTTGCCAAGTTCAGCGCCGAGGCCATCCTCTCCGACAAGGCCTATATCAAGAGCCCGCTTCTCGACGCGATGAGCGAAAGCAAGAGCGGCACGTGGTACGCCCTCGGCGAGCTGAACTATTCTGAGCTCTATCAGCAGGCCATTTCCGCCGCGTCTGCGTCTGCGTCTGCCACAACCTTCGGTCACCTGCTCTATGCCATGATGCAGCAGGGCGACGCCAACCACTTCTTTGCTTCCTGGGAAGGCTGCACCGCCGCCGCACAGCTCATCAAGCTGATGTACGCCGACAGCACGTTTGTCAAGTCCGGCAGCGGATATCAGTGGCACTTCGGCCTTGCCGAGCTCGCCAAGCTGATGAACAGCATGGACAGTGAGACGAACTACACCGCCGACTCGCTCAAGAAAGACGGCCTGACCGATTTCGCGCTCGACATGACCGTACAGGGCGCGTCCGCGACGCTCGTGTGCAAGATGGCGATGGCCGATGAGTCTGGTGCGCTCGCAACGCTCAATATGACCGTCAAGTCGAGCGGCAATCAGGCGTCCGCCAAGGGCAGCGTGCAGGTGCGCAACCTCTGCGAGGTGACGTTTGACCTCGCTTCCACCGCGCAGACGACGAGCAAGAACGTCAAGACCGCGCCTGCCGCGGGCGCAAACATCGTCGACCTCGGCGCGGAAACGCTCCCGATAGCCGGTTGATCCACACCCGCGTTCCGCAGATCACCTACATCATGCAAATAAAAAATGGGTCTCTGCATCTTTGCAGAGACCCATTTTTTGAGACTTCCCGCGGCAGGCTCAGACCGCCTTCGCCTTGGCAAGCATCAGCTTTGCGCCCGTTTTGGAGCAGAGCTTGATCTCGCCCGCGCAGCCGTCGAGGCGCGCGGCCTCGTCAGCTTTGAGCTCAACGCTCTCGTCGCCAACACAGACGTGAACCTCGCCCGCGCCGCAGTAGATGAGCGTCATGCCCTCGCAGCCATGGACGGTCTTGTGCTCGCCCAGGGCAAGGTGCTCGCCGCGCATCTTGCCCTCGCACTTGCCCTTGCGGAGCATGAGGTTGAAGTCGCGGCAGCGGCCCCAGGAATGCGTGTTGTCGCCGCCGTCGAAACGGTGGACCTCGTAGGGGTTCAGCGTCAGCTTTTCGCCGCCGTTGTGGTTGAGCTCGATCGTGCCCTCGAGCGTCGAAATGAGGCGCTCATAGTCGGGCAGGGCCGTGAAGTCGGACTCCGCGTCCTCGACCGTCGCGGAGCTCAATCTCCACAGAAAGTCACGGTCGGCGTACACCGCGCCCACGGGCGCGATGCCGAGCTGGGTCGTCAGGCCGCCGGACCACTTGGTCGTGATGTAATCGCCCGGTGTTAAATGCTGGATGGTCATGGAAAAATACAACTCCTTTGCAATGCAAATGGCTTCGGTGTGCGCGCACCGAAGCCATTTTTTGATAAAAATTTTCGCTTAGCCCTCGATGAGCTTGACGATCTCAGCGTAGCACTCGTCGGCAAGGGGCAGAGCGTGCGCGAGCAGGGCTTCGCCCTTGGCGCGGTACTCAGCGGCGAACTCCTGATCCTTCAGGGAGCCGACGTTGATGAGCACGTTGAGCCATGCGCCCTGGATACCGGCCTTGAGGGACAGGAACGCAACGCCCAGGTCGCTCGCGGAGGTGTCGTTGAAGCGACCCAGAAGGGACTGCGCGAGCGTCAGGGTCTCGTCGATGAGCTCCATCATCTCCATCGGGGTCTTGGTGCAGCCCTTCAGGCCGTTCTGGATAGCGGCGGAGCGGGCAGCCTTCTCCTCGTCGGTTGCCTTGGGCATACCGAACGCGGCGGAGACGACGTTGAACGCCTCGGTGTCGCGGTCCATAACGTCGAGCAGGCGGGTCTTGAGCTCGTTGCCCTTCTTCTCGACCTCGGCAGCATGCTCGGCATACTCGGCATACTTCTTGCGGCCCTGGGTCAGGCCGCCGACCATCGCGGTCAGCGCGGCGCCGATGGAGCCATAGAGCGCGGCGCAGGAGCCGCCGCCCGGCGCGGGAGCATCGGAGGCAACGGTATCGGCAAAGCCGGTAACGGTCATATCAGCTAACTTCATCATGTTGAATATTTCCTTTCATCATTTCGCGCCGTTTTCGTCCCGCGCGGGCATCGCCGCACCTTTACGGTCAGCCGCCCCTCTTGGAGCAGCCAACGCCCGCACGAGCCAAAAGCGTCGCAGCCTTTGCCACCCTCCGGCGGCAAACGATTTTAATCGTTTTTTCTGACGACAGAAGGTGAATTGCCGCAAAGCGGCAAGAGAAGCCGTCCTGGGACGTGCGCGTCAGAAAAAACACTTTGCAGTCCGCCAGCGTGCGAGCGAAAGCGAGTGCGACGCAGCGGACTGTAAACCAACCAGGAAAAGCGGCAAACCGCTTTTCCTGGTTGCGCTCAAAAATGCGCTTTCAGCGCATTTTTGAAGTATTTTATTCCATGTCGATCAGGTGATACTCCATGACCTGCTTCTTGCAGTCGAAGTCCTTGGCCTTGAGGTAGAACTCGGCGCAGTCGATCAGGGCCTTGGCCGGGGTCAGGCCGACGATCTCGCTCTCGATGACGCGGGTGCCGTAGCGCTCGGCGAGGGCCTTGATCATCTCATAGGTGACATACAGCGGGGTATCCTCGTAGTTGACCATGTTCATGGAGACCTGCGCGATGCCGCGGTCCTCGAGCATGAAGC
>ERZ826220.1273-NODE-1273-length-26064-cov-4.968972_pt1 | contig 26064 bp, 26 predicted proteins | sample MGYA00519927_ERZ826220 | MGnify/ENA primary metagenome ERZ826220 (study PRJEB31778, sample SAMEA3449225) | human gut metagenome | biome: human gut; feature: human-associated habitat; material: faeces | place: United Kingdom | collected 2010/2012 ... | reverse complement strand
GTAGGCTCCGAAAAGCCTTGTATTTACAGTGTTCCTAATAGGAAGTAATCATATGTAGATTACTATCCAAAGGGATCGTATTTCTTTAACTATTATCAAACCCTTCATAAAATTCCAATAATGATGACAATTATAGCTACGCTAAATAATAAACAGGAAAACAAAATATATGGGGATTTATTTGAATACTGGGGAACAACTGGTGGAATATGCCAGATAATGGATAGAAATTCATTCTGGTTGACAATTAAGTGGATGAAGATAGAAAAAGAGCATGAAGAAACGGTTAAACTGCTCCCGATTGAACAGATAATCAATACGGTTGAAAAGGAAATTAAGGCAGGACATGTTAGAAATGTATACGCCTTAAAACTGGGGTATATCATTTACCTGAATGACGGAAGCCCCGAAACATATACGCTATATCCGATGTGGGTATTGGATTGTGACTATGTTGAAAATAAGAACAAGGAAATAAAGGTCAATCCATATTCTGATGATATTCGAGATTGCTTCTCTTTTGAGAGAATTTGCATCAATCCGGAAACGGCTGAAATGATGGATTTCTTAAATCCGAAAACCAGCATGTTGTATGCGCCATGAAAATTTGAAGAGAAGGAGGGCAAATGCAATGAAAAAGATGATGGCTTTATTTTGGACGCTCCTGCTTTTTCCGACGCTGGCATTGGCAAGCGGCGACATGGTGTCCATTTCCGAACTGCGCCAGCAGGTTGAAGCTATGGGACGGTGGACAAAGACTTATGAAGCGTATGGGCGGACGATTGAGGTAGATGTGCCGATCATCGTGCCGGAAGTGGAGAAGGTTCCTATTTTATCGGCAGTCCCCGTTCTCCCGTATCAGAATTGGACGGAGACAGGGCGTTTGATGAAAAAAGGATGCTTGGACGCATTTGCAATTTATGAAGATGAAGACATGATGGGTGTGTTGAACGAAGGAAACGTCGGAAAGCGAGTTGAAGTTATCATCACGGAGGATGAGCAAGATGAAAGACGGATGTGGTTTTCGGTTGGCTGCAATGAGCCAAGATTTAATTGGACGCAGAATGTTGAATGCAAAACGTCCACCCGATATCCGATTGACTTGGATTTTGAAAAAATATATGCAGGGATAAACACGTACTCGTTGGAGTTCGCGAGAGCATACTTGGACGAGATGCTGGATTATCTGTTCCCGGAATGTGACGTTGCTTTTGAAATGGAGTATGTGGAACTGAAAAGTAGAGCGGCGGAGGCTTTCAATCAGGGAGGAACGACAGCGGAGGCTTCTATAGACTCATACCGGTTGGGAATTCGTCCGTGTTTAAGCGGCATACCGATTTATATGGATATGGGTTATCGGATGGATGGAAAGAAATTTGACGGTATGATCTGGGGAAGATTCTGGCCGATTTGGAATATGGAATCTGCCTATTTTGATTTTGCAAATGAGGAATCCTTTGAATTGTCTGCTTGCTGGATGGCGACGGATCATGTGATCGAGGAGGACGTAACGCTTGCTGCGTGGAACGAGGTTCAGAAGCAAATTGAAAAAGAAATCGAGAACGGCACGATCCGAAATGTATACGCATTAAAGTTGGGATACGCCTGTTATTTGGATGAGCAGGAGGGACGGTTTGCTTTGTATCCTGTTTGGGTTTGCGATTGCGATTACGTCGAGAACTCTAAAGAAGAAATCGCAGTGAATCCGTGGGATGATGATTTCCGACGGGGATTCAGCTTTAAAGAACTTGTTTTCGATGGCAGAACAGGAGAAAAACAGAAGAATGTGCTGGATAATCGGACGGATTACTTTTTGCCGCAGTTATGATGGGAGAATGCATAATGAAAAAAATGTGGTTTGTACTTTGTGCGCTGCTTCTTGTCCCGACGCTGGCATTGGCAAGCGGCGACATGGTTTCCATTTCCGAACTGCGCCAGCAGGTTGAAGCTATGGGGCGGTGGACAAAGACTTATGAAGCGTATGGGCGGACGATTGAGGTGGATGTGCCGGTTATTGTGCCGGAAGTGGAAAAAATGCCTATCGTGATGATCGAACCATGGCGACCCTATGATGAAGAATCTTGGCTTCCACACCAAAAAATCGTTGAAACGCAAGAACTTGGCGGCGATGATAACCCCATCTTTTTACGCTGCGGAGATGTTGGAGTGTACAGCTATCTCAATCCGAACAGCGAGCAAGAGCGAACCACACGGTTTTACAGGTTCAAATATCCAAAGGACGACGCGGAAAACAGAACAAGCCAGGATTACATTCAGGTTCGGTTTAACAGCGCGAGCGTAATGTTGAATGCCAATGGAAAAGAACTCGAAAGAACAGGAAAAAGCTATGACTATCGGGAAATGGATTCCGAAATGTGTTACGCCGAAGATAGCAGCGTTTCCGTGGGCGAAGCGGAAAAATGTCTGCGCGATATACTCACATATTATTATGGTGAAGAAGGCTCGGATATTGAAATAGATTATGTGCGGGTGCTTGACAGAGGTAGAGACAAGAAAGGAAACGTCTACGATCAAAACCCGATGGGCAGCTACTATTTCCATTTCTGGCAGAATATTTGTGGAATCCCGTTGATGAACGAGGCGGGTTCGATATATAAAGTTATCGTTAGAAGCGATTCGTTGATATCTGAATTAGATAGAATTGCTTTGATTGACTGGAACTGGGCGGAGATTATGAGCCGTTCGGATTCTTATGAGATTTTTGCAACGCTTGTGCAACCGGCTCAGGCGATGTTCGATGATGTTCCGCTGCTTTCACTGGAGAAGATCATTCAAAACATTGAAAAATATATTCGGAAGGAATATAGGCAGAAAGGATATATTCACAACATCTATTCACTTCGATTGGGTTATGTTTGTTATCTGTCGGACGAGGAAACAGAAGGATTTGTCGCATATCCGATGTGGAGGGTTGAGTGTGATTACATAAAACCCGGCGGTGTAGGATACGAAGTTAATGCGATGAGCGACGATTACAGGAATGGTTTTGACTTTACGGATTTGTATGTAAATGCACAGACGGGCGAAGTGATAACGGATAAGCTGACAAGAAAAGCACAGGAGGTTTGCCCGCGGGTGATTACATGGGAGGATGCACAATGAAAAAGATTTTTGCCGCGCTTTGTGTGCTGATGATTGTCCCGACGCTGGCATTGGCAAACAGCGACATGGTTTCCATTTCCGAACTGCGCCAGCAGGTTGAAGCTATGGGACAGTGGACACAAAACGATACAGTCAATGGAAAAATAATTGAAATCAATGCACCCATTAAGGTCCCCGATGTCGATGAGCTTCCGGTTATCATCGTTTCGCGGTTAGAGCCGGATGATGAAGGATTAAAGCAGAAAATCAGCGATGGCGGAGAATTGTCTTATAAAGATTTGAGTGGAATGTCGATCGGCAAGACAGATGAACAATCCATATACAATATCAATATCCAACAATGCAGAACACGCTCATATCTGTGCATCAATGATTTCTGGAATTACGAGAGAGAAAACGATGTGGCTCAAATGTACGCGAACGATAATGCATATTCTTTGGCGGATGTTAAGGAAAAGATGGGCGAGCTTTTCAGAAACCTGTATCCCTGTGAAGACGAGATTGAACTACAAAAGGCGGAATTCAATATCTGTTATCTGTCAAAGGATGAGAAAGAAGTTGAAAACGGAAATCTAGTCGGAATCGGAGAATACTCTCTTACTGGGAATCAGGTAATCGCGGGAATTCCGATTCTGGCAACGGCGGCGAGCAGCTATAAATTGGAAGGCAAGGAAAGCCGAATCGAAGACGAAATGCGCATGATGGCGAATACAATCTTTCTCTATTGGAGAGACGAGAAGGAATGGGCACTGATGACAAGAGGTATTGTTGAGGAAAAGGAAACCGTAGAAGAGGACATAAAGTTGTGCAGTCTCGAAACTGTGCTTGAGTGTATTCGGGATGCAATGGCGGAAGGAAAAATCGAGTGTGTATATAGCTTGGAACTGGGATATGTTCTTTATGCGAAAAGCGGAGAGACCTACACGAAGAAGGATAAAAATGCGGAGTTTTGTCTGATGCCGACATGGGTGGTTAAGTGCGGATATCAAAATGAAATTCCGATTGAGCCGGAGGAAGCAGAACTCAGTGCATATGATTATATGGATAATTTAGGATTCCAAAATGTTCTAATCAATGCGCAAACGGGCAAAATGACCGATCCGAAGGGTGCTCAGAAAGTGTATGATACGCCGAAAATCATCAGGTGATCGTCAACATTATCAGTGTAAATAGAATCTAATATTGAACAAAACCAGTCATCTTTCGCAGAGGCTGGTTTCTTTGTTGTAGCATGAAAAAGGATGATACAATGGATGCAGCGAAATAATATATTTACGGAACAGACTTTTAATTATTTGGCAAAACATGCCAAATACAAGCATAGAACACCACTTTCGAAAAATAATCGAAAGAAACTAAAAATAAGTGTCAATATCCGCGAAAATTTGCGTCTTGGTAAGTGAAAGGAAGGTGAGAGAGCGTGATGGGCAATACCTTGGTACCGGGTAAAGCCTCTGAAGCGGAACTCTCCCGAATGATGGAAACATATGGCGCGATGCTGACCGGCACATGCACAGTGCTGCTGGGCGACAGGCATCTGGCGCAGGACATCGTTCAGGAAACATTTATCAGAGCGTATAAAAAGATGGACAGCTTCCGCGGGGAACGGCCGGAAAGTGAAAAAGCTTGGCTGACTCGCATCGCCGTCAATCTTTGCAGGGACGAAAGAAGAAAAAAGTGGTTCCGCTTCGAAGACCGAACGATCCCAGTTGAAATGATGACGCTTTCGGCGCCGGAAGCGTCAGAGGAGGCACAGCAGCTGTATGCGGCGGTACAAACACTGCCCCAGAAATACCGCGAGGTGATCCTGCTGCGCTTCTATCAGGATTTGACAGCACCGGAGATCGCAGAGATTCTGCATCAGGCAACCGGAACGATCTATCACAAATTAACCAGAGCCCAAGAGATGCTCAAAAAGAGACTGGAAAGGTGTGATTTTGGTGGATGAAAAAAAGTTGGGGAACGCGCTGAAAGCATGCCTTTCTGACAGCGAGTTTCCGCTCGAGCGCCGTCAGGCGGTGCTGCGGGCAATTAGAAAGGAAGAAAAAGTCGTGAAGAAAAAGATTTCTGCCGCATTGGTATTTGCTATCGTATTGACTCTTGTTGTCGGCGGCGCGGCGCTGGCCGCGAACCTCGGCGTGTTCGGACAGTCTGTGAACGACCAGCAGAACGAGCAGAGCGTCGGACGGCTGGAAAAGCTGGAAAATGCTTCTGCAACATACAACGATACGCAGGCAGCGCAAGCACCGGAGCAGACCGCGACGGAAGCGCCAAAGACCGTCTATGACGAGCTGATGGCGAGTCTGTACAACCGCCGCTTCAACCTGACGCTCAATCAGGCGTATTTCGACGGCTACAAGCTGTATTATTCCTACACGCTGACCAGCGATTGCAAGACCGGCTTCATCACCGGCGACGGAATGCCGACCGGCTTTGAGAAGTGGGACGACACGCAGGAAGGCAAGTTCGTCGGGCATTACTCCCTCTACGACGACAATATGAATCAGGAAGTCGTGACGTATTTCTCCGCGCATCCGAAAGGATACATCGCCTTCGAATCCATGGGCGTGGGCGACGGCGCGGCGATGAACGGTAAGCCGCTGATGATTCTGGACAGCGGTTCCGAGATGGTCAACGAGTACACGATTCAGGGCTATCAGGAGGTCGAAATGCCGGATGGCTTTGAACCGACGGATGAGATCGAAATTGAAATGTCTATCCTGTATGGCATGTCCGTTTACTGCCAGGATGAAAACAATGTGTATTTCAGCCATCTCATGACCCCGGAGAACCGCGGCATCTTCCGCCTGCCGTTCAAGGTCAATCTGAATGGTCAGACCGAAGCCTACACCGGCTCGGTGACGACCAGCGCATACAGCGCGCAGGCGACGATTCGCGTGTCCGATGTCGATATCAGCGGCGAGGTCGTGTTCGATGCGCCGGAATGGGCTGCGGCATTTGAAGCGAGTGTGGACGGCAAGCAGGAAATGGGAATGCCGTATATCAACGACTATAAGCTCGTTGCTGACGGTGTGGAGCTGCAAAACCACGACGGCGCTTATGGCGTGAATGCAGACGGACAGTTCTTCGTCAAGGTTCGCTATGATCTGCCGGAAAGCATGAACAGCATGGTGCTTGTGCCGACGGCGACGGGTATTGACCACAGCGATAAGACTGCGGAAACTGAAAACGAGGAGATCGTCCTCATGAAGTAACCTCCCTTCTGGGGCGGCTCCGGTTGGGGTCGCCCTGTTTCTTTTGTGGTAGAGAAAGAAGGAAAATACATGAAGAAAATGATGCTCTGGCTTTGCTTGATGATGATTGTTCCGACGCTGGCAAGTGCCGATATGGTTTCCATTTCCGAACTGCGTCACCAGGCGGAAGCTGTGGGACGCTGGACGCAGACCTACGAAGCGCATGGGCGGACGATTGAGGTAGATGTGCCGATCATCGTGCCGGAAGTAGAAGCTATGCCGATCGTAACGGTGGAAGCGTACAATGCGGTAGAAAACGACGCATTGAATAGGAAAGAGTACCCGCTCAAACGCCAGAACAGCGACGGTTGGCTGATTGAATATGAGGAAAGCGGGCTTTTCAGCTATCTAAACAATGCGGAAAGTACGGTGGGAACAATCAGTATTCCAGATCGTGCGGCACAAAATGAACACGTCTATTTGGGTGGACAGTATCATTTTCCACAAGATAAGCGGACGGATAAAATGAAATACCAAAGCGTATTTTTTGCGCCGGGCGAATTTGATTCGGAAATAACCTATGCGGAGGACAATCCAAATTCGCTGCAACAGGCGATGGATTGCTGTGAAAAGGTCATAGCGTATTTTTATCCGGAAGAAAAGGATGTTTTCTTGGATGCAGTCGAAGTACGGTCGCGGGATCACAAGGTTAAGAATATGGAAGATTACAAACTGGGAGAGTATGTAAACAGCAGCCTGATGGGGACGTATGAGCTTGTCATCCGTCAAAGGATGCGGGGCGTTCCGATCTACATTAGCGTGCGCAGAGTGGCGGATTCGGAAGCGTTTACCGGTAAATCGGGAATAATCAGTGCTGAATGGAAAAAGATGACAAAAATGGACGCATTGGATAACGCTTTCTTTGAATATCAGGATGACGGCAGTTTCTGGTTTGTCTTTTCATGGCTCAAAGAGCAGAATGTGGCGGTAGAGAATGTGCCGCTCCAGAGTTTTGACGTTATCCTTTCGAGTATAGAGGAAAAGATTGCAGCAGGCAATATCCGCAATGTATATGCGCTGAAACTGGGTTACTGCATGTACTTAAATGATGAAGCAAACGAATCATATACGTTGTATCCTGTTTGGATTTGCGAGTGTGACTATCTGGATTCTGCAAAAGAGGAATTCAGACAATCTTGGATTTGGGATAGGGAAAATAGTCTGTATGTGAATCGGTATAGAAATCAGTATGCTTACAGACCGTTGCTCATCAATGCGCAGACGGGCATGATGGAAGACGTGCGGCTGACCCGAAATGAGCAGGTGTATTGCCCGAAAGTCATCACATGGGAGGATGTACAATGAAAAAATGGATAGCCGCATTTTTTGTACTGGTATTTGTGCTGGTGCTGTCGGTAGCAAGTGCCGATATGGTTTCCATTTCCGAACTGCGGCAGCAGGTTGAAGCCATAGGACGCTGGACGCAGACCTACGAAGCGCATGGGCGGACGATTGAGGTCGATGTGCCGATCATCGTGCCGGAAGTGGAGAAACTGCCGGTTGTGGGGGTTGAGGCTTACTATGCTATACAGAATGATAGACTGAACCGAGAAAACTATCCGCTGAAAAGACTGCATACATATGATGAAAAGGAAGAATACAAAAACTATATTATATATGAAGAAACGAATTTAGATACTTACTTAAATAACGAAAAGCAGACAACAGGAGAATTACGGATTGTTAATTCGGAAACAGGTCTAGATATGGCAGATTTGGAAGCACGCTATGATGCGCCGACTGAAAAGCTGACAATAAAAACAAAATATACGAGTCATTCCTTTTATCCATATGAGCTGAAAGCCGAACATATTTATGCGGAAGATAATCCAGATTCATTGCAAGATGCTATCAATGTTCTTAATGGCGTTGTTGATTATTTTTATCCGGAGGGAAATGGGGTTTATGTGGATCAGGTTGAGGTGCGCTCGCGAGCGCGTAAAGTAAAAGGAATTGATGATTATAAACTGGGAGAATGCGTGGAAGGTTATCCAATGGGCACATATCGTTTGAGTGTTCGACCAAAGATTGAAGGTGTCCCTATATATATCGAAATCAGTCGAAGAACAAGGATCAATCAATTTGAAAGTGACGATGCGTATTTTAAAATATGGAAAAAAGCAGAACGAATCATGGCTATCAATGACATGTGGTTTGAATATATGAATTGTAACAGTTTTGAGTTTTCTGGTGTATGGCTTAAAAAGAAAAATATTTTTGCTGAGGACGTGCCATTAGTCAGTCTTGAAACTGTGCTTAGTGTACTTGAGGATAAAATTAAGTCGGGAAATATCCGAAATGTGTACGCACTGGAATTGGGTTATTGCGCATATCTGAATGAGGAATCACCCGAAAGCTATACGCTCTACCCGATCTGGTTCTGTGAGTGTGATTATCTGGATTCAGCCAGAGAGGAATTCGCCCATTCTTCAATTTGGGATCAGGAAGATAGCCTACATGCAAAGCGTATCAGAAATAGGTACTCGTATGTTCCGCTACTCATTCATGCTCAGACAGGCATGATGGAGGACGTTTGGCTCACAAGGAGTGAACAAACATATTGCCCAGAGGTTATCATATGGGGGAATACACAGTGAGAAGATTTATAACAATATTTTTTATGTTACTGCTTGTTCTAATGCTGGCGACAGCAAACGCGGATATGGTTTCCATTTCCGAACTGCGCCAGCAGGTTGAAGTGATGGGACGGTGGACGCAGACTTATGACACACCGAACGGAGAAGTGAGCGTGGACATACCTATTATCGTGCCTGAGGTGGAAAATGTGCCGATTTTACAGGTAAGCGCGGTAATGGGAAAAGACGTTGCGGAAGAAAAGGGATTGCTCAAATCCATAGATCAGGAGAATGCGGGCGCGGGTATTTTCTATGATGACTTTGATATTCTTTCCAAATTGAACGTGGATGTGGATGGTGCCGCGATGATTTTCTGCGCAAATCCGAAGGAAATTGATTTAGCATTTTTACAGGTTTCGCATAATGATCCTAATTCAATGCGCATGGGAAGCTGGGACTACAGCAGCGACTATTATTATCCGGATGAAATGAATCCAGAAACATTGTTTGCGGAAGAAAATGAGCAGCCGATGTCAACAGCAAATGATGCGCTGGCAGTGCTTCTTCAAAACTACTATGGGAAAGAAAATGCGGATTACGACGTGGACTATGTAGAAGTGAGAGGCAAAGCAAGAAAAAGAGTTGGACGGACAAAGAATGATTTAGGCGCTTACAAAAAGGATTATCCGAAAGGGACTTATTATATCAGCTTCAGGCAGAAGATCGGAGGACTTCCGGTCTATATGGAGATCGGGCAGAAGATGTTGACCACGGATAAAACTCATGTTACACAGGAAACGGCGCTCAAATGTTCCAGAGTCAGTTGGATCAACATCAATGGATTGGAATATATGGATGGAGCATCGTTTATGTTGAATGCAACATGGATGAGAGAAGAAAAGAGGATTCAGGAGGATGTGCCGCTTGCAACGCTTGATCGCGTGTTGGAAAGTATCGAAAAGGAAATTACAACAGGGCGTATCCGTAATATCCATGCGCTGCGGCTGGGATATATGCGATACTCTAATCCTGAAATGGAGGATTATGCATGGGCTGTGCCGATGTGGGTGCTGGATTGCGATTATGTACCGAACGGAAAGCAGAGTATTGTGGACAGCTTCCACGAGCATTTCGAGCTGAATCGGTGGGAAGCGTATGAATTTGCGCAGATTCCGCTGAATGCGCAAACCGGCGAGATGAAAATCATCACGACCGGCGATGAAGCGACGTTTGCCGTGCCGGAGATGACGACATGGGAGGATATACAATGAAAAAGATGTTTGCCGCACTTTGTGCGCTCTTGCTTGCGCCGACGATGGCGAGCGCAGAATTGATTTCGATTACCGAGCTGGTGCAGGAAACGCCGGAAGCATGGATAGAAGAAATTGATGAGAACGGGAAAACAATCAGCATTGACGCGCCGATTTATGTGCCGGAGGTGGAAACGCTGCCGGTTATCAGAGTAATGAGAGAAAAAACAGTAGAGAATACAGAGGCTTTATTCAAAAAAGAAGGAACAAAGTACAACGAAATCAGAGACGGGTGCTTTATTTCGATCGGAATGATTCGAGATGATATAGATGACACAGGAGAGAATCGAGTACGGGTGATTGATCGATGTATCAACGATTTCTGGGATATGGAAAGAAATTCGGATATAGCGACAATGTACGGAAAGGATCATGAAAGCTCAGTATACGAAGCGAAAATTTTCCTGCAAGGTATGCTGGATGAAATGTATCACAGAGAAAACATAAATGTCCAAATTCAGAAGGTCGAGTTTGAAACAGACTATATCGTTAGCAAAAAAGAAAAACAGGAGATTATACAGGATGCATTAAGGTCTAAGGAAGTAACTAAAGGAATGAAAGGGATAGGCGCGTATTCGATTCGGGCTAACCAGATGATGGAGAGTATCCCGATTATCGGAACTGCGATACTGGGAATAAAAGAGACAATAAAAGATGAGTGCTACAATGAACTTGGAGATGGGTATTGCAATATTGAATTTCGATTTGAAGATGAGCAAAATATAGAGATTTCATTGGCATCGTTTTACAGTGAGCAAGAAACGATACTTCCCAATATGAATGTGTGTCATTTCGATAAGATTAAACAGAGCATTGTAGATATGATTCGGAAGGGCAAGATGGAGAATGTATACAGCATGGAATTGGGGTATGTTGTGTATGGCGAAGAAGGACAAGCTTATCAGGAACAGGAAAATACGAAGTTTGTTCTTGTTCCGACATGGCTTGTCAGAGGATGCTATGCGCGAAAGGATAAGGTTGACTACGGAATGCAGATGACGGATGAAACGTTTGATTACATGAAATTGCCCGGCTTTCAAGTGATTTTAATTGATGCGCAAACAGGAGAAGTGAGAAATCTGAGAAAACCGACTGAAAGCGAATGCTATATGCCGATAATTAAACAGTGAACCGAAAGAAATTATGAAAGAGGATACAAAATGAAGAAGATTTTTACTATATTATGTGCGCTGCTGCTTGTGCCGACGTTGGCGCTGTGCGATGAAATCGAATCCATAAGGAACGTCGTGCAAAGTGGATTGTATGATACGGAGAAAATCAACCATGCACCAATCTATATACCAGACGTTTCTGAAATAAATGTGATTCGTGCAGAAAAATATGAAGCAAATCCAGAAATTATTCAAAAATATGAAAACGATGGTTTTCTATCTATAAACAAAACGAAAAAATGTACATTATTGTATATAGGAGATAAATACGACCAAAAATATGGGGTTGACAAGAGATCTCAGTTTTCAGATTACCATATAGATTCAGCATGGAAATTGGACGACGGAGAATTGGATAATATTTATGCAAAAAATCAGACTATCTCAGCGAAGGGAGTAGTGGATAAGATAAAAAAAATGGTTCAAGAATTATATGATGAATCTATTGATATAGAACTAAGAAGGGTTGATGTAGTAAGTAGTTTTCAAATGGGGAAAATGATATCAAACGAGATGATAAGCATGGGTGACTATGAGTTTGGTGATTTAACTGGAATTGGAGGATATGCTATTGAAGCTTATCCAACTTTAGATGGAATTCCGATTATAACGTCAGCAAATTCTGGATATATCGAAACAGGAAAAAACAGGGACGCATTTGATGCTTTGTATTTTTCTTGCCCATGGATAGATACTTCTTATTATAGCGACGATTATATGAATGTTTCATTTTCAAATGTGTTTAAGGTAAAAAAAGTAATCAGTAAAAATGTTGAGTTATGCGGATTTGATCTGATATATAATGTGCTAGAAAACTATATAAATGAAGGGAAAATCAAAAAAATATATAGTATTAATTTGGGATATGTTATCTACTTAGATAAAAATGAAGAATACTCGGATAAGAAAGAGAAGAATGGAAAGCAAAGAGATTATTCAGATTATTTGTTAGTACCAACATGGGTTGTTATGTGTTCATATTCAGAAAACGACTCAAATAATGATAAAGCAAATATTAGTTCCGAAAATGATTGCGAACGGCAGGATTTGAATTATCAAAAAATCTTTATAGATGCACAGACTGGAAAACTGCATGACCCAAAGGAAGTTGGCTCAGAGAGATATTATGCAGACCTACATTGAAAATGAGCAGAAAGAATTCGTGCCACTAGAGCCACAACTTGTGCCAGTTGAAAAATATAACAGAAAAATCTGCATAATAAAACCGGAAACAAAGAGAACGAAAAAAAGAAAGATGCACTCCGAAAAAGACTCAGAAATTTTAGAATAAGACCGGCTATGAAAAGTCAAGGGGTTAAGGAGAATAGAAAATGAAAAAAATTGCGTATACCGTCATGTTCTTCTTGATGTTGCAATTAATCCCATTTCTGGCAACTGGTGATGAAATTGAATCCATAAGGAACGTCGTGCAAAGTGGATTGTATGATACGGAGAAAATCAACCATGCACCAATCTATATACCAGACGTTTCTGAAATAAATGTGATTCGTGCAGAAAAATATGAAGCAAATCCAGAAATTGTTCAAAAATACGAAAATGCAGGGATGATGGCCATAGAGAAAATGAAGATGGCTACATTATTGTATATGGGCGATGAATATGACAAAAAATATGGATTTGACAAGAGAACACAGTTTTTAGAATATCATATAGACTCGGCATGGAGATTGGATGACGAAGAATTGGATAATATTTACGCTCAAAAACAACCCATCTCAGCAGGGACGGTAGTGGATAAAATAAAGATGATGGTTCATGAATTGTATGATGAATCTATTGACATAGAAATAAAAAGGGTTGAGGTGACAAGTAGTTTTCAAATAGGAAAAATGGTATCGAATGAGATGACAAGCAAGGGAGACTATGAAATGGGTGATCTAACTGGCGTTGGAGGATATGGGTTTGATGCTTATCCAACTCTGGATGGAGTTCCGATTATAGCTTCTGCAGGTTCTGGATATCTTGAAAGGGGAGCTGAAAAAATCTATAGTGTTCTGTATTTTTCTACCCCTATGATATCGGCCTTTTATTGCAGCGATGATTACATGAATATTTCATTGACAAATGTATTTAAGAAAAAAGAAGTTGTTTTTGAAAATGTTCCATTATGCGGATTCGATAAGGTATATGAAATTGTGGAAAAATATGTGGATGAAGGGAAAATAAAAAGGGTATATAATATCAGCTTGGGATACATTGTCTATTTGGACAAAAAAGAAGAGTATTCGGACAAAAAAGAAAAGAACGGTAAACAAAGGGATTATGCAGATTATTTGTTAATACCAACATGGATTATCGGGTGTTCGTATTCAGAAAATGGTTCAAATGACGATCAAACAGATATGAATTCTTATGATGGCAGCGAACAACAGGATTTGAACTATCAAAAAATCTTTATAGATGCACAGACTGGAAAACTGCATGACCCGAAGGAAGTTGGATCGGAAAGATACTATGCGGATGTGAATTAAAGAACGGATACGGGGAACTTCGTGCAGCAGCTGCTTCAAATGGATAAAGGACAACGGGAGCTACTGGATATCCTATCAAGAGAATGAGCGTAATAGCGCTTCAAATCCAAGCGTAGATGGATTTGAAGCGCCTTTTCTTTATTTATTTTTGCATTGAATACATTTGAAAACAATACAACATTCGACACACAAAAGATAGAAAACAAATTACAAAAAGGTGTGAATAATTGAGAAAAATAACGTCATTAGGTTAGAAATAGTTTTAGACGCCTCAAGGAGGGATGATGGATGAAGAAAGCATGCTGTGTGCTGATTGTTGTGCTTCTTTTGCTGCTGGAAATTTCGGCAAAAGCAGAGTGGGTGTCGATTGTAGAATTGCGTCAACAGGTTAATGAAATGAGGCGGTGGATCCAAAACTATACAGATACCTATGGACGACAGCTTGAAGTCGATGTCCTGCCGATGATACCGAATGTTGAAGTTGTCCCTGTCCTACGGGTAGAGCCGCTGGATGTCGTGCCGGATCAAATTCATCCGGATATGCCGTTGACTACGACGAATAATGAGGAAGGTTCCCGGCATTACTATGATTCGGAAACAGGCGAATGGATGCGCTTGTATGAGGTGTGTAAGGGAACGATTTGTATTGAGTATGCCAATCAGGATATATCGTCAAAGGGAGAGACAGGTCAGTTTGGAAGCCTGCGCGGAAAGTCTTTCTGCTTGGATGAATCCAATCCGGATATATCTTATAAAGAAAGAAGCATCCTAAAAGGATGTGTAGAAACCATCAGCCATGTAATGAAAAAAATATTTCCAGATAAAACGCCAGAATACAGCTTTATATGGCTGGAAGAAATATCGGAGGATGTTCCTTGCGCGGTCTTGGCGTTGCGGCAAAAGATAGCAGGAATCCCTGTTCTGATGGGAGCAGGAGATCCTGTTGCATATGCCAGCGAAGAGGAGATTGGCTTTTTAAAGCCGGAGCGTTCAGATGCCGCGAAAATACAGCTGTGCAATCGGCTTGAAGCAGACGAAAAGATGATATCTTATTTGGATGGAACATGTCGATTGGAGATTGAACCGATTCAGAAAACCGAACAGCTTGAGGAGGATGTCCCGCTTTGCAGCTTTGACAAAGTTCAGAACACCGTAGAGAAGTTGATTCAGAACGGGTACATCCGGCGTGTGTATGCTCTGCGGTTTGGATACTGCTGTTATCGAGATGTGGAGAGAGGAAATGTGCTTTATCCGGTGTGGCAGATTGAATGTGATTATGCGTTTGACCCGGCAAAACAGCTTTCACCGGATGAAAGTTATCCGGTTATGGAACGGATGCACTACAGCACGATGATTGTCAATGCGCAGACCGGCGAATTTATGAATCCTGTCAAACTGAAGGACGGGCTGCTGGATGCTCCCAAGGTGACTTCATGGAAGGATGTGCGGTGAGTGGATAATGGCACTATGAAATTGATTTCTCAGGGAAAAACGCTCGTGCTGACAGAAGCAGAATGGGTTAAGTGCCCGTATTGTAAGCAAAAAACCAGAACCAAAGCATTTTCAGATACGGTATTGCTCAATTTTCCTTTGTATTGCCCGAAATGCAAACGAGAAACAAAAGTTAGTCTTCTAAATATGAAACTATATCAAAATATACGGTGAGAATATAAAAAGAGTTTGTTTCCGATTAAACGGATTCAAACTCCATGAAAATAATAGAAGATAGAATGCTACCTGTCAGACGCAAAGACGCTGTACAGAGACAGGCTATCTAAGAAATCAGATTGCATTTTCTTCGTTTTCGTTTTCAGAATGGCACATAATGTTCAATATATCGTTGACGATACGAATAAGCTCATGAGCCTCATATTCCGTGCATGTGCTGACAAGGCGCATCAGACGATCCAGCTTGGGTGTTTCAGTCTTAGGAGCGGAGTAGAAGATAGTATTAGCGTCAACATTGAGTATGCGAATAAGCGGGTAAAGCGTTTCCAACTTTGGATTACCTAATCCGCGTTCGATTTGGCTGATTGTGCGTGAATCGATATCCAACATGTCTGCAATCTGTTCTTGCGTGAGCTTGGATTCTGTGCGTGCTTCTTTGACCGCATTTCCCAATGAGATGGAATAATCGTCCATGTATAGATCACCTCAAAGTGTATTCTAACTGACGATTGTTCTGTTTTTAATGCACTGCGAATCCATATTTATTAGGTCTGCAATGCGGGTAAAGAAAATGACGGTTATGCTAAAGATAGAGCCGTATAGAACGGACGGCTGGAATTTCATAGAAATGTAGCGGATAACCATACTCAAGGAGTCGCATTGCGGTGCGTCTCCTTTTTCTTTCGCCCGAAAATTCCACGGTGTCGATCGCCACCTCCTGTTCGATTTGCTCACAAAACAAATCGAATGGAGGAAAAATATGAAAACGATCAATCTGCGGGTGCTTTACCCGGATGCATATAAATCAGACTATTACGTTGAAGTGCCGGATGAGGTGGCAGAGGTATTTGAGACCTTCGAACGCATGGAGAAAGCGTATATGCAGCGAGTGTATTATCATAAGGCATATTATACGCTTGATTGCTCAGACGAGATCGAGCATAGCGTCGTGTTCAAGGTGCTTTCGCCGGAAGAAATCTATGAGCGAAAATTGACCAGAGAACAGCTTCATGCCGCAATTTCAATGCTTCCGGATAAACAGGCGAAGCGCATTTATGCCCGCTATATTCTTGACATGAGTAATGTTGAAATTGCGAAAGCGGAGGGGGTCAGCAAAGCGGCGATTACCTATTCGATTCAGCGCGGAATGCGAGAATTGGCGCGTCGAATCAAAAAGTTTTAAGAAAAATCTCGATAAGGCTTGATAAAGGCTGTGCAGCAACGCTGCATGGGCATTAGAAGCCATACGGCAGGGGATGACTCTGCCGTATCCTTGTGATGCCGAAGTCTGTCTTGGATTGCAAGACAGCGTGGAAGAAACGGTTGAGGAATATTGCGACGTTGCCGAAAGCAAACAGATAACAGAGAGTGAGAGCAAGTCCAAATGCAGGACATAAAAAAAGCGCTGTACAGAATCATTTCCATACAACGACAGATGCCTTTTCCCAAACAGATCTCACTATGCGTTCCGGTATGGGCTAATGCCAGCACTTAGTGGGTTTGACGATGTATTTCGTTTTTCTCATGATTTCAGGTCTGCAAACAGCTCATCCAAATCGGTGTAGCTTTTCACGGACGGATCTTTTGCAATCCTCTCTGCTTCCGACATAGCGGCAGTTGGTTGAGCAGAAAGACCAGCTGCAACGGCAGTACAATGATGCCAAACGCCAGGTGCAGAAGTATGGCATTATCAAGCAGAATGTGGATGGCATCCTGCGGACAACGCTGGAAAAGGAGCAGATGCAGGAACGGTAAGTTGCGCAAGTTTTCTTCACAATCGGCTGACAGTTCAAACAATATCTGCTATAATTAAAACAAAGATTCTTAGAAAAAACCTCAACTGGAAAGGAGATTTTTCAAATGGACAGCAACCTCATTCCGTATCAGCCTGTAATCTCCGATATTAAAAATTTGATTACCTCAGGTCAGAACGTTGCCTATAATGCAGTTAACCGCGCAATGATTATGACCTACTGGAACGTTGGAAAGCGCATTGTTGAAGAAGAACAGAGCGGTGCTGAGCGTGCAGAGTATGGCAAACGGCTGATTTCGATTCTGTCTGATGAACTCACGAAAGAATTTGGAAGCAATTATTCTGGTAGAAGTCTCCGATACTACCGAAAATTTTATTTGTGCTTTCCCGACTTTGAGATTTGGAACACGCGTGTTCCGAATCTCAACTGGTCACATTTTCGCGCGTTGTTATGTGTTCCTGACGAAGATGCCCGTGTTTGGTATATGAATGAAGCGGCTAATGAAAATTGGAGTGTTCGCACCCTTGACCGCAACATTGGCACACAGTATTATTATCGGCTGCTCCATTCTCCGAAAAAAGAGGCTGTGATGGCAGAGCTGAAAGAGAAAACGGTGACGGAACCCAAACACCAATTTGAACTTCTTAAAAGTCCCATTGTGGCAGAGTTTTTGGGATTCCGCACCGAGGATTCCTTTGCAGAGTCCGATTTGGAGTCTGCAATCCTTTCTCACATTCGGGACTTCCTCATGGAAATGGGCAAGGGCTTTGCTTTTGTGGCCCGGCAGCAGCATATTGTGACCGACACGGAAGATTATTACATCGACCTTGTGTTCTACAACATCGAACTGAAATGCTATGTTCTGATTGACTTGAAGATGGGCACGATCACCCATCAGGATGTCGGTCAGATTGATATGTATGTTCGGATGTACGATGAACTTAAATGCAAAGAGGGCGACAACCCCACAATCGGCATTCTGCTGTGTGGCGAAACCAGCGAGGACATTGCGCGATACTCTGTCCTGCACGATAACGACCACCTGTTCATGTCGAAGTATCTGACCTACCTGCCGACCAAAGAACAGCTGCGGGCCGAAATTGAGCGGCAGAAAAATATTTTCTATATGCAACATCCAAAGCTGGATGATAAACGATAATGCTCATAAAAAAGCATTTAGCTTTTATAGATATAGGAGGCAGAAATGAATGTTGAAAATTGTATAGAAGCGCAATATCGTGAACTAATGGAGTGCAGTGAACCAAATGCAGAGTATGCGGACTTGTACAAAGTATTTATGCATCCACATCTTCGAGAAATTCTTACAACTCTGCATCACGATTTGATTCTTCTTTTCAAAAGGATGAATGATCGTTTGCCCACAGGTGAGTATGAAGCACACTTCTGGGCCGATGAGAGTCGAGAGCTTATCAGGCGTTTGGACATCATCAATGGACTTTTTGGGGCTCTTAAAGATACTCCCCTTGCTTTCAATATAGATTCTTATTATGCCGATTTGTTTTTAAAATGTCGAGATTTTTTGCGTTCTAGCGGTGGTAGCAAGTTACCTCCCAATATGGCCAAAATAGAACTATATTATACGATTCCAATATTCACTCCCGTTTCAAGTGTTACCGTTTCTCATGAGCAACAGGAACTGACCTACCAATTAAAACCTGTTGGTGAGGGCTCTTATGCAAATGTTTTCAAATACAAAGACACTTTCTATAATAGATTTTTCATATTAAAGCGAGCAAAAAAGGGACTGGATGCAAAAGAGTTGGCGCGTTTTAGACGAGAGTATGATGTAATGAATACACTGTCCTCTCCGTATGTTGTTGAGGTTTATAACTATAACTCTGCTAAGAATGAGTATATTATGGAATATATGGATGATACATTAGATGGATATATTTCGAGCCATAATTCAATCTTAGACTGTAAGCAACGCAAATCGATAGTTCTTCAAATATTACGAGCGTTTGAGTATATTCACTCAAAAGGTCAACTTCATAGAGATGTAAGTCCGAAAAATATTTTAGTCAAACTTTATGAAGATACCATCGTTATCAAAATTGCAGATTTTGGACTAGTTAAAATCCCGAATAGTTCCCTCACATCGGCAAATACAGAGCCTAAAGGCTATTTCAATGACCCAATTCTTGCGGTAGAAGGATTCAACACCTATAATATTGAACATGAGATATATGCACTGACGCGGATTGTATATTTTGTTATGACAGGAAAAATGAACACTAATAATATAGTTAATCAGTCCTTGAAAAAGTTTGTTGAAAAAGGATTAAATCCTGACCGCTCCGAGCGATTTAAAGATGTTTCTGAAATGAAAATTGAATTTGGCAATTTAACATAGAAACAGCCAAGTCCATCATCATTAAATCATTATAGCCCATATTCTTGTTTTGACATGGGACTGTCAGAACAAGCCCCCAGAAAAAAAGAAAAGAAAAAGATGCGAGAATCACACATTATTTTTCTACAATATAATGTGTGAATGTAAATGAGGTGATAGTATAAATAACATAAGTAACGAAGGAAAGCGGGTGCAGTTTGCCCCTAATGCCAGTATTTAGTGGGCTTGATGATGTATTTCGTTTTTCTCATGATTTCAGGTCTGCAAACAGCTCATCCAAATCGGTGTAGCTTTTCACGGACGGATCTTTTGCAATCCTCTCTGCTTCCAACATAGCGGCAATCGTTTCCTTATTGGGCTGATTCAGAGAAATGTTGAACGGAATACGTCCTTCACGGAGCGCCTGACGGACAAAAATATTGAACGCAGTGGATAGGTCCATGCCGAGTTCTCCAAAGAGCGCGTCAGCCTGCGCTTTCAAATCCAAGTCCATTTGGATGTTGATATTTGTGGTAGAGCCAGCCATAAAACCATCCCCCTGTTTGCTAATGCATATAGTATATGCCGCTTGTACGAAGAAATCAATGCTTTGCTTGGATGATTTACGGCAATTAGCCGGTGTCAAAAAGCAAGACTGGAAGATTCCGAAATAACGTGATATGAGAAATCAAACACAGTATTCATGTCGAATTTTAATGAAACAGCTAAAATAATCGCGTCATTTAACGTGGAAAAGCGGTGAAATCTAATTGAATTTCACATGAATATTTGCTATACTATGTTCAGTACCTTTAAGGAGGGACTAATTATGTATAGAAAGATCATGGGCTTCTTAGAAGCATGGAAAGAAAGCGAACACCGCAAGCCCCTTATTTTGCAGGGCGCGAGACAGGTTGGAAAGACGTATTCCATTCTGGAATTTGGACGTACCCACTATGAAAATGTGGCATACTTTAATTTTGAAACCAATCCAAAGCTGAATAAAACTTTTGAAGAAAACATCAGCCCCGATTATTTGATACCGATTTTATCTCATATAGCAGGGCAGACCATTGTAAAGGAAAAAACGCTGATTGTCTTCGATGAGGTGCAGCTTTGCGAAAGAGCGTTGACTTCGCTCAAATACTTTTGTGAGGATGCTCCAGATTATCACATCATTGTCGCAGGCAGTTTGCTCGGTGTGGCAGTCAACAGAGCTAAATTCTCTTTTCCCGTCGGGAAAGTCGATATGAAAACGCTCTATCCAATGGATATGGAAGAATTTATGTTGGCTCTCGGTGAGAAAGATTTAGTAGAGCAAATCAAAAAGTGCTTCCATACAGATACGCCGCTGCCGTCTGCTTTGCATGACGCAGCGATGCAGCTTTACCGTCAGTATCTTGTGGTCGGCGGTATGCCAGAGTGTGTGATGCAATTCGCTGAAACAAAGGATTATATCCTTGTCCGTCATACGCAGGATACGATACTTGCAAGCTATCTCAATGATATGAGCAAGTATAACAATTTGAATGAAATCAAGAAAACCAGACTTGCCTATGATAACATCACCGTTCAGCTCTCAAAGAAGAATACCCGTTTCCAATATAAGCTGATTAAGAAAGGCGGGCGGGCTTCCGAATTTGAAAATGCGATTGAATGGCTTTGCCTGTCTGGCATCGTATCACAGGTCTACAAGGTGGAGCAGATCAAAAAGCCGCTTGAGAACTACCGTGATATTGATGCGTTCAAGATTTATGTATCGGATTTAGGACTGCTTTGTGCCAAGAAAGATTTAGCAGCGAATGATATTCTCTATATGGTCGATGAGATTAACGACTTCAAGGGTGGTATGGCGGAGAATTATGTCAATGTACAGCTTTCCATTAACGGCTACCATACCTACTATTGGGAGTCGGAGCGTGGAGCTGAAATTGATTTTATCATTCAGCGAGACGGGCAGCTTATTCCTATTGAGGTCAAGTCTGCTGACAACACCAGAGCTAAGAGCTTAAAGGTCTACATGGACACTTACAAGCCCGCTTATGCAATCAAGCTCTCTGCTAAGAACTTTGGCTTTGAGGATAACAAGAAGATCGTTCCTCTTTATGCTGCATTTTGTATCTGAGATAAATATTGCAACGATAACGCTCACAGAAATGTGGGCGCTTTTTTGATTCTTCAAAATAGAGTAATTCAGCGCAAAATACGCGGATTGGCGTGTCGAGTCAAAAAGTTTTAAAAAAATTTCATTTAAGGCTTAATCTTTGCTCCCTAAAACCTGATTATTAGTGAAGGGATTCTTTTCCTTCTTTGAACATTGACAATTCCATATGAGCTTACGGGTACAGATCCCATGTGGCGGAGCGGCGGATGAAGCGGCGCGGAGATGGCAAAGACCGAGCGATAAACGCATTTCATCATCCCTGTGTGGCAGGCAGGGCGCGATAAGGCGGCATGGGCATAATGATACTTCCTCACGGCCCCTTATGGAATAGAGGGGAGAACCTACGGTGCGCGTTGCAGAAAACAACGGCACAGGTGGGGCTATGATGCGGATAAGCCGTCCGCAGCCTGTAAGCCTCGATAAAGGCTTATGCCGAACGGGCATCAGAAGCCATACGGCAGAGAATGATACTCTGCCGTATCCTTGTGATGCCGAAATCCGTCACAGAATGAGCGAGAATTTGGAAAGAAGTGGGTATATTTCCCACATGTTGGGAAAAGAAATAAGTTCAAGAGGTGAGAATATGGAAATGTGCGTCGATCATCAGCTGCATCTGGTATCGATCTGGCTTCCAAATGATGAAAAGGATGTTGCGATTCTGGAACCGGTCTACAGACAGTACAAGGGCACGAAATATCGGGTTGCTGTTTTCAGATCCGGAAGAGAGGATTTGCTGAACAATACTGCAAAGCTGCTGAAGATCAATAAGCAGTAAGAGGGCAAAATCGTTGTGATTTGTGAATCGTACAGAAGGAAAAGACACTTGTTTACAGAAAGAGGATTCTATACGGACTGAATGCTCAGAAAAGGCAGGATATAGGGTATGGAATTCAGGATTGAGCATATTGCAGGAAAAACATGCAGGATTTGGACTTGTGGACACGATGGATCGGTTATTTACTGGGGAACGGCGAGGCGGGATGACAATGAGGAGACTGCCGTTGCCGAACTGTTAAAAGAGATGACAAAGGGGAAATCTTGGACGCTTGTTGCATATGAAGTGGAACATTGGAATCAGGACTTTTCGCCTTGGGCAGTTCCATCTGTATTTGGACAGGAAGAGTTCACAGGCGGCGCGAAGGAAACGATGGATTGGTTGATAGACCAGTGTATTCCGTTTGTTGAGGGGAATCTGACGACGGATTGTTCTGCAAGGTTGATCGGCGGATACTCGCTTGCTGGGTTGTTCAGCCTCTTTACGTTCTATGAAAGCGGAGAATTCAACGGCGTCGCAAGCTGCAGCGGATCGTTATGGTATCCGGGATGGAAAGAATATGCGCAGCGCCAGCATGCGCCGGAACGAAGCGTTATGTATTTCAGCCTCGGACAAAAGGAAGAAAAGACGCGCAACCGGAAAATGGCTGCTGTTGGTGAGATGACCAGATGGCAGCATGAACAGGTGAAGAACGATGGTTGTGTCCGTTACAGTGAGCTTGTCTGGCAAAACGGCGGGCATTTCACAGATGTAGAAAAGCGTATTGCACATGGTTTTGCATGGCTGATTGACCATGCTCAAGGGTGAACAGATGATGAGAATACTTGTGGATGCGGATGCTTGTCCGGTGATTGGGATTGTGGAAAGAATTGCTAAAGCACATGGGATTCCGGTGACGCTGCTATGCGATACGAATCATGTGCTGAAGTCTGATTATAGCGATGTCAAGGTGATCAGCGCAGGAGCCGATGCTGTGGATTTTGCGCTGATCAACCTGTGTGAGCGTGCTGATGTGGTCGTCACACAGGATTATGGAGTGGCAGCATTAGCGCTTGGAAAGGGTGCGTTTGCGATTTGTCAGAGCGGAATGCTTTATACGCAGGATAATATTGATCAGATGCTTATGGAGCGACATCTTGCGAGAAAAGCCCGAATGGGCAAAGGAAAGCATCATCTCAAAGGTCCGAAGAAGCGAACCAGGGAAGAAGACGAGGCGTTTGAAAAAGCGTTTGCGGACCTTCTTGGCGGCATGGATAATCGAAAAATGTGAGATGTGAAGCCCGATTCGCTCATGTTTTGTGACGAAAGCCGGATTATTCGCTCATTTTTTCGTAATTGAGGTTTTTGAAAGAAGAATCGACCATAGGGAAGGTGCCTCGATCAGAGGCGTCTTTTAGCATTTGAAGAAGGATGCTGAGAAAAAGGGAGGGTGTTTCGGTAGGATATTGATGGTTGAATACAATTGCGCTTCTTTGCGGGATGATTAAGATAGATGTTGCAAAGCAGCTTGTTGACTTTGATCATAATTCTATCCATGATATTATTGGATTGTGTAGCGGTCGATTGACGAAACCCTATTGAATAGGGTATAATGAACTGGGTGATTAGATGTGAAAAGAGATATCATTCGTAAGATTCAGGATTATCGAAGTATCAAATGGAATGCGTTTTCCGGATCGTCGGGAACACAGGGTTCTCTGATGAAGTCAGTTATCGAAAAAAATTTTTATAAGCTTTCAAGTTTTAATGCTCATGATGGATTCTATGGGCACGAGAGCGTCAACGAATTGATTGTATCAAGGCTACTGGATATTTTGCAGATCCCCCATACAAATTATAGATTGGTTCACGCTTTAGTCGAAGTTGATGAACAGGAATACACGACGTGGCTTTGTGTATCGAAAGACTATCGAAAACTGGGAGAGACTAATGTTAGCTTGGAAATATTCCATGACTTGATGAGAGAAGGACGGGAATTACCGCTTGATTTCTGCAAACGCATGGGATGGGGAAGACAGGTTGCAGAAACGATGCTTGTCGATTTTTTGATTGGAAACATGGATCGGCACGGTTCTAATACTGAGGTTTTGATGGATAAGAATGGCAATCTGCGGCTTGCCCCAATCTTTGATTTCGGATATTCACTGACGCAGTTTTATACGAGAGAACGAGCTGAAAATGTTTCGCAGCTTGATGTAATGAGAGATGTTCCGGTGGCAAATTACATTGGAACTTCCAGTTTGTTCAGAAATCTGGAGCTTATGCCGGAAAGAATCAAGCTTCCTCCTCTTCTGCCTGAACATAGGGCAGAAATCCTTCGAGGACTTGACGGAATTCTTTCACAGGAGCATTTGGATAAAACGTGGGAAATGATCAGCAGGAGGTATGCGTATTATGAAGCACTATAAGGTCGTTCATGTGCAGCGTCAGAATTATCCTGTTGCTTATTTGAGCTATGATACTAAAACGCAGCAATTCTCACTCAGGATTCGTAAGGATGTTAAACTCTCGTCTTTGCCAGGAATGATGCGGTTGTTTGCGCAGAAAGGTCTCTATGAGCCCGGAGAGGAATGGAGTAAGCGCTGGGTACAGGAAAGAATCGTTCCAATGGATCGCCACGGAATCGGTATCGCACTACGAGAGAATGGTATGACACGCTATGATGAATGTGCGATTCTCGAAAAGAGTCAGGGCAAATCGACGCTGGATGATTTGTTGGTTCTGCCCTGTGAAGGTCCAAAGAAAAAATCAAAGCCATTGACGCCAAGCGAAATAAAGAAACTCAGAATGGATGCGAATATGACACAGGCTGGTTTAGCTGAAGTTCTTGGCATGACGGTTAAGGCTGTTGAGGCATGGGAATCTGGACGTAATATCCCTTCAGGGGCGGCTGATAAAATCCTCAGGGTGATGCAAAAGCATCCAAGTGTTATTGGTATGATGCAAAGCGTATAAGCCGTTGTAGAGCAAAGAACAAGAACCAGAGCTCATAGCAAGAACTAGGTTTCATTGAGTTCGGCGTATATCAATGCGTGACAATATGCATTAAAACAATATTTCATACGGCAGACCTACCCGCTAGGTCTGCCGTATCCTTGTTTATCCGCAAATCATCCTCTACACTGACCGTATACCGACTGACAAATCTTGGAAGAATGGAGTGTGAACCATGGAACTGAGCATCGACCATGAAAGCAAAGCGATCATTCTATGGCTGAGCAGTAGCCGGACGGTCAACCTCGAACCTCTGATCCTCAAAGGCAAGGAACTCAAATACCGCGTCGTCGTGATCCGTTCCGGCTTTGGCGATCTGTTTTCAGATACCTCCGCACTCCTATGGTTCAACCGACCAGCCTGCCATGGAAACCATTCCCATGGGTGCGCATTGGCAGCATCCTTGCACTGAAGAAAGGGAGAAGATTA
>ERZ826220.1267-NODE-1267-length-26127-cov-21.760970_pt1 | contig 26127 bp, 23 predicted proteins | sample MGYA00519927_ERZ826220 | MGnify/ENA primary metagenome ERZ826220 (study PRJEB31778, sample SAMEA3449225) | human gut metagenome | biome: human gut; feature: human-associated habitat; material: faeces | place: United Kingdom | collected 2010/2012 ... | reverse complement strand
TCACAGGCGGCTGCATCGCCGGCGGCAAGCTCTACTGCCACATCAACGCCGCGGGTGACGTCGAACCCTGCGTGTTCATCCATTACTCGGGTGCGAACATCCGCGAAAAGAGCTTCCTCGAATGTCTCCAGCAGCCGCTTTTTAAGGAGTACCGCAAGGGCCAGCCGTTCAACAACAACCACCTGCGCCCCTGCCCGATGCTGGAAAATCCCGAATATCTGCCCCAGATGGTCGCGCGCAGCGGCGCGCATTCGACCGACCTGGAAGCGCCCGAGAGCGTGGAGCACCTGTGCAACAAGTGCGAGTCCTACGCCGCATGCTGGCGCCCCGAGGCCGAAAAGCTCTGGGACGAGGAGCACCGCGAATAAATTGCTTTCATGTTACCTTCCCATACACACAAAGGAACCGAGCCGGTCTGCTTTCGCAGACCGGCTCGGTTCTTTGTTAGAAAGGCCGCCGACTGAATCGTCGGCGGCCTTTGCCACATTATTTTCGATTCTTTACTTCAGCGCGGCGAGCAGGGCGTCAACGCGGTCGGTCTTTTCCCACGTCACGCCGAGATCCTCGCGGCCCATGTGACCGTAAGCGGCAAGCTGGCGGTAGATGGGACGGCGCAGATCGAGGTCGCGGATGATGGCGGTCGGGCGCAGGTCGAAGACCTTCTCCACGGCCTCTTCGAGCTTACCGTCGTCGACCTTGCCGGTGCCGAACGTCTCAACGAGCACGCTCACGGGATGCGCAACGCCGATAGCGTAGGCGAGCTGGACCTGGCACTTGTCGGCAAGGCCCGCGGCCACAATGTTCTTAGCGACATAGCGCGCGGCGTAAGCGGCACTGCGGTCGACCTTCGTCGGGTCCTTGCCGGAGAATGCGCCGCCGCCGTGCGGGGCGCTGCCGCCGTAGGTATCGACGATGATCTTGCGGCCGGTCAGGCCGCTGTCGCCCTGCGGGCCGCCGATGACGAAGCGGCCGGTCGGGTTAACATAAATCTTGGTGTTCTCGTCCATCAGCTCCGCGGGAACAGTCGGCTTGATGACAAGCTCGATCATGTCCTTGCGGATCTGCTCAAGCGTCGCCTCCGGCGCGTGCTGGGTGGAGAGGACGACCGTGTCGACGCGGACGGGCTTGCCGCTCTCGTCGTACTCGACCGTCACCTGCGTCTTGCCGTCGGGACGGAGATAGTCGACAAGTCCCTGCTTGCGCACGTCGGTCAGCTTCTTTGCCATCTTATGGGAAAGGGAGATCGCGAGCGGCATGAGCTCAGGGGTCTCGGTGCAGGCGTAGCCGAACATCATGCCCTGGTCGCCCGCGCCGTTGTCGAGCTCGCTCGCGCCGCTTTCCTTATTTTCAAAGGAGTTGTCGACGCCCATCGCGATATCGCCGCTCTGCTCGTCGATGTTCGTGATAACGCCGCAGGTGTCGCAGTCGAAGCCGTACTTCGCGCGGTCGTAGCCGATGTTGCGGATGACGTCGCGCGCGATCTTCGGGATGTCGACATAGCAGCTCGTGGTGATCTCGCCCATGATGTGGACAAGGCCGGTGGAGACGGTCGTCTCGCAGGCCACGCGGCCGTTGGGGTCTTTTTCAAGGATCGCGTCGAGCACCGCATCGGAGATCTGGTCGCAGATCTTGTCGGGATGCCCCTCGGTGACGGATTCGGAGGTGAATAAACGTTTTGCCATGGTTACTTTTCTTCCTTTCTCGTTGTTGGGAAAAACAAAAAATACTCTGTCGAACCGACAGAGTATCGCGCTTTCTGCTCTTCCTCATCTTTCGATTCGTTCGTCGGATTTGGCACCTTGCCTCTTCGGGCAGGTTGTCGTGGTGTCATAGGGCCGATCCCTCAACCACTCTCGATGAAGTATTCACTTGTGGCTTTCGCCGAATCGTATTCTACCATGTTTGTGCGTTTTGTCAAGTGACATTTCCCAAAAAACGCCCAAATCGACACAAAATGCGGCGCTCTTGCAATTTTTGAAAAAAAGTGCTATATTGAGGAAACTTTGCACACAAAATCTATTCGACAGGAGCTCGTTTGCGATGGTCTTCAGCAGTGTCAGCTTTCTTGTTTTCTTTCTTCCCTGCCTGCTCGTTCTTTATTTTATGGTGCCGCGCCGGTACCGCGGGGCGCGGAATTTCATTCTGCTCGCGTTCAGCCTCGCCTTCTACGCCTGCGGCGGGCCAAAGTTTCTGCTGCTCATGCTGCTCTCCATCGTCATCAACTACTGCTGCGGGCTCCTCGCGGGGGCAAAGCACCGTCCCGCCGTCCGAAAGGCAGGCGTGACGCTCGCAGCCGTGCTGGGGCTCGGGCTTCTCGGCTGGTTCAAGTACGCGGGCTTTTTCGGCGAGATGCTCCACGCCCTGATGCCCTTTATCCCCGTGCCGCAGGTCACGCTGCCCATCGGCATCTCATTTTTTACCTTCCAGGGTCTCAGCTATGTGATCGACGTTTTCCGCGATGCTGCCGCCGTGCAGAAAAATCCGCTCAAGCTCGCGCTCTATATCTCGTTTTTCCCCCAGCTCGTCGCCGGTCCCATCGTGCGCTACACCACGGTCGCAGACGAGATCGACGAGCGGCACGAGTCCGTTTCCGAATTCTCCGCGGGCGCGGTGCGCTTTCTCTTCGGCCTTGCCAAGAAAATGCTGCTCGCCAACGCTGTCGCGCAGATCGCCGACGCCGCCTTTTCCGCCGTCTCCCCCTCGGTGGCCCTTGCGTGGCTCGGCGCCGTCGCCTACACATTCCAGATCTACTTCGACTTTTCCGCCTATTCCGACATGGCCATCGGCCTTGGCCGGATGTTCGGCTTCCATTTCCTTGAAAACTTCAACTATCCCTATGTCTCCCGCAGCGTCACCGAGTTCTGGCGGCGCTGGCACATCTCGCTCTCCACGTGGTTCCGCGACTATGTCTACATTCCCCTCGGCGGCAACCGCTGCTCCCGCGCGCGCAATATTCTGAACCTCTTTCTCGTCTGGGCGCTCACGGGCCTCTGGCACGGGGCCAACTGGACGTTCATCGCGTGGGGCCTGTGGTTCTTTGTGCTGCTCATCGGCGAAAAGTTTCTCTGGGGTAAGGCGCTCTCGCGCCTTCCGTCTCTTTTGCAGCATGTCTACGCCATGCTGCTCGTCATTTTGAGCTGGGTGCTCTTCCGCGCGGACGATATCGGCGCTGCGCTGTGCTACATGGCCGCGATGTTCGGCCGCGCCCCCGCCCTCTGCGACAGCCGCGCCGTGTACTACGCGCTTGAATTCTGGCCGGAGCTGCTGCTCTGCTGCATTGCTGCCCTGCCGGTCAAAAACCTGCTCGAAACGGCGCTTGAAAAGCGTAACAGCAAGCTCTCCCGCGGCATCCTCATCGTGGGGCCGAAGCTCGCCTCCCTCGCACTGCTCGCGCTTTCCTACTGCAGGCTCGTCACGGGCTCGTTCAATCCCTTTATCTATTTCCGCTTCTGAAAAAGGAGGTGTCTGCGCATGAAACGTATCTGTGAATGGGCGATGGCCTTGCTCTTTTCCGGCGTGCTGCTCGTTTTGATGGCCGCGACCATCCTGCTGCCGAAAAACCGCTACTCCTACTACGAAAACCGCAACCTCTCCGCCTTTCCCGAGATCACGGCGGAATCGGTCCTCAGCGGTCAGGTCTTCGGCGACCTCGAGACCCTGTTCTGCGACTACGCCGCCTGGCGAACTCCCGCGCTCAAGGCCGTCACATGGGCCGATCTGAACGTCTTCCACCGTCCCGTGGTCAACGAGACTGTCATCACGGACGATGTCCTGCTGCCGCAGCTTTACGATCCCGCCATGAGCGATGACGACATCCGCGCGCAGGCAAAGCTCGTCGCGGAGGACAACGCCGCGCTGCAAAAGCAGGTCGAATCCTACGGCGGGCATTACTGCTATGTCGCCGTTCCGTGCCAGTATGTCTACTATGAGGACAGCTACCCCGTCTATCTCACGAACCGCTCGCGCTATACCGATCTTGAGCTCTCCGCACTGACGGAGGAGATGAACGCGCAGGGCGTGTGCTTCCTCGACATGGGCCCCGTTTTCGACTCGCTCGGCCATCCGCCCGAGTTCAGCTCGCGGGTGGACAACCACTACGGTCTTCTTGGCGCGTATGAGACCTACCGTGCCGCCGTACAGAAGCTAAACGGCGACTATGGCCTCGCGCTCTCCTTCCCAGAAGAGGGCACGGATGTGACGTTTTCCGCGCTGCCTAACCCCTATATGGGCTCGCGCACGCGCAAGCTTCTGGGGCTGCGCGGCGATGATGAAAAGCTGCTCACCGCCGCCTTCCGCGAGGATATCCCCTTCACCCGCCTTGACAACTGGCAGGAGGTGGCCTCCGCAGTCTACGCCCTTCCCGCCACCGAGGATGAAGCCCTGACCTACGGTCTCTACATGGGCGGCGACATCGCCGAGACGTGCATCCGCACGGACCGCTCCTCGCTCCCCACCGCCCTCATCTTCGGCGACAGCTTCACCAACGCCGTGGAAAGCCTCGCCTATTACAGCTTCGACGAGATGCGCTCTGTCGACCTGCGGCACTATAAGACGCAAAGCATCAGCGACTATATCGCCGCCTATCAGCCCGACGTCGTCATCTGCATCCGCGATTACGAGGCGCTCCTCTCGCGCAGCGACAACGGCGGCCTCTCCTGACTTCAAGCAAGGAGGTCTTTTATGACCGTCTCCCTTTCCGATCATTTTACGTATCAAAAGCTGCTGCGCTTTGTCGCGCCCAGCATTTTGATGATGATCATCACCTCTATTTACAGCATTGTCGACGGCTTTTTCGTCTCGAACTTCGTCGGCAAAAATTCGTTTGCCGCGCTGAACCTCATCTTTCCCGTCATCATGGCGCTCGCCGCCGTCGGCTTTATGATCGGCACGGGCGGCAGCGCGCTCATCGCCAAAACGCTCGGCGAGGGCAAGCCCAGGAAAGCGAACGAGATCTTCTCCATGCTCGTCATCGTGCTTGCCGCCGGCGGCGCAATTTTAAGCGGCGTGTGCATCGTTTTCCTGCGCCCCATCTCGTTCGCCGTCGGCGCGACGGACCTGACGATCGACGACTGCGTGCTCTATGGGCGCGTACTGCTGGCTGCTCTCCCTTTTTTCATGCTGCAAAACAGCTTCCAGAGCTTTTTGGCGACGGCGGAAAAGCCGCACTTTGGCCTGCGTGTGACGGTGTTCGCGGGGCTGACGAACATGGTACTCGATTTTCTGCTCGTCTACGTGTTCCCGTTCGGCCTTCTCGGCGCGGCGCTCGCCACGGCGTTTTCGCAGATTGTCGGCGCGCTCATCCCGCTTGTCTACTTTCTCCGCCCGAACGATTCACCGCTGTGCCTCACGCGTCCGCGCTTTGACTTCCGCGCCCTCGGCAAGGCCTGCTACAACGGCTCGAGCGAGATGGTCAGCAACCTTTCGACCTCTCTCGTCGGCGTACTCTATAACGTGCAGCTCATGGCGATTGCCAAGGAAAACGGCGTGAATGCCTACGGTGTTCTGATGTACGTGAGCTTCATCTTCATGGCGTTTTTCTTCGGCTATTCCATCGCCGTCACGCCCGTCGTCGGCTATCACTACGGCGCGAAGAATCACGCCGAGCTCAAGAGCCTCCTCAAAAAGAGCCTGACCGTCACGCTCATCACGAGCCTTGCGATGACGGCCTCGTCCATCCTGCTGGCAAACCCCATCGCACATCTTTTCGTCGGCTACGACGCGGAGCTGTGCGACATGACGGTCAACGCGCTGCGCATCTACGCGCTCTCATTCCTCGTCTGCGGTTTCAATATCTTCGGTTCGGCGTTTTTCACGGGGCTCAACAATGGCACAGCCAGCGCGCTCATTTCGTTCCTGCGCACGCTCGTCATTCAGGTCGCCGCGGTGCTTCTTTTGCCAAAACTTCTCGGCATCAACGGCATCTGGCTCGCCATCACCGTGGCCGAAGCGCTCACACTGCTTGTCACTGCCGCGCTCTTCCTCGCGGGGCGCAGAAAGTATCACTACGTCTGACGGTTTTTCATGCGTAATACCGGAAGCGGTGGACTTCCTCGCGCTCTTCTGATAGAATTTATTTAGAGACAGCGTGAGATAAATCGAGATCTGATGGAGCATTAGAAGTGGAAATCAGAAAAGTAAATGAAAATAAAAAGCAATTCCTCACACTTCTGCTGTTGGCAGACGAGCAGGAAGATATGGTCGACCGCTATCTCGAAAAAGGCGCAATGTACGTTCTTGACGACTGCGGTGTGAAGGCAGAATGTGTTGTCACAGATGAAGGTGACGGAATCCTTGAAATCAAGAATATTGCAGTTGATCCGAGGCATCACGGAATGGGATATGGCAAAGCACTGATTGATTTTCTTGCCAGTAAATATGCAGATGAATATTCTGTTTTGCAGGTTGGAACAGGGGACAGTCCATTGACGATACCCTTTTATGAAAAATGCGGATTTATCCGTTCTCACAAGGTTCAGAATTTTTTTACCGACAATTATGACCACCCCATTTATGAGGGCGGCGTACAGCTAATAGATATGATATATTTACAAAGGCATATATAAATTTCGGCTCGCCAACCTGAAAACACCCTACCCGCGCCTCCGTATGCCGCAGCCATACGGAGGCGCGGCTGTTTTTTACCGGCAGGCCCGCGTGCAAGACACATTTTTAGTCATATTTTATCCGTTTTCCTCTTGACATCTCATATTGTTGTGATATTATTTTGATATCAAGTTTGGAGGTGCTTTTTATGGAAGAAAAGATCATCACCGGTCACAAAAACGGCATGCTCGTGCTGCTGCTCGAGCTTGTTCTCTACATCGCCGCGGTCGTTTTTCTGATCGTCGGCATCAATGCGGGCTTTCTGCCCCTTGTCGTCCTTTGCGTCATCCTGCTGTTGCTCGGCTGGATCCCGCTGTGCGGCCTGCGCGTCCTCAAGCCGCAGGAGGCGCTGGTACTGACGCTGTTCGGCAAGTACATCGGCACGCTCAAGGGCGAGGGCTTCTACTGGGTCAATCCCTTCTGCTCGTCGTTCAACCCCGCCGCCAAGACGAAGCTCAACCAGTCCGGCGACGTGGACGGCGGCCACAAGGGCGCCAATCTTCTTGTCGCCATGCAGGGATCGTCCGCCGCAGTCGAGGTGGGCGGCAGCAAGAAGATCTCGCTCAAGATCATGACGCTCAACAACGCCCGCCAGAAGATCAACGACTGCCTCGGTAACCCCGTGGAGATTGGCATCGCCGTGATGTGGCGTGTGACCGACACCGCCAAGGCGGTCTTCAACGTAGACAACTATAAGGAATACCTTTCCCTCCAGTGCGACGCGGCGCTGCGCAATATCGTGCGCATCTATCCCTATGACGTCGCCCCCGGCATCGACACCACCGGCGACGGTCACGCCGACGAGGGGAGCCTGCGCGGGTCGAGCGAGGTCGTCGCCGCACGCATCCGCGATGAAATTCAGGCCAAGGTCGCCGACGCGGGCCTTGAGATCATCGAAGCGCGCATCACCTATCTTGCCTACGCGCCGGAGATCGCGGCCGTCATGCTCCAGCGCCAGCAGGCCAGCGCCATCATCGACGCGCGCAAGATGATCGTCGACGGCGCGGTCGGCATGGTCGAAATGGCGCTTGAGCGTCTTGCGAAAAATGGCACGGTGGAGCTTGACGAGGAGCGCAAGGCGGCGATGGTCTCGAATCTGCTCGTCGTGCTCTGCGGCAACCGCGACGCGCAGCCCGTCGTCAACTCCGGAAGCCTCTATTAAGCGCGCCGCGCTACTTTTTGGGAGGCTGCCATGAACGACAACGCCAAAAAGCAGGTGCCCCTGCGCCTGTCCCCCAAGCTCTACGCCGCCATCGCCGCCTGGGCAGAGGACGATTTCCGCTCCGTCAACGGCCAAATCGAGTATCTTTTGACCGAGTGCGTGCGCCAGCGGAAAAAGAACGGCAAATACGTCGGCGAGGAGATCGACGTTCCGCCTGCGCTCGATCTCAAGTGAACAAGTGTTAAGAATGCGGAAAGAATTCGTTTCTTTCCGCATTTCTGCTCTTCATTCCATTCAGGAATGGTCATTTGTTCAAACTTTATTGATGACTTTTCCCCGCCGCTGTGTCATAATGTTCTTAAATGTTATTTGATCGAAACGAGGTATCCCGTATTGAAAAAACTCAACCAGGCGATCGACCGCTTCTGTATCCTGCACCCGAATTTTGGCATCCCCAACCTGATGCTCTATGTCGTCATCGGCAACGTGGTGCTGGGACTTTTGTCCAACTTCTCGAACGGCAACTTTCTGAGCTTCTTCTCCTACACGCTCTCGGGTCTTCTCCACGGGCAGGTGTGGCGGCTCATCACCTTTGTCCTCATCCCTGAGAGCACGAGTCCGTTTTACCTTCTCATCACCTGCTATTTCTACTACTGGATCGGCTCGACGCTCGAGCGGCAGTGGGGTACGGCCAAGTTTACAACGTATTACCTGAGCGGCATGCTGCTCACCGTCGTCGGCGCGAGCATCGTCAGCCTCATCACGGGCTACAACATCCCCGTTTACGGTGCAAATTATGTCAACTTTGCCATGTTCATGGCCTTTGCCCTGCTCTATCCTGATACGCAGGTACTCTTCATGTTCATCATTCCTATTCGCATGAAGTGGCTCGCGTATATCGACGTGTTCTACTTCTTCTTCGACATCGCCCGCTATATTGCCGCCGGCAGATGGTACTATTCCATCATGCCCATTGTGGCGCTTTTGAACTTCGTCATCTTCTTCTGGCCCGAGCTTACGCGCTTTTTCAAGCTTGAGCACCACCAGAGCAGGCAGGCCACACACTTCCACAACACCGTGCGCGCCCAGCAGCGTCAGGAGCAGTATCAGCAGCAGACGCAGGGCTTCCGCCATAAATGCGCCGTGTGCGGCCGCACCGATGTGACGAATCCCGAGCTCCAGTTCCGCTATTGCAGCAAGTGCGCGGGGTATCACTGCTTCTGCTCTGACCATATTTTCAATCACGTCCACTTTACGGACGAGCAGCCATAAGCAAAGGGAGGCCATCATTATGGCATATACGAAAGAACAGGCTTGGGAGCTGCTCACGCAGTACAACAAGGGTGAATTCCACTTAAAGCACGCCAACACCGTCGCCGACGTGATGCGCTGGTACGCAGAAAAGCTTGGCTATGGCGACGAGGCGGACTTCTGGGAGATCGTCGGCCTTCTCCACGACCTCGATTTTGAGATGTATCCCGACGAGCACTGCATCAAGTCGCAGGAGATCATGCGTGAAAACGGTCTCGACGAGCGCCTGATCCGCGCCACCGCCAGCCACGGCTACGGCCTGAACTTTGACGGCCTTCCCGAGCCGCAGCACGAGATGGAAAAGGTCCTCTTTGCCACCGACGAGCTCACAGGCCTGATCGGCGCGGTCGCGCTCATGCGCCCGAGTAAGAGCGTCAGCGATCTTGAGGTCAAATCCGTCAAGAAAAAGTATAAGGACAAGAAGTTTGCCGCTGGCTGCTCGCGCGAGGTCATCGAGCGCGGCGCGGAAATGCTCGGCTGGGATCTTGACACGCTCATTGAGCAGACGATCCTCGCCATGCATGCAAGCATTCATGTCGAATAATTTCCCTGCATAACATTTTACCGGTCATCTATTACCTGCGGAAAGGAAGGTGCTTTTATGAGCGATTTTACTCCCACTCCCATCCCCAGCTTCAGCGGAAAGTACCGCAACCACATGCTGCTGGTGCCCGAGTGCATCAATGAATGCAGCGGCATTCGCATCTTCGGCAGGACGCTCAAGTCCTTTGTCTTCTCCACCGACGTTGCCACCATCGCAAGCTGCAACGCCGACGCGGTCATCGCCGTCTATTCCTTCACGCCTCAGCCGCGCATCGTACGCGCCGTCCTGAGCGTAGCGGATATGCCCGTGCTCGTCGGCACTGGCGGCGGCTTCACCACCGGTGCGCGTGCCGTTGCGCAGGCGATGGAGGCCGAGCACTGCGGCGCTTACGGCGTCGTGCTCAACGCGCCCGTTTCAGCCGATATCCTGCGCGACATTAAGACGCATATCGACATTCCGGTCGTGGCGACCATCGTCTCCGCCACGCAGGACACCGAGGCACGCATCGCCGCGGGCGTCGACATTCTGAACGTTTCCGCCGCGGCGGAGACGCCGCAGCTCGTCACCGCGCTCCGCGCCCGTCATCCCGAGATCCCCATCATCGCCACCGGTGGCCCCTCGGACGACACGATCCGCAAGACCATCGCCGCGGGTGCGAACGCCATTACCTACACCCCGCCCGACAGCGGCACGCTGCTCGCCGGCATCATGCACGCACACCGCGAGCGCTACCGGTAAATGACATAAAGAATGCTGGCTCATAAGAGCCAGCATTTTTCTTTTGTCTTCACGCTTCCTTGTTCGACACAAACTGGTAGCTGCCTTTGCTGCCCTTCAGCGTGACGATCCCCTTTTCACCGCTCTCCTGCTCATAGGTGAGCGCGATAGTCCCGTCCTCGTTCTGCTCGAGCGAGGTGACCGTGCAGCGCTGGAAATTCGTATCGCCGTGGAGCAGATAATAGGCGTCGTACTCCTCGAGATAGATGAACTGGTCGAGATTCTTTTTGTTCGTCTCGTCCAGTGCCACGCCCAAATACTCCTGCAAAAAGGCGTCCATTTCCGTTCTCTGCGTTTTGATGGGATAATGCTCAAACGCCACCGGGCCGATCGCTGTCTGTTCTGCCTCAGTGACCTCTTCCTGTATTCCTGTCGGGCCATTATAGAAGAGCTCATAGAGGTCGATGTCCGCGGCGGTGTCGTAATAGCTGCTGAGCAGCATATTCGTCATGCACACGCCGCTGCCCACATTGAAAAATTCCGTGTTGAACCATTCGATGTCCACCGCAGGCGTCTCGTCATTCGGCGGCGGTACGTCGTCCGCGGGCTTTGTGCCGCAGGCATTCAGTGCGCAGCACAGGGTAAAAAGCAGCAGAAAGATTTTCACTCTCTTCATTTCTCTCATCCTCCGTAAAAGTGGTCCTATCGTGATCGCTTCTGCGGCGCGGCCGCACTTTTTACGCCATGGGACTCTCCTCCCTCTCTTTTACCTTCTCAGTACGGGCACGGGAATGCGGAGAACACCGCATGGCCGTCGACGAGGGTAAATGGATATTCGTAGGCTTCCGTTTTGCCGGTATCCGCCCACGCCTGCGCGGTGTCGTCCCACGCAAGCAGCGTGACCGTCTGCGTCAGCACGCCGCTGTCGCCGTCGAGCGCAACCGTGCACGTGTATCCGCCCAGGCTCTCGTTGCCGCCGCGGCCCGCGGACATGACATAGAGTCTGCCGTCAATATCACGGTAACGCTGCTCAGTGCTGCCCAGCCATTCGTCGGCAAGTTCCGGTGTGACATACCGCAGCAGCAGCGCACGGAGATCCTCCAGTGTTTCCACGCCCTTGATGTCCGCCAGATCATAAAGATCGCCGTCGATCTCGGCTGTCACATTGTAGTCCATCGGCGGATCGTCCATATAAAACCACGACCACAGTATCGCCGCCGCCTTGAAATCCGCTGTCACAGTTTGCTCCTGCGACACGCTCAGGATCGTCTTCGCGTGCTCACTGAGCGCGTTGTAGAATTCGCTGTACGGCACCGAGAACACCTGCGGCCCCGCCGCATACGGCGCGATGACGTACTGGTCGAATGTGACCGTCAGGCCGTTTTCCGTAAAGTTCAGCGTCGCGAGCGTGGAGAAATCCTGCAAATAAGAGTCATAATCGTCAAAATATCCTTCGCTGAGGCCCTTTTGCGCGATCTGCTCGTAGATATTCCAATAAATGCTCTCCTGCAGCGAGTTTCCCTGCAAATCGCCCTCCTCCGAGGCCAGCGCGTCCAGCGTCAGGAATTCGCCCGTCGTCAGATCAAAGCTCCACGCGCGGGTGGCGGAATTCGGATGCACGCCGCCGTAGTAGGTGTAGTTCTCCGCCGCGACGCTCAGGAGCTTCCCCTCGGTCATGTAGGTCTGCGTCAGGCTCAGCTCGTTCGTCCAGTAGCTTCCGTTCAAAAAGACCGATGTGCCGTTTTCCGCGTAGAGCTCCTTGGCCTCCGCGGCCATCTGCGCCGCCTCGGACTCAAGCCCTGCGAGCACATTGTTCATCTCCGTGTTGAAGGTGTTCTGCGCCGTGAACTGCGCGGGGTTGCCCGTGCCGCCGTTCGCCGTCACGTTCTCCGCCAGCGTGTAGAGCTCGCCGTCCTCCGTGCGCAGTTCGAGCACCGGCAGTTCGTAGCGCTCCGCCAGAAGCACCGTGCCGTCGTCGGCCTTGTACTCGTTTTCGTAGATCTGCGTCGCGACTTCAAAGTGCAGCGCGCTCGCCTGCGGCGGCGCGTTGTCCTCCGGCCCGCCGGGCGCTCCTGCGCCGCAGGCGGTCAAATTCAGCGCCAGCACGCAGCAAAGCAGCAGCGTCATCCATTTTTTCATTCTGTTCTCCTTTCGAGGTCTCGGTTCCTTGCTCAAACGATCACAGGCCCCTCCGTCCACGCGCTGCTGCCTCTGCCCGCGCGCAGCTCGGGATAGGCGAGCACGTATTGATCCGCCGCGCGCGCCGTCAGAGCGAAGAGCTTCTGCGCCTCCTCGCTCAACGCGCGCACATCGGCGCTCTTGGTCAGCACCGGTGCGCTTCCCGTTTTTTTGATCGTTTTGAGCAGCTTTCGTCCCCGCTCATTGCACGCCAGCACGCGCAGATAGGGGACCTCCGGCGGCACATCCGCCGCCGTCACGTCCAGATACGCCGCAAGCAGCATCCGCCGCAGCCGCGCATAGGCATAGCGCTTCGTCTTCACCGCGGAGAGCAGCTCGTCGACGGACGCTGCCGTCCGCGCTGCGTCATAAAACCGGCGATAAAGTCCTTCATTCCCGCTGTCATAGCGGGCGAAGTCCTCCTCGCACATCGCGCGCAGCCGGGAAAGCACCGCCCGCTCCGCATTCTGCATCGTCACCGGCGCGCGGCCCGCTGCGCATTCGCGCGCATAGATGGCGGCGCTCTCCGCCGTCAGATACGCGGAGGCGTCCTCTCCGTTCGTGAGCAGCTCGCGGATGTGGCTCGCCGAGGCGAAGCCCTTCGCCGCACCCCCGTTGTGCCCGACGACCTTTCGCAATATTGCCAGCGGCGCGATGGTACTGCCGCTTTGCAGCAGCGCCTTGCAGTATTCTACGTCGAGGATATCGTTCGGCTCCCGGAGCACCGCGGCATCCTCGCCGATGAGCGCCCTCGTGGCGCTCTCCCTCGCCGCGGCAAAGGACAGGCCCTTGGCAAGCTCCTCTCGCAGCGCGTCGGGAAAATCCGCCCGCAGCAGTGCCTTTGCCGCGCGCTGCAATTTCGCCGCGTTACCGCATTCGCTGCCAAAGGCCAGCGTGTCGACCACACCCGTCGCCGCCAAAATGCTCACGCCGCCGCGGGCAAAGCCCTCCGCCGACGAAATGGCCCACGGCAGCGGCAGCTCAAGGACTAAATCTGCCCCGCCGCGCACGGCAGCCTCGGCGCGCGCATGCGCGCGTTCAATGGCAAAATCGCCCCGCTGGACAAAATCGCCGCTCATCGCGCACACGACGGCGCACTCTTCCTCGCCTGCCAGACGGCGCAATTCATCAATTTGCCACTTGTGGCCGCGGTGGAAGGGATTATATTCGCATATTATACCAAATACCCTCATGGAAGTCCTCTCAAAGCGGTTACAAAAGAGTTACGTTTTGTTAAATTTACTTGTCTTTGCGAAAAAAGTTGTTATAATATATTCTGTATCGAATTGTACATCCGATCAAGTTGATTCTTATTTTATCGGAAATTCGGGCGCAATGCAAGCGCCCTCGGAAAAAGGAGTATACTTATGAATGTTCTGGTCATCAACGCAGGTTCTTCTTCCCTGAAGTATCAGCTGCTCAACCCCACCACGGGCGAGCTGCTGGCGAAGGGTCTGTGCGAGCGCATCGGCATCGACGGTCTGTTCACCTATAAGCCCCAGCTTTCCGGCAAGGAAGCCATCAAGGCCGCTTCCGTCTCCATGCCCACCCACAGCGAGGCCATCCAGGCCGTGCTGAACGCGCTCGTCGACGAGAAGAACGGCGTCATCGGCTCCATGAAGGAGATCGACGCTGTCGGCCACCGCGTCGTCCACGGCGGCGAAAAGTTTGCCAAGTCCGTCGTCATCACCGACGAGGTCATGCAGGCAATCGAGGAGTGCAATCCCCTCGCCCCGCTCCACAACCCCGCCAACATCATCGGCATCAAGGCCTGCCAGGAGCTCATGCCCGGCGTGCCCATGGTCGCCGTGTTCGACACTGCCTTCCACCAGACCATGCCCCCCGTGGCCTACACCTACGCTCTTCCCTATGAGTATTATGAGAAGGATAAGGTTCGCCGCTACGGCTTCCACGGCACCTCTCACAAGTATGTTTCCCAGCGCGCGGCCGATATGCTCGGCAAGCCCATCGAGCAGCTCAAGCTGATCTCCTGCCACCTCGGCAACGGCTCCTCCGTCACCGCGATCGACGGCGGCAAGAGCGTCGACACCTCCATGGGCTTCACCCCGCTCGCCGGTCTTCCCATGGGTACCCGCTCCGGCGACATTGACGCCGGTATCCTCGAGTACCTGATGAACAAGTACGGCATGGACATCAAGGAGATGGTCAATGTCCTCAACAAGAAGTCCGGCGTCATGGGCGTCAGCGGCGTCAGCTCCGACTTCCGCGATCTCGAAGAGGCCTTCGAGCAGGGTAATGAGCGCGCCGGCCTTGCCGTCGATATGTTCAACTACGGCGTGAAGAAGCTCATCGGTGCGTATGCCGCCGCGATGGGCGGCGTGGACGCCATCATCTTCACCGCAGGTGTCGGCGAGAACAGCGCTTCCCAGCGCATGGCCATCGCCTCCGACCTCGAGTTCATGGGCGTCAAGATGGACGAGGACGCCAACAAAGTCCGCGGCGAAGAACGCGTCATCTCCGCGCCCGACTCCAAGGTCACCGTCCTCCTCATCCCCACGAACGAGGAGCTCATGATCGCCATGGATACCGAGGCGCTCGTCGGCTAAGTCATCGACAACCGATTATAAAAAATCCGCTTACGAAATTCGTAAGCGGATTTTTTTATTGCCGGTCTTCGAGCCACTGCATCGCGCCATAGGCGAGCAGTGCGCTCCCGCGCGGTAAAATGTTCTCGTTGAAGACGACGCTCTCGTTGTGCATGGGCTTTCCGTAGCGCGCGTCCTCCTGCGCCGTGCCCGCGCCGAGCAGCAGATACGCGCACGGCAGCTCGTAGGTGTAGGACGCAAAGTCCTCCGAGCCCATCCCGCCCTCACGTAGGCGGTAGACGCTCTTCTCGCCGAACAGCATTTCGGCGCAGCGTGCCATCTGCTCGGTCAGCGCCTCGTCGTTTTTGAGCGGCGGCGCGCTCGCAAGCTCTTCGACGCTCGCGCTGCCGCGAAAGGCCCTGGCCGTCGCGTCCGCGATCTCGCCGATGCGGCGCAGGATCAGCGCGGTCACGTCGCGGTCGAACGTGCGGATCGTGCCCTCGATCACGGCCTCCTGCGGGATGATATTCGGCGCGTGCCCCGCGCTGAATTTGCCCATTGTCACGATGGCGGGCGTCTTCGCGGGCAGCTCGCGCGCCGTGATCTCCTGAAGCGCAAGGTAGATGTGCGCGGCAATGTTGATTGGGTCGACGCCCGTCTCCGGCATTGCCCCGTGACAGCCGACGCCCTTGACCGTGATGCGAAACAGCGTGCAACCCGCCATAAACGTTCCCTTGCCGCAGAGCACCAGGCCCGACGGCGTCCCGGAGTTCACATGCAGCGCCATCGCCGCCTGCGGCTTCGGCGCCTCCAGCACACCGGCCTTAAGCATTGCTTTCGCGCCCGTGAAGCCTTCCTCGTCGGGCTGGAAGACGAGCTTCACCGTGCCCTTGAGTTCGCTTTGATGCGCCTTGAGCAGCCTTGCAGCGCCCAGCAGCATCGCGGCATGCATATCGTGTCCGCAGGCGTGCATGCTGCCGTTTTCCGAACGGAACGGCAGGTCGGTCTTCTCCCGCACCTTGAGCGCGTCCATGTCGGCGCGCAGCAGGATACAGCGCCCCATGTCTTCGCCCGTGAGCTCCGCGACCACGCCGCCGCCCAGCTCGCGCGGCTCATAGTCGAGCAATCGCAGCTTTTCTTCGACAAATTGAACCGTCTGCGGCAGGTGCGCGCCGACCTCCGGCGCGCGGTGGATCGCTCTCCGGTTCTCGACGATCTCGTCTTTCATTTCGATGGCTTCCGCCAGTAACGTCTCTCCGTTCATGCAAACTTCCTTTCTCATTTCTGCGCGGCGGCTTTTTTCGCCGCGCGCTGCTGCGCTGTCCGCCGCACGAGCTCGCACAGCGGCAGGATGTATAAAAAGCACGCAAACGCCATGCCTGTCATCGGCGCGCCGACGGTCGAGAGCGGCGTCGCCCCCGCAATCGACCACGGCACAAGCGCCGCGATGACGACGGCGCTATTTTCAAGGTAGATGGCAAATTCTTCTTTATCCTTCTGCGACGGCGCGCAGAGCTGGTGTGTCAGGATGATCGTCAACGTCTGGTTGCAGGCGAGAAGGCTCGCCAAAACCGCCGTCAGCAGCATCGAGGCATAGGGCGACGTTTTGTCGCGCAGCGCCGTCACGCGCCCGCACAGCCCGTCGAGCAGCCCCGTCTTGCGAAAAATGCCGGAATACGCCGACGAGATCATCACGATCAGCGCCACGCGCACCATTGAAATGATGCCGCCGCCGTTGAGCATCGCGCCGACCTCGGCGTCCGACGCCGTGTAGCCTAAGATTGCGGTCTTGAGGATCGTCACCGCGTCCAGATGCCGCAGGAAAATGCACAGCACGACCGCCGCTAAAATGCTGACCGACATCGCCTTTTTCACGTTCACGCGTAGGACCGACAGGATCAAAATGAGCACCGCCGGCAGGCACATGACCCAGTGAAGCGTCATCTCGCGCCTGTAGAGCGACCACAGCTCGCCCGCCGCGCCGCTGCCGCTTTTCACCATGCCGAGCGCCGCATAGACGCCGCAGCTCAGAAGAAACGGCACGAGCGCCGTCTTGAGCATGCGCTTGATGTTGTCGTAAATGTTCGTCTCCGTCAGCTCGCTCACGAGCAGCGCGCTCGTCGAGACCGGCGAGCAGCGGTCGCCGAAGTATACGCCCGAAAGCATCGCGCCGCCGAGCAGCACAGGGTCCATGCCCATCGAAATGCCGACGCTCACGCAGATGGTGCCCATCGTCGCCGCCGTGCCGAACGCCGTGCCTGTCAGCATCGAGACACCGCAATTCAGCAAAAACGTCATCAGCAGCAGAATTTCCGGCCGAATGAGGTCGACGGCGCAGCAGATGATGAACGGCAGCGTGCCGCACGCACGCCAGAACGCCGTCAGAATACCGATCAGCGGAAAGACGAGCAGCACGCTTGCCGACGTCTTCACGCCCGAGCAGATCATCTTCCCGAGTTCTTTCCACGAAAAGCCCTGCTTTTTGCCGTACAGCGTGAAGATCACAAGCCCCGCCAGGAGCGCGTAGAGGATATTCGCCCCCAGCACGATGCACACGAGCAGCGCAAGGCAGAATAAAACGATCGCAGCCATCCCAGTCCTCCCTATCCTTTTTAACACAGTATCGCTATCTTAGCACGAAGCGATCAAAAAGAAAACCTGTTTTATCCCACCGCATACGCCCATAGCGGTAGCGTCAGCATGGATAAAAGCGTTGTGAACACGACATTTCGCGCGGCGAACGGCGCGTCGCTGCCGTATTTGGCGGCAAAGATGGCCGCCGTCGCGCCCGCGGGCATGCCCGTCATCAGGACACTCACGCCAAGCGCCGTCGGTTCAAGGTGCAGCAGCAGCCCGACGCCCAGCGCTGCCGCAGGCAGCAGCGCGAGCCGCAGCAAGCTGAACTTTACCGCGTCGCGGCTCACGATGCTCTTGAGCGGCGCATCCGTCAGGATCGTGCCGACAATAAACATCGTCAGTGCGGAGTTGCAGTTCCCGATGTACTTCACGGTGTTCAGGATCACGGATGGCAACTGTACCTGCGTCACCATGCAGAGAAGTCCCAAGTAGATGGCGACAAGGCATGGGTGCGTCAGCACGTTTTTGATGAGCTCTTTCTTTTCCACCGTCTCGCCCGCGACAAAGTACGTCGTGCCGACCGACCACATCACAATGCGCATCGGGATCAAAAAAATCGAGGTGTAGAGCACGCCGACCTCGTTGTAGATGCCCTCGGCGATGGGATTGCCGAGAAAGCCGCTCATCGGCACGATGGTACAGTATTGCAACACCTTTTTCCGCTGCGCATCATAGCGTTCAAAAAGGAACCGGTTCAAGGCGAGGCACAATAGCTGCATGACGACTGCGCTCACAAGCAGCATCGCACAGGACTTGAGCACACCCGCATCCAGCTCAATGAGGCAGGATTTGAAGATGTTGCACGGGATGACTACATTGATGCACAGGTCGGGCAGGCACTTTTTGCCGTTTTCGTCGATGATGTCCTTCTTTTTGAGCAGCGCGCCGATCAGCATCATCGCAAAAAGCGTCAGCTGCAAGCTCCCCAGCTCTAAAATGCTCACGTTCCTCTCCCGCCATTCTTTCCGATATGCCCTGCAAGCCGGAGTGCAGCAGGCGGAAATTGCAAAATCTCCTGCTGGTGCTCCGGCTGTCAGGTTCCCCCACGCAAAGTGAACAAACGTGTGTGGATGGAGGCGCGGTGAAAAAGAAAACCCGTGCGCTTTGCCGTTCGTTCAGCCTTTCGTTGTCTTTAGTATAAGCGCGGATTTTCATCTTGTAAAACTGTTAAAATTGATATATTCTACAAGAAATAGCTGTGAAAGGAGCGTTCCCATGAATTTCCATTCTCTTGACTATTTTCTCGTGCTCGCGCGGGAGAAAAACTTCACCCGCGCCGCTGAAGCGCTGCACATCACGCAGCAGTCGCTCTCGTCCCACATTGCGGGACTTGAAAAGGAGCTCGGCTGCACGCTCCTTGTGCGCCGCACGCCGCTTGAGCTCACCTACGCAGGCCGAACGTTTCTGCGCTATGCCGAATCCATCGGCCAGACGCGCCAGGCCATGGAGCGTGAATTCTGCGACATCTCCGAAAATCAGAAAGGCGAGCTGCGCGTCGGCATCGCCTATACGCGCGGCCGCGCCATCATGCCGCGCCTGATCCCCGTCTTTCAGCGCAGATACCCGAATGTCGAGATCACGCTGCTCGAAGGCTCGAACGACGCGATCCAGAAGGCGCTGCTCAGCGGCGGCATTGACCTCGCCATCGCCGGCTTTCCACACCCGCTCCCCGGCGTTGTGCTTGAGGATTACTATCTGGAGCACATCGTGCTGTGCCTATCCGATGGGCTGCTCGCGCAGTGCGGCATCGACCTCGACACGCACCGCGGCGAGATCGCTGCGGGAAACCTAAGCTCCCTGCGCGGCTGCCCCTTTGTCCTCGGCTCCGCGGAAGACATCGGCGGGCGCATCGGACGCGGACTTTTGCGCTCCTCGGGCGTCTCGCCCGTCAGCAAAGCGACATCAGAAAACGTCGAAACGCTGCTCGCGCTCTGCGAGCAGGGCGTCGGCGCATGCTTCTGCCCGGAAAATCTGCTGCACACGGCGCTCTCGCCCGCGCAGCTTGCGCACCTGCATATTCTCCCGCTCTGCCCCGAGGCGTCCTATCCCATCTGCTTTGGGTACTTGAGCCGCTCGTATCCGTGGAGCGTGCTCTCGGAATTCATCCGCATCGCCCGCGAGCAAACTGCATAAGCACCATAAAAACGCCGCCCGTACATTTATTGCACGGACGGCACTTTTTTTTACTTCTTCACCGCAGGCTGCTGCTGGGTGATGCAGTGGATATTGCCGCCGCCGAAGGCGACCTCCTTCGTCTGCACACCCACGACCTCGCGGTCGGGGAACATCTTGCGCACCTGTTCGATGGCAACTGCGTCGTTTTCGTCGCCGTACTGCGGCAGGATGACCGCACCGTTGACAATGAGGAAATTCATATACGACGCGATGCTGACCTCGCCGTCCTCACGGGGAATGGTGCCTTCCACAGCGTCGATGGTGTCCGCGCCCTCGAGTAAGCACGGCTTTTTCGTCAGACAGAGCTTGTGAACCTTTAATTTGCGACCCTTGGCGTCCGTCGCCTCGCTCAGGAATTTGTACGCCGCCTGCGCCTGTTCGTAGAACGGATGGTTCTTGTCCTCCGTCCAGATGCACGCGACCTCGCCGGGCGCGATGAAGCACGCGACATCGTCAATGTGCCCGTTCGTCTCGTCGGGGTCGATGCCGTCCTTGATCCACAATACCTTTTCGCAGCCGAGATAGTCGAGCAGCATTTTTTCAATCTCTTCTTTCGATTTGTCCGGGTTGCGCCCCGCAGAGAGCAGGCACATTTCGGTCGTCAGCACCGTGCCCTCTCCGTCGACGTGAATGGAACCGCCCTCGAGCACGAAGCCCTCTGTGCGGTAGCTGTCCACATCCGCGATCTCGCAGATCTTGCGCGCGATCTGGTCGTCCTTGTCCCAGGGGAAATACAGCCCGTCGACGAGCCCGCCCCAGGCGTTGAACTCCCAGTCCACTGCGCGAAGACCGCCCTTGTCGTTCACAAGGAACGTCGGCCCGCAGTCGCGCACCCACGCGTCGTCGCTCTCGAGTTCCACGACGCGGATATTTTCGGGGAGTTTGGCGCGCGCGTTCTGATACTGGCGCACGGATGCGCCGACCGTGACCTTTTCAAATTTTGCGATGGCCTTGGCAACATCCGCAAAGGCCTTCTGCGCGGGCTTGCCGCCGTCGCGCCAGTTGTCGTTTCGCTCGGGCCAGAGCATCCACACGCCCTGCTGGGGCTCAAATTCGGCGGGCATGCGATACCCGTCCTGCTTCGGCGTTGTGCCGATGATTCGTTTTGCCATAACTTTGTCTCCTTATGATGAAACCATACTTAGCTGCGCGCGTTTTTCCCGCGCAGCGCGATCAGCACCTCGCCGATCGCCACGCTGAGGATCGACCCGATCGTAATGGGCAGAAAGCTCGCAAGCGTCTCTGCGTCAAACGAGAGCGGGACCGCAGTGAAAATGATCGAAATGACGATGAGCACCATCGGCACGTAGGCGATCCATTTGAGCGCCGTGTCAGACCCCGGCACGCGGAACGGGCGCGGCGTCTTCGCATCCTCGCGCCGCAGCTTCAAAAACGCCGGAAACACGGGAAGATAGCTCAAAAGCAGCATCACGAGATTCAGCGCGAAAAAGCTCCAGAAGAGTGACGAGTCCGGCGACACCATCTCGATGAGCACGCCCAAAACACACACGCACGAGGCGACGACACCCGACGTGACCGCCGCGCCGACGGGCATGTCGTTCTTTGCCCAGCGCTTGGCGAACACCCGCGGCATGTCGTTGTGGTCCGCCGCCAGCGCCGCCGTCGAATTGACGCCCATCGACCACGAGATCATGTTGCCGAACAGCGTCACGAGGAACAAAAGCGCCACCACGCCCACGAGCACGCCGCCGCTGCCGCCCAGAATGAGCGACACCGCGTCGATAAGCCCCGAATCCACGCTGATTTCGCGCACATCCACCGCCGCGCCGATGCCGAACGCCGAGAAGAGGTAGATGGCCGCGATGACGATGCCGCCGGTCACGATGGACTGCGGGATCTGCTTTTTCGGGTCGCTCATGTTGTTTGCGTACGTGCACACGACCTCAAAGCCGAGGAAATTGAAGATGATGACGGAGATATACGAGAGGCTGTTTAAGTCGAACGACGGCAGAAATGTCCGCGCCGACATGTCGTTGACAAAGCCGTAACGGCTGATATACCACACGCCGAGCCCGCCGACCAGCAGCGCCAGCACGATCTTGATGACAGCGCTCACGTTCAGGATAATGATGCTGTCGCACACGGGATAGCACGCGATGAGCGTGACGATCCAGATGAACAGCAGCTCGACCACGAGCGAGCCGAACGTCCCAAGGCTCCGCCCCGTGATGAACGTGATGAGCTCGGGGCACATCACCGCGAGCGACGCCATCCACAGTGGAAAATTGATCCAGTAGTACCACGAGGCGCGCGCCGCCCACTTGCCGTTCGGATACGCCGCGTGGATCCAGTCATAGAGCCCACCGTCGCCCGCGTAGGCCGTGCCGAGCTCGGCGGCGATGAGGCCGTAGGGCAGCAGAAACGCCAATATCATAAAGATCCACCAGAAATACTGGCTGTTGCCGATCGACGCGACCGGCGCCGCCGCCTCGGCGACAAACACCACGCAGATGACCGACAAAATGACGTCTGCGAGCCGGAATTGATTCTTCTCCATGGTTTTTCTCAGCTCTTTTCCGCTTTCGAAACGCCGCAGTAGGCCTCGACGCAGCCGAGCTTGTCGCAGAGCACTTTGTCAAGCTCCTCTTTCGCCGCCGCGATCTGAAGACCGCTCGGCTCCTTGCGGCAGCGTGTAAAGTAGACAAGAAGGCCGCGCATGGCCGTCAGGCGGTTGCCTGCCTCCTCCCAGCAGAGGGAGGCGTCGCTGTCGGCGACCTCGTCGGTCACGTCTTCGCCGCGCGTCGCGGGCAGGCAGTGCATGAATTTGCAGCCAAGGTTCCCGAGCTGCATCAGCTCGCGGTTGACCTGATAGTCGTGGAAGACGCGCACGCGCTCTTCCTTCGGCATCTCGTTTTCGTAGAGACCGTACCACACATCGGTATAGATGAAGTCCGCGCCGCGTACGCTCTCGCGGTCATCGGTGACAAGGTAGCTGCCGCCGGAGAGCGCGCAGTTCTTCTTCATGATCTCCTTGTGCTGCTCATTCAGCTGGTGGCCCTGGGGGCCGTACTGGACAAAGTGCATGCCGAGCTTCGTCGTGATGAAGCCGAGCGATGCACACACCTGCGTCGCGTCGCCCACGAACACGACTTTGCAGTCCTCTAACTTCTTCCCCTGCGGAAGGTTCTCCACGATCGTGCAGAGGTCGCCGATCTCCTGCGTGGGGTGGTTGTAGTCCGACATGCCGTTGATGACGGGGATGGTGCAGCTTTTTGCGAGCTCTTCGATCGTCTTGTGCTCGATGACGCGCGCCATCACGACATCGACAAGCTTTGAGAGTACCTTGCCCGTGTCGCCGATGGTCTCATGCCCGCCGAGCTGGATCATACCGGGGCCTAAATACTGCGCGTGCCCGCCCATCTGGCTCATCGCGGTCTCAAACGAGACGCGCGTGCGCGTAGAGGACTGCTGGAAGATCATGCCGAGCGTCATGTTGCGCATCAGGGGCGGATAGTAGCCCGCCTTAATGGCCTTTTTGATGGCAAGCGACAAGTCGATGATGTCGAGCAGTTCCTGCTTCGTGAATTCATTGGTGTCGATAAAGTCTTTTTTCATACGATTCCTCCGACATTTCAAGTTGCTTTTTGCCGCGGATGAAACCGCCGCGGCGAATGCTGCGCTTAGTGTCTGCACTTTTTTCCAGTTCATGCGGAAAAAAACTGTGCAACATGACACAAATCACGCCGCATTCCGTCGCCGCTGTGTATTTTACATAGATTTTACAATTCTCCTCTGGCAGTTTTGACATTTGGCGCGTAAACTATTATTTGGTTATAAATAGAGTCTCAAAAAAGAAAAAAGGAAAGATAGAAAATATGGATATTTTCAATGTGCTCACGATGATCGGCGGGCTGTGCCTGTTCCTCTTCGGCATGAACCTGATGGGCCAGGCGCTCGAGCGCCGCGCGGGCGGCAAGCTCCGCTCTCTTCTCGACAAGATGACCGGCAGCGTATTCGCCGGATTTTTAACGGGCCTTGGCATCACGGCCATCATCCAGAGCTCGTCCGCCACCACGGTCATGGTGGTCGGCTTTGTCAACTCGGGCCTGATGACGCTGCGCCAGGCCATCAACGTCATCATGGGCGCCAACGTCGGCACGACCGTCACGGCCTGGCTTTTGAGCCTTGGCGGCATCGACTCCGGCAACTTCTGGATCAAGCTCTTAAAGCCCTCATCCTTCACTCCCGTCCTTGCGCTCATCGGCATCATCTACTACATGTTCTGCAAGGACAACAAGAAAAAGGACACCGGCATGATCCTGCTCGGCTTTGCCACGCTCATGTTCGGCATGGAGACGATGAGCGGCGCGGTCGCGGGCCTCAAGGATGTCCCCGCGTTCACGAATCTCTTTGTTGCCTTTCAGAATCCCCTCCTCGGCGTGCTCGCCGGCGCGCTGCTCACGGCCATCATCCAGTCGAGCTCCGCGTCCGTCGGTATTTTGCAGGCGCTCGCCGTCACGGGTTCTGTGAGCTATGCCGCGGCCATTCCCATCATCATGGGCCAGAACATCGGCACGACCGTCACGGCCATGCTGTCGTCCATCGGCACGAACAAAAACGCCCGCCGCGCCGCGGTCGTTCACCTTCTCTTCAATGTCATCGGCGTTGTCGTGCTGCTGACGGTCTTCTGCATTGTGCGCGCGGCTTTTGCGCCCGCGCTGCTCAATGAATCCGCCACCATGGCGGGCATCGCCGTCACGCACTCGGTCTTCAACGTCCTCTGCACCGCCATGCTCCTGCCCGCGGGCGGCCTTCTTGAAAAGCTCGCCTGCCGCATCGTCCCCGACGATCCCCAGACGCAGGGTGAAAAGACGACCGAGCTCGACGAGCGTCTTCTCCCCACCCCGTCCCTCGCCCTTCGCCAGAGCCGCGCCGTCGCCCGCGAAATGGCGGACTGCGCCGTGCGCGCGCTGAACAACGCTCTCACCGCCCTTGACCACAACACGCCCGAGCTCGCCCAGAGCATCCGCGACGATGAGGAGCTTTGCGACCACTATGAAGATATCCTCGGCACCTACCTCGTCAAGCTCAGCACGCAGAAAATGGGCCGCGACGAGAGCGAGGAGGCGACCGAGTTACTCAAGACCATCGGCGACTTTGAGCGCATTTCTGACCACGCGGTCAACATTCTCTCCTCCGCTGAGGAGATGGAGCAAAAGGGGCTCACGTTCTCCGGCAGCGCCCTCAACGAGCTCGCCATTCTCACCTCCGCCATCCGCGAGATCCTTTCGCTCTCGCTCAAGTCCTTCTCCTCACAGGACGTCGCGCTCGCCCAACAGGTCGAGCCGCTCGAGCAGGTCATCGACACGCTCAAAGAGCAGATGCGCACGCGCCACATCCTGCGCATGCAGCAGGGCCATTGCAGCATTGAGGCTGGCTTTGTCCTCTCCGATCTTCTGACCGACCTTGAGCGCACATCCGACCACTGCTCCAACATCGCCGGCTGCGTCATCGACGCCCGTGCGCATAACCTCAACCTGCACGAAACGCTGCGCCAGGCCAAGACTGCCGACGGCAGCTTCCAGCAGACGTACGAATCCTACGTGGAAAAGTACCAGCTTCCTGTTCCGTCGTCAAACGTGTAAAAAGCGGGGCGCTTGCGAGCGCCCCATTTTTGCTATTTTCTTGCTTGTAAAACGCCCGCTTCCCTGCTATACTACGGTCGTTAGGTCATTTCCGCGCAAACTGTCAATTTTGCGCGGTAGGAAAGGATGATACCATGGACCCGATTTACGAGATCGAATTGCAGGACTGCCCCTACTGCCGCGGCACCGGTACGGTGGAGGATGAGCAGGGCTGGTGCGTTTATGTCACCTGTGTCGACTGCGGCGCGCAGACCGCGCACGCAAGCTACGAGTCCCCCGAGGAACGTCTGGCCGCCGCGCAGCAGGTTGCGCACCTGTGGAACGTCGGCAAGGTTCTGAACCCCGGCGTCGGCGACTGATTCGACTGGAACTGCATAAAAAGGACGGAAGAAAAGCATCTTCCGTCCTTTTTGCGCTCAACCGCCGTTTGAGCGCGCGAAACTCCCCCTCCATTGCGCGTTTTCCTGCAATCGGCTATACTGAACTCATCAAGGACGTCCGCACTTTATAGAAACGGAGTTTTGCCTTTATGAACATCGACATCGGCAGCAAGATCAAAACGCTGCGCCTCTCCAAAAGCATGACGCAGGAGCAGCTTGCAAAAGCCCTCCACGTGAGCGCGCAGGCCGTGAGCAAGTGGGAAAACGG
>ERZ826220.1243-NODE-1243-length-26393-cov-44.967575_pt1 | contig 26393 bp, 19 predicted proteins | sample MGYA00519927_ERZ826220 | MGnify/ENA primary metagenome ERZ826220 (study PRJEB31778, sample SAMEA3449225) | human gut metagenome | biome: human gut; feature: human-associated habitat; material: faeces | place: United Kingdom | collected 2010/2012 ... | reverse complement strand
TTTTGGCTTGGCATCTGCCGCACCTCGCTCGCCGTATCGGCACTTAGAATTATGCAGTATTGCCTTAAAGACACAGAAAGGTCATTTTTGAATATGGCAATGGAAGACAAAAATACCCCCGTGCAGCCCGATGCTGTGGAGGCGACCGAAACCCGCGGACGCAAAGTTGGCGCGGCCCGCTTTTTTGAGCTGCTGGGGCGCGATTTGTGGCCGTTTTATAAAGCCAGTATTTTGTGCGTGCTGGGCTTCGTCCCCGGCTATGCCGCTGTTTTGTTCAGCACTATGGCCGCCAGCCTGCCGCTGTGCCTGCTGTCCGGCGCTGTAGGCGGGCTGATTGCCGCACCTGTTTTTTGCGGCATGCTGGATACCATCCTGCGCGCTCTGCGCGATGAACCCGGCTACTGGTGGCACACCTACCGCATGGCCTGGAAGCAGAACTGGCGCGAAAGTCTGCTGCCCGGTGCCGGGGCGGGGTTTTGCCTTGGGCTGTGGGCCTTTTTGCTGTACGCCCTGCCTGATCTGGAAAACGTGCCTATCTCGGTATGGATCTGCATGGTGCTTGGCATCTTCTTTTTGCTGGTGTTCTGCCTGTATCTGTTTGCGCAGGTGGTTCTGGTCAGCGTGTCCCAGGCGGAACGGCTGAAAAACGCCGCGCTGTTCATGATCGGATTTTTGCCGCGCACCCTGGCAGCCGGGGCAGTGCTCTGCATCTATTGGGGCGTGATGCTTGCCTGGATGCCCTACACCATCCCGGTGGTGTTGATTCTGGGTTTCTGGCTGCCCTGCACCCTCGCTTTGCAGATCATCTATCCGGCACTGGATAAAGCGTTCCACCTGGAAAAGACCATCACCGCCCGGCGCGAGGATGAGATCAACGACCTGATGGAGCAGCACGGGCACACTTCCGTTTGATACCAACCAGATAAGGCGGCAAACCTATGGAAAGTAAGAACACTTTTATTCTGCATGAAACCGAAGCGTTTATGCGGGGCGAGCTGGATAACGTTACCGTTGCCCACGGGCGCATTGTGTTGGACCTTGTCTCCGGCGGGCATGTGCCCTATGGGTGCTACACCAGCCCCGCCGTACCGCTGCCCACCTTTGACGCCCTGCGCGTGAGCTGGAACGCCGGCACCCCGCCGGGAACTGCCGTGGAAGCCCAGGCCCGCGTGATGGTGGACGGCAACTGGACCAGCTGGTCCAGCTTTGGCCGCTGGAGCCCCTATCTGGAGCGCGAAGGCGCAGCCCCCGTGACCAAAGGCGCTGTAAACCTGCTGCCGGACAGCCTTGTGCTGGACAGCAAAACCGCCACCCAGGCCCAGCTACGCATCTACCTGTATACCAAAGACGAACACACCACCCCTTCCGTCAGCCTGGTGGGGGTCAGCGTGCGAGCGGTAGATGTGATCCCCGCGGGCGGGCGGCCCATCAACGCACGCCTGCACCTGATGCCCTATGCCGTTGCGCGGCGCGCCCCGGCGCTGCAGCCCGTTATGGACCTTGCCATCTGCCTGGCCAGCCTGACCAACCGCTGGGGCGCAGATATCCTGCCCGAAGAATTTGCCCTTGCCATGCGAGACTGCCGCAGTACTGACGCTGAGCGTAATTTAAGCTTTGCCGCCGCCGCCGCCGGGTGCTGGGGGTTCCCCTGCTGGGCCTGCTGGGGCAACCTTGCCTTGCTGCGCAGTGAGGTACGCGCTGGGTACGGCGTGATTGTGGGGCTGGAATCCACCCCCGCACAGCAGGCCGCTGGAATGCCGCCGCTGCGCTATGCGGCACTAAGGGGCTTTCGCCAGGGGGCACAGCCTGCCGCCCTGTTGGTGGATCCCTATGCCGCAGCGGAAGATTTTGACACCGAAACCGAGCTTTTGCTGGATGACTTTTTGGTTGCCTGGAACAACACCGCCCTGTGCATGCGCAAGCGTGACCCGGACGGTGCCCTGCCCGGCTGCCCAGCCCGCACCTCCGCCTGGCTGCGCCGGGTGCCCAAGGTTGCACCGGATCTGTTTGCCATGTACATCGGCAGCACCCAGCACGTTCTGCCGGATGATTTTTGCGCTGCACTGCCTGCCCCAGTTGCACCCGCCGCGCCGGAAGAAGCTCCGGCAGAAGATGCCGCCCCCACCGATGCACCGGATACTCCAGATTCCCCGGCCGAAATCCCCGTTTCGCAGGAGACTGCCTCCCAGGCAGCACCGGTACATGGCGGCATTCTGGCGTGGTCCACATTGGATGAGCACCCCCATGCCACCACTGCGCACCGCCAGTTCCACTATGTCACCCCGGAACAGGGCTGCATCCGGCTGGCCGTTCCCCCGCCGCCGGGTACCCGCGCAGAACCGCGCAAGTACACCGTTTACGCCATCGAACCTTCCGGCTCTATGCTGGTGGGCGATGTGATGATTTAAGGCAATACCGCATAATTCTAAGTGCCGATACGGCGAGCGAGGTGCGGCAGATGCCAAGCCAAAAGCGCAGATAATACTGGATGCTGCAAAGGTGAGCGCCGCCAGTGGCGGAAACAGCGAACCGAAGCAGGGGCAGCGGTCGCAGAGTGCGAGGGGCTTTTGCCCCCGAAGCACGATGCGGGTACCGCAACCCGACATTATCGAGCATTTTGGCAACGCAGATGCCGTGCCGCAGCCGTCGGAGCGGTGCTTAAGCCGTAAGGCGGGAATTGTGCGGTGTTGCCCTAAGAATAGCTCCGCCAGGAAGATCTTGAAAAGGCCCGCCATTCCAAGCGGGTGCATGAATAAAATATTTTTTCACATTTCTCACCTTTCCCTCAGAACATTTGCCAACAATCAAAAAGTGCCCATCCCACAACGGCATGTCATCCGCCGCATGTGAGGTGGGCACTTTTTGTTTTGTGATTTTATCGGAGCGCGGTATTTCCATCGTTCGGGCATAAAAATTTTCCTGCCGCCGTTGCCCGCGGCTGGGGAATCATTATCTTATGAACAGATTAACCTGCGCAACCAAGCCCCGGTAACTCTGCCTTGATTGCTTCGCTATCATATTCATTGTCAGGCTCTTTGACCAGCTTGACCTTTTGCCCGACCTCAAAAGGCTTGCTGCCAAAATAGACCTTCAATCCGGTGATCGTGATAAATGCTTTCATAGGGAACCTCCTGTCATTTGCATAAACTGTTGTGTTACCAATCCAACTCGTCCATAGCGTCATCTACGCCTGCTGCGTAGTCCGGGTCGCTGTCGTAGCGATCCTCATCGTAGTCGTCATCATCATAGATGGCATCGTAGCCATCGTCATAGGAATCATACGTCTTGTAGGATTTTTTGTTGCTTGTGTAAGAACTGCTGTACGAAGATTTGGAGCTGTAAGAAGCGCTGCTCTTGGTGGAAGATTTGGAAGGGCGATGTACCCAGCAGTAAGCTGAGTCCTTATCCGCTTCTCTCGTGCAGCCGTCCTTGATGCAGGTGTATTTATGCTTTGTGCTGGAGCTGCCGGACGGTCTGGAGCCGCTGCCGGAGACGCTGGAATTGCTCTTAGTAGGTTTATGTACCCAGCAATAGGCAGAGCCCTTAGCCGCCTCTCTGGTGCAGCCACTCTTGATACAGGTATACTTGGCAGCGAATGCGCCGGTGCACAGGACGCAGGCGGTCAACGTAACGAGCACTGCGCAAAGAATTCTTTTCCAAATAGTCTTTTTCATGGTAAAGTCCTTTCTGTCGTGTGTTGCATTTTATCTGTGGCACTTACTGTCAGAAGTCGTCACTGCCAAAATCATCCGAACCAAAGTCGTCTGAACTAAAGTCATCAGAATCAAGGTCGTCCGAATCGAAGTTGTCCTCATCGTTATCGAACTCATCCATGAGCGCCTTACGGTTTTCCTCTTCTTCCCGGATACGTTCCATCGCCAGCGAGTAGTGAACATATCCGTCAACGCCCTTACCGTAGACCCCGAAATCCATATCCTTCAGCATAGTAGTTACCTCCGCTTTGTATTGGGAAAGGGAACTGCTCCCTTCGATACTTCTATTATAAATCATGATTTGTCCTATAATTCGGACTTTTAACACATGACGCGAAATTATACAATTCTCTGCTTTGATACAAACAAGCGCTCTCTGTAAATTCACCTTAGATGATTGCAGAGAGCGCTTGTTAGGGCAATACCGCATAATTCTAAGTGCCGATACGGCGAGCGAGGTGCGGCAGCTGCTAAGCCAAAAGCGCAGATAATACTGGATGTCTTATCGAGCATTTTGGCAACGCAGATGCCGTGCCGCAGCCGCCGGAGCGGTGCTTAAGCTGTAAGGCGGGAATTATGCGGTGCTGCCCTTAGATTTACTATTACTGCTTGCCGGGCTGGGCGGCTTTGCGGCTTTCCTTGCGCTGCTAGATGGTAGCTATGCACAGGCAGCGGCTTCGACGATTGTGGCACTGTTACTGTGCCCATTTGCAGTACCGATGCTGTTATCCTTGGCAGGAAGTGCCTTGATTGTCGCTGCATCGGCAATATTTGCTTGGCTGTTCTGAAAACAGAATATGACGATGAACCGCTGTCGGCTGCGCAGCGGTTTTTCTTTTTTTTCAGATAGCATTCAAAAAGTCATAAAGTCGGGATACCTTCATTTATTTTTACCTGTCTTGTCCCTTCGGAACGAACCAACAAGAATTTCTTGTGAGTTGCCTCATAGTCCAGCTCACCGTTTTTGTATATTCCATCGATCCTCACCTTCACCATCGACTTTGAAACCGCCAAGCGTTACCGTGAAGCCAACAAGCTGCCCCACCAGTTCCGCTGTGCAGCGTGGACCGACCTGACCGTGGAGGTGTATCTGTGATGGTTCTGGAAAGCAGCTCCGTGTTAAACGCAATTCATCTCATACATGAGAAAACAAATAAGGCCCACCGCCAAAATTGACGGCGAACCTTATTTTATGCTCGCTTTTTTAACGATAACTCGCTACAAAAGTCTTATGCTCTCGGATTTTTAATGGTAGCCTGCTTATTGGGTCGTCATCATAGGTATGTACCCAAAAGCGCGTACTGTTTGCATCCTCAAGTATCCTACTGACGGCCCCATCTCCTTTCTCTGACTTTGTTTTTCCCGACATGATTCTTTCTGCCGAAATCGAATGATAATTATACGTTCCGCGCACATTGCATTGAACAGTGCATGACTCTTGAAATAGATTTAGTTCCCAGATGAACTTTTGTCCATCGATGGAGAAAATTCTCGGCACAAATCTATCCAGAAATTCCCGACTGATTTCACCGTTTGGAAACGGCTCTTGCCAGCTGAGTGCTTCCTCTATCTTTTCGCTATTGGCCGCTGCGTTTTCTGGTTCCCGCTGGTATTCTTCCAAAATCTCCTGTCGGTGATCCTGCCAAACGGTTTTGTAGATTTCTCGCGCCATCAGTTCGAGCTTCCATGCTTGCACATTGGGAGCGCTGCATTTGGGCGGTTCGCTCCTCAGCGACCTCTGATAACAGATATATCGGACAATGCCTTTTTCTGCACGGAACGCCCGCATTCTGGCTCCGCAGCCGCAAAACAGGCGGCAAGCCCATTTGTCGGTGTGCTCGCTCTTTCCATACAAGTAAGCCTGCGTTATATTGCCGTCTTTGTACGACTGCCATGCATGTCTGCGGCGCTGACATTTATCCCATAGTTCCTCTGAAATGATTGGCTCAAAACTGCCTTTCACCAGAATGTAATCCTGTTCGCTGTTCTTGATGCTTTTATGGCTGAGGAAATCATCAATATACGATTTGTTGTATGTCAAATACCCTTTATAAATCGTATTCTTGGTGATTGAGAGAACCTGACGCGCGCTCCATTGTGGCATTCCAGATTTATTCGGTGCGCCTTCTTGCGTTAGTGTCTGGGCTATCTCGGTACCATTTATGCCATCAGCATACCAAGCAAAAATTTTTCTGACAGTCTCTGCCTGACTTTCCTGCACCACAAGCGTATGAGCCTTTTTATCACGCTTATATCCAAACGGTGTCGGTCCCGCAACATAGGTGCCTTTTTTCTGTGACGTCTGAATGCCTGCCTTGGTGCGTTCACTCATTTTACGGCTTTCATCTTGCGCAAGGCTTGCCATAATGGTCAGGCGAACTTCTCCATCGCCACGCATCGTCCAGATGTCATCATTGACGAAGTACACTTCAACGCCGTACTGTTTCAGCTCACGGGTCGTAACCAAAGTATCCACCGTGTTTCGGGCAAAACGGGAAACCTCGCGGGTCACGATTAGGTCAAACTTTTTTTCCGGGCATCTCGCAGCATCTTCATAAAAGAAGGCCGGGTTTTCATGCCAGTACCTGAGATTCCTTCATCGGCGTATTGCCCAACCACCGTCCAATTCGGATGATGTTCTGCAAGCTCCAGATACCAGTTCATTTGATTTTTCAGTGCTGATATTTGCGCCTCAAGTTCCGTGGACACACGCCCATAGAACACGACTCTGCGCGGGCAGTTTTGCTGGTCTGCTTTATCATATTGCATCGGTTTTCCCTCCTTCCCCATCAGTATAATACTGCATTCAGTATTTTCAAAATGTACAAGTCAATGACTCAATCATGGTATAGAAAAGCCGTGGAAGAAGGTTCCTTCCACGGCATGATCTTTATACTACTTTTTCAATAAGGCTCTGATGTTTCTTCGTTTTCTTGTCATAGTTGATAGCTACCAAGAGAAGATTTCCTGTATAGCCCCGCAGCGAATCCGGATATTTCTTTTCCTTAATCTGCTGCATCGCAGTCTCCGCCGTTTGGTTCCACTTCAACTCCACAACAAGCGCCGGATAGTCATTTCGGTACTCCGGTTTTGGAACGAAAACGAAGTCTGCGAAGCCCCTGCCTGTGGGCAGCTCTCGAACCGGCTTAAAGTAATATTGCATAGCGCTCAGGTATGCAATCGCCAAGACGCTGCTCAAGGAGTTTTCATTGTTGTACTGGATGGCAGAAACATAGTCATCATGGATTTTCTCAACCTGAGTGGCTACTGCATCGCCATCCATATCCAATGTCGCATCCAGCAACTTCTCAGACTCCTGCTGGAACAGCAACATCTCATTCCAATGCTTGCTTTCCACCGCAAGTGTCAATTCCTGCCGGATTTCCTCATTCGGAACGAACGCTGTTTTTCGGTTCTGGTCATATCCCAAGTAGCCAAGATGGATCATATATGTCAAAACATCATCTTTGCTTTGGATATTAACGGTATCGTTCTTGAAGGTAGCCGTGTTTACTTTAACTTCCCCACCGGAAAGCATTTCAATGATTGCCGTTTTCAGCCCATCATAGTTCATGTTGATAAGGGGAACGATTGCTTCATAGGAAGCCGTTTCCGACCAGTAGCTCTTAAACTCTCCCTTCAGCATAACGCTGACAACAGCTCTGGGATTATAAACTTGGTAATCCCGCAGCAAGTAACCATCGTACCACTTTTTTACCTTGTCAAAGTCTTTGTGGTACTCCTCGCAAAGATTCTTAACTTCTTCTTCCGTAAAGCCAATGAAAGGTGCCAACGTGCTGGCACTGACCATGGTAAACTCATCGAAGTTATTCAAGGCCGACTGCGTTTTTTCCTTTTTGATTGGCAGAATGCCGGTGAGGTATGCAAGCTGAATGTATTTTGTCGGCTCTGTACCTTTGAATAAGCCTCTCAGGAAATAGATATATTCTTCTTGAACAGCTTTATTGGTTGCTTCATCTCGGATCAGAATATCCCATTCATCAATAATCACAATAAATTTCTGACCGGTCGAGTTTCTGATGCGCGACAAAGCGTCCGCCAATGTCAACACTTCGTTAGGGAGTACTTCAGGGTAGTACTCTTTTAGTTCCTCCAAAACTGATTGCGTAATGTAGGATACAATACTTTTGATGTCTGCACAGCTGGACAAAAACCATTGTACATCTATATGGATCACATCATACTTGTTGAGATGCTTTTTGAAGTCGCTACTCTTGCCGATTGTAAGCCCATCGAACATCTTTTCTGAATCACAGCCTTTGCTGTAATAGGCTGCCAGCATATTAGCCGCATAGGACTTACCAAATCTCCGGGGGCGGCTATTGCAGATGTATGCTTCTGATGTATCAAGAACGCTGTTGGTATATTCCAGCAGACCCGTTTTATCCACATAAATTTTTGAATTCAGTGCAACTTGAAACGCACTATTGTCCGGATTCACGAATCTTCCCATTTCGCCAAAGCCTCCTTCAGAAGTCATTTATTTCTAAACATTCAAATGACATTAGTATAGTCATATAGTACCATTTATCGATACAAATAGCAAGTTAGAAATTTCCCTATAATAGTACAAAAGCGCCGCAGCAGGGATTTCTTTCATAGCATGATCTATCATCGCAGACACCTCATCTGCTATGACGATGATTGAATTTTGCCACATGGAATCCTGCTTTCTGCATATAATCTTCAAAAATATGTGCAGATAAAACTCGAAAGGCGCAATAAGCCACAAATTGTGATAATTTCCCTTCGATGAATCTGTCAGATGTCATTTGTTTGAACCATTCGGAATTCCCGAATAGTTGCCATCACGGTCTATTCCTCATCCGAATTATAATATTACCATTTACTGATTCAAATAGCAAATCTAGCGTCATTCCATAACGGCACAATAATGCCGTGGAAGTATTTCCTCCACGGCACGATCTGTCGTTATAGCTGTGCGTTTCTCTCCCTCTGCAAATTCCAGACAGGCAACCCTTCCCGGCGCTTTGCCTCGCATCGCTTTGCAGCCATGCGATATGTTTTCTCGCATCTTGGCACGCTCGTGGAATCCAGTCATGGCGCTGCTTCCCCAATGCGGTACAGCAGAGGACGCTATTCACTTTTTCGGAGGTTTGGAACCTCCTAATACATAAGAGAACAGCGAATCGGATTTTTTCCACAACTTTTTCAATTTTCTTTTTTTACCAGAAATATATCCACACGCATATCTTTCCACAAACCGGGGTGGATCTTAATCCCACGCGCTTTCTGATACTCATAGGCTGTCACAAAGTCAACCGCAAAACTCAAAAGTGGTATCTTTTCATCCAGCACGCTCACCTGATTTTCTTGACAGCTTTCCAGCCATTCCACCAACTTACGCTTTCTTTTGGTTCGGCTCATGTTCAAAAAGAAATCCTGTGGACGACATATTGTCGCGCAATCGGGTCCTGCACTTTCTTTATCCTGCTTGCCGATTTGCTCTTGCTCAATATCATAGGGAACGCCACTTTTATAGGTAACCATCGCTATCGGCTGCCTTTCCGATTGGATAGGCATGATCTGCTGCACATTCATCAACTGCAACATCCAAATGTAGCGGTTATTGCTTTTTACAATCCGGTTGGCATACCTGTCCAGAAAGCCCAGCTCTATTTTAACATCCGGAAAAGAGGCATCATCGCCGAGTGCAGCCTCGATGCTGTGCATATCTAACCTTGCTTTAGGACGCTGTTCCTGTATGGAACTTTGCAGTAAGCCTTCGGCATTTATAATCTCATTGTTGATTTCCGTACTTCTGCTTAAGAAATCATCCATAGTTATGCCTCGGCTTGCCCGCTGGCTGACAAGATCGTCCAATTCCTCATTCAGCGCAGAGAGCTTGTTCTCCAGCTGGTTTCCATCATTCGGTGTGCCGGTAGTGTTCAGATTTGCATCCAACATCCGCAAAAGACCCAGTATATCCTCGGCATTTTCTTTCCAAACTGTACAGAACACTTCCCTTGCCATCAATTCCAGCTTCCATTCAGATGCGTATGGTGCCGGACAAGGAATACCGTTCAGTGCTCTGGCGGCATCTTTCTTTTTGAACATTTTCGACCGTGCACAGATAAGCCGCATATTTTCCCCACCGTTGGCCGTTTTATCGTAGCCTTCGATTTGGAATCGCATTCCACAATCACAAAACAGAATTTTTGTCCATTTATTCTGCGGGAAGGACACGCCAAACTTATGGGCACGGCCATCTTTTCCTTTTACAAAAGCAGCACGCTTGCTGCGGATCTGATTGCAGGTTTCCCATAGCTCCTCTGAGACGATTGGCTCAAAGTCTCCCTTTACAAGAACAAAGTCCTCCTCGCTGTGATTGATGCGGTTATGGCTGAGGAAGTCATCAATATGGGATTTATTGTAGGTCATATAGCCCTTGTAAGTGGGCTTGCGGAGTACCCGTGACACTTTGCTGGCCGTCCAGCTCAGGCCACCGCCGCCATCCTTACGGTTTTCTTCTATGAGCATTTTGGCAACAGTCGTTTCTCCGTGCCCCTCGGCGTACAGATTAAAGATTCTGCGTACCGTTTCCGCCTGTTCCTTATTGATTACATAAGTTCCATCCACACGGTCATAGCCGATAATATTACCGCTGCCATAGAGTACACCTTTCTCACGGCTCATCTTCTGTCCAGCTTTTACGCGCTCACTGGTCTTGCGGCTTTCATCTTGGGCAATGCTCGCCATAATGGTCAAGCGAACTTCTCCATCGCCGTCCATTGTCCAGATGCCATCATTTACAAAATAGACTTCCACGCCGTATTGCTTCAGTTCGCGTGTGGCATTCAGTGCATCCACCGTGTTGCGTGCAAACCGCGACAATTCACGAGTGACAATCAAGTCAAAGCGGTGTTCCTTTGCGTGCTCTATCATCCGCATAAATGATGGACGTTTCTTCATTTGGGTACCGGTTATGCCTTCGTCTATGTACTGCGCTACAACGGTCCAATTAGAATTGCGCAATGCAAGGTCTGTATACCATTCCATCTGATTTCCCAGCGCAGATAGCTGTTCCTCATGTTCTGTTGAAACACGACCATAAAACACCACCCTACGCGGTCGATTCTTGTAATTTCCAATATAATCTGTCATTTCGAACGCCTCCTTGTTCTTTCATTGTACAAGGGGCAAATTCATAAGGGAAATGTACAAACACTGGTATACTTGCCATCCTTGCATGAGCGTTGCTGCTCTATACTATAAGAGTACGTTCTCTTGATTTTTTTCCACAATCACTATTTTTAGTTCATTGCACTTGGCATACATCAAGTAGTCATGTCACGTGGATAGCATTAACAAAAATGACCCTGCACTATTCTGTGCAGGATCAAAATATATATTCGTTTTATTTTCGTATATAACTGGTTGATGGGCCGGCTCCGACTTTTTCGACATATCCAGCTTTCACAAGTTCCGTCAGTGTTCTCTCCATAGTTACCTTGCTAATATCTGGGCAGAGTTCCATCAATTCCTTTTTGCTGAATTTCCCAACCTTTTGGTCTATCATAGCCTTAATTCGCTCTGGCTTAGAAAGTGTGCGGTATTTCAAATGTTCCACACGATTTTCAAATTCGTTATACGCTTTTAGCGTGATTCCAAGATAATATTTCATAAAAGGCTCATAGGTATTTTCTCTGCTGTGCCATCCAATAGAACTGGCTTGCAGAGCCTCATAGTAGCTGCACTTTTCCTGCTTATCTATTATATATCCGACCAGTCGCTGTACAGTTTGATTAAATTTGGCGGTATCAATTGTATACATGGTTCTGCCTCAATTCAGTCAGGTGATTTATTGCTTTTATCGATATTATAAAGCATACGCATCTGTTTGTTAAGCCAGCAGTCATAAAAGGCTCTATCGTGTGCACCAATTTGTCATTGCGCACAAAGCGGATGGCGATTTTTTGTCATGTTCGAATCGCTGTATACCACAATACAAATTCGCGTGACTTGTAATAATCATAAAAGAGGAGCCACATAGCATGGCTCCTCTTTTTGGCTCTACTTTACCGTGGTGGTCTTAATCATCAAATCCAAAATCAGTAACCTTCAGGGTTCGGCAATTTTCAGAAACCGTTCTAACGGTCGTGCTGGGAATGCCATCAGGCGCGGTTACTTCAACCTCCAGTGTCAGTTCAACATGGCTTCCGTCCACTGCAGTCAAATGCTGAATAATCTCCTGCAAATAGTTCTGCACATCACGATTCACGCGCGTATTGTCCAGTTTCGCGCTCATATAGAAGTGCTTATTGCTTGCAGCAGGCTGTACACCACCAGAATTGTTTTCCGTGCTGCTGGCACTGGCTCCGCCATTTCCAGCGCCCATCGGATCAGCAGTAGCATTACCGCTATCTTGTCCAAACGGAATATCTGTTGATGTCGCTTTTGGCTTTTCTGTGACCAACTGCTTCAAAGCCACGCCAGTCTTTACCAGCAAATCCGACAGGTTGATTCCCATAACCGTAGTATTAAACTTTAGATCAACATAACGGTCGTTAGAGTAACCTGCGGCCAAGGCAAAGAACTCGTCAGAATTCACACCTCTGCAAATGGTATCTTCCAAAACGGCGTAATTTGCCAGACGAGGCAGATAGCAGTAAGTGCTCAGATACTCCCACAATTTCTTGACAGAAATATCATTGGCATCTTTCCACAGCAAATCATCCAAACACATCTGTAATAGTGCCGGAGCCCAGTTGGTGATGACCTGCTCACTTTGGATCATCTTACGAGCAGCCTTGGATACGATACTTTCGTTACCACCGCTAATATCTGTTATCTCCCACTGGATTTGCTTCATGTCTCCGTACTGGTCGATGAAAGGCACCATCAGCCAGCGGTAGGCTTCTTTCAAACGAAGTTCCACGGTATCATTGCTGCGGGTCAGGTTGCTTTGCGTCTCGCGGATTTGGTTACCGTCAAGATTCAGGTCATCCTTGTCCGACATAATCGACTTCCAAGCGATGAATCGCCGCACTTCCAGTCGCAGGGATTCAAGCTGGTTGACATCTGGAGCAACAAATGCCAGCATATTGCGGTAAATTCGGGGAGATGTACCGCGATTATTGAAGATGTCGTTGACAGCTTCTTGCGCAGGCGTTGTTGTCTTAGCCCGAAGATTATAGAAATCCTTCGTCTTCAGGATCACCAGTCGAACTGCCTGATCGTCCGTAACGTCCAAAGACGAATTGGGGCAAACATGGATACCGGCAAACGGATTTTCCTTGCGCACTTTCTTCAGGCGAGACTCAATCTCTGCATCAACATCTGCCAGCATTACCTGAGAAGCGCGATCCTCTGCCGTTTTACGCAGCGTGGGGCGCGTATCATACCAGTAACGGCTACCGTTCGGGTTATTGTAGAGATAAGACAGCGAGCCATGCAGCGTGTTCAGCGCATCGTTGAAATCTGCAATATTCTCGCCGGGCTGCACAACGCCCAGCCGGATTCTGGACGCTTCCAGACCGCGAACAGACTGGTCACGGCTGGTCGGCGCGCTGCCGAGCATAACAGTGCGGGCAACACGGCGGCAGGCCAATTTAATACCATACCGGGATGTTGATTTATCCTTCTGATACGGCACAGAATCTTTACCATCAACCTCATGGTCAATAATGCTGTTCCAAGTATCCGGCAGGTGGCGAACCAGTTCGTCACGGACATTGGGCATATCGAGGGGGATGGAGCCGGGCATAATCATGGCGCTGGCATCGTTTGCCATCCACAGTTCATGGATAACCGCAGCCATCAGGCGCAGAACGCCACGGGTGCGCTGGAAGCGCTCCAGCGTTGCCCAATCGTCGTACAGACGGTCAAATACTTCCGGATGAATCGGATAGCAGGACACCATACGATTCCGGTACTCAACTTCCTTGGCTTCCAGCGGGAAGTCTGCCGGGTTCTCCTGATACATCTGGCTGAATGCAGCGCAAACAGCATCGCGCGCGGCCTCGTTCTTGCAGTCAAGGAACAATCTGCGGCGCACAACCTCAAAGCCCTCGTTGGCGGCAACAGGCTTCCAGATGGACTCCATACGCCCAAAGGTATGCTCAATCGTCTCCAGCGCAATCTTGCCGGCCTCGCCGCCGATTTCAATGGCAGACTCCGGGATAGAAGCAACCACGATGCTGTTATCGCTGGCGCGCGCAGCCTCAGTAATTTCCTGAATAAAGGTGATAAAGTTGTCATACGAGCCAGCGGGCAAGCCGGAAACGCCGTAGAGTTTCTTCGCATAGGCAACCAGCTCGTCCATCAGAATCAGGCAATGACCGCATTCATTCAGCAACGTTTTCAGGGTTTCCGATCCGGGAGAAACGCCGTGCCGGTCAGCTTCACGAATCAGCGCATACAGGTCTGGGCGACCGGCAGAGGTCACCAGCTGATAGGCCATCTCGCCCCAGATCGTGTTGACCGTATAACCGGGCAGATTGGCAGGGTTCTTCTTTTTGTTGGGGTCAAGGGATGTACCCACCAGAACCGCCACATTTGCTTTCGGCAGTTCGGTCAGACCGGCTTTATCCAGAATCGGCTTCAGGCTGGGAATCTTATCCACAGAGACACCGTTCTTGACCATATGGTACAGGGCCAACATACTATGGGTCTTGCCGCCGCCGAACGCTGTTTTCAGCTGGATGACCGGCTCACCGCCGACACCGGCAATGCGCTGCAAGGATTTCACCAGCAAGCCAGACATACCCTCGGTAATATAGGTGCGGGCAAAAAACTCCACAGGGTCACGGTACTCAAAAGCACCCTCGCCGCGGGCAACCTGTGCCAAGTCAGCGGCAAATTCTGCCGTCTGGTAGCGTCCTTCTGCTACATCGGGGTGGGGCTGGATAACCTCTCGCCAGCTGGGTAAGCCACCGCCCACGCTGCTGTTCAAAACACCTGCAACCGTGCCGGGTCTCGCAACGGGTTGACTGGTCGCTGCGGCCGCAGAACCGGCAGCAGAGCCATAACGAATCGTGCGATACAAATCGCGGATTTTATCGGCGGCTTCTGTATCAAAGGCAGCACAAAGCAGCGCCATTGTATCCAGCGCGCGCTCTGCATAGGACTGCTCAAGGTCTTGCTGCCCAATATGTGCAATCTTATTGCGTACACCCATCAATTCCTTTGCCCATGTGCGGTAATCAATGGACAGTTTGATGCCAAACACATCGCGCCATTTCCGGTCAATCAGCCGCAGGCAGTTGGCAACATCCAGAGAATCTACCAATTCGCCATAGTCACCATGATCCGGCAAATCGCGCGCTTGATCGGGCAGGGTCATTAAAACTTCCTGCCACCAGCCGTTATGGTAGATGCTATTCATTTCACGTCCGATATAGCCAGCCATAGACGGATGCAGAGTTTGGAATCCCTTTTGCACAAGGTTATAGTTCTCTTGCATGGCTAATTCTCCTCACTGTTTTCTTCTATTGCAGCAAAAAACTTGGCAGCTTCCTGCGCGGCAAGTTGTAGGGCATCTTGCACTTTCATTGCGGAACCATCCGCATTGAGAACTTTTTTATAGCGCGTTGCGATGGACAAGCCAACGCCCAGCGCAATGACAGGTCGGTCATACTCTGCAACGTCAGCGGTCAGCACCTGTTCCAACTTCTCCGGCATTTCACGGCTGAGCATGGCTGCCAGAGAGCGCCGTATCGTGGCGACCTCGTTGTTGTTTTTGCGGAACACCACCGCCACGCGGAACGATTCCAGCCTGTCGCTGGCTTGCTCGGCGCGTACCGGCCAGACTGCGGTAATCGTAAAACCTGCATCTACGATGCTTTGCAGCAGATTGGCAAACCGGCTCTCTGCTGCGCCATCTGCTGCGGAGGCAAAAATCATCTGCTGGTCGGCCTTACTGTATTGAAAAAACAGGACAGACGGATATGTTTCACTCGCCGCCGGTGCAAAGCGCTGCATCAAGGTTTCCAGCCCAGTTTTATAGGCGGCTTGCGCTGCGGCAGCATCGCCGCCGTAATGCTCAGCAACAGAGGAAAGTTCCTCTTTGGACGTTACGATTTTTTCAAACAGTTCCGGGTAAACGGGCTTCAGGCATTTGCGCAGCCAGATATAGAAATAATCCGACATATCCGCGTAGCCTACATTGTCGTAGTAGGGCAGTTCTGCAAATAGGATTGCGTTTTTCGGATACTCCCTGTGGACGGCATCCTGCTGTGTCACGTGGACGCTGCCTTGCATCGGCAGGCAAGCAACAGAATCTGCAATAGAATCCACAATCGCAGAAAAGCACCCCATTGTGCCGACAAACGGGTTTCTCTCGGCAAAAGTCCATGTCATGGGGATAGCCTGCCGCGTTATGGCTGCACGCGCGATTTCACTTTGGCTGTTCCATGTGCAGATCGTTGAATGATAGGTCGTCATTTTGCTGACGGCCAACGCCAGATAGGTGCCGACTGCCTGCCCGTAGGCCAAGGCACCATTTCCGCCATCGGCAAGAGCGCCGCTGCTGTCGCTCATACCAACGGCCAGCGCGTCCGAGGCGACTTTGTCAACCACCTGCGGGATCAAATTGCAGAACGCCGTCAGCATTTCCAGCTGGCGCGCGGTAAACAGGTCTGCATATTCGGTCAGCCCAAATCCGGGCGGGCTGAACCAGTGGGCATTGGTGGAGATACTGCCCGCCGGCAGGTCGTCCGGTTTGGGCAGTTCGCAAGCGCGTATTTGCACAGCGTCCGGCTCAAAATACACTTTTTTGTCTGCATCCGTACCGACAACGGCCATTAGCTGCATACCCAAGCGGTGCTGTTGACCGGCTTTTTTGACGTAATCATCGGTGGCAAGATCACCGCAGGCAGGGCACTGAAATTTTGCACCGGTGCTGCCGACTTTATTGGTTGCCTTTCCCTCCGGGCAGATGCCCTTATGGATACGGAACGCAAATTCATCGCCATTCTGCACCGGTTCCGCCCAATACGCATTGCCAGGGCGCTTGGACAGCACAAAGCTGCTTGCCAGCGGCATTTTGCATTTGCAGGCGGGGTTCGGGCACTCTACGGTGCGCACCCATAGCCATGCAAAGGGCTGGCTGCCGTTTACTTTCGGGTACAAGTTTGTGCCCACAATCTCAGCCTGACGCAGCATCCAGTTGCCATAATAGCGAATGTCCTCGGCCAACGCGGGCTGGTCAAAGGCTGCACCACGGCTTACGGGGGGAATATGGGCAAACCGTGCCGGGATTTCTGCGGCCGCTTTTGTCAGCAGCGCCGCCACGGAGTTCAAGTCGCTGGCTTCGGTCTGCAAGCCCATCTGTTGTGCTGCCAGCACCAGACCGCCGAAGCCGGAGAAGCTATCCACAACACAGGGTTCATCTTGTTTTTTTAGCTGTTCGTGTGCCTGCGCCACACAAGCGGCATCACCGTGCGCAAGCCCCATCAACAGGGCCTGCTGGGCGGTGTGCGCCGGGGCATCTTCTGCGGTATCGGTCAGGGCTGCATACAGCAGTGCTGTGCTGGCGGCAATGGGGCTGCGGTTCCACCACAGGTGCATATTACCGGGGTGTCCTTTGCGGACTTTTTCCCCGATGGATGCTGCTGCGATTTCCTGCAAAGGGAGCGCAGTCTCAATAATTTTACGAATGGGGATTCACTCCCTACGATTTATTTTCAAAGGTCAAAAAGGTTCAGCTGTTCGGGCTGCTCCAGTTTCAGGGCTGCGGCGCGGGTCTGGATGTCCGGCCATGCAACGACCAGTGCGTTATAAGCATAGCCCTCGTTTGTCCACTTTTTCTGTTCGGCAATCGTGTACAGACGGTAGGCCAGATCCTTGGCGCGCTCGGCGTTGGAACCCATCATCGAGAATACGATCTGGGCGCAAGCCTCGATGCCGCCCTTGGCCATAGCGCGAGTAAGCTGCTGGGTCAGGAGCCAGATGTTCTTTTCCTCCGTGTTGACGGTTTCGGGCAGTTCATCGCGCTCGATCAGGTGAACCATGCCAGCCTTGGCGTAAAGCACACCGTTTGCCGCCAGCATCGGGATGGAGGTACTCTTGGCATTGGCAAGGACTTCCGCCTCGCCATAGCGCATCTCGTTATAAGCGTTTTGGATGTACAGGTCTACGCAGAAGCGGCTGGCGGTATCGAGGTCACCGATCTGCTCGTTAAAATAGAGGTCAATCTCCTCGTTGATGACTTGCAGGGCGCTGCGCACCGACATCGGGGTTCCGTCCGCTTCCAGCACACGGCGATAACGGCTGAACACACCCATGCCGGGGCCGATGGCGGACTGTGCCAAGTCCACAGGGGCAATGTTGCTGGCTTGTAATTGCTTTAATGCCGGGCGCAATTCACGCCGCAATGTGGCGACCAAATTACGGCGAGTTGTCTGCGGTGCGTTTTCTGGACGTTTACGGCAGACAAGAACGATAGATGATGCGAGCGCATTCGTCCCACTTGCAACTGCACGATTTGCCATTTCTGTGCGCATTGGCCAGGTACCTGTAATGGCAAAGCCAGCATTTACAATAGCAGCAAGCATTGTTTCCCATCCAGAAGAAGCTGTAGTATTTGTTGCTGTATCTGTCTCACTTTGTTTATAGGCATAATAAATTGTAACTGGAACATCTTCTCTTGCATATTGGTAAATTTGTTTGCAAGTTTTTAGCATACCGTCCTCAAAGAAAGTTTTTGCTTCTGCAGTACTACCATTGTGACGGTATGGCGTTGCAATCAATTCTTCTGCCTTGGGCACAAGCATAGTGCTAAACAAGTCACTATAAGTTTCCTTTAAGTTGCGCCTTAACCATACATAAAAGAAATCGGATAACTCTGCATATCCAATATTGTCATAATAAGGCGGATCTGTCGAAACCATAATATTGCGCATTCCGCAGTCATCTTCAGCATTGTATTGGCTGGCCTCACCATTCTTCGTTTGCTGGAAACCATCCAGGACTTTTATTATGCTGCCTAAACTGACAGTAAAATCACCTGCCGCATTTGCAAACGGATTATTCTCTGCAAAATCCCAAATCATTGGAATTCCCTGTCTACTAAATAGCGTCAACGATTGGGCGCGGCTGCTCTCCCAGCGACATAGCGCATTGAAAATATTAGTCATTCTACTCAACGCAAAAGAAAGATATACTTCTATCGCTTCACTATATGCTTTTGCTCCAGTTCCATTTTTTGATAGAGGAACATGGTCATCTTTCATTCCAGCTTGGACTGCATCTGTTTCTGCTATTTTTCCAACTTCCTGTATAAGGTCGCAAAATGTTGTAAGTGCCACAAGTTGCCGACTAGTAAACAAATCGGAAAAATCTGTTAACCCATAAAGAGGAGTCCATAATGCTCGTCTATCTTCGCCAATTTTTCCTGTCGGTACATTTTCTGGTCGTTCAGTTAGTGCCGCCAATTCTTGTGTTTCGTCTGGTGATATGTAAATTCTCCCATTTTTTCCCTCTGCAACAACCGCCAACAATTGCATACCTATGTGCTTTTTCATTCCTTGTTCTTTAATGTATTCTGGTGTTGTTGTTTCACCACACATAATACATTTGAACTTTGCTCCTCTTGCTGTTTTCCCAGCTTCTGGCGGCTTTCCCTTATCTGTGTGGACCTTATATTTGATTACCTTAGACGCATAATCACACTCAGGGACAACGTAAGCTTCTCTTCCTTTTCGACTTGATAGTACAAAACTGCTAGCCAAAGGCATCTTACAGCCACAAGCCGGGTTTGGACATGTTACAGTCCTCGTCCATATCCAAGAAATTACTGTTGCTGTACCACCACCCAACTCTGAAGGTACCCTAACTTTTGGATATAGATACTCAATTCTCCTTTTTGCCTCACCTTTAATCCAATCGCCATAAAGTTTGACATCTGTAGATAATCCAGTAAGATTTATCCACTCGTTTGCAAACCCCTTATCAAAATTGGGATTGACTGGTGGGCATCCCATAAACCTCGGCGGAATTTCAATCATCGCCTTGTTGATCATCACCGCCACCGGGTTCAGGTCGTGGGCGTGGGCTTCCAATCCTAAGCGCTGGGCTTCCAGCGGAATGGCACCACCACCGGCAAAGGGGTCCAGCAGTGCAGGCGGGTCATTGTTGGTGCTTTTCAGGATTTCGGCCTTGGCGGCATCCAGAACGTCCTTGTTGTTGGAGTTTTCCCACACAACCAAATCTTCCAGAATCTTAAAAAGCCGCTGCCGCTCCCGGTTCTGTTCTTCCTCAGTCGGGAACAGTTCCGGGTGAGAGGACGGGTCGTCCACCAGAGAGGACCAGATGACCGCGCGGGCTGCTGCCAGCGGGCGGCGCGCCCACCACAGATGCAGCGTAGACGGATGCCCGTGCCGAATCGACTTTTCACGTGCTGATTCGGCATTGATCTTTTCCAGAGGCAATGCGACCTCGATCAGCTTTTTAACCGCCATGTTCGTAACCTCATTCCTGATACAGAATCTCTGATTTCACTATCAAATCTTGTATATCATAATTCACGCCGGTTGCCGTAAAGTCCGGCGCATTGGTAAAGGGGTGTTTCAGGTAAATCGTGCGGGTGGCATCGCCGTCCACTTCCACAATGGCAAGGATAAATTCTTCCGGCTTATTCAGCGCGGTCAAAATCTCGTTCTTGCTCACCGTCACCGTGGTCGCACCTTTGGCGCGGCCCTTTACCTCAATAAACCGCAGTGCGCAACCACCATTGCGTACCGCTTCGGGAATTTTGGATTCCACATCGTACCCGCACTTGATGGCGCTTACATCGCTGGGCTGGTAGCCCTGCTCCTTTTCGATCTGCATTACGGCGTTCATGGCCGCAAATTCAATGCTGTGCCTGTCGCCGGTGCCAAACGTGGGCGAGGGTGTTACCCTCATCAGCTGGTACAGCAGCCCTTTGGGAATCACCAGCACACCGCCCGTGACGCTGGGCGGCATCGGCGCAATGATGCGTTCTTTTGTAATCTCAGCCAGCCGGTTCTGCATCCGCGCAGCCAGCTCCTCGGCGCGGCGCGCCGCCAGCTTGGAGTTTAACCGTGCATTGGTTTTGCCAGCAGCTTCTTTCTGCGCCAAGTCTGCCGCGCGGAAATCCCAATACTGAATCTCGGAGGTCATACGCTCTTTTACCGCTTTCTCCGTCTTGTTCAGCATGGTTTCCCGGCGTTTTTTGACTTCCGCAAAGTGGCTGGGGATCAAATGCTGGATGGCATAGCCCTTTGCCATGTTCTCCACATCGGTGCAAAGCCAATCCTGCGTCTGCACCCAGCTGCGGATCGCATTATATTGTTCCTCGGTGGGGGTGCGGTAGTCCAGATAAGGCGCATACCCGGCAGAGGATGCCGAGCCGTCCTGCTTGATCTCCACAAAATGAATGTTCTTGGAAATCGTTCTGCGTGAGCCATCTTTCAGGAGCATGCCATCCTGAATAGAATCCTCGATATAGAACAGGATGCGGGCATCCTTGCTGTAATCTTCGTTGTCGATCAGAATCGTGCCGCGCTTCATCACGTCAATATTGCGCTCCCGCACCAGATCAATGACGGCTTCCAGCAGCGGATGTCCGGGGCAGACAAGCTCTGCCTGCACCTGACCGGGAATCCGGCAATACTGCTTATCAAAGCAGATGCGCTCGTAACGGTGTAACACAGGTTCGCCGTAACCGATCTGCATATCGCGGTTGCGGACTGCAAACGGCACCGAGATAATCTCATAACGGCCTGTTTCGCGCCTACGAATCTTGCCGCCCACGCTGCGGAACGCTTCAAGGAAGAACGCCTCGATGAAGTGCGGCTGCAACTTGTGGGCTTCGATGCGCTCCATGTCCTCACGGATATGGTTGACCATGTTGACATCCATGACATCCTCGGTCAGCGCGCGTTCGTCCAGCAGTTTTTGGAACGACTCGCGGTTCATGGAATGGTCTACGACTTGATCCAGCCGCGCACGAACCTGCGGGTCGTTGCCGTAACGCACAGCATCAATCAGCAAATCGCGCAGGGAGCGGTTTTCAAAGGTGACCTTGCCCAGAATATCAAAGACCTTGCCGCCCAAAGACTGGCGTTCTTCCTCCAGTTTTTGGAACAGACGCTGGAAAACGTAACCCTCGCGGGTCTCGTTGGCGACCAAGTTCCACAGGTGGCAGACCTCCGTCTGCCCGATACGGTGAATACGACCAAAGCGCTGCTCCAGCCGGTTCGGGTTCCACGGCAGGTCATAGTTGATCATCAGATGCGCGCGCTGGAGGTTGATGCCCTCACCGGCGGCATCGGTGGCAATCAGGATGCGAACACCGATGTCCTGCTTGAACAGTTCCTCGACCTTGCGGCGCTCATCGCGCAGCATACCGCCGTGAATCGTAACCACGGCTTCCTCGCTGCCCAGCAGGGAACGGATTTTGTCAGCGAGATAGTTTAGTGTATCGCGGTGTTCGGTGAAGATAATCAGCTTTTCGCGCTGACCGTTGGCATCGAACATCGCGCTGTCGTCCTGAAGCAGCTTAGAGAGCTCTTCCCATTTGCGATCCACGCCCTTGACGCGGACTTCGTTTGCCATGTTTTCAAGGCGTTTCAGGGTGCGGATTTCGGCTTCCAGCTCTGCAATCGTGGCAGCAGCGGAAGCGTGATCGACTACTTTTTCTTCCAGACTCTCGCGCTCGTCTGCGGAGTAATCGTCCTCATCGAAATCGTTCAAATCCGGGTCACGGTATTCAGCGGCGCGCTTGCCGAGACGTTCCTCCGACAAACGATGCTCCAAACGCTCCCGCCTGCGGCGCAGCGATTGGTAAATGGCCTCCGGCGAGGATGCAAGGCGGCGCTGCAAAATCGTCAAAGCAAAGCCAACGGTGGTTTTGTGATCGTTGTTCAGATTGTCCGCGCGGTTGAACTCCTCGCGCACATAATCGGTAACTTCCGCGTAGAGCTTGGCTTCCTCCGGCGAGAGGTCATAGTTTACCGTGTAGGCAATGCGCTCCGGGAACAGGGGCTTGCCATCGAATTTTAGCAGTTCCTCTTTCACCAGACGGCGCATGACATCACTGACGTCCACGGCCTTTTGGCTGGTGCTGTGGATGCCCTCGAAGCGGTCGGGGTCTACCAGCGAAAGGAACAGCTGGAAATCTTCTTCCTTACCATTGTGCGGTGTAGCTGTCAGCAGCAGGAAATTACGTGTAATGTTGGAAAGCAGTCTGCCCAGCAAAAAGCGCTTTGTGTATTTGACCTCACCGCCCCAGACGGTAGCGGCCATCTTGTGCGCCTCATCACAAACGATCAGATCCCATTCGGTGACTTTCAGTTTTTCCTGCAATTCATCGCTGCGCGCCAGCTTGTCCAGCCGGGCAATGCACAAATCGACCTCGGAAAAAACATTGCCGCTTACTGCGGATTCCATTCGGTCATTGGTCAGGATTTCAAAGCGAATGTGGAATTTAGAATAGAGCTCGTCCTGCCACTGTTCCGCCAAGCTGCCGGGGGAAACAATCAGGCAGCGTTTCAAATCGCCGCGAGCAATCAGTTCCTTGATAAACAGGCCGGTCATAATTGTTTTACCGGCACCGGGGTCATCTGCCAGAACATAGCGCAACGGGAGCCGCGGCAGCATTTCCTTATATACCGCAGAAATCTGGTGCGGTAAAGGTTCCACAGAGGATGTATGTACGGCGAGATAAGGGTCAAACAGATGGGCGAGGCTGATGCGGTATGCTTCGGATGCCAGTTTGAGCTGGTCGCCGTTGGCGTCAAAACTCCAAGGCAGGTTCTTGTCCATGACCTCGATACGGGATTCATCTTCCCGGTACAAAAGCTGCTGCCCGGACACATTCTGGCTATTTCTATAGGTGATGTCGATTACGTTGGTGCCATACCATTGCACAGCAACGATAGTGACAGCCTCGTTGCCGGCAATGCCTTTTACAGAGCTGCCAACCGTAATGTTCTCTAGTTTAGCCACATTGCTGCTCCTTCCATATAGTATTGGGAGAAACCTTTACTTTTTCTTTCTGTACTTGCCGGACTTAATCCGCGCATCCGCAGGCTTTTGGGCATCTGCCGGGATTGCCCATGTAGAATCTATGCGGATGGCACCAGTGATTCTATCCTCTGCACAGAGGATTTGAACACGTCTTTTCGACAAATTCCACTTTTCGGCAGTCTGCCTGATAGAAAGGTATTTCATGCTGTCGTCCTCGTCTGTTTTTAGTGGCAGGGTTAACCAAAATTACAATTATCCATCATTTTAGTATAATCTCAATTGCGAACAAAATCAATCTTTTGGAGTGACTTTGCTTACGTTTCGGGAAATATTTTATGCTCTGTGGGCCTCGGCACCTGATTAGGCACAATTTACTTGGAATCAACATCATTTTTCGATTTTGCACCTTCTTTCAAAGCAGCTTTAAGAACTTCTATCTTTTTTAATTCGTTATCATAGTAATTATCCGCCAAATCAATATGCATTGATTCCAGCCACTGTTCTGTTTGTGAATCGACAAAGTCGCCAATAGTTTCTGACAGTATTGCATAGGCGCCTTGGCACGCACCTACTTTTGCAGGCCGCATCTTTTCCAAAGCTATACGCTTTATCTCCATCATTCCCCTATAAACCAGATCTTCAGCCATCTCTTCAGCTTTTTTTATTGCTTCAATTTTCTTGTCGAGATCATTGAGTTCCAGCTTTTCCATGCAGTATTGATTCCAATCAAAGGGAATCTTTTCAAACACATCGTCAGAAAGTACTTTTGTCCAACACTTCGTTGGCGAAAATGTCTCAGAGTTTGAGTCGTATCCTTCCAATAAATTTAGCACACATTTTTCGTCAATATGTAATTTCTCACAAATGCTACGCACTGTCATATCACAGCTTCGCACAGTTGTTGTCCCATAAAGATAATCTAATGAGCATTCAAATATTCGACTATAAGCAAGAAGATACTTGCTTTGCACATTGAACGCACTTTTCTCGTTAAAGTGCGTTTGAACCATTCGCCTGATTGCATCTATGTCATGCGCTTTATCTTTTACAACTTTACCGTACTTATTTTTTCTCCGCGCGGGTTCGACAAGTTCTCGTTGTTCTTCATAAAGTCTGGTTGCCAGCTGTATCGGTGATCCTATTTCATTTTCCTTGGCAAGCATCATTAGCTTGCGTCCAAATTCTGGCAATTCTTCAAGTTTAACATTTGCAAGAGCCATAATTCCAACCTCTTGATCAATATATTAGATAATATTATCTGAAAGGTCAAACTTATCAACGTAAGCAGTTATCATTTTGGACTATATTATCATTTACATTATTCTATCATAGTGGTACCATATAAGCAAGAAATATCTCACTACAATACTGCATACGGAGGTATCTGCATATGTCAAATCTCGGAAAGCAAATCACCGAACTTCTGATGGACTCAGGGAAGTCTGCCCCCACCATAACTCATGCATTAAAATCACTTGGTAACGGGAGTATGCAAAAAGGGCTTGCACGAATGAGCAATTATTTAGTAGCCGATGCTACCGCCAAAGGACTTACCAGAGGACGACTTGAAGGCGGGCTTGTGGTTTTTTCCTCAGCAGCGTTTATCTGCTTTATATACCACAGAAGGGCTACACTTTTCCGAAATCAAGAGGGAGAAAAAATATTGAGTGCCTTGGAAGCATCTTCCAATTGTACTGCTAATACAGAATGCTCCGCTAACAGTATTGAGGATACATCAATTTCAAACAAACCCGATTTGCAATAGTCTATTCTTAGTTAAAGGGGGTTCGGTATTGCACCGAGCCCCCTTTATTACATCACTTTCTGCTTTTTGCCATTGACGGCACCACTGTCCTGCGCAGCATATCCGCCGTACTTGCTACATTTTGGAGCGTAATATACATCTTCATTGCATCGCGCTTGATGGGATTTTCCTCAACAAGAGCATCCATTGTTTCCTGCAATTTATCCAGCTTCCGTATGATAAGCCTGTAATCAGCCGGTGGATATTCAGCAGGAATCGTATCTGCAATCAGGCAACGGATATATTGTTCTCTGGACATACCTGTTTTAGCAACACGGCAGTTCAGTACAGCCAGTTCTTCCTCCGGAATGCGAACTTTTACATCCTTATATCGAGTCTTATCTGTTGTCACTGCCATTTCCTCCGCTATGTACGGTATGGTCATCACCGTATATGACAAACCTATCCAAGTCCCGCAGGAAATGATCGATCAGGTAGACGAACATATCTTCATCATCGAGAAAGCCGTACTTGGCACACAACTTAGCCATTTTCCCAGAAAAGCACGTAACAAGCCAGATTTTATCCTCCCGGTTATGTGCTTTTGCGCCTCACAGATGTTCTTCAAAGCTCTTCATGATCGTTACTCCTTCAATGCCTTCATCGTTTCAGCCAGCTTCTTACGCTTCTCATAGACATTGGTATGCCCACAGCCAAAGTGTTTCTGAATTTCTTTGTAGTTCATTTTCAGAAAGCACAAAAGCCACTCCTTTTCTTTTGGTGAAAGCCTCTGTACTTCCTGTTGAAGAGCTAGTTCAATCTCAACCTTCCGAAACATTTGCTCGGCATCAATATCTGTCAGATGTCGCGGGGCCTGATCCAAGGAAATCACAATGACATTGGGTCGATCCTGTGCATAGAGGGTATCGTCCACAAACTTGCTGATCGTGCAATGCTCCAGA
>ERZ826220.1214-NODE-1214-length-26899-cov-40.080949_pt1 | contig 26899 bp, 20 predicted proteins | sample MGYA00519927_ERZ826220 | MGnify/ENA primary metagenome ERZ826220 (study PRJEB31778, sample SAMEA3449225) | human gut metagenome | biome: human gut; feature: human-associated habitat; material: faeces | place: United Kingdom | collected 2010/2012 ... | reverse complement strand
TGCCGCACCTCGCTCGCCGTATCGGCACTTAGAATTATGCGGTATTGCCCTATAAAAAACCTGCACAAAAGGAAATCCCCGCCTGAGGGAAAGGCGGGGATTTGAGAAAGGAGGAGAAGAACACATGAAAAAGATTTGTTAATATTTATCTTTCGCTTGCAACTAAATTGTAACCTTTTTGAAACCTTTTGTCAAGGCCAAATTGTAAAAGATTTGTAACCAATTTTGTGTTTTTTGTGTGAACGCTTCATCCTTCTCTTTGTTGCCCCGTCAATCCGCGTTATCCTGCAGGGGTGCCAGGGTAATTTCGGCTTCAAAGTTGCAGGTATCCCCCTGCCACCCGGCCATATACCAGCGGTTTTCGCCCACTGCGGCGCGGTACAGGCGGGTGCTTTCGCCCATGGGTACTTCCTTGTGATAATACAGGATCACATCCGTTACAGTGTGGGTCCGCCATACTTCCAGCGGCAGTGCATCACAGATCAGGTCCGCATACACGGTATTGTTCATATGGCCGTTCCGATCGCACCGGCTGTACACAGCGCGATGGGTGCCAAGCTCTTCACAATCCTCCCGCTTGACTTTTGTCAGCTTGATGGGCAGTTCCCGGTCCAGCTTATCCACCCAGCCCGTTGTGGGGAAACCTTCCGGGTGCTTGCGCAGGATCATCCGCTTGTCAGTATCAATCAACACCCAGCGGCTGTCCACACACACTTCTTCCCTGCCCTGTGCATCGCAAAAGGTGGTAAAGCGGCGGTTGACGGCGCGGTGCAGGGCTTCCGGCTCGGTCTGCACGGTAATGGTTTCTTCCACGCGCGGGGTACGGGTAATGTGCAGAGCCAGCTTGGCCAGCACGTAAGACGTGTGGGTGCTGGCATACAATTCCGGGGTAATGCCGTAATGTTCCGCATCCTCGGTGCCAATTTGCTGGCAGTAGCGCAGCAGGCTGCCAAGGGTTGCCATTTTGCGGAAATCAACATCATTTTCGTAGATCCTATATTCCTGGGTGTATTTCATCTCTCTGCCCTCTATTCATCTGCATTGTTTTTGCACACAAATCTTTTTTATAGTATAACACAAGCCCCGGTTCATCACAAAGGACAAATCGGGGCTTGTGTTTCAAATTGATTTTAAGCGGTGCCGGGCTGCTTAATAATCGTCCCGCACCTTTTTGCGCATCTTGCGCCAGATGTTAAAGCCGGAAATTGCAATGGCCCCCAGCAGGAACACCACAATCAGCCAGCCGCTGCCGGATTCATCGTAGCTCTTCATCTCACTCCATTTAGCGTCCATTTCGGCGTTGATGTCATCCGGCAAGGTCACAAAGACTTCCGCCTTATTCATCACTTCATCGCTGGGGTAAGCGATCGGGCTGTACTTCAAATCATCGTCCAGCCGCTCCCACACTTCGGTGATGGGGGTGGAGTAGCCGATGAAGTCACAATTCTGGTAGCCGACATCCGGTTCACACATAAAGTTGATGAACATTTCGGCGGCTTCCTTATGTTTGCTGGAAGCCGGGATGCACATGCTGTCCACAAAGAAGTTGACGCCCTCCTCCGGCGAAACGAACGCCAAATCCGGGTTTTCATCGATCATGGTCAGGGCATCGCCCGCATAATACGGGGCCATGGCAGCTTCGCCGCCCTCCATTTTATCGAAGATCTCATCCATAACATAGGCCTGCACCACAGATTTCTGAGCCTGCAGTTCCTTCATTACGTCATCTACTTCTTCCACGCTGGAAGGGTTCAGCGAAAGGCCCATCTTTTTAGCTGCAATAGCGTAAGCATCGCGGGAGTTATTGAACATCAGCACATTACCGGCGTACTCCACATCCCACAGGTCCGCCCAGGATGTGGGCGGTTCTTCCACCATGGTGGTGTTATAAATAATGCCGGTGGTGCCCCAGGTATACGGCACACTGTAAGTGTTATCAGGGTCATAGCTCCAGCCGAGGTAATTCTCGCCGATGTTGGCCATATTGGGGATGTTATCGTAATCCAGCTCGGCTAACATGTTTTCGGCAATCATTTTGCCCACCATGTAATCAGACGGCACGATCACATCATAACTGGCGCCGCCGGATTTCATTTTGGCATACAGGCTCTCGTTGGAGTCAAAGGTGGTATAGTTGACCTTGATACCGGTCAGGTCCTCGAAGGCCGAAATCACGTTCACGCTGTCATCGGAACCATCCGAGATATACAGGCCCCAGTTATACACATTCAGGGTCAGATGGTCGTTGGCAAAGCGGGTCCAATCGTAATCGGCAGAAACCGAGATATCCTCGTTGACCTCCAGCATCTCCCCTTCCGCTGCATAAGCAGGCAGGGTGCAGGCAAGGCTTAGGGCTGCGCACAAGGCAGCGCTGACAACCGCGCGGGTAAACTGTTTCATCTCTGCTTACCCCCTTTACTGTTCGGCCGCAGCGCGGCGGATGGCCTTCTGGTTACGCTTGTAGGCGCGGGAATCCATAGCGTTGGAGGTAAGGATGATTGCCAGAATGACCAGGAATATGATGGCAGACAGCGCGTTGATCTCCGGGCTGACCTTTTTGCGGGTCATGGAGTAGATGGCAATGGGCAGGGTCTGCATGGTGCCGCAGTTGAAGTAGGAGATCATGAAGTCATCAATGGAGTAAGTCAGGCAGATCAAAAATGCCGACATGATGGCCGGGCTGAGCTGCGGCAGAATGACCTTGAAGAACGCCTGGCGCGGGGTGCAGCCCAGATCCAGGGCGGCATTGTACAGGCTGCCGTCCAGCTGGCGCAGCTTGGGGCCGACATTAAAAATAACATACGGCACATTGAACGTAATGTGCGCAATCAGCAGGGTGATCCAGCCGAACACGCCATTTTCGCCGCCAATGCCCATTTTTTGCACGATGACGAACAGCAGCATGAGGGAAACGCCGGTGATGATTTCCGGGTTGACAACCGGGACATAACTGATGTTATTGATAATCAGCTGTGCCTTGCGGCTCATGGAGTTGATGCCGATGGTGGCCAAGGTGCCCAGCACCGTGGCAATGATAGCCGAAACAAATGCCAATACCAGTGAAAGCCCCAAAGCGGAAAGGATCATCTCATTATGGAACAGGCTGGCATACCATTTTAAGGAAAAACCGGTAAATACCGCACGGCTCTTATTTTCGTTAAAACTGTAGGCGATGAGGACCGCGATGGGCAGGTACATAAACCCGAACACCAGCACCAGGTAGGTGCGCTGCAGCAAATGCTTATACTGTGTTTTCATTACATCACACCCTCCATTTCCTCTTCGTCAAAGCTGGAGGTAAAGCTCATGCAGAGCAGAACGATCACCATCAGCACAAGGCTCATGGCAGAGCCGAGATTCAGGTTGTAAGAGTTGCCAAGGAACTGCAGCTCGATCAAGTCGCCAATCAGCAGGTTAGCGCCGCCGCCCAGCATACGGCTGATAATAAAGGTGGAAACCGCCGGAACAAACACCATGGTAATGCCGGTGGCAATGCCGGGCTTGCTCAGCGGGATCAGCACGCGACCTAAAATCTGGAACACATTGGCTCCCAGGTCCTGCGCAGCTTCCACCACAGAATTGTCGATCTTGGTCATGGCGGTGTACAGCGGCAGGATCATATACGGCAGGTAGTTATACACCATGCCCAGTACCACGGCGCCGGAGGTATTGATCATATTAAAGGGGCCGATGCCGAACAGGCCCAACAGCTTGTTGATCAGGCCGTTTTTTTCCAGCAGGGTCATCCACGCATAGGTGCGCAGCAAAAAGTTCATCCACATGGGTAGCATGACCAGCATCAGCATAATATGCTGTTTATTGGCGCGCAGCCGGCTGAGGAAATACCCCACCGGGTACGCCAGCACCAGGCAGATGATCGTGGCCTCCGCCGCAAGCAGCAGGCTGCGGCCAAAAACCGAGGCGTACCGCCCAATGCTGGTCAGGTTGGCAAGGGTAACCTGGCCGTCACTGTTGGTCAGGGCATACCACACAACAATGCCCAGCGGCACCACAATAAACAGGACCATCCACACCAGGTACGGTGCGGCAGCCCAGCGCGAAGCTTTGGAACGCAGCATCCCATCACACCTCCTCGCGGGACATGATGTGAATTTCATCCGGGCCAATGTTCATGCCGATCAGCTCGCCCGGCTGGCTGGCCTGGGTGGAGTGGATCAGCCATTCTTTGCCTTCCACGTCAACGTGCATTTCAAAATGCACGCCCTTGAAGATCACCTCGCGCACAAGGCCGGTCAGCTTGCCGGCGGACGGCGGAACGATATCCACGTCCTCCGGGCGGATAACCACCTGCACCGGCTCGCGCGGCTTAAAGCCGCGATCCACGCAGGCAAATTCCTGCCCGCCAAAGCTGACAAGGAAGTCTTTTTCCATAATGCCGTCCACAATGTTGGAATCGCCGATGAACTTGGCAACAAAGGCATTGCGCGGCTCGTTATAAATATCCTGCGGGCTGCCGATCTGCTGGATGTTGCCCTTGTTCATGACAACAACGGTATCGGACATGGTCAGGGCTTCTTCCTGATCGTGGGTAACGTACACAAAGGTAATATTCATCTCACGCTGCAGGCGTTTGAGTTCCAGCTGCATTTCCTTGCGCAGCTTCAGGTCCAAAGCACCAAGCGGTTCGTCCAGCAACAGAACACGGGGCTGGTTGACCAGGCTGCGGGCAATGGCCACGCGCTGCTGCTGGCCGCCGGACAACTGGTTGATGCTGCGGCGCTCAAAGCCGCGCAGGCCCACGGTTTCCAGCATTTCCAGCACTTTGGGGCGGATGGTTTCCTCCGGCAGCTTTTTCAGCCGCAGGCCAAAGGCCACATTCTCGTACACGTTCAGGTGCGGGAACAGTGCGTATTTCTGGAACACGGTATTCACCTGCCGCTTATACGGCGGTACCGAGGCGATATCCTTGCCATCGAAAAAGACATTGCCCGATTTTGGGGTAATAAACCCGGCGATCACACGCAAGGTGGTTGTTTTGCCGCAGCCGGAAGGGCCAAGGAACGTAACAAACTCCTTATCGTGGATGTCAAGGGAAAGTTCGTCCAGGATTCTTTCCCCGTCAAAATCGACGACAATGTCTTTCAGTGATACAATTTCATTCATTTTTACTGCATCCCCCTTTGCGGAATTTAGTCCCACCTCGGGCCTCCTTGATGCCGGCTCGCCGGCTTTTCCCGGTGGGTCAGCGCCAATTATGCCGCCCCGCAAAAGGTTTGTTACACCACCGCAAACGCGGCAGCTGCAGCAGCACATACAACGCCAATGTGTTCTGATGTTTAACAGATGCAACACACAAGCTTCATTATACATTGTTTTGGGGGGCTGTCAACAATTATTTCACATTTTTCCGGTTTTTTACATGGGGATGGCAAAAAGTCAGCTTGTTTCCTGTCTTGCTTCACCGTTTTTTCCCTGTCCGTCCGGTATTATCCCCTGTTCTCCCGCTGCCGTCTGCATCAAAATTAACAGGTGTCGTTCGCAGTTATTTTTGTCATTTCACACCACAGGGGCGCGCATTGTGCGCCCGCGACCGTTTACAATATTTCAGGGTAAAATGCCACTTTCTGCCCGCCATGCAGGCCGATGACGAGCATCGGCCCCTACAAATAAATTTTATGCCCGGTGCTTTCCCTGTAAGGTAAGTAACCCCATTATTTCTGCCGGGCAAAATGCAGATTTTTAAGGCAATACCGCATAATTCTAAGTGCCGATACGGCGAGCGAGGTGCGGCAGCTGCTAAGCCAAAAGCGCAGATAATACTGGATGTCTTATCGAGCATTTTGGCAACGCAGATGCCGTGCCGCAGCCGCCGAAGCGGTGCTTAAGCCGTAAGGCGGGAATTGTGCGGTGTTGCCTTAACCAAAAATACCCGTACAGCTTTCAGGCTGTACGGGTATTTGCATTTTATTGGTGATTCAGCAGTGTTAAGTTTTCAAATTGCCCTAAATTGCTTAGAAAGCAACCTTCTTGGCAATGTATTCTTTCAGCTCGCTGATGGGCATACGGATCTGCTCCATGGTGTCGCGGTCACGCACGGTCACGCAGTTATCGGCTTCCACCTTGTCATCGCCGACAGTCTGGAAGTCCACGGTGATGCACAGCGGGGTGCCGATCTCATCCTGGCGGCGGTAACGCTTGCCGATGGAACCGGCATCGTCGTAATCCACCATAAAGTCCTTGGCCAGCTCGTTGCGGATCTCCATGGCCTTATCGCCCAGCTTTTTGGACAGAGGCAGCACAGCGCACTTGAACGGTGCCAGGAACGGATGCAGGTGCAGCACGGTGCGCACATCCTCCTTGCCCTTGGAGTCGGTCAGATGCTCTTCATCATAAGCTTCGCACAGGAAAGCCAGTGCCACACGGTCACAGCCCAGGGAAGGCTCAATGACATAAGGAATGTAATGCTCGTTGGTTTCGGGGTCAAAATATTCCAGGCTCTTGCCGGATGCTTCCTGATGGCGGCCCAGATCGTAATTGGTACGGTCTGCAATGCCCCACAGCTCGCCCCAGTCGGTGAACGGGAAAGCGTACTCGATATCGGTGGTGGCGCGGCTGTAGAAAGCCAGCTCGGCAGGCTCATGGTCGCGCAGGCGCAGGTTTTCCTTGTTGATGCCCAAGGACAGCAGCCACTTTTCGCAGTAATCTTTCCAGTAGGCGAACCAATCCAGGTCGGTGCCCGGCTTGCAGAAGAACTCGCATTCCATCTGTTCGAACTCGCGGGTACGGAAGGTGAAGTTGCCCGGCGTGATCTCATTGCGGAACGCCTTGCCCACCTGGCAGACGCCAAACGGCAGCTTACGGCGGGTGGTACGCTGGATGTTGGCAAAGTTGACGAAAATGCCCTGTGCGGTTTCGGGGCGCAGATAGCAGGTAGAGGAAGAATCCTCGGTTACGCCGATGGCCGTTTTGAACATCAGGTTAAACTTGCGGATGGGGGTAAAGTCATGCTTGCCGCACACAGGGCAGACAACTTCAGGATGGGTGGCAATAAATTCATCCATCTGGTCAAAGGTCATGCCGTCCACATCCACGTTCTGGCCCTGCTCGCAGTCGGCAATCAGCTTGTCCGCACGGTTGCGGCTCTTGCAGGCGCGGCAGTCCACCAGCGGGTCGCTGAAGTTGCCCACATGGCCGGTGGTGACCCAGGTCTGCGGGTTCATCAGGATAGCGGCATCCAGGCCGACGTTGTAGGGGCTTTCCTGCACAAACTTTTTCATCCATGCTTTTTTGACGTTGTTTTTGAACTCAACGCCCAGGGGACCATAGTCCCAGCTGTTGGCAAGGCCGCCGTAAATTTCGCTGCCAGGGTAGATGAAACCACGGTTTTTGCACAGGTTGACGATCATGTCCAGGGTCTTTTCGCTGTTCTTCATTTTTTAACTCCTTCCGCATGGCTGGCTGCCACACAAAGCGATTTAACCGGCGCACGGTGCGCCGTCAGGCCTTTATTATAGCACGGGCCGCGGGCAGTGGCAACACTGCCGCCAAAAAAGCCGGAACAAATTTGGCACAACTGCTGAATTATGGCAACACCGCATAATTCTAAGTGTCGATACGGCGAGCGAGGTGCGGCAGATGCCAAGCCAAAAGCGCAGATAATACTTTGTGTATTATCGAGCATTTTGGCAACGCAGATGCCGTGCCGCAGATGCCGTGCCGCAGATGCCGGAGCGGTGCTTAAGCCGCAAGGCGGGAATTGTGCGGTGTTGCCTTATATCAATGCTCTCTGCACGTCACAAAATTTCAGCCGCAATCTGCCTGGCCAGCTGCAGCACCATTTTGCGGTCCCGCAGCGCGGGGTCCGCTGCAATCAGGCGCTGCAATTCTTCCCGCACGCGGGGGATTTTGCGCGCTGGAATGCCAATGCGGGCCATTTCTTCCACACTGATGGGCAGCACGATGCTGCTGTCCGCCTTGCCGCGGAACGGCTGCGGGTTAGTGCCCCAAACAAAAAGGTGATGTTTCATTGGGTACCTCCTGGATGCCTTTGGGCTGACATTTTTGGTTATTATAGCAGAAATTTTCAAAAAAGTGTTTATTTTGCAGCGAAAAACCTTTATAATATAAAAATCATAGCGCCATGCGCCAAACGAACTGATTGCCAGGCTGGCAGCTGCGGCTGTGCCTGATTTTTTTGAGGTGAAACTTATGTCTTTTATCGACAGCTATAATCCCCATTTGCTTGATGGTGTGCAGCATGTGCATTTTATCGGCTGCGGCGGTTCCGGAACCTATCCCCTGATCCAGATCCTGCACAGCCGCGGGCTGACCATTTCCGGCAGCGATGTGGAAGAAACCAAGATCACCAAGGCCGAGCGCGCCATGGGCGTGACAGTATATCTGGAGCATGACGCCGCCCATTTGGGCGATGCCCAGCTGGTGGTTTACAGCGCCGCCATCCATGATGAAAACCCTGAGCTGAAAGCTGCCCGCGCCCGCGGCATTCCCGCCGTGGAGCGCAGCGTGATGCTGGGTTATGTCAGCCGCATGTATTCCCACAGCGTCTGCGTTTCCGGCACCCACGGCAAAACCACCACCACCGGCATGATCACGACCATGCTGGAACTGGCCGGCAAAGACCCCGCCGCCGTAATCGGCGGCAAGCTGCCACTGATCGGCGGTTACGGCAAAGCTGGCCACGGCGATGACGTTGTGATCGAAGCCTGCGAATACAGTGAGACCTTCCTGCATCTGACCCCGTTTATAGGCGTTATTTTGAACATTGATAACGATCACCTGGAGTATTACGGCACGATGGGCCGCCTGAAGATGGCGTTCCAGAAGTTTGCCCTGCTTTCCCGCACGGTCGTGTTCAACATGGACGACCGCAACACGGTGGATGTGGTCAACTCCATTGACCGCCCGGTGTTCTCTTTCGGCATCAATGAGGAAGCCCGCTTCCGCGCAGTGAACATTCAGGAATACCGCCCCGGTTTCTATGAATTTGACGTTCTGGAGCTGGGCGAGCAGTTTGCCCACATCAAGCTGGGTGTTCCGGGCTACCACAACATTTACAATGCGCTGGCCATGTGCTGCTGCGCGCGCCCGCTGGGCCTGCAGCCCGCCGATGCCGAGCGCGCCGCGGCAGAGTTTCACGGCACCGGCCGCCGGTTTGAGATTAAGGGCGAATGCAACGGTGCCCCCGTGGTAGATGATTATGCCCACCACCCCACCGAGCTTGCCGCCACCATGGCAACCGCCAAAAAGATGGGCTACAAGCGCATTATCGCTGTGCACCAGCCGTTCACCTACAGCCGCACCAAGGCCCTGATGGATGACTTTGCTGCCGTGCTGCGCCAGGCCGACCAGTGCGTGCTGCTGCCGATCATGGGCAGCCGCGAGGTTGACGACGGCAGTGTGAAGAGTGAGGACCTGGCTGCCAAGATTCCCGGCAGCATTGTGGTTGACGGGCTGGAAAGTGCTGCCAACTGGGTCAAGCAGAACGCCCGTGAAGGCGACCTTGTGGTTTGCATGAGCTGCGGCGATCTGTACAAAGCCTGTGATATGATGGTGGGCAAGGCGTAAAATTTATGCTGCGCCACCATGCCGTTATCGCTATATAGACGCTATTATCCCATAAAATAATAATATCTGCCTGTTTTCCCGGTATGATGCGGGGAAGCGGGCAGATTTTTTGTTGGTGTATTCCGTTTTTATTTTTGGATTGTATTTAAGGCTTTTTTCTTCGTGTTTTGGTTTCCAATATTTGCAGCGTTCCGGAACGGTCAAGACCGTTCCCTACAGAATGTTTTGGGGCGCATTGCTAACTTGCAAAATATCCGTAGGGCGCTGCGCCCGCAGGAGCGTTTCGGATAGGCGGCTCTTAGGCCGGAGATGGATGCCCTCATCCCGCCGCGGAGAAACCTTGCCAACTGCACATTATATTTTGCAACACCCCTAAACCCCATTTGTAGGGGCCGATGCTCGCCATCGGCCCGCCGGGCTGCCTGCACTGCTCCCTGTCCACTGACCACTACCCACTCTCTCACGATGCGCACGCCGCCACATCCCCCATTGTCAGGGTAATGTGTCCGTCCGGAGCGGCATCCGCCACAAACAACACGCCGGGGCGGGCGGTACCGGCGGCAATGCGGTCGGCCAGGGCCTGCTCCACGGCGCGGCTCACCTTGCGGCGCAGCTCCCGCGCACCATAGGCGGGTACGGTATCACCTGCCAGCGCCGCGGCAGCCGCCGGGGTATGGCGCAGGGTGTAGCCCTGGCGGGCGGCGCGTTCTTCCAGCTCGCAGAGCAGGCGATCCGCGATCGCGGCCAGCTGGGCGGGGCCAAGCGGGTCGAACAGCACCACATCGTCCAGGCGGCCCATCAGCTCCGGGCGGAAATAATCTTTGGCTTCCTGTAATGCCTTTTTGCCGCGGCGGGCGGTTTCTTCGGCGGCAGCGCCGAAGCCCAGCGGGCTGGCCTGCCCTGCCAGGCAGCGCGCCCCCAGGTTGGAGGTGAGCAGAATGATCGTGTTGGAAAAATCTGCCTTGCGCCCCTGGGCATCGGTCAGGGTGCCATCTTCCAAAATCTGCAGCAGAATATTCTGGATATCGCTGTGGGCCTTTTCAATTTCATCAAACAGCACCACGCTGTAGGGGCGGCGGCGCACGGCTTCGGTCAGCTGGCCGCCCTCATCGTGCCCCACATAGCCCGGCGGTGCGCCGATCAGCCGTGCCACCGTGTGCTGCTCCATATATTCGCTCATATCAAACCGCAGCAGGGCTTTTTCGCTGCCAAACCAGCTTTGGGCCAGGGTACGGGCCAGTTGGGTTTTGCCTACGCCGGTGGGACCTAAAAACAGCATTGCGCCAATGGGGCGGCCAGCTTCCCGCAGGCCGGTGCGGCTGCGCCGGATAGCCGCCGCCACGGCATGCACCGCGCGCGGCTGACCAATCACCTGCGCGGCAAGGCGGGCTTCCAGCTGGTCCAGGCGCACACGCTCCGCCTCCCCTACCCGCTCGGCGGGCACGCCGCTGGCCTTGCCCACCACCTTGGCAATTTCCGCCGAGGTCAGCACCGGCATTTTGCTGCCTGGCAGCATGGATTGCTCCCCGCCTGAAATCCGCAGCGCCGCGGCGGCTTCGTCCAACAGGTCAATGGCCTTGTCCGGCAGGTAGCGCCCCGGCAGGTAGCGCACGCTCAGCTCCACCGCGGCGCGGATCGCCTCCTGCGGGATGCGCACCCCGTGGTAGCGCTCATACCGGGGCATCAGGCCGGTTAAAATTTTTTCCGCCTGCTGTGGGGCCGGTTCCTCAATATTCACCATGCCAAAGCGGCGGTCAAGGGCGGAGTCCTTCTGGATGGTCTTGCGGTATTCCTCCGGTGTGGTCGCACCGATGAGCTGGATTTCCCCGCGGGCCAGCATCGGCTTTAAGATACTGGCCGCATCGATCGCGCCTTCCGCCGCACCGGCCCCGGCGATCACATGGATCTCATCAATAAACAGAATGGTGGAACGGTCGCGGTAAAGCTCTTCCAGCAGGTTTTTGAACCGCTCCTCAAAATCGCCGCGGTACTTGGTGCCCGCCACCATGGACGCCATATCCAGCGCCAGCACCCGCTTGCCCTTTAAGCTGGGCGTTACCTGCCCGGCGGCAATGCGCTGGGCCAGGGCTTCGGCCAGGGCGCTTTTGCCCACGCCCGGCTCCCCCAAAAGGCATGGGTTATTCTTTTGGCGGCGGCACAAAATTTCGATCATGCGTTCCAGCTCATCATCCCGGCAAAGTACGGGATCCAGCTGGCCTTCCTGCGCAAGGCGGGTCAGGTCACGGCCATATTTCTCACTGGGGCGGCTGCCGCGGGTACTGCTCATGCGGGGGCTGCTGGGCAAAACCAGCTGGCCGGAAAGCTGGCGGCATTCCCGCGCGGCGCGTGGAACTTCCAGCCCAAGGCCCGCCAGCCACACGCTGGCCGTGCAGGCGGTATCTTCCAGCATGGCACAGAGTAGGTGTTCGTTCTCCGCTTTGTTCACGCGGGCGGCATGGGCCCCCAAAACAGCGAATTCCAGCGCCTTGCGGCTTTCGGGCGCAAGGTCCCGGCCGCGCAGGTGCAGCGGGCGGCCCGTGCAGGCCCGCTGGGAGGCACAGGCCGAAAGTGCCGTTACCGTGATCTGTTTGCGGCGCAGAAACTCCACCGCAGTGCCCCGCCCGGTTTGCAGCATGGCAAGCAGCAGGTGCCCGGTATCCACCGCCGTACACCCCTGCCGGCCTGCGATGGTGATCGCGGTGGCGACGGTGCGCCGTGCGGCGCGGGTTAAACCTTTATGATAATAAAACATAGTGACCTCTGCCCTCCTACATGTTGCAGCGTTGCGGGTTACCCCACTGCAAGTATAGGCGGGCAGGGTGCAAATAATCATCGAAACCGGGCAAGGCGCTGCCATCCGGCCTGTTTTTGTGGCTGGCCTCAAAAAATATTGGTTTCATTGGTTGTATTGCGTTTTTCAACTTGGCATTTAGACGCATCTGTTGTATGATTAAAAAGTATGCTCTGTTTTAGGGCAATACCGCATAATTCTAAGTGCCGATATGGCGAGCGAGGTGCGGCAGATGCTAGGCCAAAGGCGCAGATAATACTTTGTGTATTATCGAGTATTTTGGCAACGCAGATGCCGTGCCGCAGCCGCCGGAGCGGTGCTTAAGCCGCAAGGCGGGAATTGTGCGGTGTTGCCTTAGGCATATAATTTGATATTACAAAAAGGTTGGTGCGTTCATGCGGAACATGCTGCGGTTTTTGAAAGGATACGAGAAAGAATCCATCCTTGCCCCGCTGTTCAAAATGCTGGAAGCCTGCTTTGAGCTGTTGGTTCCCCTTGTGGTGGCCAACATCATTGATGTGGGCATCAAAAACGGGGATTTGGCTTATATTGGCAAGCAGTGCGGCTTGATGGTGCTGCTTGCGGTTGTGGGTATGGCATCCAGCCTGACGGCGCAGTATTTTGCCGCCAAGGCCGCGCTGGGCTATGGCACGGCGCTGCGCGGAGCGCTGTTCCGCCACATTGATACCCTCTCTTACACGGAGCTGGACGGCATCGGCACACCCACGCTGGTCACCCGCATCACCAGCGATGTGAACCAGCTGCAAAACGGCGTAAACATGACGCTGCGCCTTTTGCTGCGCTGCCCGTTTATTGTCATCGGCGCGCTGATTCTGGCGTTTGTCATCAGCCCCACCATGGGGTTCTGGTTCGTGCTGGTCACGCTGGCCATCTCGCTGGTGGTCTGGCTGATCATGCGGGTGACGGTGCCCCAGTACCGCGCCGCCCAGAATACGCTGGACAAAGTGACCCTGCTGACCCGCGAAAATTATGTGGGTGCCCGCGTGGTGCGCGCCTTTGCACGGCAGGATGACGAAATTGCGGATTTTACCGCCGTGAACGACAAACTGAAAACTTTCCAGCTGACCGCCGGGCGCATTTCCGCTTTGATGACCCCGCTGACCTATCTCATCGTCAACCTGGGCGTGATCGCCATCCTGATGCGCGGCGGGCTGCAGGTAAACAGCGGCGCGCTGACCCAGGGCGAGATCATTGCCCTAATCAACTATATGAACCAGATCCTTATCAACCTGCTGCGCATTGCCGATCTGGTGGTTTCTGTCACCCGCGCACTGGCCAGCGGCATCCGTGTTTCGGAGATTCTGAACACCAAATCCACGATGACCGACCCCGCCGCGGCCGCCCTTGCCCCGGCAGTGGGCGCCCCGGCCGTTGCATTTGACCATGTGGGCTTTACCTACCACGGTGCCGGTGCCCCCAGCCTGACGGACATCAGCTTTGCCGCCCAGAACGGCCAGACCATCGGCGTGATCGGCGGCACGGGCAGCGGCAAATCCACCCTGATCAACCTGATTCCCCGCTTTTATGACTGCACCAGCGGCAGCGTCGATCTGTTTGGCCATGCCGTGCAGCAGTACGGCTTTGCCCAGCTGCGCCAGATGATCGGCATTGTGCCGCAGCGCGCCGTGCTGTTTACCGGCACCATCCGGGACAACATGCAATGGGCCTGCCCCGATGCCACCGATGAGCAGATCTGGCAGGCCCTGGAGATTGCCCAGGCGGCGGACTTTGTGCGCGGCAAGCCCAAAGGGCTGGATGAACCGGTGGAGACCGCCGGGCGCAATTTCAGCGGCGGCCAGCGCCAGCGCCTGACCATTGCCCGCGCGCTGGTGCCTCACCCCCAGGTACTGATTTTGGACGACAGTTCCTCCGCACTTGACTTTGCCACGGACGCTGCTTTGCGCAAAGCGCTGAAAGAGCAGACCCATGGCATGACGGTATTTATTGTTTCCCAGCGTGCTTCCGCTGTGCAGCGTGCGGACCGCATTCTGGTGCTGGATGACGGCAATCTGGTTGGCAGCGGCACCCATGCCAACCTGCTGAAAACCTGCGATGTTTACCGCGAGATCTGCCTGAGCCAGCTGAGCCGCGAGGAGGTGGAAAAGACCTTATGAGCAATGCAAAGAAAAAGCGTGTTTCCCTGCGGGGCAGTAAAGGCACCATTCAGCGCGTGTTAAAGCTGATCCAGCCGTACCGCGGTTTGGTGCTGTTCACCCTGCTGCTTGCCGCTGTTACCGTTCTTACCACGCTGTACGCCCCCATTCTTTCGGGCCGCGGCGTGGACCTGATTGTGGGCCAGGGCAATGTCAACTTCCCTGCCCTGGGCAAGATTGCCATCCAGTTTGGCGTTACCGTGTGTGTCACCTCCATCTGCCAGTGGCTGATGAACATGGTGAACAACCGCATCACCTTCCAGGTGGTGCGCGACATCCGCGTGCAGGCGTTCCAGCACATGGAGATTTTACCCCTGAGCTATATGGATGCCCACAAGCCCGGCGATGCCATCAGCCGCATCAACACCGATGTGGAGCAGTTCAGTGACGGCCTGTTAATGGGCTTTACCCAGCTGTTCACCGGCATTCTGACCATTGTGGGCACTTTGGGCTTTATGCTTTCCATTGACTGGCGCATTACCCTGATCGTTGTGGTTCTCACCCCGCTTTCCATCTTTGTGGCAAAGTTCATTGCGGAGCATACCTATGATATGTTCCGCGTACAGAGCGAGACCCGCGCCGAGCTGACCGGTCTGGTGGACGAGCTGATCGGCAACGAGCATCTTGTCCGCGCCTTCGGTTACGAAAGCCGCGCCGAGGAGCGCTTTGACAAGATCAACGCCGATCTGCAGATCTGCGGCGTAAAGGCCACCTTCTTTTCCTCCATCACCAACCCTGCCACCCGCTTTGTCAACGCGCTGGTGTATGCGGCGGTCGGCGTGGTGGGCGCGCTGGTTGCCATTGGCGGCGGCATTACGGTCGGCGAGCTTTCGGTTCTGCTGAACTATGCCAACCAATACACCAAGCCGTTCAATGATATTTCCGGCGTTATGACCGAGCTGCAGAACGCCCTGGCCTGTGCGCAGCGTGTGTTCGACTTTATTGACGAAGACCCCATCCTGCCCGATGCCCCCGATGCCGTTACCCTGCCCCACGGTGCAGGCAGTGTGGAGTTTGATCATGTCAAGTTCCGCTATGTGCCGGATGTGCCCTTGATTGAAGACATGAACCTGCGCGTTCAGCCCGGCCAGCGCATTGCCCTGGTCGGCCCCACCGGCTGCGGCAAAACCACCCTGGTCAACCTGCTGATGCGCTTTTACGAGATCAACGGCGGCACCCTGAAGGTGGACGGCCACCCCATTGACACCGTAACGCGGGATTCGCTGCGCGGCAACCTGGGTATGGTCTTGCAGGAAACCTGGCTGAAAGCCGGTACTGTGGCAGATAACATTGCTTACGGCAAGCCGGACGCCACCCGCGAGGAGATCATCGACGCCGCCAAGCGTGCCCGCGCCCACAGCTTTATCTGCCGCCTGCCCCAGGGCTATGATACCGTAATTGCCGAGGACGGCGGCAACATCAGCCAGGGCCAGAAGCAGCTGCTTTGCATTGCCCGTGTTATGCTGCGCAAGCCGCCCATCCTGATTCTGGACGAAGCAACCTCCAGCATTGATACCCGTACCGAAGTGCTGGTTCAGGATGCCTTTGAGGAACTGATGAAAGGCCGCACCAGCTTTATTGTGGCGCACCGCCTTTCCACCATCAAAAACGCCGATCAGATCCTTGTGATGAAAGCCGGCAACATTATTGAGCGCGGCACCCACGAGGAGCTGCTGGCCAGGGGCGGCTTTTACGCCAACCTGTATGCAAGCCAGTTTGCCAAGGCGTAACGCCTGCCCCGCTGCATAACCCCAACTAAATATCAAATGGCCCGGCTGCAAATGCAGTGCGGGCCGTTATTTTTAGGCAATACCGCATAATTCTAAGTGCCGATACGGCGAGCGAGGTGCGGCAGCTGCTAAGCCAAAAGCGCAGATAATACTTTGTGTATTATCGAGCATTTTGGCAACGCAGATGCCGTGCCGCAGCCGCCGGAGCGGTGCTTAAGCCGTCAGGCGGGAATTGTGCGGTGTTGCCTTAGTTTTGCTGTATATCCTGTACGTCATCGGCGAATTTTGTTTGACGCAGACGGACGCAGGGATTATAATAAATGCGGTGTAATTTGCCGGAATTTGTCACAGCCTGGCGTTCCGGCTCAAGGTGCAGTCATACGCTGCCCTGCAAGTAGAGAGGAAAAGAGGAATATTTATGTCCAAAACGTCCATTCCCAAAAACTATCATGATCTTTTGGGCCTGTACGATACCCAGCGGGCCATCGGCATCATCAAAACCATCTTTCAGGAAAAGCTGTGTGCCGCCCTGCACCTGAAGCGCGTTACCGCCCCGCTGTTTGTTTTGAACGGCAGCGGCCTGAACGATGATCTGAACGGCGTGGAGCGTCCCGTCAGCTTTGATGTACCCTGCCTGGATGAGCGCGCTGAAGTTGTGCACAGCCTGGCCAAATGGAAGCGCTATGCCCTTGCTGAGTATGGGTTCCGCCCCGGCCAGGGCCTTGTAACCGACATGAACGCCATCCGCCGCGACGAAGAGCTTGACAACCTGCACAGCATTTATGTAGACCAGTGGGACTGGGAGAAGGTCATCACCGCGAAGGACCGCACCCTGCCCTTTTTGCAGGAAACCGTGCGCGATATTGTGGATGCCGTTTGCTCCACTGCGGACGAGCTGCGCTGGAAGTTCCCGGAGCTGAAAGCCATCCGCCTGACCCGTGAGCCGACCTTTATCACCACCCAGGAGCTGGAAGACCTGTACCCCGACCTGACCCCCAAAGAGCGCGAAAACGCCTTTACCCGCGCCCATGGCACCGTCTGCATCATGCAGATCGGCGGCCAGCTGAAAAGCGGCATCCGCCACGATGGCCGTGCCCCTGACTATGATGACTGGACGCTGAACTGCGATATTCTGTTCTGGCACAAAGCGCTGGGCTGTGCACTGGAGCTTTCCAGCATGGGCATCCGTGTGGACCCGGCCGCCATGACCCGCCAGCTGGAAGCCGCAGGCTGCCCGGAGCGTGCGGAACTGCCGTTCCACAAAATGCTGCTGGAAGGCAAGCTGCCCCTGACGATGGGCGGCGGCATTGGCCAGAGCCGCCTGTGCATGTTGCTGCTGGGCAAGGCCCACATCGGCGAAGTGCAGGTCAGCCTGTGGGATGCCGAGACCAAAGCCGTGTGCGAGCGCGCTGGTGTGCAGCTGCTGTAATATTTGCAGTGGGCGACCTTCTTGATGTCCCGGACAAGCTGTTACGGCTTTGGGAGAATATGCCCAAAGTGCTTTGCAGGTCGGCCATCTCCGCCTGAGAGCTGTTCCTGCGGTCCGTTTTGCCCCAAAGGCATCCCCCTTCTCCAAACGAATCAGTCGCCCAAAATAAAAACGTAATCCCTCGGATTCTATACGATCCGGGGGATTTTAACATTTCTGCGGCAAGCCAGGCCCTCTATGGCCAGGAACAAGGGTCTGCCACAAAATCTTCAATTACATCCATCAAATGGATGGGTTCCAGCTGCCCCTGTGTGCACAGCTGCGCCAGGCGCTGTGCCTGTTGGGCATTGGTGCAAATATCTGGGACAAATGCAATCTGCCGCCAGCCATCCGGTACCCGCTTTTGGGCCGCAATTCCAAAAGCAGTATAGCGGTCAAGTTCACAGCTGAACAGGGGTTGTTCCACCGCAAGATACTGGTAAATCGTTCTCGGCCCCCTTCCACAGCCCAAACAGTTTCCCCACCATACCGCAGACATCCATTTTTTAACAGTTCTTACAATTCTTGACAAATTATAAAAGTCATATTAAAATAGTGGCATGTTTTGCGGCACATTTCGGGATGCTTCCTGCCGGGGGATCACGTTGCCCCTGGCAGCGGTGGGGTCTTTCCTGTTTTCCCATCGCCTTATGGAAACATTATGTGAATTGTAGCAGAGGCTGCCGGAATTGTAAACCATCAAATCTGAGAAACGCCCTTTTAGGCTTTCCCAGATTTGGGAAATGGAGGAGGTTTATGCAAGAATCTATTGTGGAAACGTTGAAAAATATGAAATCCGAACAAAACCTGACCCTGCAGCAAATCTCCAGTGCAAGCGGGGTGCCCCTCAGCACCGTAAACCGCATTTTGAGCGGCCAGACCGAGAATCCCAGCTTCCGTGATGTCGCCGCGATCGTTGCCGCCATGGATGGCTCGCTGGATGCGATCACCGGCCTACAAAAGTTGGAGAGCGAAAACTGCCAGTTGCTGGATTCCAACGTGATGCAGCTGCTGCTTTCCATGCAAAACTATTATGCCAAAACCCTGGACGCCACCCGTCAGCAGTACATGCGGGAGCTTGAGAACAAAGACAAGCAGTACCGGGATATCCTTACCGATAAAAACCGCTGGCTGCGCCGCATGTTTTTCTGCCTGATCGGCATGCTGGCTGTCATCTCGTTTTTGCTCATCGTTGATTTTATCAACCCCACCATTGGCGTTTTGCATACCTGAGCCATTCGGCGGCCTGCCTTTTGCAAGGCGGCGTTCTTCCCTGTCTATATCTCACTTATCCCTGTTTTATTTTTCAGCACCGGCGGTGTACCTGCTTTCACCGCCGGTGCCTTTTTTCATTGGCAACACCGCACAATTCCCGCCTTACGGCTTAAGCACCGCTCCGGCGTCTGCGGCACGGCACCTGCGTTGCCAAAATGCTCGATAATACACAAAGTATTATCTGCGCTTTTGGCTTAGCAGCTGCCGCACCTCGCTCGCCGTATCGGCACTTAGAATTATGCGGTATTGCCCATCCTTTTTTGCTCCGCGATGCCTTGACGAAAGCCCTGATTTTTTCGTATAATAAAAAGGTTGTCGCCCAATAAAAACCTTTGCGGCGGGCGGCGGCAATTCATTGTAATTCATTGGAGGGTATCACGTTTTGAGCTTGAACACTGAAACTTTGAACACGATCCTTGCCCCGTATATCCGCAGCCTGACCGATGGCAAAACCGCAGAAAATGGCGTTTGGGAAGCCATCAACTGCTTTGGCACAAACTGGGATATCGACGCGGTGGATTTTCCTGCCATGTTTGCCCAGGCCACACAGCAGGCCCGTGCCGTGATGGACACGCCCGCCCTGCAGCCCATTGGCGGCATGCAGGCCCTGATGATGCGCCCCACGGAAGTTGAGCTTGTGCGCGAGTGTTTTCGCTGGCTGTTCAATGATGATGACGGTGACCTGAAAAAACGCCAGGGCCGCGTGGAAATGTTTGCCGACCAGGTCAACGGCCGTTTCCGCCGTTGCCTGCCGCGCATGGCCAAGTTCACTCAGACGGCCGGCAGCGCCGCGCTGTACCTGAGCCTGCTGGAGCCGGAGGATAACTACTTCTTTGTTCCCGCCGAAGCCAAAGCCTGGGCCGCCTATTTCGGCTATGACGAAGACTTTGGCACCGGCGCGGCCTTTAGCCTGACCCAATATTACGCCATGTGCGATGACCTGCTGAACGAGCTGCCCAAATACGATGAGCTGACCCGCCTGCACACCGAGCGGCTGAAAAACACCATGCACGGCATCAATGACCAGCTGCATCTGCTGGTGTATGATATCATGCACAGCGCCTATGTAAACGGCTATTACCCCAAGGGCTTTTCCCGCACGGCAACCGCCAAGGAACGCACCAAGGCCGTGAAACAGAAAGCCGAGCGCGCCGACCTGTGCATGCAGATCGCCGAAAAGGAGCAGAAATTGCAGGAGCTGCTGGCAAGCCCCACTGCCCTGCCCGACCTGACCGGCTGCGAAGTAACCCACAAGATGTTCGGCGTGGGCAAGGTACTGCCCTCTACGGATCAGTTCCTGGTGATCGACTTTAACGGCCGGCAGAAAAAGTTCAGCACCACCACCTCCATGACCAGCGGCTACCTGACTGCCAGCGACCCCGCCGTGATGGAGCAGATGCAGGACTACCAGGCATACACCAAAGAAAAAGACCAGTTGGAAAAAGAGCTGAAAACTATGAAGAGCAACTTGCTCAATATGCCCTAAGATCTGCTTCTCGTATTTGCCATTCAGTCCATCTCATTTTCCTGAATATACCGCCCCCCGGCTCAGGGCTGACCCTGTGCCGGGGGTACTTTTTACCTTTTTGTGCTACAAAATATAAGGATTGATACAAAAATATCCCGGCAGTTATAAAACTGCCGGGATATTTTGGAGCTGGCGACAGGAATCGAACCTGCAACCTGCTGATTACAAATCAGCTGCTCTGCCAATTGAGCTACGCCAGCACGGCTAAGAAATCCTTAGGTTGTATCTGAAAAGTCGAAAATATCGTCTATTTCTACAAACGTAGCCGGATTTTGCGTTAAAGAGCCTTAAATCCTGCTTGTGTTTGCGAAATATCCGTCATTTTCTTTGTTTTCAGATATACCTTCGGAATACCTAAGTATTCTAGCACATGTTGCGGCACCTTGTCAATGCCGAATTATGGGGCAGTAGCGCTCCGAACGGCGCTTATTCTGCCGCGGCCAGGGCGGCCTGCAGCGCGCAGTAATCTTCCAGCGTCAGCTGCTCCGGGCGCAGGTGGATATCCAACCCGGCGGCCTGCAATGCAGCGTTCACTTTAGCTTTGGAAATGCCCAGGCCGTTCGCCACGGCATTGGCCGCGGTCTTGCGCCGCTGAGAAAATGCTGCCCGGATCAGGCGGAACAGCCCGGCTTCGTCCCCGTTGGGCGGGGTAACAGGCGGTGTGGTGTGGACATCCAGCTGGATGACCGCGCTGGTCACTTTGGGGGCAGGGTAAAAGCTGCCCGGCTGCACAGTAAACAGCAGCTTGGGTTTGGCGTAATAAGCCACCGCATAGCTGATTGCCCCCGCCTCACGCGTGCCAGGGGCGGCACACAGGCGCTGTGCAGCCTCTTTCTGCACCATGACGGTAATGTTGCGGATGGGCAGTTTTTCTTCCAATAAGCGCATCAGAATGGGGCTGGTGATGTAATACGGCAGATTGGCGCAGACGGCAACGGGCTTATCACCAAATTCTTCCGCCAGTAGGGTGCGCAGGTCCACTTTCAGCACATCTTCCAGCACCAGCTTAAAGTTCTCGTACTCGGCCATTGTCTCGGCCAGGATCGGCGGCAGGCGCTTGTCCACTTCGATCGAAACCACCTTATCCGCGCGTTTGCACAGCTGTTCTGTCAGCACACCGATGCCGGGGCCGACTTCCAGCGCACCCCAGCCGGGGCCAATGCCGGCGGCTTCCGCAATGCGGGGGCAGATGCCGGGGTTGATGATAAAGTTTTGGCCGAACCCCTTGGAAAGTGCAAAGTCGTGCCGTGCGCACACATCACGAATGGTGGAAAGGTCCGTCAGGTTTGGCATGGGGCTGGCACTCCGTTTCTTCTTATACTGTGTTTAGGGCAATACCGCATAATTCTAAGTGCCGATACGGCGAGCGAGGTGCGGCAGCTGCTAAGCCAAAAGCGCAGATAATACTGGATGCTGCAAAGGTGAGCGCCGCCAGTGGCGGATGCAGCGAACCGAAGCAGGGGCAGCGGTCGCAGAGTGCGAGGGGCTTTTGCCCCCGAAGCACGATGCGGGTACCGCAACCCGACATTATCGAGCATTTTGGCAACGCAGATGCCGTACCGCAGCCGCCGGTGCGGTGCTTAAGCCGTCAGGCGGGAATTGTGCGGTGTTGCCTTAGGGTATATCTCAGGCTGGTTCTCCCCTGCCCGCTTACTGGCCATTGGCGCCGGAAATGGCATTGATAGCCTTGGTGATCTGGGGGTCGTTATCGACAGTAAAGTCGTAATAGCTGCTCTGTTCATCGTTGGTCAGGCTGGCGTCCACATCCGGGGTCAGGCCGGTGCCGTTCCAGTTTTTGCCCTCGTTATCCAGCAGAATGCCCACGGTGATTACCACCGCGCTGCCGTCCGAAAGGCTCTGCGGGTCGCTGAGCAGAACACCTTTGCCCGCCGTGGTGCTGCCCACGATGGTGGCCCCGGCCATTTTACGCAGAGCGTTGGCAAACAGCTCCGCACCGGATGCCGTGCTGCCGTTGACCAGGCAGACTACGGGCAGGGTGATCTCGTTTTCGTCAGACATACGCAGGTCTGTCACATTGCCGCCCTTATCCTGGCTCTGGGCAATCAGACCGGAGGGCACGCAGTAATCTGTGGCAACAAGGGCAGCGTTCAGGTTTTCGCCGCTGTTATCGCGCAGGTCAAAAATCAGCGAGGTAGCCCCCTGGTTGGTCAGGCTGTTGACAGCATTGCGGAATTCCACCGCCGTGCCTGAGGTAAAGGAATCAATGCGCAGGTAGCCAACGCCGTTATCCATCAGGCGCACCGTGCTGATGCTGGGGGTAGTATAGTTGGCGTGGGTAATTTCAAAGCTCTGCTCTTCCCGCAGGGGGGTCAGGTATTTGATGTTGACGGTGCTGCCTTCCTCCCCCAACAGGGCGGAGGTCATGGCGGCGGTATCGCTCATGCTGCGGGTGCTGGTATCGCCGATAGCGGTGATAAAGCCGCCGACTTCCAGACCAACGTTGGTAGCGGGGGTGTTATCATACACACGGATGATGCGCGCATAGCCGGAGGACGGATCCTTGACAACGGCAACGCCAATGCCCATCAGGCGGCCATTGGCAAGACCGACTCTTTCACTGTAGGCCTTGGCGGAATAATAGCGGGCGTACCGGTCGCTGATGCCCAGCATATAGCCGGATGCAATGGTATCGTTCAGCGTATCATCGTTGATATCAAAGTACTCATTGGCGCGCACATAGCGGTCCACTTCGGACAGCTTGTTATACATGCGCTCCTTGTTTTTAACACTGGAAACCGTATTGTTGAACATGTTCATGGATACGGTCATGGTCATGGAAAAGGTCACGGCCATTGCAATCAGCGTGACGGTTGCGGCCACACCAAGACTGACTTTTTTGCTCATAGCGAAAATGTGCTCCCTTGCGTAAAAGTTGTGCGTTGCTGCCGGATCAAAGCAGTGCCATAAACGCCGTTGCGGCAAGGCTTGCCACCATCAAGACGGCGATCACCAGGCAGACAATGCGCACAACAAGCTTATGTTTTTGCTGGTTCATCGAAATGGATCTCCTTCAGGCTGTCAGGCCTAAGGCATAACTGAAAATAAAGTGTCGGCTGGCGCTTTTTCAGCTACACCATAACATTAGTGCGGAACATAGTTCAGCGGGTTGGTGCGCGCACCGTTCACACGCAGTTCCAGGTGCAGGTGGTTGCCGGTGGAGTTGCCGGTGGTGCCAACATGGCCGATGACATCCCCCTGCGAAACGTTCTGGCCCACACTGACCGGCGGGGTGCTGTTCATGTGGGCGTACAGGGTAGCATAGGTGTTGCCCTGGTCGTCGGTGCCGTGGTAAATCATGACATAGTTGCCATAGCTGTAGTGCCAGCCGGACACGGTGACAACGCCGCTTGCCACAGCGCGGATGTTGGTGCCGCCGGGCGCGGCAAAGTCAACGCCCTTGTGGCCGCCGCTGCCATACTGGCAGGAGATATACTTATAGCTCGGCAGCGGGCAGATAAAGTTCAGCGAGCAGCTGATGGGCGCATTGGCGTAGTTCCTTTGGGTCTGGGCAATCAGAGATTTCAGGTAAGCGTCATATTCATCAGCAGCCTTATCGAACTCTGCCTGTTTATCACTCTTGGCTTCTTCCAGAGCCTGCTCCTGCGCTGCGGCGGCGGAGATGCTGGCATCCTGGGCCTGAATGTTGCTGGCCAGCTCCTGGGTTTTGCTGTCCAGCTGGCTTTTCTGGTTCTGCAGCTCTTCTTCGTCCGCTTCCAGCGATGCCTTCGCTTCTTCCAGCTGGGTGCGCTCGTTGGTCAGCTCAATGCCCTGCTGTTCCAGATCCTCGCAGGCCTGGGTGTTGGCATCCGAAATATCCTGCAGCACCTGGTCAAAGGTCAACAGCTGATAAATGTTTTCCGCCGTGGAAAGCAGCGCAATACCGCCGCCCTGGTCCAGCATCTGCATACTGACGACCTGCTCTTTATATTTTGCCCAGCGGTCATCGTATTCTGCCTGCTTCTGGTCAATTTCAGCCTGCTTATCGGTGATTTGCTGTTCTTTTTCCACGATCTGTGCGCTGATATCATCAATTTGGTCATTCAGCGCATTGATCTGGCCCTTGATGGTGTTTTTCTCCTGCACAAGCAGCTGTTTTTGCTGCTCGGCTTCGGCTTTATCGCTGGCAACGTCTTTCAGCTGCTGGCGGATCTGGTCCAGTTCCGACTGCAGCTCGTTCTTTTTGTTTTCCAGCTCTTTTTGCTTATCATCGGCATGGGCCGGCATAGCAGCATTCAGGCACAGCGCCGCGGCAACCACGGCAGCCATCAGCGCAGCCCCTGCGCGCCGCACATTGCGGCGGATGGCAATGGACATTTTCAACTTTCCCCCTTTGGTGGGATGCGGGTAAAACGGGTTTTGGCGGTTCAAAAAGCTCAAGGCAAGCGCCGGGTGCTCAGACCTGCAGATGTTTGCGGATGCTGGTTGCAGTGCCAATGCCGCACAGCACAAAGCCAAACAGCATAAAGCCCAGCACAACATAATACCACAGGTCCTGCAGCGGCAGCAGTGTGCCGCCAAACATTGTCGTCAGGTTGGTGGGGTTCTTGCCGTACCATTCATACACGGCATAGTATCCGCCGCACACAATGGCGGAAGCGATCAGCGCGGAGATCAGGCCGGAGGTAACACCCTCCACAAAGAACGGGAACCGGATAAAGCCGTTGGTTGCACCAACCAGCTTCATAATGCCAATCTCCTTGCGGCGGTTGAACACGGTAATTTTGATGGTGTTGCTGATGACCACCACGCTGACGATGGCCAGCACGATGACCAGGCCATAGCAGACATAAGTAACCGCCTTTTGCAGCGAAACAAACAGATCTGACATGGCCTGCGGCGAGTTGACCGCGCGCACGCCGTCCACATTCTGTAATGCTGCGGCCACGCTGGAGATGTTGGCCGGGTCATCGGCACGCACCACATAGTTGGCCAGCAGCGGGTTATCGTTCTGGAACATCTCTTTCAGGTTGGTGTAGCCTTCCAGGCGCTGGCTGTACTCGTCCAGCATCTGGTCTTTGGAGATGAACTCCACCCCAGCCACATGCGGAATGCTGCGGATGGCTTCCTCCACGGCGGCGGTATCAGCGTCATCATTGATGAACGCAACCGTTTCGTTCTGCTCACCGATATAGGCCACCATGGAATCAATATTAGCGCCGAACAAAAATGCTGCGCCAACCAAAATCATACAGACGATCAACACGCCCATAGAGGCAAGCGTCATCATTTTGTTTGCCTTGAGGTTATGCAGGCCCTGCCCCACGAGGTAGGTAAAACTGGAAAAACGCATGGTCTACCCCTCCTTAATCCTCATACTCGTATTCATCATCGTTCTGGCGGGCAGCAAGCCATTCTTCGTACTCCTGCGCCACTTCGGGGTGGGCGGTATCAGATGCCACATGCCCGTTGGCCAGTGTGATGATTCGGTTGTTATACTTGGCGGCCAGCTTGTGCACCAGCTCATGCTCATGGGTAACAACCACAACGGTGATATGCACTTTATTGATGGCCTCGAACAGCTGCATGATATCCATGCTCATTTCGGGGTCAATGTTGCCGGTAGGTTCGTCCGCAATGATCAGCTTGGGGCCATGGGCCAGGGCGCGGGCCACGGCAACGCGCTGCTGCTCGCCGCCGGAAAGCTCATCCGGCAGGCGGTCCATCTTATCTTCCAGGCCAACCAGGCTGAGGGCGAACGGTACACGGTTCTTGATGGTTTTGTTATTGATGTTGGTCACGCGCATGGCAAAAGCCACGTTCTCGTACACCGTCATGGTGGGGATCAGGCGGAAATCCTGGAACACCGCGCCCATCTGGCGGCGCAGATAAGGCACCTTGCGGCGCTTGATGGTGGTCAGGTCCTGATCGTTGATATAAATTTTGCCCTCGGTGGGCTTTTCTTCCATCTGGATCAGTTTGAGGAATGTGGATTTGCCCGCGCCGGAATGGCCCAGGATAAAAACGAATTCCCCTTCATCAATGTGGATGTTGATATCTTCCAACGCCACATTTTCATCATTTTGGGTTTCATATACTTTGGTAACATGTTCAAAATCGATCATGAATAGCGCTCCTAAAGCAATACAGCACTTCCCGGCCATGGCGTGCAAAATGGTACACTACACCCCAGGGCAAAACGATACATTTAATAATGTACCATAGGAAGCCCGCCCCGTCAAGATTCCGTGCAGCGGGTGCCTTGTGGAATATATCGCATTTTCGTCAATTTTGTGTTTTTGGGCAATTTGTGGAAACTTTGTAAATTTTACGACCTGTGCGGGCTGTGTATGGCTATAGACTTGCCTTTATGCTTAGGCAATACCGCACAATTCCCGCCTGACGGCTTAAGCACCGCTCCGGCGGCTG
>ERZ826220.1206-NODE-1206-length-26970-cov-43.010849_pt1 | contig 26970 bp, 20 predicted proteins | sample MGYA00519927_ERZ826220 | MGnify/ENA primary metagenome ERZ826220 (study PRJEB31778, sample SAMEA3449225) | human gut metagenome | biome: human gut; feature: human-associated habitat; material: faeces | place: United Kingdom | collected 2010/2012 ... | reverse complement strand
CGGGCGTAAGAGATTTGAAGGGAGCTGTCCTTAGTACGAGAGGACCGGGATGGACAGACCTCTGGTGCACCAGTTGTCGTGCCAACGGCACAGCTGGGTAGCTACGTCTGGACGAGATAAACGCTGAAAGCATCTAAGTGTGAAACTCCCCCTAAGATAAGATCTCCCATCCTTTATGGAGTAAGGGACGACAAAGACTATGTCGTTGATAGGTCGGAAGTGTAAGTGCAGTAATGCATTGAGCTGACCGATACTAATAACCCGAGGGCTTGACCTACAAGAATGTTGCAGGCAAACCGCCTTGTGAATCTTTCATCCTCTGTTCGGTTTTGAAGGTGCAGGTACAAAACCTTGAGCACCATTAGCTCAGCTGGTAGAGCACCTGACTCTTAATCAGGGTGTCCAGGGTTCGAGTCCCTGATGGTGTACCACCCTTGTGGTGTGCCACGAGGGTAAATAGTTGGTGTTTTTAACGGTGAGGGTCCACCCGTTCCCATTCCGAACACGGAAGTTAAGCTCACCAGTGCCGACAATACTTGTCTGGAGACGGACCGGGAAGATAGGTCAATGCCAACACAAAAGGCCGCAACCATTCGGTTGCGGCTTTTTGCTGTCTATTGCATGGTGATCTGGGCGCAGTTCTCTTGACATTTTTTCAAGAATAAGTATACTGGTGGAAGAATCAAGAAACGGGGGGACTGCGCTATGAGAAGACATTCTTGGGCTAAGCTGGTCATGCTGCTTGTGGTGGTTTTGTTGCTGGGCGCTGTGCCGGCGGCTGCGTTTGCTGGGTTTGCAGATGTACCGGCGGACGCATGGTACGCGCCTGCGGTACAGACCTGCGCAGAGCAGGGACTGTTCCAGGGAACATCTCCGACCACCTTTTCACCGGAGCTATCTATGACCCGCGGTATGTTTGTGACGGTTCTTGGCCGGATGGAAAAGATCGACCCGACACAGGCTGACGCTTCTGGTTTTATGGACGTTCCGGAGGACGCCTATTATGCGGGCTATGTCGGCTGGGCTGCGCGCAGCGGAATCGTTGCAGGCGTTTCGGATTCCGTGTTTGAACCGGAACGCGGCATCAGTCGTCAGGAAATCTGCACGATTGTGCACCGTTATTTGGTTTGGAAGGACGTTTCTCTCCAAACCGTACCGTCTGCGCAATTTGCGGATGATGCGCAGATTGCCGAGTGGGCAAAGGAATCGGTGTATGTGTGCCGCAGCGCGGGGATCGTCTGCGGTGTGGGCGATAATCATTTCGCTCCGAACGTGGCGGCTCGTCGCTGTGAGGCGGCACAGATTTTCAAAAATCTGCTTGCGGTTTTAAAAGATGCGCTCGAGCCGCAGCCGCCGGTTGAGCCGGAGCCGCCCGTGATTCGCTATGTTGCGCACAGGGGTTATCATGTGCAGGCACCGGAAAATACGATGCCGGCCTTTGCGGCGGCGGCGGAGGCTGGCTATCAGTTCTTGGAATCGGACGTCCACTTCACAAAGGACGGCGTGGCAGTTTTGTGCCATGACAGCACGATCAACGCTACAGCGCGCAATGCTGACGGCAGTAAAATCGTTGGCGTGAAGTCGATCCAGTTTATGACATATGAGGAGCTGCTTCAGTATGATTTCGGCATTGCGGCGGGTGAGGCATACCGGGGGACCAGAATTCCCACATTCCGGGAGTGGATCGCGTTCTGCCGGGAAGCGGATGTGACACCCTATATCGAGCTGAAGTCCCGCATGACGACGGAGCAGGTGCAGACGCTCATGCAGCTCGTGGAGGAGGCGGGGATGACGGATCGCGCCGTGTGGATCTCCTTCACATGGAATTTGCGGATGCTGCAAGATGTGGTTGCCGCGAACCCGGAGGCGGAGGTCGGACTACTGAGCAATGGACTTGCCAACACGACCGTGGCGATGGCGAAAACGCTGCAGACAGGGCAAAACCGCGTCTTTTTGGATGTGCTGCATACCGCCGTGAACCGGCTGTCGATGCAGCTTGCTGCGCAGGCCGGGCTGGAGGTCGAGGCATATACCGTGAATGATGCGGAGCTTGCGGATGCGCTGACGTCGCTCGGCGTCGTTGGAATTACGACAAATACACTGCTGCCGGCTGCAACAACAGCAGAGCCGATGCAGCTTCAGGATGCAGAGGCGATCGTAGCGCGTTTCGCGCAGGACTTTACCATGACATCTGAACTGGAGCCATAATAGAACTATGAGCGATTCGCTCCAGTCGAATGCAAAGCCGCAACCATTCGGTTGCGGCTTTTTGCTTATCCAAACTGTTTTCCGCGCCGCTGTGATACAATGGCCCTGCCGCGATGATTTCAGACGCGGCAGAAGAAAACATGCAGATCCGCTGTAACCTTTTGCGCGCAGCGGACTCTTATAGACAGAACATCGAGATGGGAGGGGCAAGGATGGACACGTTCGACGTCATATTTACAACCTACAGTCCGCTCGTGTTCCGCTACCTGCGCTCCCTGAGCGGAGATGCGGCCGTCGCCGAAGAGCTCACGGCGGAGACCTTCTACCGTGCCTATACTCATTTTGATTCGTTTCGCGGCGACAGCAAGCTTGAGACATGGCTGTGCGCCATTGCGAAAAACGCGTATCACAAGGACTGCCGGCACAGCGCGCGCACAGTCGGCGCGGATGCGCTTGCGGCCCTGCCGGCGGAGACGGACTTTGTCGAGCGCTTTCTTGACCGCGAGCAGGCGCGGCAGATCTACCGCCACGTGCACGAGCTGGGCGCGCAGTATAAGGAAGTGTTTTTGCTGCGCACGCTCGGTGAGCTGAGCTTCCGCGACATTGCGGACATCTTCGGCAAGTCCGAATCGTGGGCGAAGGTCACGTACTTTCGCGCCAAAAACAAAATCATCGAACGAATGGAGGGATCGACATGAACCCGATCACCTGCGGCATGGCAGCGGATCTGCTGCCGCTGTATCTGGACGGCTGCTGCAGCGCCGACAGCAGCGCAGCGCTCGAGGCGCACATGGATGCCTGCCCGGCCTGCCGGGCGCAATACGCGCAGCTGCGGCGCGACCTGACGCCTGCTGCGGACACGGAGCAGGATCGCGGCACGGACGCGATCGCACGCGCTCTGGCGCGGAAAATGCGTCGCCGCAAGCGCTGCCTGCGCGCGCTCTGCGCGGTGTTGGGCGTGCTGCTGGCTGTGTTTCTCGTGTTCCTCGGCAAGACCTTCGTGATCCTCGGCCAGCCGGGCGGCGCTGCGTCTGCCGCGCTCCCGGCTGGTGCGACCGACCTTGCCGGGCGTGCGGTCAGCTGCAGCGCCGAGGAGGTCGGCGAGCATGTGTTTGCGACCGGCACGGCGCGGCTCATCGTCTCGGCGGATGCGCTGCCGGATGCGCCCGTGACGGTGCGGCTCTGGCAGGTGCGCGAGACGCGCGAAAATACCATGGTCGCAACGCTCGACGCAAGGCACCGGTCGTGCATCTTCACGAATCTGCCGCCTGAGACGCTCTACGCGGTCACGGTGGACGGCGCGCCGGATGTGCAGCTCACCGTGCGCAGCCGGCTCACGTTCCGGGAGGCGTTTTCCCTCATGCTGCAGGAGCTGTGAGCAGGGATAGAAACCGGACAGAAATCGCGAAAGCCCCGCCGGAAAACCGGCGGGGCTTTTGGGGTGTTGCGAAAAGAAAGGGATCGGATCAGTATTTCTGCAGCGGGGCGTATTTCTCATGCAGCGCCTCCTCGCGCTCGAGGTCGGACTCGATGCGTCTGTGCCGTGCGCGGATCTGCTCGTGGGTGTGCATATGCGGCACCTTGTACATGTGGTTCTCCTCGACAGCCTCGAACAGGTACGGACCGACGAATGCGGGGTTCATGCCCTTGACGGTGATGTTCTTGTCGAACAGATGACGATAGTTCCAGTAGCTGTCGGTGGCGTAGAACGGGTCGCACGGGACGCTGTAGTCGGCCGGGCGGTGCTCCTCGCTGTTGTGGATGTTCGTGTGCACATATTCGGGGCAGAACACGCTCACACCCATCATGCTGTAGTCGGGGTCGTTCTCGGCGAGGTCGCGCACGGCCTCAGCGATGCAGACGGCGGCGTGCTTGCTCGCAAGGTAGGCCGTGTTGTAGCGCAGGCCGGTGATCAGGCCGGCGATGGACGCGGTGAACAGGAAGTGGCAGGGCGTGCCCTGCTGCTTGAAGATGGGCAGCACTTCGTGCACATAATAGGTCAGACCGAGCACGTTCGTGTTCATGGCCCAGGCCCAGTCCTGAGGCGGATGGTTGTAGACCCAGCCGGCGGTGGCGATGCCGGCGTTGGCGAACATCAGATCGAGCTGGCCGTACTCCTGCATGACGCGCAGGATGCTGAAGCGGACCTCTTCATACTTCGTGACGTCGGTCTTGATGGTGACGACCTTTGCCGCACCGGCCTTCTCGCAGATGGCCTTGGTCTCCTCGAGCCCTTCGGTGTTGATGTCGATGAGGGCGAGGCGCATGCCGCGCTTGGCAGCCTCTTCGGCGAAGGCGCGGCCGATGCCGGTGGCGGAGCCGGTGATAGCGGCAACTTTGTTCTTGAATTCTTTCATGTCTGGACTTCCTTTCTGTAGATCAGGATGGGATCGCGGGGCTCAGGCGAGACCCGGGAACAGGACGCACATGAGCGTGACGGCGGCGGTACCGACGGTCGTGGCGATGACGGTCGTCACGAACAGGGCGGGATAGACCTCCTTGAGCTTCATGTGGCACATGGGCAGCAGCATGAGGATGCTGCCCGAATAGGGCATGGAGTCGAGCGTAGTGGCCGCAAACGCGGACACGCGGTGGATGGTGCTGGCCGTCAGGCCGAGCGCCTGCAGCTTCGGCGCGATGATCGGCAGCGCGACGAGCTGGCCGGTGGACGAGCCGCCGGTGAGCATGCACATGAGCGCTACAACGACCCAACAGATGAGGATCGGCGCGATGCTGATGCTCGTGATGGCGGTGATCATGGACTGGAACGCGTCCGTGTTGGTGATGACGCCGGCGAAGCCGCAGATCGCGGCGACGGTCATGGTCATGGGCACGGAGTCTACGGCACCGCTGTTGAGCATGGCCTTGAGATCCTTGCGGCGCAGCTGCGGCCAGAACAGCACGAGGGACAGCGCGATGGAGCACAGCAGGCAGATGTTGATGTTGAGCTTCCAGATGTTGAACAGCAGGAAGAGGACGGCCATCGGAATGAGGGCGACGATCAGCTTCGGCTTGCTGCCTGTGCTGTCATAACGCGGGTCGAGCGGGTGGAGCTCGAAGTGCTCGCCGCGTTTGCGGGCGCGGTTGATGAGCAGGTTCATGATGACGAGGATCGCGGCGATCTCCGCCGCCGCGCCCACGAGACCGGGCACCAGCGCCACGTCGGCCGCCGTGCCGAGCACGGTCATGGCGGCCACGTTCGTGACCTGCGGGCTGCCGGGGATGGTCAGCGTGAAGGTGAACGAGCCCGCGCCCAGAATGCCGAGGATGAACTTCTTCGGGATATCGCAGCGCTCGAAAATGACCAGCGCGATCGGGTACATGAGCACGATGACGACGCCGGCGATGATGCCGCCGAGGTTGAGGATGGTGCCGATGACCAGGATCACGGCCATGGCGATGAGGTTTTTGCCGGTGCTGCTCATGTTCTCCTTGAGCAGGCGGTTCATGACGGAGTCGGCGATGGTGTAGGCGGCGCCGCTTTCCGTATAGATCTTCGACTGCAGGCAGCCGAAGAGGATCATGAAGAAGAAGCCCTTGACGGCGGTGAACATACCGCTGACATAGTCGCCGACGAGACTGTCGATAAACGGCAGCGTGTTGCAGGCGATGACGACGCACGCGCCGGCAAATGTGGCCAGATAGACCGACCAGTCTTTATAGCAGAGATAGATAACGATCAGAAAACCAAGGATACAGCCGATGACGCCCAATGTTGACACCTCTTCCGATCGGGATCACACGGATTCGGCCTGCTTCTCGGCCGCATCGAGGGGCTTGCGATCCACCTTCGGGATCAGGTACATGGACGCAACGGCGACGCACGAGAGCACGATGCCATAGATGAACGAGGCGGTGTAGCCGCCGGTGGAGGCAACGAGCGCGGCGCTGATGCGCGGCGTGATGAGCGTGCAGAAGATCATGTAGCCGAACAGGGCCACGCCGTAGATGCCGCCGGCGTAGACCGGACCGTAGGACTTGTTGATCGTGACGGGGTAGACGCTGTTGGTGGCGCCGAAGCCGAGGCCGAGCAGCGCATAGCCGAGGTAGAACATGAACAGCGACTTTGCCGCGATCAGGCAGATGGCGGACAGGATGCACAGCGCACCGCAGATGCCGTAGACGTGCTTGTAGCTGATCTTGTCGCACAGCGCGCCGAGGAACAGACGGCTGAGGGTGTTGGCGATGAAGTAGATCGACACGCCCAGCGTGGCCGCGCTCAGCGTGAAGCCGGCGTCGGTCATGTACACGGAGAAGCGCGGGAACATGATCATATACATCGTCGGGAAGAAGGCGGTGCACACGATCAGGTGCCAGATGGGACGGGTCTTGAGTGCGCGGCGCACGTTATAGCTTTCGAGCTGGGTCTCCGCGCTCGAGGCGGAGCCGGCAAAGCCGGCGGGCGTGTAGCCGACAGGCGCCTGACGGACGCCGAGCGCGCACACGACGCACACGACCAGAGACACGAGGCCGACGATGCGCAGCGTGGAGATGATGCCGGTGGACTGCACGAGCTTCGAGCAGATCGGCGCGAGGAAGGCGGACGAGCCGCCGGTGAAGGCCATGCACAGGCCGGAAACGAGGCCGCGCTTGTCCGGGTACCAGCCGGTGGAGACATAGGTGGCCACGGTGTAGGCAAGGCCGTTGCCGAGACCCTGCAGGAAGCTGAAGGTCACATACAGCAGCCACGGGGCCGACTGCGGCACGAAGCTGCTGGTCAGCGTGCCGAGCGGGAACAGCACGGCGCCGAGCAGCATGGCGTTTTTTGCGCCGATCTTCGACATGAGCGTGCCGCCGATCAGAGCGCCGGGCGTCCAGCACAGCAGCATGGTCGTGCTGACGTTTGCGATGGCGTCTGCGGTCCAGTTAAAGTGTGTTGCCAGCGGGGAAACAAATACGGCCGCGGAGTTGGTCACGCCGGTGATGAGCAAAATCACCAGGCAGCGAATCAGGATTCCAAGGCGGCTGCGATCCATATTCTCGATCGTCTTTTCCATCGAGATTCTCCTTTCTATCATTGACATGGTCCTGTGCTCCGGCAGCCGGGCAGACAGCCGTCCGGAGTGCTCCGCACCGCCGTGACGGCCGGCTGCGGAGCTGCGTTCGTGTGTCCCTGCGGGATACACATCGGTTTTGTTCGGTTGTGCCCATTATATTTGCTTGACAGGAAATCGACAATGTTTGCCGTGCACAGTATCCGGTCAAAATTTTGTCATAGAGACCAATCCGCATTTTGCTCCGGAAACCGTTTTTGACGCAAAAAACCGGACCGGCAAGCTTTGCCGGTCCGGTTTTCAGGCTGCGGCCGCTGTCAGAAGGCGACGTTGTTGAGATAGCCGTCGATCAGAAAAGACAGCTGGAGCGAAAACAGCAGCTCTGTCGTCGAAAGGTCGATCCCGCAGATGGATTCGATCTGTGCGATGCGGTAGTTGACGGTGTTGCGGTGCAGAAAGAGCCGCTCGGAGGTGTGCGCCTTGTTAAAGCCGCATTTGGTGAATACGCGCAGCGTCTGGTAGAGCTCGGCGCTTTTTTCGCGGTCGTAGTGGATGAGCGTGTCGAGCGCGGGATGCCGGATGAAGGACAGCAGGCTTTTGTCCTCGACCTGATCGAGCAGCGCGTAATACACGTAGTCCGAGAAAAAGAAGAGCTTCTGGTCCGAGCGCATCTGCTTGGCCAATTGCAAGGTCTGCAGCAGCATGTTATAGTGGAGCGAAAGCTGGTTGTTGGCCTGAAAACAGTTGCTGATGCCGACGATCAGCCGGTGCCCCTGCGTGTACTGCTCCAGCGCTGCGCGCTGCTCGGGCGTGATGGTGCCGCCGTCCGCCGCCGTCAGCAGCAGCACCAGATCGTTTTTGACCACCGAAAAGGCCGTCTTGCCGAAGATGGCCTGCATATCCGGAATGAGGCGGGATTTGTAGTAGGCCGGCTCCTTATAATAGACCGGCCGGATGATCGCCAGACATTTCTGCTCCGGAAAGCTCAGCTTGGCCAGCTTCATGCGGCGCTCCATGTCCACGTTCTGCGCGCCGGCGAGCATATCGGCAAAGATGTTGTTGAGCTGGGAGGCGCGGTAATCGATCCAGTTGCCGTTGTTGCTTTTGACGATGCGCTCCTTTGCCGAGCTGGACAGCAGCGGGATGATCTGCTGCTCGGCCGCGCTGAACATGCCGGTCTTGCTCACGATGATGACGTAGCCCATCATGAAATTGTCGTAGACGATGCGCGTGCACAGCAGATAGCGCTGCATGTGCTCGCAAAAGAGCGTGAAGGGCTTGTCCGAGAGGGAATACTCGTTTTTGCGCCGCCGGTCCTCGATGTACTCCATTAGAATATCGCTGCAGTATCCCTGCTCGATGCTCCGCATCCACAGCGGGTAGTCCACATAGAAGTTTTTCGTCTTGGCCACGAGCTTTCCCGTGCTGTCGATCACGACGAACAGGTCGCCGGTGACGTCGGTCATTTTGGTCAGCACCCGGTCCAGCTCCGCCCCGTTGCAGAGCATATACAGCACCTGCGTATAGAGCTGCTGGTCGGACTGCTGGTAGCTCAGCAGCTCCTTCACGGTCTGAAACAGCACGGCAAATTCACCGCGATCGATCATGGCGCTGTTCGTCAGTCTGTCCGCCAGCTCCGGCGGCAGCGTGCCGTAGTACAGCAGGTTGGTCGGCAGTATGGTGTCCGGCGTCAGCTGTCCCGCGTCGGCAAAATAGAGCGTTCCGGCCTGCACATCGCTCTGACCGGAGGCAAGGATGTTGACGTCCGCCAGCTCGCAGTCGGAACGAATGTCGATGTACATGAGCATATGCGGCTGACTGGCCGAATGCAGCTTTGTGATCAGTTCGGAAAATTTCACGGTCGTGCCTCCTCGGATATACTAAAATTGTTAAAAAAATATTTAACTCAATTATACTACACGCGGGGGTGCGGGCGCAACTGCCGCCGTTGTGCTGTGTGACAAAATGGCGGCAGGCCGTTGTGCACGGTGCACAACGGCGGTCGTTTCCGCGTCGGGCAGGATCGTTGTGCACGCCGGCGGGATTGTCTGCCCCGCACAAAATCAAGCTTTTTTTGGTGTTTCATGCATATGGAAATCCGCGAAACAGATGGTTAAAATATTTGCAAAGGCACGGATGCGGCGGCAGAATCCGCATCCCCTGTCGTTCCTGCACAAGCAGACAGCATCGGTTTCGGAATCATCCAAAGAAAGAGAAGAAACGCCTCATGAAGTACGAAAAACTGTTTCAGCCCGGAAAGATCGGGAACCTTGAGCTGCGTAACCGCGTCGTTATGACGGCCATGGGCGCGCTCATGGGCGACTGGAACGGCTGCACCACGCCGGAGCAGATCCGTTTCTATGAGGATCGCGCCAAGGGCGGCTGCGGCCTCATCATTCCGGAATTCACCTCCGTGGACGCCGACAGCGGCCACTGCAACCCCATCCAGCTCGGCATCTATGACAGCCGGCAGATCAAGAGCTTCCAGCTCATCTGTGAGGCGGTGCATCGCCACGGCGCGAAGATCTTCATCCAGCTGCATCACGGCGGCCGCGAGGCGCCCCCGGCCTGCAACGGCGGCCGTCAGGCCATGGCTCCGAGTGTGGAGCTCAACTCCGTCGTCGGCCGCGCGACCATTCTGCCGCGCGAGATGACCATTGAGGACATTGACAATCTGGTCGAGAAGTACGTGCAGGCGGCGGTCAACTCCGAGCTGGCCGGGGCCGACGGTGTCGAGGTCCACGCGGCGCACGGCTATCTCGTGCAGCAGTTTTTGAGCCCTTACACCAACAAGCGCACCGACGAATACGGCGGAAGCATGGAAAACCGCTGCCGCTTCCTCGTGCGCATCCTCACCGGCATCCGCGCTGCTGTCAGCCGTGATTTCGTCGTCGGCGCGCGCATCAACGGCAATGACTTCGTCGAGGGCGGCAACGATCTCGCTGCCTGCACCGAGATCGCCAAATACCTCGAGCCGTATGTGGATTACTTCAATGTGTCCTGCGGCGTGTATGCCAGCGCACCGACCATGATCGAGCCGTGCTACAGCCCCGAGGGTTGGAGAAAGGATCTGGCCAAGACCATCAAGGCCGCTGTGCACGTGCCTGTCATCGCCGTCAACACCATCAAGCACCCCGAGACGGCCGAGCGCTTCCTGCAGGAGGGCGTGAGTGACTTTGTCGGCATGTCCCGCATGCAGCTGGCCGATCCCGAGGTGGTCAAAAAGGCCATGGCCGGCCGTGAGGATCTCATCCGCAAGTGCCTCGGCTGCATGAACTGCAACAAGTCCGTCGTCGCGGGCAAGAACCTGCACTGCGCCATCAACCCCGTCACCGGCCGCGCCACGGTCTACGGCGACGAGAATCTGGTCAAGACCGGCGCCGGCCGCACGGTCGCGGTCGTTGGCGGCGGCCCCGGCGGTATGCAGGCTGCGCTCCTGCTGAAAAAGCGCGGCTATTACCCGGTCATTTTCGAGAGCCGCGACCATCTCGGCGGCAGCGCCGTGCTGGCCTCGAAAGCGCCGTGCAAGGGCATGGTGGCCGAGCTCATCGAGACCATGAAGGCCGAGATGAAGGAGTACCACATCGAGGTGCGCCTGAACACGCCCGCCACGGTCGAGACGCTGCGCGCGCTCGATCCCTACGGCGTCGTCGTCGCCTGCGGCGGCGATCAGATCGTGCCGAACATTCCCGGTGTGGACCGCAGCAACGTTTACTATATCGAGGATGTGCTTTTGCGCCGCGTCTCCTTCGAGGGCAAGAACATCGCCGTTATCGGCGGCGGCCATGTCGGCCTTGAGGTCGCGCACTTCCTGTGCGACAGCAACAAGGTCACGGTCGTTGAGATGCAGAAGGAGGTCGGTGTCACGATCTACCGCACGGCGCGCTACAAGCTGCTGTCCCTGCTCGCCGAGAGCGGCGTGGAGGTCCTGACCGAGCACGCCATTGCCGGCGTGACCGACGGCGCGGTCGAGCTCAAAAAGACCGACACCGGCGAGGTCGTCACCCGCCCGGCCGATATCGTCATCATGGCGCTCGGCAATCATCCCGACAAGAGCTACGAGCAGCAGCTCAAGGATGCGTTCGACAAGGTCGTCTTTGTCGGCGACGCCAACAAGGGCGGCACGATGGCCGATGCCACGCTCAGCGCCTACGAAAACTGCTGGTTCTTCTAAACCATACTGAATTTTTTATAAAAGGAAGGCTTTATTATGAAAAACAATCTGTTTGATCTTTCCGGCCAGGTCGCGTTCTGCTGCGGCGGTTCCTCCGGTCTCGGCCTTCAGTTCGCCAAGGCGATGGCCAACGCGGGCGCGGACATCGCGCTCGTCGCCCGCCGCACCGACCGTCTGGATGAAAACGCCAGGGAGATCGAGGCGGAATACGGCGTCAAGGTCTATCCGCATTACATGGATCTGCAGGATTCCAAGAGCATCACGGACTGCGTCAGCGACGTCGTCGCGCATTTTGGCAAGATCGACATTCTGGTCAATGCCGCCGGTATCCCGGGCGGCGGCGATCCGGCCACGCTCACGGATGAGTACTGGCTCAACGTCATCAACACCGACCTCAACGGTCAGTTCTTCACCTGCCGCGAGGTCGTGCGCCAGTCCATGAAGCCCAATCAGTACGGCCGTATCATCATGGTCTCGTCCATCCACGGCGTCTGCGGCCGCAAGGGCGTGGACACGGCACCGTATGCGGCGGCCAAGGGCGGCATCGTCAACCTGACGCGCTCGCTCGGCAACTCCTGGGCGCGCGACGGCATCACCGTCAACTGCATCTGCCCGGGCTACTTCCCGACGGAAATGACCGCGGCCTACATCGACGCGCCCTTCTTCAATCAGGCGCACCTCGAGTGCTGCCCCATGGAGCGCCACGGCAAGACCGGCGAAATGGACGGCCTGTGCACCTACTTTGCCTCCCCGGCCTGCAGCTACACCACCGGCCAGATCGTGTGTGTGGACGGCGGCTGGAGCGCCATCTGATCTCTGCCTGATCCGGCTTTCGCCGCGGCGCATAGCGGCGAAGCCGTTCCTCTCCGCGTCGGGCGGCTGTGTATGCCCGGCCGCCCGGCGCGTCATGTTTCCCGTATCACCATGCGCATTTCTTCCTTTCATTTCCCCCCACTCCATGGCATACGTCCCTTCTTTTTCTTTGCGCGGCAGCAGTTTTTTGCTGCCGCGCAAAGCGTTTTGGGGCGTCCCGCGCCCGGAGGCGGAAGTGCGCACATTCACCAATTTCATCCGCTGATTTTCGGCAGTATGACAAAAGACCAGCCGCCGCAGGCGATGCCTGCGGCGGCTGGTCTCGTATTTGGGGAAGTGTGTTCAGCCGTGCTTTTTCACCCGGCGCTTGCCCGTCATGTGCTCCACGGTCAGGCACAGCACGGTCGTGCGCGGGATGACCGCCGTGGAAAACGGGAAGTCCGGCGCGCGGTACTGCGCCATGAGCGCACGCAGCGCGCGCTCCTTGTCGGCATCCGGCACGACGGTGATGCGCCCCTGACCGATGACGCTCTCATACGTCATGGTGCAGTTGCCGTGCTCGTCGTCGAGGATGAGGCCGTGGCCGCGGTCCATCTCGAACGATGCGTTCGGGTTTCTGGCGATGAGGTCATACTTCGTGCCGGTATCCGCACCGTGAAAGTACAGCCGGACGGTCCCGCCGTCGGTCTCAAGGCCGAAGTTCAGCGGCAGGATGTAGGGATACGGCTCGTCGTGCAATGCGAGGCGGCACACGTCGCACCCGCGCATGACGGAGATGAGCTCGTCAAAATTTGTGATCTCGCGATCTGCTCTGCGCATGAAAATGCTCCTTTCCGATCAGCCGATGGGGGCGCCGAGGCGCGCCAGCACGTCCTGAAAATATTCCGGCAGCGGGCAGGTGAACGTCACGGGCTCGCCCGTGCGCGGGTGGATGAAGCGCAGCGCACGCGCGTGCAGGCACTGTCCGCTCAGCCCCTTTTCCGGGCGCTTATGCCCGTAGACAAGGTCGCCGAGCAGGGGGTGGCCGATGTGCGCCATGTGCACGCGGATCTGGTGCGTGCGGCCGGTCTCGAGCTCGCAGCGGATGTGCGTGTAGCCGTTGTAGCGCGCGATGACCGACCAGTGCGTGACGGCGCGGCGGGCGTTTTTTTGCGTCACGGCCATGCGCTTGCGGTCGGTCGGGTGGCGGCCGATGGGCGCGTCCACCGTGCCGGCATCGTCGCGCAGATTGCCGCAGACGACGGCCTCATACGTGCGCGCCATCGTGTGGTCGGCCAGCTGCGCCGAGAGCGCGAGGTGCGCGAAGTCGTTCTTCGCCGCGACGAGCAGCCCCGACGTGTCCTTGTCGATGCGGTGCACGATGCCCGGCCGCCGCTCACCGCCGACGCCGGAGAGGCTCTCCCCGCAGTGGGCGAGCAGGGCGTTGACGAGCGTGCCGTCCTCGTGGCCGGGCGCGGGGTGTACGACCATGCCGCGCGGCTTGTTGACGACGATGAGGTCCGCATCCTCATACACCACGTCCAGCGGCAGATCCTGCGCTACGAGCTCAGACGGCGCGGCATCCGGCAGCGTCACGACAAACGTGTCGCCGGGGACGGTTTTGTAGTTTTTCTTCACGGGCGCGCCGTCTTTTGTCACCGCGCCCTGCGCGAGCAGCCGCTGGGCGGCGCTGCGCGTGAGCCCGGGCAAAGAGCGCGCGAGGAGAGCGTCGATCCGCTCGGCGCTCTCCTGTGTTTGAATCGTTCGTTGTTCCATTAGAAATCCGAAAACTCCGCCAAAATGTCGTCGAGTGAGTACGCTGCGCCGTCGGTACTACCGTCCGTGTTATCGTCCGGCTTGGGCGTTTCCGGCGCGGCGGGCGTGCTGTTGAGGTAGGCCAGCAGCGGATCTGCCGCCTCGGTCGCGGGCTGTGCTGCCGGTTTCGGGGCGGGCGCTGCCGGTCTGGGCTGCGCGGGGACTGCTGCTTTGGGAGCCGGGGCTGCCGCCTCGGGTGCGGCGGGCGTCACTGGCTGCGCGGCAACGGGCGCGCGATCCCACGCGGCAAAGAGATCATCCTTCGCCGGAGCGGCTTCCGGCGCGGCGGCAGCAGGGGCGGCGCTCGGCGCGGGCTTCGCGCTCGCTTCGGGCGCGGCGTCGGGCCTGCGCCTTGCGGGCAGGTGCAGCCTGCGCGCCTTGGGCGCGTCAGGCGCTGCCCCGCTGCGCTGGCGGCGCGGCTTTTTCGGCGCGCTCTCGCTCTCGTCCCCGCGGTAGAAGATCACGTGCAGGCACAGCGTGATGCCGGCCACGACGATGAACACGTCCGCCAGATTGAACACGGCAAAGCGCACGAAGAGGAAGTTGAACATGTCCACGACGTAGCCGCTGAGGATGCGGTCGATGCAGTTGCCGACCGCACCGGCGAGCACCAGCACGACCGACCAGCGGCCGACCTTGCCGTGCACGACGTTGCGCCGCAGGCAGAACACCGCGATGGCGGCGAACACGAGCGTGAAGATGATGAAGATCCAGTGCGGCGCGTGCTTGAGCATGCTGAACGCAGCGCCGTTGTTGTGGATGTTCGTCAGCTCCAGCACGCCCGGAATGAGCGTGACATGCCCGGTGTCGAGCGCGATGTTGACGGTGACCCAGTATTTGAGCCCTTGGTCAGCGATGAGGATCAGGATGGCTACGATGGCATACCACATAGCGGTTCCTCGCTTTCGGATCAGGATTTTGGGAGCGGGTGATTACTCCGCCTGCTGCGCGGCCACGACCGCGGCGCAGCGCGGGCACAGTCCGGTCTCGGGGTCGGCCTGCTCGGAGTGCATCCAGCAGCGCGGGCACTTGGTGCCGGGCGCGTTGCGCACGGAGATGTGCAGACCGGGGAAGTTCGTGCCGGTGCCGGTGACGGCGTCGGCCGGCACGTCATCGCCGATGAGCGCCTGCGATACGATCAGCAGCTCCGGCAGGTTCATGCTCTGCACGTCGTCGAGCGCGGCCTTGGCGGCGTCATCGTCGGCGCGCAGCGTCACGGCTGCCTCGAGCGGCTTGCCGATGCGCTTTTCGGCGCGGGCGGTCTCGAGCACGCCGTTGACATCCGTGCGCACGCGGATGAGCTGATCCCACCGGGCAAGCTCGCTCTCGCTGAGCGCGTAGGCGTCGAACGGCTGGTTCATGACGTTGAGCAGCACGTTGCGCGCGTCGTCCTCGGCGCGGTGCGGCATGGCCTGCCAGATCTCGTCGCAGGTGAAGGCGAGGATCGGCGCGAACATCTTCGTCATGCTGTCGAGGATGAGGAACAGCGCCGTCTGCGCGCTGCGGCGCTCGAGTCCGTTGCGCTCGTCGCAGTAGAGGCGGTCCTTGATGATGTCGAGGTAGAAGCTCGAGAGCTCCACGACGCAGAAGTCGTTGATCGCGTGCGAGACCACATGGAACTCGTAGTTGTCGTAAGCCTTGGCCACGCGGCGGATGAGGTCATTGAGCTTCGTGATCGCCCAGCGGTCGAGCGGGAGCATATCCTCCGGTGCGACGAGGTGCGCGGCGTCAAAGCCGTCGAGGTTGCCGAGGCAGTAGCGCGCGGTGTTGCGGAACTTGAGGTAGTTTTGCGTCAGCTGCTTGAAGATCTCCTTGGAGCAGCGCATATCGGCGTGGTAGTCGGCGCTGCCCGCCCAGAGGCGCAGCATATCGGCGCCGAACTCGTTGATGATCTCGGCCGGGTCCATGCCGTTGCCGAGGGATTTGTGCATGGCGCGGCCCTCGCCGTCGACCGTCCAGCCGTGGGTCAGGCACTCGCGGTACGGAGCGCCCTTGCCGAGCGCGCCGACGGCCACGAGCAGCGACGACTGGAACCAGCCGCGGTACTGGTCGCCGCCCTCGATATACATATCCGCCGGCCAGAAGCCCTGGTCGCGCTGCATGGCGGCGACGTGGGTGGAGCCGGAGTCGAACCAGCCGTCGAGCGTGTCGGTCTCCTGGATGAAGTGCTTGCCGCCGCAGTGCGGGCAGGTGAAGCCTTCGGGCAGGATGTCGGCTGCCGGGCGGTCGAACCAGGCGTTGCTGCCTTCCTTTTCAAACAACTGTGCCACGGCCTCGATGCTCTCCTCGGTGCAGACGGGCTTGTGGCAGTCGTCGCAGTAGAACACCGGGATCGGCAGACCCCAGCGGCGCTGACGGGAGATGCACCAGTCGGCGCGCTCGCGGATCATGGCGGCCATGCGCTCTTTGCCCCACACGGGCAGCCAGCGCACGTTCTCGCACGCGGCGACAGCGTCCTCCTTAAAGGAGTCCACGGAGCAGAACCACTGCGGCGTGGCGCGGAAGATGATCGGGCTCTTGCAGCGCCAGCAGTGCGGATAGCTGTGCACGATGTCCTCGCTGGCGAACAGCGAGCCGGCCTCCTTCATGTCTGCGAGGATGATGGGGTTCGATTCCTCCGTGGTCAGACCCGCATACTTTCCGGCGTAGTCGGTGTGGCGGCCCTGGTCGTCCACGGGCACGACCATGTCCATGCCGTAGCGCTTGCAGGTCAGATAGTCGTCCGCGCCGAAGCCGGGCGCGGTGTGCACGCAGCCGGTGCCGGAGTCCATGGTGACGTAATCGGCCAGCACCAGACGCGAGGTCTTGGGCAGGAAGGGATGGTCGGCGAGCATGTTCTCAAAGAATTCGCCCGGGTGCTGCTCGAGCACCTCATAGCTCTCAAAGCCGCCGATGTGCATGACCTTCTCGGTCAGCGCGTCGGCCATGACGTACACCTCACCGTTGGGCGCCTGGACGAGGTTGTACAGCTCGCGCGGATTGAGCGCGATGGCGAGGTTGCCGGGCAGGGTCCAGATCGTGGTCGTCCAGATGACGAAAAAGAGCTTGCTGTGGTCGACGTCCGGCAGCTTGCCGAGGTCGTCGTGCATCGGGAACTTCACGTACACGGTCGTGCACGGATCGTCCTGATACTCGATCTCCGCCTCGGCGAGGGCGGTCTCGTCGTGGGCGCACCAGTACACCGGCTTGAGCCCCTTGTAGATGTGGCCGTTGCGGTACATCTTGCCGAACACGCGCACCTCTTCGGCCTCAAAGCCCTTGTTCATGGTCTTGTAGGGGTGCTCCCAGTCGGCGACGACGCCCATGCGCTTGAAGCCGTCCATCTGGCGGTCGATGTATTTCTGCGCATAGTCATGGCAGGCGCTGCGGAAGTCGGCGATGCTCATGGCCTTGTGGTTGAGCTTCTGCTCCTTGATGATGGCGCTCTCGATGGGCATGCCGTGGTTGTCCCAGCCGGGGATGTAGGGCGTGTAGTAGCCGCGCATGGCGTAGGAGCGGACGATGAAGTCCTTGAGCGCCTTGTTGAGCGCGTGGCCCATGTGGATGTTGCCGTTGGAGAACGGAGGGCCGTCGTGCAGGCTGAAGCGCGGCTTGCCGTCGTTCTTTTTGAGCATTTCGTTATACAGATCCATGTCGTTCCAGCGGCGGAGCATATCGGGCTCACGCTTGGCGAGGCCGGCGCGCATGGGGAAGTCTGTTTTCGGCAGGTTGATCGTGGCGTTGAAATCGTTCTTGGACATGGTAAAAATCGTTCTCCTCTCAGAGTAGTTTTCCGTTAAAATTGTGCAGGGCGGTACGGCACCGGCCGTCCCGCCCTGGTTGATTGCTGTTCACTCAGCTGTTGTGCAGAAAGTGATAGAGCTGCGTGGCGTCATCTGCTGCACTGTCGGCCGCGGCATCGTCAGCTTCCACGGGCTGCGCCTCCACGGGGGCGGCGGACACGGTTTCTGCTGCATACACGGGCTCTGCCTGCACAGGCTGCTCGGCGGCCGGAGCTTCCGGCTGCGCGGCAGGCACAGGCTCGGCCGGCGCGGCGGGCGCAGGCTCGGCAGGTGCGGTGCTCGCGGTCGGGCGCGCCGCCGCGCGCGGCGCGGACGCTGCCTTCGATCCGGCGACACCGTCGAGATACTCGAGCTGCGTCAGGCACAGATTGCGCACATCTTCCAGGAATTTTGCGCAGGAGGTCTTTGCGTTGAGGAGCTTGGCTTCCTCGTTGGCGGTTTCGTGCTGAAGGCCGCCAAGTATTCGGTCGGACGTGTTCTTGGCCTCGCTGAGTATCTTGTCAGCGCGGGCCTGGGCATCGTCCTCTATCTGTTTGCCGACCTTCTGGGCCGACAGTATGGCCAGACGCATGGCGTCTTCACTGGCGCGGTACTCTTCTATCTTATCGACCAGCACCTTCATCTTGCCCTTGAGCACAGCGATCTCCTTCTGCGCGTTGGCAAGCTCGGTGGCCACTTCTTCCTGATAGTTCTGCACAGCGGCCATGTCGTAACCGCCGAACATCGCTTTTTCAAAGGTTTTTTCCCGAATATCCTGAGGAGTCATGTTGGAAAGTCCTCCATTCTTTCTAATGGTATACTACTCGCGGGGCTGTCAGAGACAGTATGCCCGAATGTTACAGGTGAAACTCGCCCGACTCCATGTCGTCGAGCTGGTCGCCCATGAGATCAACGTTGAACGGCGTGATGATATACGTTGCGCTGGCGACGCGGCGGATCTTGCCGTCCTGCGCGTAGGCGACGCCGGACAGGAAGTCGATCAGGCGGCGGGCGATGTTCTTGTCCGTCTGCTCCAGATTCATGAGCACGGCGCGGCGATCGCGCAGATGGTCGGCGATCTCGGCCGCGAGCTCAAACTGCTTGGGCGCGACGAGCACGACCTTGAGCTGGCCGCCGCTGTTGAGGTTGACGACCTTGTCGGCCACGCGGCTGTCGCCGCGGGCGGTGTAGCTCGGCGCGGGGCGCTCGGGCTCTCTCACCGGTTCGGAGACCGGGTCGTCGCGGATGAAGGAGCTCTGCTTGGCGGCGGGCGCCGTGCGGCGCGCCGGCCGTGCCGGAGCGGGACGCTCGGGCGCGGGCGCTTCCGCGACCGGGATCGCCTCATCCTCATCGTCGAAAAACTCGTCGTCGTCATCGTACGGACGCGTCATTTTCTTCAGTTCATCCAAAAAGCCCATGCAGGGTCCCCCTTTATCTACCGGCGGCCGCTGTGTTGCCGCTCTGTTCTCTTTTATGTGCGGCGGGCGGCGCTCAGTGCCGGGAATAGTCCCGTGCGCCGAAGATCGACGAGCCGATGCGCACCATGTTTGCACCGGCGGCGATGGCGTCCTCAAAGTCCCCGCTCATACCCATGGACAGAAAGTCCATAGAAACATTATCGTATTTTTTTCTGCCGATGTCAACAAAAAGCTCGTGCATTTTCGTAAAATATGCATGATTTCCGTCGGAAGTTTCTGCCACGGGCGGGATCGCCATCAATCCGCGCACGCGAATGTGCGCGCACGCGGCGGCGGTTTCCAGCAATTGCGGCAGGGCTGCGGGGTCAACGCCGCTCTTGGCGGCCTCACCGCCGATGTTCACCTCCAGCAGGATATCCTGCACGGTGTCCTGCATGGCGGCGCGCTTTTCGATCATGGCCAGCAGCTCCGGCGAGTCCACCGACTGGATGAGATCGACCTTGCCGACGACCTGCCGCACCTTGTTGGTCTGCAGGTGGCCGATGAAGTGCAGCGGTGCGCCGGTGTAGGCGCCCTCGGCGAGCTTTTCGGTCATCTCCTGCACGCGGTTTTCGCCGCAGGCGTCGATCCCGGCGGCGACGGCCTCGCGCACGCGCGCGGCGTCGTTCATCTTTGTCGCTGCCACAAGCGTGATGTCCGCGCCCGTGCGCCCCGAAAGGCGGGCGGCGGCGTCGATGCGCGCGCGGATGGCGGCGATGTTTTCGGCAATGGTGCTCATAGCGGATGGTGCCTCCTTATTTTACGACCTGTCCGTCGGACAGTCCCTTGCCGCTGACGACGATGTCGTTGCCGGCGCGCAGGGCGTTGCTGTCCGTGCTCTGGGCGACGAGACAGTAGCTGTCGGTCTGGTAGATGATCTCGATCGGTTTTTTCTCCAGCTGCGCCGCCGTGACGACGTAGACGAAGGCCTGCCCGTCGTCGTCCATGTGCACGGCCTTGAGCGGTACGCGCAGACCGGTGTGCTCGCTGTAGACGACGTCGGCCGTGGCCTTGCGCATGGCCAGCGTGTCGGCCAGCGCGCTGTTGCACGCGAACACGACCGCGACCTCGCCGCTGCCGTCCGGCTCGCTCTTGCTGAACACGGTGGCCGAGATCGTGCCGCTGTAGTGCTGCGGGAAGTCGAGCGTGGCGCTGCCGCCCAGATTCAGGCGGTCGGCGTCGGCCTTGCTCATGACGGCGGCGAAGTACCACTTTTTCGCCGTGACGAGCTTGCCGATCGCGTTTGCGGGCGTCGAGGGGCTCGTGCGTTCGAGCGCGGCCACGCCGTCGGGCGTGAGGTTTTCAAGCGCCGCCGGGCTCAGCGCCTCATAGCCGTCCACCGTGGAGGTGAACAGCCCCGCCGCCGGGGCGGTGATGCTGCCGCGGCCGACGCCGGCCTTTTCCAGCTGGTGCAGCTCGGCGTTGAGCGCGTCGAGGTCGCTCTGCGAGACGGTGCCCGTCGAGGCACCGAAGAGCAGCGAGCTGAGATCCATGCAGATGTCGTCAAGCTCGGACGCGCTGCCCGCGGAGACGGCGGCGTTGAGCCGCAGGATGGCGCTGTGGACGCTGCTGTCAAGCTCGGATGCGCCCGAGGCGCTGCCTGCGCGTGACAGCAGGCTCGAGACGTAGGCGATCTCCTTTTTGAGCTCACGCGCGCGGCTGGCGCTGTCGAGCGCGGCCTTGGAGTCGACGCCGATGGCGATCTCGCCGCCGCGCGCGACCTGCTTGCCGTCGTCCACCGAGCGGGACAAAAACTCCTTATCACAGGTGATGACCTGCTCCTCGCGCACGACGATGCCGCTGGCCTGTCCGCCCTCGCTGACGGTCACGAGCACCGCCGGTGCGGTGGAATACGACTGCTGCGTGGAGCGAAACAGGTACACGCCCAGATACACGGCCATGGCCGCGAAGAGCACGAGCATGGCGATGTTCGTAAAGGTATTCGTTTTCTTCAAAGCCTGCCCTCCTTCCGGTGGGGGGGCGGCGGGAAGATCACGTCTGCAGCTCGAGCGTCACCGCCCGCACCGGGGCGACCGTCGAGATCGCGTGCTTGTAGATCATCTGCTGGCGGCCGTCGGCCTCGATGAGCACGGCAAAGCTGTCAAAGCTGCGCACGATGCCGCGCAGCTGAAACCCGTTCATGAGAAACAGGGTCACGGGGATCTTCTCCCGCCGGATGTAATTGAGGAATGTGTCCTGAAGATTCTGTGTCTTTTGCATGATCGCCGCTCCTTTTGCCGGAGCGGACGTATATCGACTTATCATAGCACAAACTGCCGCTCCGTGAAATAGTGAATTTATACAAATCCGGCGAAAATGGCAGTTTTCTCCGCATCTGTACAGGCCACTATTCTATACCGCGTCCGGCCAAGAATTGCGTCGAACGGCGGCAGGCAAGGTCCATGTCCGGCGTTTTTTCGTGCAGCAGCCAAAATAGCTGCGCATCGCGCCGCAGCCATGTCAGCTGGCGCTTTGCGTACTGCCGCGAGGCGAGCCGGATGGCGGCCGCAGCCTCCTGCGCCGTCGCCTCGCCGCGCACGGCGGCCACGGCCTCCTTATAGCCGATGGCCTGCATGGCTGTGCAGTCGGCCGGGATGCCGGCGGCCAGCAGCGCGCGCACCTCGTCGAGCAGCCCCTGCTGCATCATGGCGTCCACGCGCCGGTCGATGCGCGCATAGAGATCCTGCCGGTCTGCAAACGTGAGCGCGATCTTCGCCGCGTCGTAGCGCGGCGGCACGGCGCGGGTCTCGGCGTCGTGCTGCGTGATGGTCTTGCCCGTGAGGATGTAGACCTCCATCGCGCGCACGATGCGCTTTTTGTCCGCGGGGTGGAGCTTTGCCGCGCGCTCGGGGTCAAATTTGCGCAGCTCGCCAAGCAGCCCCTCGCCGCCGATCTCGTCGTAGCGCTCGCTCAGTTCCTGCCGCAGCGCGGTGTCGGCCGTGCCGTCGGCGAAGGTGCGCCCGGCGATGAGCGAGTCGATGTAAAGCCCCGTCCCGCCGACGACGATCGGCAGTTTTCCGCGCGCGAGGATATCGTCCACGCAGGCGGTCGCTTCCGCCGCGTAGCGCGAGACGGAGTAGTTCTCCGTCGGGTCGGCGATGTCGATCATGTGGTGCGGCACGCCCTGCATCTCCTCCGGCGTGGGCTTGGCCGTGCCGATGTCCATGCCGCGGTAGATCTGCATCGAGTCGGCCGAGACGACCTCGCCTCCCAGCCGCTGCGCGAGCATGACGCCCAGCGCGGTCTTGCCCGAGGCGGTCGGGCCGGTAATGACGACCAGTTTTGGCTGCATCCGGCAGCCTCCTTTCTATAAGAGCAAATTCAGAAAGAATGTGTTGAAAACTATTAGAAATGTGTTAAAATGAGACCATATCCCAGTATTCAAGAAGGTGAACCCATGAAGATCAAAATTTCTGCCGACAGCACCTGCGATCTCTCGCCGGAGCTGATCGCGCGCTACAACATCGGCATCACGCCGCTGTACATCGTGCGCGGCGACGAGACGCTGCGCGACGGCATCGACGTGCATCCGGAGGAGCTCTACGCCTACGCGAAGGCCACGGGCAAGCTCTGCCAGACCGCGGCGGTGAACGTGTCGGACTACTATGCGTATTTCAGCGCGGTGCGCGCCGAATATGACGCCGTGATCCACTTCACGATCTCGAGCGATATGTCCGGTTGCTACCAGAACGCCTGCATCGCGGCGCGGGAGTTTACGAATGTCTACCCCGTGGACGCGCGCAACCTCTCGACCGGCATCGGTCATCTGGTGCTCGACGCGGCCGAGATGGCCGCGCAGGGCATGGATGCGGCCGACATCGCGGCGGCGCTGGAGAAAAAGCGTGAGAAGCTCGATGTCAGCTTCGTGCTCGACACGCTCGATTATCTCGTGCGCGGCGGGCGCTGCTCGTCACTCGCGGCGCTGAGCGCCAATTTCCTGCATCTCAAGCCGTGCATCGAGGTCAAGGACGGCAAGATGGGCGTTGGCCGCAAGTACCGCGGCAAGCTCGAAAAGTGCTATGTGCAGTATATCGAGGACCGGCTCAAGGGCCGCGACGATATCGACTGCCACCGCATCTTTATCACGGATTCCGGCATCGACGAGGCCACCTGGCAGGAGCTCGAGCGCGTCGTGCGCGCGTGCCAGCCGTTTGAGGAAGTGTACCACACGCAGGCCGGCTGCACGGTGTCGAACCACTGCGGCCCCGGCTGCATGGGCATTTTGTACTACCACAAGTAAACACAGTTGTGCAGACTGACAGGGAGCGCGCCGCGCTCCCTGTTTTTTTACACGATGCGCTTAAAGAGCTTGTCCAGTTCGCGGCGCGTGAGCGTCACGGCGACGGGGCGTCCGTGCGGGCAGTATTTCACCTCACCCGCGCACACCGCGTCCGCCAGACGCAGCAGCTCCTCGGGCTCTGTCTGCCAGCCGGCCTTGATGGCCGCCTTGCACGCCACGGTCTTGAGCACCTCGTCGCGCACGGCCTGCGCGTCCGTGTGCGCGCCGTGGCGCAGCTGCGCGCAGATCTCCTCGAGTGCGGGCAGCGCGTCGCCCGCGTCGATCTGGGCGGGCACGCCGCGCAGGATGTAGTCGCTGCGGCCGAACGGCTCAAGCGTGAAGCCGAGCTCCGCGAGCGTGTCGCCGTGCTGCTGCAGCACCTCCGCGTCGCTCGCGTCGGGCGTGAAGGGCAGCGGCTCGATCAGCGTCTGCGACGGGATGTCGGCAGGGCTCTGGCGCAGGCGGTCAAAGTTGATGCGCTCGTGCGCCGCGTGCTTGTCGATGAGGATGAGCGTGTCGCCCTTCTCGACGAGGATGTAGGTGTGCATCGCCTCGCCGATCAGGCGGGCGGGCGGCGTCTCCGGCGGCACGGCGCGCGCGAGCGGCGACGGGGTCTCCGGTTCGGGCTCGAGCGCGGTCTGCACACTCTGCACGACCGGGGCGGCCGGCACGATCGGTCCCGGCGGCTGCGGCGCTGCGGGCGCGGACGGTGTGAACACCGGCGGCGGGGTCACGCGCGGCGCGGCAAAGGCCGACGCCGTCGGCGAGCGGAACGAGACCGCCTCCTCCGCCGGGGCAGCGGGGGCATAGGTGCGTGCGCCGGAAAATACCGGCGCCGCGGGTGCTGCGCTCCGGCTCGGTGCGGCGGGCAGGAAGGGGTCCGCCTTGGGCGCGGGCGCGGATACCGGTTCGGGCTTGGGTGCGCTCGGCTTCGGCATGGCGGCTGCCGGGGCGCGCTCTGCCTCGAGCGCTGCGCGCGCGCCGTAATACACGGCGTCGAACACCGCGCGCTCGTGCGAGAATTTCACCTCGGTCTTTGCCGGGTGGACGTTCACGTCCACGGCCGCGCAGCTGAGCTCCACATACAGCACGCACGCGGGAAAGCGCCCCACGAGCAGCGTGTTGCGGTAGGCCTGCTCGAGCGCGGCCTGCAGCGCGGCGGATCTGATCCACCGTCCGTTGCAGAAGAAATGCTGCTGCGCGCGGCTGCCGCGCCCGGCGGCGGGGGAGGAGATGAAGCCGTGCACGCGCACGCCGTCGACCTCGCCCTCACAGGGCAGGAGCGTCTTTGCCAGCTCGCGCCCGAGCAGACTGTATACGCAGCTGTCGAGCTTGTTGTCGCCGGGGGAGAAAAACAGCTCCTCCCCGTCGCGGATGCAGCGCACGGACACGTCCGGACGGCCGAGCGCGCACCGCAATGCGGCGGCGGCGCAGGCCGCGCCCTCCGCGCGGTCGGTCTTGAGAAACTTGCGCCGGGCGGGCGTGTTGTAAAACAGGTCGCGCACGATCATCGTCGTGCCCTCGGGGCAGCCGGCCTCGTACATATCCTGGATCTCGCCCGCGTCGAGCGTCATGTGCGTGCCGCCCGGCGCACCGCGCCGCCGCGTCGTGAGCGTGATGTGCGACACGGCGCTGATGGCGGCCAGCGCCTCGCCGCGAAAGCCCATCGTACCGATGGCCTCGAGCCCCTGCGCATCGTGCAGCTTGCTCGTCGCGTGGCGCAAAAACGCGATGCCTGCGTCCTCGGGCGTCATGCCGCAGCCGTCGTCGGTCACGCGCAGGTAGGTCGCGCCGCCGCCGCGCAGCTCCACCGTCACGGTGCGGGCCCCGGCGTCGAACGCATTTTCCACCAGCTCCTTGACCACGGAGGCGGGACGCTCGACGACCTCGCCCGCGGCGATCAGATCCGCAAGATGCGGAGAGAGAATTTGAATATCGGGCATGGTTTGCCCTCCTTTGTGCACAGTCGGCGGGAAGCGAGCCTCCCGCGCGTATATTATAAAGGATTGGCATTGAAAATTCCACCGCGAAATGCTACAATATTCTATCACACTTCAAATTTTACCCGGATATATCCGGACAGGCAGGAGCATTGCATGAGCTATCAGAGAGTAGAGATCCCCGAATCGGACATCCAGCGCCAGCTGGACATCTGCGCGCAGCTGCGCGCGCATTTTTCTGCCGGCGGCCGTCAGCCGCTGGCCATGGTCGACACCTACGGCTGCCAGCAGAACGAGGCCGACAGCGAAAAGCTGCGCGGCTATCTGCGCGCCATGGGCTTCGGCTTCACGCAGGACGAGTTCGCGGCCGACGTCGTCGTCATGAACACCTGCGCCGTGCGCGAGCACGCCGAGACGCGCGTGTTCGGCAACGTCGGCGCGCTGACGCACACGAAGGCGCGCAATCCTGAGCAGATCATCGCGGTCTGCGGCTGCATGGCGCAGCAGGAGCACGTGGCCGAGAAGCTGAAAAAGTCCTACCGCATCGTTGACCTCGTCTTCGGACCGCACGAGTTGTGGCGCTTCCCGGAGCTGCTGCGCAGCGTCTGCACCGAGCACCGGCGCGTGTTCGCCATCGATCCGGCGGACGGCAGCGTCGCCGAGGGCATCCCGCAGCAGCGCGACGGCAGCGTCAAGGCGTGGCTGTCGATCATGTACGGGTGCAACAACTTCTGCACCTACTGCATCGTGCCGTATGTGCGCGGGCGCGAGCGCTCCCGCCACCCGGAGGAGATCGTGCGCGAGGCGCGTGAGCTCGTTGCGGCGGGATATAAGGACATCACGCTGCTGGGGCAGAATGTCGATTCCTACGGCCGCGATCTCGACGAGGACGTGGACTTTGCCGACCTTATCCGCAGCATCAACGCCATCCCGGGCGACTTTGTCATCCGCTTCATGAGCAGCCACCCGAAGGACGCGACGGAAAAGCTTTTCCGCGCCATGGCCGAGTGTGAAAAGTGCGCGCACCAGATGCATCTGCCCGTACAGAGCGGCAACGACCGCGTCCTGCACGCGATGAACCGCGGCTACACGCGCGAGAAATATCTGGCGCAGGTGGCGCTTGCACGGCAGTATATGCCCGACCTCGTGCTCACGACGGACATCATCGTGGGCTTCCCCGGCGAGACGGACGAAGAATTTCAGGACACGCTCTCGCTCGTCGAGGCCGTGCGCTATGACGCGATGTTCACCTTCATCTACTCGCCGCGTGTCGGCACGCCGGCGGCAAAGATGCCCGACCCCTACACCCGCGCGCAGAAGCAGGTGCGCTTTGATGCGCTCGTCGCATCGGCCAACGCCATCTCGGAGCAAAAGCACCGCGCCTATGAGGGCAGCGTGCAGCGCGTGCTCGTCGACGGGGCGGATGGCCGGGGCGACTATCCGCTCACGGCGCGCACGAAGGGCGGCCGGCTGGTGCATATGCGCGGCGACGAGGCGCTCGTCGGGCAGTTCGTGGACGTGAAGATCACCGGCAGCAACACCTGGGCGCT
>ERZ826220.1185-NODE-1185-length-27250-cov-11.546314_pt1 | contig 27250 bp, 18 predicted proteins | sample MGYA00519927_ERZ826220 | MGnify/ENA primary metagenome ERZ826220 (study PRJEB31778, sample SAMEA3449225) | human gut metagenome | biome: human gut; feature: human-associated habitat; material: faeces | place: United Kingdom | collected 2010/2012 ... | reverse complement strand
AATTCCAGCAGATCTTTTTACAATCTTTTGTAAATCTTCTGGCTCATATAGTTCTAATCTTTCTACAATTCCAAATCTGTCACGTAAAGGAGTTGTTAAAGAACCCGCTTTAGTAGTTGCTCCTATTAAAGTAAATTTAGGCAAATCTAGTCTTATAGACCTAGCACTTGGTCCTTTACCTATAATTATATCTAGTGTATAATCTTCTAACGCTGGATATAAAATTTCCTCCACACTTTTATTAAGCCTATGAATTTCGTCTATAAACAAAACATCAAACTCGGATAAATTTGTAAGTAATGCTGCCAAATCCCCTGGCTTTTCTATAGCTGGACCAGATGTAATTTTTATATTAGAATTCATTTCGTTAGAAATTATATTAGATAGCGTTGTTTTACCAAGTCCTGGTGGTCCATATAAAAGCACATGGTCTAAAGGCTCACCTCTTTTTTTAGCTGCCTCTATATATACTTTCATATTTTCTTTAACTTTTGTTTGACCTATGTATTCTGCAAGAGTTTTAGGTCTTAATGAATTTTCTAACCTATTTTCTTCCTCATTTATTAATTCTGGATTTATTAAATTCTCCTCTTCCATAATCTTCTCCTATATATTAGATAGTGTAAATGTTTTTAAATTTACTCTTTAAAAATATATCATTTATATTAAAAAAGTACAAGTTTTTTAATGGATTTACCAAAAACTTGTACGTTTTTTTACACAATGCTTTTAATATTCAAATCAGCACTAAGAGCAATTATTACACCTATTAATATCTAATATAAATACTAAAAAGCTAAAGGTTTATTTCCTTTTTCTATTAATCTTTTATATGTTTTTACAAATATTTGTTGGAAGCCATATTTATATACAGTATGTGCAACCCAAAAGCTTTTTCTTGGAACATTTTTTAATTTAAAAAATGGATTTTTTCTCCATTCAAAGAAATTTATATCTAAGTAATTCATTGTTTCTCTAATATTTTCTTTTAAATCATTTTTTTGGTCGAATGCTATTTCTATTAATGACCTCATTCCTATTTTTGTAAATGCTATATATGTTAAAACATTTTTCATTTTTTCATATTTGCCAACTTCTTTAAATTTCTTTTTTACATCTACTAAACCATTCCTTAAATCTTTTACTTGAATTATATTTTTCAAGTTGTTTGCTGAATTATCTTCATATTTATAAAATAATTCTTCATTAATAAAAGAAATTTTATTTACATTACTATAACAACTTAATATAAATATTTCATCTTGACATTCGTCATAATTTTGAAATTTTAAATCTTTTATTATTTCTTTCTTTATTAATTTATTACCTGCATCTAAATTTAAATATGCAAAATAATTATTTTTTCCATTTAATTCTTCTATTTCTTTAAACTTATTATTTAAACCTTTATTTATTGTTTGGTTTGTATTTAAGTCTATAATATTATAACCACAAATTGCAATGTCTGTTTCATTTTTTTCTTCTGCATTATACATCTTTTCTAATGCTGTTTTTTCTAAGCTCATATTTCCATTCATTATTAAAATGTATTTTCCACTAGCTTCTTCTAGTGCTTTATTTTTAGCTGTTACATCTTGTGCCTTAGTTTTATATATAATTTTTATATTATTATATTTTTTTTGAGTTTGTTTTACAAATTCATCTATTTCTGAATTTTCTTCTTTATAAATACAAATTATTTCGATATTTCGTAAAGTTTGATTTATTAAACTATTTAAGCTTTCCTTTACTTTTTTATGTCTACTTTTAAATATTGTAATAACTGAAACATCACACATTGCCATTCCCCCAATTTTCATATTATTTTTCATCTACATTAATTGTTTTTTCTATTATATATTGTGGTCTTCTTTTTGTTTCATCATAAATTCTTCCTATATATTCACCTATCATCCATAAAGATATAAGTATCATTCCACTTAAAAATGTCATTGTAACCATTAAAGATGTCCAACCTGCAGTTAAATTATTCCAATTAAATATGTAAGAAAGAATTGCATATATTAAAATAACTATAGATATTGCTATAGAAATAATTCCCATTGTTCCTACTATTTTAAGTGGTTTTGTAGAAAAACTAAAAATACCATCTTGTGCTAATTTTAACATTTTCTTTAATGGATATTTTGTTTTTCCTGCAAATCTTTCTTTTCTCTCATATTCAAAAGGTGTTTGTTTAAAACCAACCCAACTAAATAATCCTCTTAAGAATTTATTATGTTCTGGAAGTGAATTTATAACATCTACAACTTTTCTGTCTACTAATCTAAAATCACCTGTATCTTTTGGTATATCTACATCTGATAACGCATTTAAAGTTTTGTAGAACATAGATGCTGTAAGTAATTTAAACTTAGACTCTCCATCTCTAGATTTTCGCTTTCCATATATTACTTCATTTCCATCTTCCCAAAGTTTTAGCATTTCTGGAATAAGTTCTGGCGGATCTTGTAAGTCTGCATCTATTATTACAATTGCATCACCAGTTACGTATTGCAATCCTGCTGTTACAGCACATTGATGCCCAAAATTTCTAGAAAATGATAATATTTTTACATTCTTATCTGTATTTGCTATTTCTTCTAAAATACTTAATGTTTTGTCTTTACTTCCATCATTTATAAATATTAATTCATAATTATAGTTTTCTATTTTATCTAATATCCCTTTTAATCTATTATAACATTCTTTTGCTACTTCCTCTTCATAATACATTGGTACTACAATTGATATTTTCTTCATTTCTTTTATACCTACTTTCTTTTTAATAACTCACCAAGTGGCTTTTTTTCGTTTAAATGTCTAATTGTTTCTGCAAATAATGGTGCTATAGAAACAACTTTAATTTTTTCTATTTTCTTAGCTTCCGTTAATGGGATAGTATTTGTAATTACAAGTTCTTCTATAGGTGAATTTTGTATTCTTTCTATAGCTGGACCTGAAAGAACCCCATGCGTACATCCTGCATAAATTGCTTTTGCACCAAATTCTTTTAATACTCTTACTGTTTCCATCATAGAACCAGCTGTATCTATTTCGTCATCAAATATAATTGCATTTTTATCTTTTACATCACCAATAATTGTTGTACCTATAGCTTTATCGTTATTGCCATCTCTTCTCTTATCAAGCATAGCTATAGGACAATTAAAAAATTCCGAATACTTATATGCTTTTTTAGAGCTACCTGCATCTGTGGCAACAATAACCATATTTTCCAACTTTTTATTCATAAAATAATTTTCTAAAAGTCTTTCTGCTGAAAGCCTATCACAATTTATATTGTTAAAATATGCTTGTATCGCAGGGTTATGTAGATCGCAAGTTATAACTCTAGTAGCTCCTGCTGCTTCTAGTAGCTCTGCTATTAGCTTTGCAGTTATAGGTACTCTTGGTTGATCCTTTTTATCTGAACGCGAATATATATAATATGGCAAAACAACATTTATTTTACCAGCTGAAGCTCTTTTTACAGCATCTATTGTTATTAATAGCTCCATTATTCTTTCGTTTACTGGTGGTACATTACTTTGTACTAAGTAAACATCATTTTCTCTTACTGTTTCTAAAATTTGTACAAAGTTATTATCATTTTTAAACTTCATTGTATTTATTTTTCCCATTGGAAGTTTTAGATAGTCACAAATTTCTTTAGTAAATTCTTCAGCATATTTACTGCAAGCAAAAATTTTAATATTTTCCATATATTTCACCTACTAACATTAATTTGCTTATATCTTACCATTATATACCAATTTTTACAAGAAAAAAATAAATTAAGCTAATATTTTAATAAATAATAGCTTAATTTAACACTTAACTATTTTGTAAAATTGCATTTAATATTTCTTTTGGTTCTAATTTGTTTTCTTTATTGGATGTTATTGCTAATATAGTAGAATTTTTTACTTTATATAGTTCTATTACTTGGTATGGGTCCATATCTTCAAATGGATATTTTATAATTTCTCCTGTTAAATAATCCCTTTGGTATGTATTACCAGAAATATCAATTATATATAGATTACCTGAATTAATCATTTCTTCTAACTTTTGTTCTTGCTCTGTTAATTTATCTTTCTTATTACATTCTAAGTATCCTTCTTTATTTAACTTACAATTGTTAATATTATTTTCTTGTAGTAAGACCATAAAGTCTTCTCTAGAATTTTTCTCTATCCAAATGCCATTATGTCTTGGTGCTTGTTCTAATAAAGTGTAAACTTCCTCTTCTGTTGGAATATCATTTTTTACTATTCCAGCTAAAGCTACTACATACTGCACTTCTGGTTTTATTTGTAATATTTTTCTTCCATCATGTTCTTCTTCTATCTTATAAATATTGGGGTTTCCTACCGAAGATATACTGTTTTGAAATTCTTTTATATCTTTTAGCTCATCTTCTGATACTTGTTCTATTATATTCTTTATTTCGTTTTTTGCTAAATTCGAAATATCTTCTATATTATTATTTTCAATATTATTTATTATATTTTTCTCATCTTTACTATTTATAAAAACAAAAAGTAATATAATAATTATTAAAATAATTGCAATAATTATATAATATCTTTTTTGCATCTTTTTCTCCTTATAATATTTTATTTTTTCTTCTTTTTTATAAATATTATCCCTACTACTATAGCTACAGCTATTATAATTATTAAACTAATTAGCATATTTCCTTTTTGATTTTTAGGTTTATTTGCCTCGTTTTCTATATTAATTGTATATACCTTTATATTCCCATTTTCTGCTGTTACTTTTAAATTAATCTTTCTTTCGCTATTAGAAACATTTATATTACCTATACCCTCTACTTTTGCTTTATCATTGTCAGTTTCTGCAATCACATTAAAATTATTTATACTATCATCTTTTACAAAAATTTTATATGAATCATTTTGCCTATTAAATTTTGGTATTAATTCATATCCTTCAACTTCCATCATTTTTAAGTAATTATTGCTAGATTTTCCTACATAATCTTCTGCAGATGTAACATTGTTCTTATCTTTTTCTAATTGTTCTGCTTTTTCTTTCGCTTCTTGTTCTGTAAAATCTGTATATCCAGAACTTTCTGGAGGAACCGGAATATCTACAAGCCTTCCTGTTTCAGCCAATGATACATTAAAAAGTCCTATAATAAGTACCATTGCCACACTAAGTATACATATTCTGCTTTTCATTGTTTTTTTCTCCTTACACTACATTTTATAAAAATTAAAGAAATGGTAAATCAATTTTCATATTAATTTACCATTCTCCTTTCTAAATTACTGTTAAATATTTTGAAACAATAAATCCTTTTGTTCCATCATCTAAAATAACTAAGTCCCAACAAAATCCATCGGCATAATATGTGTCTTTTAATATTCGTACACCTGTTGTTCCATTTTTTACTTGTTTTAAACTTTCATAGCTTTGCCCTGGTCCAATTCTAATATTTACACTAGAAGATGTTGTTATCTTAATTTTTTCATTGCAATTTGAAACATCATTTATAAATTGTAAATAACTTCCTGAAGCATACCCCACATTACCAGATGGAGTTATTACTTTTTGCCATCCATTAGATAATCTTTCTATTGATAGTAAAATAGTTCCATTAGTTACTCTTTCTATTTCACTATGTTGTGTTCCTGGTCCTGTTCTTATTTTTAATGTTGTACTTACATCAAAGACTTTAACACTCATAGGTCCTTTGTCAGATATTGTTGGACCTTCTGGATCTGTTGAACTTCCTTCTCCTGTTGGTTTAGGAGCTGGTATTTGTGGCATATTTTCATATACTGGTATAATGAATTTTATTTTATTATCTAATGTTCCTGTGTCTACATATGCTCCTCTAAATATGCGTGCTTCGCTATATGCAGCAGATAAATTTTGCATATATTGATGTGTATAAAAACCACCTGGACTGTTTGGGTTTACATCAAATTTATTTAAATACAATGTGTTTTGTTTTGCATCTAAATATCCTTCTTTTACAAATTTTATTCCACCTTCTATACCTTTTTGCATGCTATCCCATCCCATATCTTTTGCTTTAGCTAAAGCTGTTGCAACATCATTTCCAACTACTGCTCCTATATTAAATGGATTAAAATATAATTTTCCATCTCCACCATCCATATAAATTGTAGCTGAGCCATTTTTTCCTTGTTCTTGGAATAATCTTGCAATTATATAATAAGGGTTTACATTTTGTTTTTCACAAGAAATTCTAACATCTTCTGCAAAATTGTTTAGGAAAGTTCCATTTACTTGGTATTGTATAGAAGCTAATGTTGCACCACTATTTGCATAATCTGCTAAATCTACAAATTGGAATGCATCTACATCATTTAAAAAGTTTCTTGGATCCATAAAATATGCAATTCCATTATATGAGGCTGATGCCCAAGTTCCACTAACATATGGGTTTGGTGCAATCCAATCGCCTTTATATGTTGGTGTATATACTAAATTTGCTTTTCTATTATCATACTCATACTCTCCTTGAACAGCTGTATAAAAATCTAGACCTGTATATAACACTTCAAATTCCCAATTTGGATGTTTGCTTGTTAAATTGTCTACTGTTTCTGCTATTCCTGGATACTTATTAGAATCTATATTAATTCCTATATTTGTAGTATAAAAATAAAACATTTGTCTATCATTTTTTTGTAAAGATGTTAATATAAGTTTAGAACCATTTTCAATTCTGTTTTCTATAGTTATTGCTAAATCTGGTCTTGTTAAAGGTGATATAATTAATCCATTTATTTTACTATCTCTTATTGTCCATTTTTGGCTAAAATCTCCTCTATAATCATCTTGCACTATTTCTATACCATTTTGAATTTTATTTTCCTTAACAGTTAAGCTTTTTTTACTATGTGATGCTATTATTTTGTAATAACCATCAACATATTCTACATTAAACTTTTGAGCTCTAGAATTTCCAAAGTCCCATATGTCTAATTTTGCATTATTTTCTTTGCTACTTCCTGCTACTTCTATAGATTTATTCGCATTTGCTCCTACTAATATTTTATAAATATTATTTTTAACGGTTTGTTTTGTTTCTACTGTTTTTATAAAATAAAACATTTGATTATTATTTTTTTCTAAATTTTTTAAAACTATTTTATCTCCATTATTTATTTTTCCATCTACAGTAAATGCTAAATTTGGATTTGACATTAAAGATATTATAAGCCCATTTATTCCACTATCTTTTATTAACCACTTTTGCGTGTCTAACCCTGCATATGTTGATTGTACTATTTCTGTACCTTCTTTAACTTTTCCATCTTTAGCAGTTAAGCTTTTACCAGTATGACTTGCTGTTATTTTATAATATCCTTCTTCTATATATTCTATATTAAATTGTTGAGCTGGTACATGACCATAATCCCATATATCTACTTTTGCATTATCTTCTTTACTACTTCCTGCTACTTCTATAGACTTTCCTTGACTTACCCCTATTAATAGTTGGTATTTTCCATTTGTTACTGTCTTTTCTGACTTGCTTTCATTTAAAAAATACAACATTTGGTTATTACTATTATTATTTTTTCTTAATATCATTTTAGAACCATTTTCTATATTTCCATTTACTGTTATTGCTAGTTCTGGATTTGCTAATGATGATATTACTAATCCATTTATTTTACTATCTTTTATTATCCATTTTTGTGAATCTAAACCTTCATATGTTGATTGTACTATTTCTGTACCTTCTTGCACTTCCCCATTTTTAGCAGTTAAACTTTTGCCTGTATGTCTTGCTGTTATTTTATAATAGCCTTCTTTATATTCTACATTAAATTTTTGTGCTGGTACATTTCCATAGTTCCATATATCTACTGTAGCATTATCATTTTGGCTACTTCCTGCTACTTCTAGTACTTTGTTTGAATCTGCTCCTATAGCTAATTTATATACACCATTTTTTACTGTTTTTTCCGATTCATTTTCATTAAAAAAGTAAAACATTTGGTTATTGTTATTTTCTGCTTTGTCTAATACTATTTTTGCACCATTTGAAACATTTCCTTTTATAGTTAGTACTAAATTTGGATTTGATAATGAAGCTATTACTAATCCATTTATTTTGCTGTCTCTTATACTCCATTTTTGCGAATCTAATCCTTTGTAAGTTTCTTGTACTATTTGGCTTCCTTCTTGAAGTATTCCATCTTTTACTGTTAAACTTTTACCACTATGTCTTGCTATTATTTTATAATATCCTTCTGCTAAATATTCTATGTTAAATTTTTGTGCTGGCACATTTCCATAGTTCCATATATCTACTGTAGCATTATCATCTTGGCTACTTCCTGCTACTTCTATTACCTTATTTGAATCTAAACATGAAGCAAACCTATAAACTCCATTCTTTACTGTTTTTTCATTAATGTATTCTTGTACTATGTCGCTTTCTACTTCTTCTTGTGTTGTTGTATCTTCTGTAATTTCTTCACTCTCTATAGTTGTATCTTTTTCCTCTTCTGATTCTATAGTATTATCTACTGTTGTTTCATTTACATTATTTGCTTCTTGCATAATATTATTATTTAATATATTTTCTTCTAATAGGTTATTTTGATCTTCTATTATATTATTTGACTCTGCATATATATTTACACCTACTAAATTTAATATAGTAAACATTATTACTAAAATTAATATTATTCTCTTGTTTTTCATATTTACCTCTCCTAATTATATTATCCGAATATATATATTATTATTTAATAATCTTCTAATATTTTCATTGTTGCATTAATAAATTTTTGGTCTAATTTCATCTTTACTAGTTCTTCGTGACTATTTACTTCTGGTAATTCTAGTAATAATGATTTAGTATTAGGTATTGTTCTTGCCCATTGTATTAAATATCCATTGCCATAAGTGCCTATATGTTTATTTATTCCTATTTCGTTCCTATAATATTTTCCTAATTCATTATCTCCTATTGTTTCATTTAGCCAACCATGTACATCTAAAATAATATTTGTATCTCCTTTGTTTGATAAAATAAAATCTCTTAATGATTGTGCTTCGTATGCTTGTAATGGTTCTGTTCCATTATAATTTCTGTCTGAGCTTGTCTTCGCATATCCTATTGGAAAACATCTGTTAATATCTATTCCTTTATGTTCTGGTGCCCAGCTATATACTGTTGTACGTCCTGGTCCATTATTTGTCCAACCATCATACTGACCATCTGGATTTACAACTGGCAATATGTATATTGTCCATTCGTTGATTAATTTTGCACTCATATTATCTTTTAAATATTTAAAAAATTCATCTGCAATATAGGTTAACTCGGAACCATCTTTATTATAAGAGTCTTCAAATCCATGTACAGAAAATGTTGTAAATAAATGTTTTTTCCCATTTCCAATTTGATAATATTTTAAATAATTTCCTTTTTCACCTTTATACATTAAACCAGATTTACCATATAATCCTTCTTTTATATTTTTGTTTAGTGCATCAAAGAAATAAAACATTTGATTATTGTTATTTTGTGTTTTATCCAATATAATTTTTGATCCATTTTCTATTTTACCTTCTACTGTTATAGTAAGTTCTGGATTTAATAATGAAGATATTACTAAACCATTTATTTTACTATCTTTTATTATCCATTTTTGAGTATCTAAACCTTTATATGTTGATTGAACTATTTCTATTCCTTCTTCTAGTTTTCCATTTTTTACTGTTAAGCTTTTGTCTGTATGACTTGCTGTTATTTTGTAATACCCTTCTTTATATTCTACATTAAATTTTTGTGCTGGTACATTTCCATTATTCCATATATCTACTTTTGCATTGTCTTCTGTACTACTTCCTGCAACTTCTATTACTTTATTTGAATCTATTCCTACTGCTAAACTATATACTCCATTCTTTACAGTTCTTTCTTGTTCGTTTTTGTTAAAAAAGTATAACATTTGATTGCTATTGTTTTGGGTTTTGCTTAAGGTAATTTCGTCTCCATTTTCTATTTTTCCATTTACAGATATAGAAAGTTCTGGTTTTTCTAGTAGAGATATCACCAGTCCATTTATTTTGCTATCTCTTATTATCCATTTTTGAGAATCTAGACCTTTATAGTCTTCTTGTACTATTTTTGTTCCTTCTTCTAACATTCCATCTTTTGCGGTTAAACTTTTACCGCTATGTCTTGCTGTTATCTTATAATATCCATCTTTATATTCTACATTAAATTTTTGTGCTGGTACCTCTCCGTTATTCCATATATCTACCCTTGCACCATTTTCAGTACTACTTCCTGCAACTTCTATTACTTTGTTTGAATCTACTCCTACTGCTAAGCTATATACTCCATTCTTCGCTGTTCTTTCTTGTTCATTCTTATTTAAAAAGTATAACATTTGGTTGTTACTATTTTCAGTTTTACCTAGTATTATATTTGAACCATTCTCTATGTTTCCTTCCACTGTTATGGAAAGTGCTGGATTGGCTAATAAAGATATTACAAGCCCATTTACTTTACTATCTCTTATTATCCACTTTTGCGTATCTAATCCCTTATAGTCTTCTTGTACTATTTCCGTTCCTTCTTCTAATCTTCCATTTTTTGCAGTTAAACTTTTACCACTATGCCTTGCTGTTATCTTATAATATCCTTCTTTATATTCTACATTAAATTTTTGTGCTGGTACATTTCCATTATTCCATATATCTACTCTTGCACCATTTTCAGTACTACTTCCTGCAACTTCTATCACTTTGTTTGAATCTGCTCCTACTGCTAAACTATATACTCCATTGCTAGATAATTTAATCGTTTCTTGATTATTGCTAATATCTTTATCTTCTGCATTATCTTCATTTATTTGATTACTATTAGTGTTTAAAATTAATTCTCTTAGTTCATCTTCATTTTCTTTGGAATTGTTTTCACTACTTATGCTGTTTTCTATTCTATTCATGTTGCTAATAGCATATACATTTATATTGCTCATAATTCCAAATATAATACACAATATTATTAATCCAAATATATATATGTTTTTTTTCATAACAATCACCTCTTTTGTTAAATTAACGTCATTTTACTATAACATTTTTTGTGTGTCAATTTTAGTTTTGTTCGTTTTTACACGAAAAAAATAGAAATAACATAAATTTTACGCTATTTCTATTTTATGCAAAAAATTATATTATTTTTTAATTTTCGTTGGTTTCTTTTTCTCCATTATACTCATCCACCAAATATAATGGTCTATTTTTTGATTCGTTAAATATTCTTCCTAAATATTCACCAATTATTCCAAATAATAATATTTGTATTCCAGAAAAAAACAATATCAAAAGTATTATAGCTTGGTATGCATCTATTTTATGAGTAATTAATATCATTTTACATATTACATATATAAAATAAATTGCTAATGCTCCAAAAGTTGGTATTGCCAAATAAGTAGAAATTCTTAATGGCGATGTTGTAAAAGATGTTATTCCATCTATTGCTAAATCTATTAATTTTTTGTAATTCCATTTTGTTTTACCTGCAATTCTTGGATCTCTATCATATAGTACTTCTTTTTTCTTATATCCTATCCAACTAAACATACTTTTAGAACATCTTTGTGTTTCTCTCATCTTTTTTAAAGCATTTACACATCTTCTATCTAAAAGTCTAAAATCTCCTGTATCTTTTTGTATTTTGACATTTGTTAATGATTGTAATACTTTATAATACATTTTTGATGTAAACTTTTTAAGCCAAGTTTCGCCAGCTCTCGTTTTTCTTTTTGCATATACATCATCATATCCTTCTTCCCACCATTTAATAAGCTCTGGAATTAGCTCTGGAGGATCTTGTAAATCTGCATCCATAAATATTACTGCGTCACCTTTTGCATAGTCTAACCCTGCTATCATAGCAACTTCTTTTCCAAAATTTCTAGAAAGATTAACATATGAAATTCTATCTTCTTCTTCTTTATATTTTTTTATAAGTTCTAATGTTTTATCTTTACTTCCATCATTTACGAATAAAATTTCAACATTATAGCCATTAATAGAATCTATTAATTTATTTAATCTTTCTATTAAATATGGTAAAGATTCTTCTTCATTATATGCTGGAATTATTATTGTTATCGTTTTCACATTTTTCACAACCTTTTTTATTTAATAAATACAAATATATAAATTTTCACCTTCGAAAATAAGCTGTTCTTTACTATATCTATCCCAATCTTTTTGTGCAAATTTATCTTTTATATTTTGTGGTACATTAACATTTGCAAACTTTCTTCCAATAAAAGTTGTAATAACTTCCTTTACTGCCCAACTCGTTCCCATACTTCTTACGTTATAGCACCTTAATGCTGGTTCGCTTTCGTAATACATTGTATATTGTTTATCAAAAGCTATACCTATATTCTTTATTTTTTCTCCTGAAGTTGTTTCGTATTTTTCTATTTCTTGTATTATATCTTTTGCAATAAAGTGATCTAATCTATTGGTTACTAGGGTTGCAGATGAAGCTTCTATTAAAAATATAGAATTTAAAACAAAGTTAATAATTGTAATGCTTCCTAACGCTATTAGCAAATACTTATTTTTGTTTATTTCTACTACAGCTAGTAAAAATATTACTAATATTCCTATTATAGATCCAAAACACATAGCCATTCTTGGCTCTATATATTGTGCTTCAGTAGGAGTTGCTAAAATAGGAATTATTGGTACTATAATGCTTAATATTATTAGAGTAACATATTCTAATATCATAAAATAGTCTTTTTTTCTTAAAACTATTCCTATTATAAAAATTACAGTTAAAATTGCAAGTAATATTAAATATCCATATTTTGGACCTATTCCCACATTATATATTAATATTGTCTCACCAAATTTTAAAATTGTTGCCAAAATAGCTGTAATAGAAGGAACTTCAAATTTTCTAAATTCTACTCCTAATACTCTTTGCCAGCACTTAACTCCTACTAAATTTACTATCATTGCAATTCCATAAATAACTGCTATAAATATTGTATCTTTTATAATTAACTTTATATTTCCTCTATGTTTTATGGCTATAAGTACTAAAGCTAGTAACAAAAATATTGCACTTGTTGCTTGGTAAAATAGTCCAGAAACTGTAACTAATATTAAGCTAATTAAATATTTTAATTTTTTGTCTGTTGCTAGAATACATGCCCCTAAGATTGCAAACAATATTCCAAAAGGCATTGTTCCAACTTCTACGTATAATAATCCTTCTGCTGTACACATATTAAATACAACTAAAAAAGAGGCTAATCCAATTAAAATATTATATAATATTGACTTTTCTTTTTTTATCAATTTTATAACAAATTTATATAATATAAACCAAGATATTACCATTACTACAGTTAATATTACTGCCATAATTGAAAGTTCCTTATAAAAAGGTATTCCTAGCCACTTAAATATTAATAAAAATAATGCACTAAATATTCTATTAGATAATAAGAAATGCTTTGCATAATAGTCATAACCATATGCACTTACATAATAAGAATCGTTTGTATAATGTTCTTTTAAAAAATTTGAACATACTATGAATGCAAATATTAACATTCCTAAAAATATATAAATATTTATTTTATTTGTTTTCATATATTCTAAAAAATTAAATTTGCTCACAACTTTTACTGGTTTATCACTTTCTTCTACTTCTTTTTTATCTGTTTTGAAAGCAAAAAATTTACTAAAAATATAATTTAATATTATAACAATAATAGTTAATGATAATTTAACAGGTGTAAATGCCATACCAAAATGTCCATATAAAATCATTACTCCACCTTGTTCAATAGCCATTGTAACTAATCTTCCAGCAATAAATTTCCAAAATTCTTTAAAATTCTCTAAAAATCCTTTCGCTGTTGTATTAAAAACCCATTTTCTATTAGTAAAATATGCAAATAAAATAGATGTTACTATTCCAATTGCACTTGCAATTGAACCATCTATTTTAAATGCACCTACTAATGCAAATGATATTATTAAGTTTACTAAAGTTGTTAGTACACCAAATATAACATACATTATAACTTCTTTTGTTAAAAATTTTTTTATAATGTTTTGCATTTTTTCTTTCATAATATCTCCTTTTTTTACATCTCTTCTGCAAATCTTTTTTGTAATTTATGGAATATAAAATATCCAATGAAACATAATGCAACGCTTATTAAAAATACAAATCCTAAAGATGTAAGATCTGGCATTTGTTTATAGTAAAAAATATCTCTAAATCCATTTATTATATAAGTCATTGGATTAAACTTAATTATCCATTGAAAACTTTCTGGAATTTGTCCTGGTGCATATACTATAGGAGTTGCATAAAAGAATAGTTGTAAAGCAATTCCTATAAAATGTTGTAAATCTCTAAAGTATACAGTTATACTAGATACTATAAATCCAATTCCGATTAATAATAAATATTGTACTAATAAAATTACTGGATAGAATATTATATATTTGCTAATTCCAACACCATAACCTATAACAAAAGCAATAATAATTAATGTTGATATTACAAAGTTAATTGCTTCACTTGTTACAACAGATATTGGTAAAATCTCTCTTGGAAAATATACTTTCTTAACAATATTACCATTTTCTACTATTGTAAATGATGTTCTAGATACTGCCGTTGAAAAGAATGTCCATGGTATTAATCCACAACATATAAACACTGTATAATTTTCTATTGTTCCACCACGCATAAGAAGTGGGAAAACCAATGCATAAACCGCAATTTGTAGTAATGGGTTTAAAAATGACCACACTACTCCTAATATAGAATTCTTGTATTTTCCTCTTACATCTTTGCTTATACTTGTTTTTAATAATTCTCTATATTCATATAAGCCTCTAAAAAATCCCATTATTTTTCCTCCTATTTTGTTTCTTCTATATATTTTTCTATAACTGTATTTGTATCTCCATCCATTTTTATAACACCGTTATTAAGCCAAACTGCTCTATCACATAATTCCTTAGCAGACCCTAAACTATGTGTTACAAAAACCATTGTTTTTCCTTCTTTTTTTAGTGCTTTCATTTTATTAATACATTTTTCCTGAAAATGTTGGTCACCAACTGAAAGAATTTCATCCACTAATAGGATATCTGCATCTACATTTATTGCAACTGCAAAGGCTAGCCTCATATACATTCCAGATGAATATGTTCTAACAGGATTATCTATATAATCTCCTAATTCTGAAAATTCTATAATTTGTTCTAGTCTATTGTCTATTTCTTTTTTTGTTAAACCAAATATTGAAGCATTAAAATAAATATTTTCTCTTCCTGAAAAGTCTGCATGGAATCCAGCTCCAAGTTCAAGTAAAGATGTTAACTTTCCATTTGTAATTATCTTTCCTTTATTTGGATAAATTATCTTAGTCATAAGTTTTAGTAATGTTGACTTTCCACTGCCATTTACTCCTATAAGAGCTACTGCTTCACCCTTTTTTATATTTAAATTAATTCCTTTTAAGACTTCTCTTACTTCTTTTCTATTTCTTTTCCAGAAAAGCATTTTTTCTTTTAAGCTATTTGCTTTGTCTAAATACACATTAAATGTTTTATATACATCTTGTACTTCTATTGCATATTTTTCTCCGTTTTTCAATCTATTTACCTCCCTTTATCTTATGAATTCCTTTATATATAACATTTTTTGTACCTCTTGCAGCAGAGTATCCTACTTTTCCAACTTTTAAAAAAACTTTGTGATTTTTAAAAATCTCTCTCATTCTTCTTTTAAACGTTGGCCTATCATATATTGCATAAAATAATAATCTGATTAATTTGCTATGATGTTCTAAATCTACTACGCTGTTATAATCTAAGTAACTATTGTTTATAATTCCATTATGTTCAATGTTAATTAAGGCATTCATTTGTCTTTGGTTTCTATATCCTCTTTCTTTTAGCCATTCTTCTGTAATTGAAATAACTTCTTTTAATCTTACTGTATCTTCAAAACCTATAGAATTAAACATTAACATATCTATCATTTTTGAAGAATTTATATATGCCATAAATGGTAAAGAAATATAATAATCTTGGTAATATAATTTTTTATATTCTTCTCCAAATATTTCTAAAATATCTCTTATGAATTGCTTTGCAGCTTTTTGTATAATTCCTATTATATATTTTTCTTGGTATGTTTTATTATCTTTTTCTAATATTGGTTTTACATCTTCCGAAAAATCATATCCAATTGTTGAAGGTGCTAATTCTGAAATTATAGATTCGTATGCAAATCCTGTTACAGAAGGCTTAGCTTCAAAATAGGTTTTTAATTTATATCCTGCTGTCTCTGAATATTTCATAGCTTCTTCTTGATTTATATTTAAAAAGAATGTATCTATTGGTTTTTGACAAAGTACAGATAAATATAGCTCTGGTCTTCCACTATATCCCAAGTCAAATGTTGCTGATTTATCTTCATAAAATTTGCCAAAATATTTTTTCAATTTTTCAATTTTTATATTATTCTTTTCTTCATCAAATAAATTATCTATTATAATTTTTACTAGCTTATTAAATTTTTGTATTGTTTTTATGTTTTCTTCATATTTTATTCCTGCATCTTCTATAATCTTTTTTATTTCACTTTCTGGAATGTCTTTTAAGCTTTCTTTTGTATATTTTATAATATATTTAGGTGTATGATTTTCTATATTTATTACATCTGTTAATTTATATAAATCTATTTTATTAATAACTATTGCAGAAATTAATGCCTTTCTAGATACACGTAAATATTTTGCTTCTGGTACATTTTCATAATAGTCTTTTAATATGTTGTATACTTCCATAGGTAAGAAACCATCTCTTGCCATAAAAACTAAGTTTTTATAGTTCTTTCCGGATGTTTCTTTAAGTAGCCAATTTCCGACACCGAACATATACATTCCTACTGCATAATATCCTAATAAGAAAGGGTCTACATTAAAATCTGATTCATTATTAAATATTCTAAATGGATTATCAAAATATTTATTTGCAACTACAGCTATCATAGTTCTTATTCCTATAAAGTTCATACTTGTTTGGTTGTCTCTCCAAAAAGGCATACTAGTGTATAGCATTTGTGCCAAATTGTTTGTAGTATTTTTATCTAACATAATATCTGTTGTCTTTGGAAAATATATAGAATTTATTTTTTGCTTTTTAGCCATTTCATAGTCTGAAGCATAGTTATCTCCAATATGAATTATCTCTTCTGGTTTTATCTTTTCGTTTTCTATTACATAACTATATAAATTTCCAGTAGCTTTTGTTTTCATAACCTCACAAGATAAGTATATTTTATCTATATCATTAAAACCATTTTTATTTAATATTTTCTTTATAGTATCTAGTGACAAGTACATATCTGATGTACATATAACTCTTTTACCCAAATATTTTGCTAATTTATATATTGAATATGCAGTTTCTCTTCTTTTACAAAATTTTAATTCTAGCTCTATTTCTTTATTTTTTAATATGTTTAGTATTTCTTCTTTTATATCATATTCTTCTTTTATTATTTCATATATTCTATCTAGAGTCACTTCTTCTTTTTTATTTTCATGTGCCTCTGTTCTTGCTAAAATTTCACAGTCCACTCTTATTTTTGAAAAATCAATACCTAAATTATTTGATAATTTCCTATAATCTTCATTTAAAAAAGTAAATAAATCTTTAGGATATAAGAACGGTCTTGTTATTAACGTGTCAAATATATCAAAACTAATAACTTTAGTATGGTTACTTATTACCTTTTCTTTAAGCTTGTCCAATCCTTCGTTCCATGGCGTTTCTACAGAACTAAAGAATCCTGCATTTTGTACTTCAAATTGCTTTGGGCAGAATTTATTAAATTTATCTTCTAATTCTTTTTTCTCTTCTTTTGAAAAATTCATTCCTAATATGTAAGATTTATGCATTTGGCAGTATAATGCTCTCCATTTTTCAAATTTTTCTCTGTATTTTTCATATATACATTTTTCCTTTAAGAAGTTTTCTACAAATGAAAATGAAGTTGTTAGATCTTCTAAATTTTTATTAGCCTTTTTAAAACTTAAATCGTTAATTGATGTAGACGCCCCATCATGTTTTGTATAGAAGAACGCTACTCTATCCACTTTAGTTACTTTATTTGCATAATAAAATACTACATTTGAAAATGCAAAATCTTCAGTCATTATTAAATGTTTTTTCACTTTTTTGTATTCTATTACTGCTTTTTCCCATATTCTTCTTGAATATATCTTATTAGGAGTTATATGCCATGCAAAATTTAACCCTTCTTGTTCATAAAATTGTTCATAACATTCTTCACCATTTAGTTCATCAAATGGAAAATCAAATAAGTTATATACCCTTTTATCTTGTTCTCCATAATCCATAACAAGTTTAGAAAAAACAATATCCGAATTGGTTTCTTCTGCTTTTTCTATTAGTTCTCTATAAAAATCGTTAGAAACATAATCATCTGCATCTAAAAATGCTATATAATCACCTGTAGAATTTTCAAATCCTGTAACTCTGGCTTGAAACAATCCTTTGTTCTTTTCATGTTCTACATATTTTACTCTTTCATCTTTTTTGCTATACTCTGTTACAATTTCTTTGCAATTTTTAGGTGAACCATCATTTACTACTATTAGCTCTAAGTTTTTATATGATTGTTTAGTTAACGAATCTAAACATGTATTAAGAAAATCTTCTGAATTATATACAGGTATAATTATTGATATTTTCTTATTCAGTTTCGTATTATTCATTTATTTTACCTCTTTCCTAATTTTTATTTACCCCTATGAATTATTTTGCTTAATTTTTCTGTATATTTCCAACGCTTACTACTATATATCTCTTTTAATTCTTTCTTTAGCTCTTCATTTGATTCTTCCGTTTTCTTAAGCTTTTCTTGTAACTCCCTATTTTTATTTTCTAACTTTTCATTTTCTTTTTCTATTTTTTGAATCCATTCATATTTTGCTTTTATATCTTTTGATTGTTCTTCTATAGTATTAGTACTTTCTTCTATATCTTTAAAAATATCAATCCATTCAAATTTGTTATTTACTTCATCTTCTACATTTATATAATTTTTAAAACAATTTAATTTTTCTGTTGCAAAGTTATAGTTGTATTCTACAATTTCTTGCCTTTTTTCACTCAATTGCAATATTTGATTTATACATTCTTCTAGGCTAATAGTCTTCATATTATCGCCGGAAAAATTTTCTTCCGAGCTTAAATTTATATTTTCTTTTGTAATTAAACCTTTTATTCCACTATAGCCCGTAATAACTACCGGAACTTTCATCGCAATTCCTTCTAGTGCACACCTATCTACTCCTAATAGTAAATCTGCATCTTGCAAATACGTAATTATATTGTTTTGTTCTCCAACAAAATTTACAGTAGCTTCTTCGTTATTATTTGCATAATATATTTGTAATTCTTGTAAGTATTTATTTATTCTTGCTTTTTCTTCACCAGCACCAACAATTTCTAATTTTGCTGTTGGATATGTCTCTAAAAGCTTATTAAAAATTTCTATCCCCTCTAATATTGTATTTATTTTTTCATTATAGAACCTAGAAATTATTACTGCCTTTTTTATTTCTCCTTCATAATTTGGATTCTCATTATTATATATGTTAAAATCTATTCCATTGTGTACTATTTCATATTTTGATTTTTCTATATTATATTCTTTTTGTGTAAATTCAGCTACTTTTGGTGTTATTGCAATTATTTTATATGCATTTTTAAAATAAATTGGAAATAGTTGTTTATATATTGGATAATTCCAAGTATAATATTTTCTAGTATCTCTTATTCCATGTTCATAAGCAAAATATGGAGTTTCACTTATAAGTGCTGCTGGCACAGCAGTTGGAATACATTGATATTTATGAATATGAATTTCTGTTATTTGTTTTTCTTTAATTATCTGTACTAATTTATTTATTCTATCTACATTAATATTGTTTTCTTCTGGAAATTCTAGCTCTATAAAACTTCCACCTAATTCTTTTATTTTGTCTGAATAAATTCCTTTACCTGCTACCACATATACATTATATCCTTTTTTAGTAAAAGCGGTAACTTGATTTAGTATTACAGTTTCTACTCCACCTATTCCCATAGAGTTATTACATAATAAAATATTTTTCATACATCCACCCATATCTTTTTTCTTAATATTCCTTGGTATTATACATTTTATTAATTTTATTGTCAATTAAGCTTATTTAACTAAAGTCCTTTATTTTTTTGTAATATTCTTTAATTTTGTAAAAAAACTACTAGATTTATTTTGTTTTTCTTCTTCTGATTTTTTTATATTATTTTTCAAATTTTCTATTTCTTTGTCTTTTTCTTTTAATTGATTTTGATCCCATTTTTCACGATTTATGTAAAACTCTTCTGTACTTTCCTTTATATCCCATGCTTCTTTCACATCTTTATTATATTTTCTTTGCATGTTACCAATCTCTTCAAATAGCAATGTTATTAAGTTGTTACTTTTTACTGAACTTATCTCTTTTTCAGCTTTGTCTAAATTCTTTAATTCATATATATTATTTTCTATATTTCTGTTTTCATACAGCCAATTATAGTTCTTCTCTATAATTGTATCTGCTTGCTTTTTAGAAAATTCTTTTACTTTATTGGCAGTTTCTTTGTAATCTTTTGTTGGTAAATCTCTGCCAGAAAAATTTGTTCTTGCTACATTTTCAATATTTTCATATTCTACTAATCCGTTTAAATCCTTCATATCCAACGACTATCGCAAGTTTTCTCATTGCAATAGCTTCTTGAATGCATCTTCCTACACCTAACACTAGTTTATAGTTTTTTATAAATTCACTTACATTATTTTTTGCTCCTAATAAATTTATATTTAAGTTTTTATCTAATATTTCTCGTTCAATATTTTCTTTTTCTGCTCCATCACCTATTATGTCCATACTTATATTTGGATTGTCTTTTTTATACTCTTTATAAAATTCAATTGCGTTTTTTACTCCATTTCCTTTATCTTTATCTAGTCTTGTTATTAAAAGAATATTTTCGGTATTTTTGTCTTCCGTATTATTAAATTCTCTAAAATCAATTGCGTTAGGAATAAGTTCATATTTTTCTTTCTCTATATTAAATAATTTTATATTTTCTTCAATTGTTTGATTAGATATTCCAATTATTCTATAAGCATTTTCAAGATATGCTTTAACAAATGATTTGCTTATGTTTAAATTTCCTAAATACCAATTATATGTATCTGGAAGTCCCATATGTAAATATGCAATATATGGGACTTTTGTTAATATACATGCTGGAAATACAGATAGTATACACTCTAGTTTGTGTATAATTACCATATTTATTTCATATCTTTTTATTATATCTATAACAAAATTTATTTTAGATAGTTCAATTCCATTTTTGTGTTCATAATTAAAATGTATACATTTTACATTTTTAACTTTCTCTAGTTTTTCTGTATAGATTCCCCTTTCTGCAAGTACATAAACATTATAATTTTTTCTAGCATATTCTTTTATTTGAGTAACACAGGCTGTCTCTACTCCCCCTATACCTAAACTATTTAAACACATTAATATATTTTTCTTATTCATTATATTCTCCTTGTTTAATGTCTAATTTTGTGTACAACTTTAACAAATCCTCTCCACATTGGTATCTTCCATAATTTTTCCTTTAATATCTCTTTTCTGTAATTCATTTTTTTCATAGAATATGCTTGTCCATATGTTGCTTTTTCATATTCTGTACATTCCCATTCATATTCTATCTCGTCATTCTTTAGGTTTGTAGTTATTAGTTCTTTCTCTATGCTTACATTATTATATAAGCCTTTTCCATTTTCAATTTTACTACTATTTGGATTATTAGCTGTTTCCTCTAAAATATGTGACATTTTTTGTATCATATTCTTAATTGTAAAATTGTTTATTATTCTTTTTCTACAATTTGATTTATAAAATTCTAAATTATTTAAAACTTCATTTATGCAATCTACATAACTTTGTATCTCTTTTTCATTATATTTTTCTAAATAAATATCTTCTTCGTTTTGTAAAAGTTTTACTATTTTACCAACATCATTATTTACTAATTCTTTTTGACCTCCTACATCACTAGAAATTACAGGAACCCCCATACTTAACGATTCATAAGATGTTAACGCTAAACCTTCTTTTAATGAACAATTTATAGTTACATCACTTATTCGATAAACTTCAGCTGTATTTACTATATTTCCTAAAAATACAATCTCTTCACTTAAACCTAATTTTTGTGCCTTTTCTTTCATCTTAAAAAGTAAATTTCCATCTCCTACAACTAGTACCTTAAAGTCCTGTCTTTCTTTTTTTAGCTTTGCAATTATTTCTAGTAGTAATAATGGTCTTTTTTGCTCTGATATTCTGCAAATATATGTTATTATTTTTTTATTTATGTTCTTTCCAATATATTTTTTTGTTAATTCTTCTTTATCATAATTGTTTGGATTAAATTTTTCCTCATCTACACCTATATATATTGTTTCAATTTCTTTTTCATTTCTTTTAAAATGTTCTATTAATACTTTTCTACTATTTTCATTACATATTAAAGTTTTATCTATAAGCGGTGAATACATTGCAGAATACCTAGAATATCCTCCATTTCTGTTATACCATTCTTCCATATGTACATAGTCTACAATCGGTATATTAGGATATTTAGCTTTTAAATATGGCATACAATAATATCCAAATTTACTGTTTGAATTTAATATAATATTTATGTTTTCTTTTTTTATTATATAGTTTATAAATGCTAACCAATATTTTTGATCTAAAAAAGATGTTAAATCATATACATTAGCTATTTTATTATTATCATTATCACGTTCAAAATACTGTCTTAATACATTTTTATTTGGTTCAGTTGTAATTATAGTTACTTTAAATTTTTTCTTATCTAATCCTTTAATTAAATTTAAGTTAAATAAATCTGCTCCACCTGTAATCATCCATGGAATTATGAATAATATATTTGTTATTCCATCTTCGAAATCTTTTGATGTTGGTATTAATAAATTTGGTACTTCCTCTGGTATAATGTCATAATTATATTTATACCTAGGATATTGTATTGCATCTATTTCTTTTGTTATTTTACTTGCTGTTTCATTTATTATTTCTAATGATCTTTTTTGGTTATCACTTGCTTTTTTTAGTTCTCCTGTTTCTTTTCTTCTATACCATTGCCCATAAAAGCTCATATGTACAGGATATTTTCCCTTAGATAATAGTTTAAGCCAAAAATTCCAGTCTTCATTTATTGCTTTTTCTCTTAGTTCATATCCTTTTACTTCATTAAAGTCACTTTTTCTTACAAAAGCTTCAGAAATTAATTCGTTTACTTTTTTTAACTTTTCTGAATTAAAGTACTTATTCCATGTATATTCCATAGTTCCAAATCCTACTGAATCTGCATATGCCCAAGATGCCTCTTTATTAGTTTCCAATGTCCAATATGCGCATTCGAAAAATGTAGGTTCTATTAAATCATCATCATCTAAAAACATTAAATATTTAGTGCATTCTGACGAATGTTTTGCTCCAAAGTCACGTGTTGCTGCTAATCCTTCATTCTGTTTATGAAAGACTTTAATCCTATTATCCATTTTTTCTATTTCTTCTAATTTCTTTAAGGATGCTTCATCTTTTGATCCATCATCTACTATTAGAACTTCGTAATATGGAAATGTTTGGTTTAATACAGTTATTATTGTTTGTTCAATATACTTTCCACTGTTATAAAATGGAATAACTACAGAAATAATTGGTTTTTGTTCATTATATTCTATTTTTTTATATTCTTTTTTTCCTGGTTGTAATGAAAAGTTAAATTCATTCATTAAAATTCTCTCCTATACATCTTTTTTTCCTTTATCTAAATCTCTTTTTAGTCATAATAAAACCTGGTATATACAATGTTACTACCAAAACTTTATTTAAGAAACCTTTAATTTCTTTTAGCATTGGTTTTACTTTGTTAAGTGTACAAAATAAGATATAATGTTTTATTACATATAATCTTTTTTTAAATTGCACTCCAACCATACTATGTTCTGTTAAAATTTCTTTAAAATATTTTAAATATCCCTTTGGATTATTCTTAAATACTTCATTTATATTTTTAGAATAACCATCTTTTTGATATTCACATACCATAACTGGCTCGTTATAGCATTTTATTTTATATTTTAAGTCCATTTTATGGTACATTCTCGCTTCTGTTATAAATTTTTCTTCTCCTTCGAGTTCGTAGCTATATTCTCTTCTTTTATCTTTAAAAAATGCAACTGCTTTTTCTCCATCTTCTCGTTGTTTAAAATATAAGTCAAACATTGTTGTCTTTCTTTCTTTAAATTCTTTTCCTATGTTGTTTCCATTTTGATCATATTTTAAAAAGCATAATCCATATAGGTCTTTTTCATATTTAGATTCTTCATATGCATCTTTTATATATAAAAATGAATTATCTGCAAAATAGTCATCAGAATCGCATTCTATTATTAAATCACCTCTTGCATAATCCATTAAATGATTTATTGCAGCCATTTTCCCTTGGTTTACTTGTTTTAAATACATTACACGTATTTTGTTTTCATCTCTTATTTTGCTAATAACATTTTCAGTTTCATCACTAGATCCATCGTCCATTATTAGCCATTCTACCTCTATTCCTACTTTTAAATTTATTAGTATACTTTCATAAAGTCTTTTTAGTAAATTAGCTCTATTATAAGTTGCTGTTAGTATTGATAATTTCATAAATTATGCCTCGCATTTTCTATATATTTATGGTTTTAACGTCTTCTTCTAAAAGTTTTTCTAATCTAGTTATTATCTTGCTATTATCATACTTTTCTTTTTTATCAGAAAAACTTTCTTTATTCTTTTGTATTATCTCTTTAATTTCATTGTATATAGCCTCTTCATTGTTTTCCACAATTACAGAATTTTCATAATTTTGTAAAGCTTCTCTTGCCGCTGTATCTGTTATTATTATTGGCTTATTTAATATTTTTGCTTCTTCTATAACCATTCCATACCCTTCAAATTCTGAAAGCAAGCAGAAGATTTTCGCTTGTTCCATATATGGGTATGGATTTTCTTTTTTTCCTAAAAGATGAAATGTTTTTTCTACTTTTAAATCTGATATTTGCTTTTCTAGCTTTTCCCTTTCTGGTCCATCTCCTATTACATAAAACTCATGTCTAAATCCTTTAGATATTAGTTTTTTATGAACTCTAATAATTCTATCTATTGCTTTTTGCTTTGTAAGTCTTGCTACTGTTAAAAATGTTGGTATATTATTTGGTAACTTTTCTTTTATAACTTCCTTTGCCCCTTCTTCCACATTTTTAGGATTTATATAATTATAAATAACTCTTTTATGCACTGGCTCTAAATATTCATTTCGTATATCTTTATATATTTCTGTAAATTTTTCTTTATTGTCTTTACTTACAAATACTAATGTTTGATATTTACCATATGTTTTTTTGTCTATTGCAACTTTTATTTTTGCTTTTATATTATTTCCAAATACTTTCGTTATATCATTATGAACCCAAGCTATTTTTCTTGTATCTTTGTTTTTTACTCCAAATAGTCTAGTAATTGGACCTTCTAAAAATGCTATTTCTATATCATAATCTTTTTTTATATATTTTTTATAAAAGTATTTTTTGAAAAATAGTAGTTTTAAAGCTGTTATTTTTTTCTTAATATTAGACATATCATTAAACTGAAAATTATAAATAGTTTTTAAATTAACATTGTGGTTTAATTTTTTTTCAAATTCTCCTTTAGCATATATTGTAAGTATTGTAACATCATATTTTTTGCTTAATTCATTTGCTAAGTCTACTAAAACTTTCTCTGCACCACCTAAAGTAAGACTTGTTATACCAAATAATATTTTTTTCATATTGTTCTCCTATAAATATTTTTATACTACCTAATTTGCATAGCAGTATTTAACTATTTTTAATTGTAAAAATTTTATTCATTAGCAATGCGCATATAACTGCTATGAACGTAACTGTAGACATATTAAAAAATACATATCCAGAAAATACAGATATTGCAAATGCTAATCCTATTCCTAAAATATACATTATATATTCTGCATCTATATTTTTTATTTTTCTTATTCCAAAATATACTCCATATATAAAAATTGCAAGGAATGGTCCAAAATATAGTAAAAATCCTAATATTCCAAAATTAAATAAAAATGCTGGTATATCCATTTCTAGTACTAATTCCCTGTATTGGTTCATATAACCATTTCCAAATATTATAAGTAATGGATTAGCTTGATTTTTTACTAACAGTGCATTATAAATTAATTGTTGCATACGTTGGTCATTGTTAGTTATCTCTAGCTTGTTTGCTATATCATATAATTCTAGTATAGACTTCTTTTGTGCCTCATTCATATATGTATCTTCTATTTGATTATTATCTATCTTTTCCTTTATTTCCATTAAGCTACCTGTAATATGTGCTTCTTGGTTTGTAGATTTATCTACAATATTTGATTCTATTTCTTTTAAATGTTTTCTTCTTTCTATTGTGTTGGAACCTATAACTGTAACTATAATTAATACTACTACTATTGCAGATATTCCACCAATTATTATCTTTTTGTTTATTTTTGAGTTCTTAATTATCTTTCCAATTACTTCTGCAAAAATAAATGATAGCAATGCAATTATAAATCCTAATAAACCTACTCTTGTTCCTATTAATAAACATAAGAATATTCCAAGTATAATTATTTCACCTATAATTATTTTTTTATAATTTTTGTTTCCATTGCTTAATAAAACAAATAAAGATAAAACCAAAACTGCACTAATGCTATTTCCAGATTCAAACCATCCTTTTATTCCTGTTCCTCCTTCTATATATGTAGAAGATGATGTGTTTGTTATAAGTGATAATAGTATTGACGCAATATAAATTGATACTGCAGAAATTACTCCTTTTTGTAGTTTCTCTTTCTCTTTACCTCTAAATGTAAAAATGTATATAAATAAAATTATGATTGTAAATGTATAATTCATTACATATTG
>ERZ826220.1168-NODE-1168-length-27523-cov-2.985911_pt1 | contig 27523 bp, 20 predicted proteins | sample MGYA00519927_ERZ826220 | MGnify/ENA primary metagenome ERZ826220 (study PRJEB31778, sample SAMEA3449225) | human gut metagenome | biome: human gut; feature: human-associated habitat; material: faeces | place: United Kingdom | collected 2010/2012 ... | reverse complement strand
ATCCGGTGCTCAGATGGGACCGAACAAGACAGAAGAAATCTTTCGCTGGATGCTGAAAAAGGCGGATCCATTGGATGTTCCGCACTGTGATGATCTGGCACAGGATAACATCGAGTGGATCGGCGAGGAAATCGCAGAGAAGTTTACCAGCGCTGCTGCGGATTGCAGCAAACTGAATGATAGTTCTGCAAAGAAAGATCTGAGTGTTGTATATACGCCGCTCTTTGGATCGGGTCGTGATTTTGTCCTGGACGCACTAGAAAAAGATGGATTTTCCCAGGTGCATCTTGTGAAAAAGCAGGCTGGATTCGATGGGAAGTTCCCTGGACTTCGAAAGCCGAATCCGGAAGAGCCGGAAGTGTTTCGCATTGCTGAGCGGGAGGCTTTACGGGAACATGCAGATCTTATGATCGCAACAGATCCCGACAGTGACAGGATCGGGGCAGGTGTGATCTGTGACTCAAAAGCGTTTTTCTTTACCGGGAATCAAATCGGAGCTCTGCTGGCAGATTTCCTCAGCAGACAAGGCAGCGTGAAAGGAAAAATAATGGTGACTACCGTTGTGACTGGGGATTTAGGCTCGCGGATCGTGACTTCTCGAGGAGCAACTGTGATCCACACGCTGACAGGATCCAAGTTTGTATGTGAAGAAATGAATCACATGGAAGCGGGAGAATTCCTGCTGGGATATGAGGAAAGTCACGGATATATAGGCGGGATGCATATCCGGGATAAAGACGGGGTTCTGGCGGCTATGCTCCTCTGCGAAACGGCAGCGTGGCACAAGACGCAGGGAAAGACTTTGCTGGATGCACTGGAGGATCTTTATCAGGAGTACGGCTACTACATAGATGAGCAGGATTCTTTCGTATTCGAGGGAGCGAAAGGTGCAAAGGAGATGCAGAAGATCATGGCACGTCTGCGCAGCCGTAGAGGATCGGTGTTTGCACCGCTTGGGAAACCGGACAAGATACTTGATTATGAAAAGGGAGTAGACGAGCTGCCTCGATCCAACGTTCTGAAGTTTTTCTTCCCCAACGGATCCTGGGTCGCAGTGCGACCATCCGGGACGGAACCGAAGATCAAATTTTACTACTGCATACGAGGAAAAGATCAAAGGCAGGCGCAGGATCTGTATGAAGCAGTGCAGACTTCCGTGGAGGAATTCTTAAGAACCTTTTAATTTTAGCCATCTTCACACAACTTTTACAGTGGGAGGGCTCCCGGTTATTGCAAGGAAGCGCTTCTATTGATATAATGGACTGTGACATGAAAGGAGCACTACTACTCTATGAATGATAACAGAAGATATGACAATGATCGCAGCAGGGAATCCAGAGCCAGGCAGGACGCCTATCAGGAATATCTCAGCCTGCGGGAACATAACGAGGATCGAGGAAGCTATGTCAAGGATGATACTTTATATGGCTCCTACATTCCCAACCGGTCGGGAAACCGTCGGCAGCATCAGCCCTCGCAGGAATTTGACAGTTCCGGCGGATTTCATACATCTGTAGAAGATACGCCGTATGGAGTATCGAAGATGCGTCAGCAGAGACAGTCTGCTGCAGAGGAAATCGACGACCGTAAACCTATCGCCAGAAAAGGCAGAGTCAATAAAGCTGACAAGCTGACCCGCGCTGAGAAAAAAGCGCGCAAGAAAGCACAGAAAGAAGATGCTTTCTTCGCAGACGGCGGAAACGGTGGAAACGGCGGAAATGGATCCGGCGGAGACGGTTTTGACGGCGGTTCCAAAAAAAGAAAGAAGAAAAAGAAAAAAGGACGCGGCCTGAAGATCGCGTTGATCATCGTATTGATCCTGGTTCTGGGGATCGGCGGGGTCATCGCAGCAGGGCTGACCGTAGTAAAGAATACACTGGATAACGTAGGTCGGATCGAACTTGATCCGGATCTCATCGGCATCAACCCGCAGGTGGATTCCGATCTGAGAAACTACCGCAACATCGCCCTTCTGGGGATCGATGCCAGAGATATGAGCAGCGACGAGAACGTACGAAGCGATGCTATCATCGTTGCCAGCATCAACAAGGAAACCAACGAGATCAAGATGTTCTCCACCTATCGTGACACCATGCTGGATCTGGGAGATAATTCTCCGGGACTGGATAAGGTGACTCACGGATATTTCTACGGCGGGCCGACCAAGATGCTGTATGCCATCAATAAGAACCTGGATCTCAACGTCAAGGAAGTGGTAGTCGTGAACTGGAAATCCGTTGCGGATACAGTCGATGCCCTGGGCGGACTGGATATCAACATCAAAGACTCCGAGATCAAGGAAATGAACAAATACATCCAGGATACCTATAAGAATATCGGTGGATCCAACGCTAAGATCGAGACCGCCGGCAAGCAGACTTTAAACGGCAACCAGGCTGTTACCTATGCCCGGATCCGTAAGGATTCCGTGGATGGAGATTACCGGCGAAACGAGCGTATGAAGATCGTGGTCAAGGCAGCGTTCAAGAAGGCGACCAAGATGGATACCAAGGCACTGAAGAAGATCTCCAATGAGATCCTGCCGGAGATCAAGACCAACATGTCTTCTGCCGATATGATGGATATGGTCCTGAAACTCAATTCCTATGAGATGACCGACAGCGTGGGCTGGCCGTATGATGTGGGAAGCTGGAGCAGTGGCGGCTGGTACGGACCTCCGGTGACTCTGAGCAGCAATGTGACCAAGCTCCACGAGCAGTTCTTCGGTCAGGAAGGGTATACTCCGACGCAGGATGTACAGAATATCAGCAAGAGGATTTCAGCCAAGACAGGGCTGTATTAAATATAAAAGGGGAAATTATGAAGGATAAGACGAAATTACTGATTTTATTCGGCGGAGTCTCTTCGGAACACGAGGTTTCGAGGGTGTCGGCTTCGTCGATCCTCACCCATATCAATGGGGAAAAATATGAGATCTATACGGTGGGAATCACGAAGGAGGGGAACTGGTTTTTGACAAGTTCCCCTGCTGTTCGTATCGGTGACGGCTCCTGGGAGCAGGATTCTGCGAATAAAAACGTGGCTCTTTCCTTAGATCGAGCCAGTCGCGGGCTGGTTGTGCTGGAAGATACGGAAGCTGTGAAGAAGATATCCATTGATGTGGTTTTCCCAGTGCTTCACGGCAGAAACGGAGAAGATGGCAGGATGCAGGGTCTTCTGCAGATCGCGGGGCTTCCGTTCGTAGGTTCCGATACCATCTCATCGGCAGCTTCCATGGATAAAGCGATCACCAAGGTCATGGTGGAAGAGGCCGGAGGCATCAGTCAGGCGGACGCAGTTCTGGTCTATCATCAGCGTTATGCAAAGGATCCATACGGAGAACTTTTAGGCATCACTTCGTACTTCAACGATACGTATCCGCTTTTCGTAAAACCGGCTAACGCTGGTTCCTCCGTAGGCATCAGCAAGGTGAAGAACGCGGAAGAACTGCCGAAAGCCCTGGAAACAGCCTTTGCAGAAGATGACAAGGTGCTGGTGGAGGAAGCGATCACAGGACGCGAGATCGAGGTGGCAGTGCTGGGTAACGAAGAGCCGGAGGCATCGTGTATCGGCGAGATCTTTGCAGCAAACGAATTTTATGATTACAATGCGAAATATGAAAATGACGCATCGAAAACAGCCGTCGTAACGGATCTGGACCCTAAGAAGGAACAGGAAATCAAGGATACGGCGGTCAAGATCTACCGGATCATGGGCTGCCGCGGACTTGCCCGTGTAGACTTTTTCTTAAAAGACAGCGGCAGAGTAGTGTTCAACGAAATCAACACGCTGCCGGGCTTTACCAATATCAGCATGTATCCGCAGCTTTGGGAAGCCTCCGGCATCCCGTACCCTGATCTGATCGACCGGCTGATCGAGCTGGCGCTGGAACAATAGATTTGCAGAATACGTAAGAAGAGGAGAGGAAGAAAATGGCGAAGGAAAAAATAAATTTTGAAGATGAACAGGTAAGATTATGCTATCGACACACGACGTCCCACATTCTGGCTCAGGCCGTGAAGAAACTGTGGCCGGATGCCAAGCTGGCTATCGGACCTGCGATCGATAACGGATTTTATTATGACTTTGATATGGAGCATAAACTCAACGATCAGGATCTTCTGAAGATCCAGAAGGAAATGAAGAAGGTGATCCAGGCCAACTATCCGCTGGAACGCTTCGAGCTGCCGCGGGAAGAAGCCATCAAGTTCATGGCTGACAAGCACGAGGATTACAAGGTGGAGCTGATTGAAGACCTGCCGGAGGACGAAGTCATTTCTTTCTATCAGCAGGGAGATTTTGTAGATCTCTGCGCAGGACCGCATATGGCTAGCACCGGACAGATCAAGGCTGTGAAGCTGCAGAGCGTAGCGGGTGCTTATTGGAGAGGCGATGTGAAGCGTAAGATGCTCCAGAGAATTTACGGGACGTGTTTCCCGACGCAGGCGGAACTGGACGAGTACCTGCAGCGTCTGGAAGAAGCCAAGAAGAGAGACCACCGGAAGATCGGCAAGGAAATGGATCTGTTCGCCCTGTATGAAGAAGCTCCGGGATTCCCGTTCTTCATGCCGAAGGGTATGATCATCCGCAATGAACTGGAGAACTTCTGGAAGACGGAACACAGAAAACGCGGCTATGAAGAGATCAAGACGCCGCTCATCATGAACGAGCATCTGTGGAGAACTTCCGGTCACTGGGATCATTATAAAGAAAATATGTATTTCACTAAGATCGATGGAGAAGACTACGCTATCAAGCCGATGAACTGTCCGGGTTCACTGCTGGTGTACAAGCGTAAGATGTGGTCTTACCGTGACTTCCCGATCCGCATGGGTGAACTGGGACAGGTACACCGTCATGAGCTTTCGGGAGCACTTCACGGACTGATGCGTGTGCGGACGTTCACACAGGACGATGCTCATATCTTCATGCTGCCGGAACAGATCAAGGACGAAGTCATCGGTGTTGTAAGATTCATCGATGATGTATATAAAATGTTTGGATTCACGTATCACATAGAGCTGTCCACTCGTCCGGATGATTCCATGGGAACAGACGAAGAATGGGAAGCAGCAGAATCCGCATTAAAAGAAGCTATGGAAAGCATCGGCGTACCGTATGTGATCAACGAAGGTGATGGCGCGTTCTACGGTCCGAAGCTGGACTTCCACCTGGAGGATTCTATCGGCAGAACGTGGCAGTGCGGTACGATCCAGCTGGATATGCAGATGCCGCAGCGCTTTGATATCACCTACGTAGGATCCGACGGAGAGAAGCATCGCCCGGTCATGATCCATCGCGTTATCTTCGGATCCATCGAAAGATTCATCGGTATCCTCATCGAGCACTTTGCAGGAAAATTCCCGCTCTGGCTGGCGCCGGTACAGGTGAAGCTGCTGACGGTAACAGAGAAGTACTCCGACTATGCGCTGAAGATCGCGCAGCAGTTCGAAGAAGCCGGACTGCGTGCGGAAGCCGATATCAGAAACGAGAAGATCGGTTACAAACTGCGTGAAGCCAGAAACGAAAGAAATCCATATATCTGCATCATCGGAGAAAAGGAAGTCGAGGGCAATTACCTGACGGTCCGCAACAACAAGACTGGTGAACAGTTTGAAATCAAGCCGGATGAATTGCAGGAAAACCTGCTTAAGGAAATCGCAGAAAAAGCTATTTAAGAGAATCGAGCCTTATCTGGAGAAAGAGATATGAATCAGAACCAGAACAGAGATGAAATCAGAGCAAAAGACCTGTGGCGTGCCAAAAATGGCATGCCGCAGGGTAATGGGAATAACAAGACACCGGGAGGGCGTAAAAAACCACCCCGGTCTTTGCTTGTTTTTGGGAGCATTCTGGCAGGACTGCTCCTGCTGGGGATCCTGCTGAAAATCACAGGATTTTCCGGGCCAGATCAGAACAAGACGGAAGCGGCATCCATCCATGAAGACCATATCGCCGTCCTCTATATCGAAGGGACTATCGGCGACTCGGACGAAAATTACAATCAGCAGTATATCCTGGAAAACATCGACAGCATGATAGAAAATGATTCCAATGAGGGGCTGATGCTGTACGTGGATACGCCGGGTGGCGGCGTGTATGAGAGCGATGAAGTGTACCTGAAGATCCGGGAGTATCAGAAAGAGACGAAACGGCCTGTATACGCTTATTTCGCATCCCAGGCGACCTCCGGAGGGTACTATATCTCCGCGCCGTCCGACAAGATCCTGGCAAACCGGAACTGCTGGACGGGTTCTATCGGCGTCACCATGGGGACGATCTACGATATTTCAGGGCTTCTGGAAAAGTACGGCATCAAGTCAGAGTCTATCACATCCGGGCCTAATAAAGCCATGGGGAGCCTGACTGAGCCTATGACGGATCAGCAGCGAGAGATCTGGCAGTCCATGGTCGACGAAGCATATGATCAATTCGTAGGAATCGTTGCTGACGGCAGGAAGCTGGATGAAAGTTATGTCCGCTCCATCGCCGACGGCAGGATCTATACGGCCAGGCAGGCCAAAGCCAACAAGCTTGTGGACGATGTGGTGGACACATATGACGATGCGGTAGCACAGATGCAGAAGGACTGCGATCTGGAAGATGCAGAAGTATATGAATTCTGCTATCAGCCGGACGAAAGCCTTTTTAGCAGTCTGGTGACCAGTGCCAGGAAGCTTGCCGGTGCTGCCGGGGAGAAGAGCGATATCAGCACGTTGACGAAGCTGATGGAAAAGCAGGATCCTATAGAGCCACAGTACTTATGTGAGGAAAGAAAATGAAACAGAAACTGAGATCCAGGCTGCTGGCGATCTGCACCGCATTGAGCTGCGGATGCGCCGTGCTTCTGGCAGGCAGCATGATCGATACAGAAAGCTATGCTGCGACCGATAGGGGTGAAGTGTCGGTCATTTTCACACACGACATGCATTCCCATATGGACGCGGATCGGGTATCGAAAGACGGCAAGGTGGTGGAAGCTGGCGGTTTCGGCAAGCTGAAAACTGCTATGGACGAGGTGAGATCCGACTATCCGGACAGCTTCGTGCTGGACGGCGGGGACTTTTCCATGGGAACGCCGTATCAGACGATTTTTTCCAGGGAAGCTTCCGAGCTGAAAATGATGAAGTTTTTAGGGTATGAAGCGACTACCTTCGGCAATCATGAATTCGATTATCGTGCAAAGGGTCTTGCCTCTATGCTGCAGTCGGCTGCCGGCAAAGGACCGCAGCTTCTCAGCGCCAATATCGACTGGGAGAAGACTTTAAAGGACGGATCGCTGAAAGACGATGCAAAGGTCCTGAAGGAGGCTTGCAACGCCTACGGCGTGAAGGATTATACGATTTTAGATCACGATGGGGTCAAGATGGCTGTATTCGGGCTTCTGGGCGAGTCTGCGGTGGAGTATGCGCCGGAAAGCGGACTGATCTTCAAGGATGCACAGGAGACGGCGAAAGACGTTGTAAACGAAATCAAGGATAAGGAAGATGTGGATCTCATCGTCTGCATTTCTCACTGCGGGACCATTGAAAATGAAGCGGATAAACTGGAAGAATCGGAGGATTATCAACTGGCAGAAAATGTGCCGGACATCGACCTGATCGTCAGCGGACACAGCCATACCACGCTGGATGAACCGGTGCAGGTGGGAGATACTTATCTGGTTTCCTGCGGCAGCTACAATACCAATATGGGACATGTGGTGCTGAAAAAAGACGGAGAGCGTTATAAAATCAAGGATTATGAGCTTGTCCCACTGGACGAATCGGTTAAAGGCGATGCTTCGGTTGAGGCAGAGCTCAGCAAGTATCGGAACCTGGTGGACGAAGAGTATTTCAGTCAGTACGGCTATAGCGTGTCGGATGAGATCGTGGAGAATCAGGTTGCCTTCCCGGACAGCTCGAAGCTGGGGCTGACCCAGGGAGAAGAACCGCTGGGAAACCTGCTGGCCGACTCTTATAAATACGCCATCATGCAGGCAGAGAAAGGCTCGGTCAAAGGTTATGAGACGGGCGGCGTTGCTTCAGGAGAAGTGACTTCCGATCAGGGCGGCGTGCAGGTGACCATCGTGCCGCTGGGCGTGATCCGGGGGAGTTTTTTACAGGGATCGGTGACGGTGGCAGACGCTTTTAATATCCTTTCGCTTGGTTACGGTAAGGATGGTCAGGCAGGATATCCGCTGGTGAGAGCTTATCTGACGGGGAAAGAACTGAAAGCTGTGGCAGAAGTGGACGCCAGTGTGTCCAATTTCATGGGCGTGGCAAGACTTTACTGCAGCGGTCTGGAATACAGTTGGAACCCGCATCGTCTGATGTTAAACAGGGCGGTGGACATCGGATATAATGACGGTACTTCTGTGACAGAGTTAGACGATGATCAACTCTACAGCGTGGCAGCGGATCTCTATTCCTGCCAGATGCTGGGGGCGGTCAAGGATAAATCGGCAGGCATCTTGAAAATCGAACCAAAAGATGCCGAAGGCAACCCGATCACCAACTATGAAGACCATATCATCTACGACGGCGATAAAGAAGTCAAAGCCTGGTACGCAGTGGCATCTTACCTGGATTCCTTCGCAGACGACCAGATCCCATCGTATTACAGCAAGGCTCAGGAACGAAAGACGGAGATCGACAGCTGGTCGCCGATAGAGATATTCAAACAGCCCAATAAGATCTCAGGGATGGCTACCGGTATTGTGGTGATTCTGATTGCCATCGCCGGGGGGATCGTGTGGATCGTGAAGAGGAAAAAGTTGAAAAAAGGAAGATAATAGAGTATTATATACACAGTTGAGTTATAGTGAATTTTTAGATCTATAGAGTGCCAGGGCGAGGAGAAGTACCATGAAACAACATATTGCCAAACTACTTGTTTTTCTTATGCTGATGACGACAATGATCGTCCCGGCAGATTTGAGTTTCGCAGAGTCGGGAAATGAAAATACGACGCAGACGGAAGAACCAAATGATCCACAAGAAAAAACTGATTTGACACAGGAAACTCCTGCGAAGGCTACGGATGATGAAAAAATCGTTGAAAATGAATCATCACCTAATTCTTCAGTTGCAAAAGAAAGCATTATCGCTGCAGAAAATGACCAGTTAGAAGAGACCGTAACAGAGAGAATGGAGTTCCTTTATATTGAGTCAAAAGAGCTGGTTGCTCCTGGAACGCAGAACATTGTTGTTTCCTGGAAGGAAGCCATTGATGATATTCAAAATATGGTTTTGGTGTATGAAAATGAACAAGGTAAGACATTTACTTTAAAAGAGTCAAGAAGAAACGATGAATCCATAGTATTTACAAAGGATTTTGCTGCTTCAGAAGCAGGTACATACAAGATCAAAGGTGTAAAATACTTTATTGGAAATGAAGAAAAGTATTTCGATTTTGATGATGTGGAAATTGCTGCATCGTTTAAAGTAGTAGAAGGACAAACTATAGAAGATGACGCTATTGCAAAAGTTGAGGTGGAATCTGATGGTACTGTCGATAAAAAAGAAGTACATGCAGAGATAAAAGATGCCGTTACATCAACTGATGCCGCTCCAAAGGCGCAAACAAAAGCAAGACGTGCCAAGAGCAGCAATATTGTTGTTGTTCTTGATCCGGGTCATGGTGGGAGCGACTCAGGTGCTACACGAGGTTCTGTGTATGAGAAAAATATAAATTTCAAGGTGGCACAGTACTGCAAGGCAGAGTTGGAACAGTACTGCGGTGTTACAGTATATATGACTCGCACAGGGGATACGAATCCTTCCTTACAGGAAAGAGCGCAGATTGCAGCAAATTATGGTGCTAATATTCTGGTAAGCATTCATCAGAACTCCGGGTCTTCCTCAGCATATGGTGCAGAAGTATACTATCCAAATCGCAATTATAAACCAGCGATAGGAGACAGCGGCAAAGCGGTCGCTGATTCTATTCAGAAAGAACTGGTTAGCCTGGGATTAAGTAATCGTGGTACGAAAATCAGAAATACAGCAAATGGCTCAACCTATGCGGATGGTTCTTATTCAGATTATTACGGGATCATTCGCAACAGTAAAAATTTAGGCATTCCAGCTATTATTGTGGAACATGCCTTTCTTTCTAATGCGAGCGATTATAACAACTTCCTCAGTAGCGACAGTAAACTGCAGAAATTGGGAATTGCAGATGCAACCGGGATTGCGAAGGCATTTGGATTGAGTAAAGGGAAATGGGAGTCTACAGCAGAGGGTAAAAAGTATAAATATGCAGATGGAAGCTATGCAATAGGCTATGTAAATATTGGAGGGAAGTATTACTATTTTGATGATAAAGGCTATATGCAGAAGAACCATCAGATGATCGATGGGAAACCGTATCAGTTCTATGGCGAAGGGTATGGATATGGAGCAGGCTGGATCAATTATAGCGATGGAAAGAAAGCGTATTGTGAAGGTGGAGGGAAATTAAAGACAGGCTATGTAAATATTGGGGGGAAGTATTACTATTTTGATGATAAAGGCTATATGCAGAAGAACCATCAGATGATCGATGGGAAACCGTATCAGTTCTATGGTGAAGGGTATGGATATGGAGCAGGCTGGATCAACTATAGCGATGGGAAAAAAGCATATTGCTATGGGGGAGGAAAACTTGCAGTAGGGAATGCGACGATAGATGGGAAGAATTATAGTTTTAATGGACAGGGCTTCTTGGAAGGGCATGCAATTACAGGGAAGGTATCAACTTCGGCTGAAACATTAAAGTGGCTCTATGAAAAGAGAAGTTCAATAATCTACCCTTCTTTTTATAAAAACACAGAAGCTTCCGATTTGCTAGCTTTTTGTCAAATCTATGTTGAAGAAGCAGAAACAGAAAATATTAATGTTGAAGTAGCATTTTGCCAAGCAATGCTAGAAACAGGATGGCTTAAATTTGGAGGAGCAGTAAAAATAGATCAGTTTAATTTTGCTGGGATAGGAGCAACCGATGGAGGGGCTTCTGGAGCGAGCTTTACAAATCCACGGAGAGGGATAAGGGCTCATGTACAGCATTTAAAGGCGTATGCGAATGAAGAAGCCCTTATTAATCCATGCGTAGATCCGAGATTTGGATTAGTTAAACGAGGATCCGCACCATATGTAGAATGGCTGGGACAAAAAGAAAATCCGAATGGATATGGATGGGCAACAAGAAAGAATTACGGATATAGTATTTTGGATTTAATTGGAGATATCAAGTGATGTTGAAAAGCAAATCAATATATGATAAAATACCGTAGGTTGTAATTTGTTTTTTAAAAGAAAAAGTGTTTGGATATAGAAGTATGAATTCAAAATATTTAAGAATAGCAATTTTAGTATTAGTGGATGCTGCTATTGTGGCTTTTTGCTCCATTGTGCCGTTGGCGCTTCGCTTTGGTATTTTTACCATGGATGTTACCTATTTGGAGCCGGCAATTAAATGTCTGCCAGCGGATATTGTTATCACAATTGGCGTTTTAGCAGCGTTTAGATTATACAATCGTGTCTGGTCGTATGCAGGGATCGATGAAATGCTTTCTGTTTTTAAAGCTTCTTTGGTGATTGAAGCTTTATATGTTGTATATCGAATCTTTGCCAATGTGGATATGCCCAGAAGTTTTTACATTTTTAACTGGGTATTTTTATTTGTACTTTTGGCGGGTTCCAGGGTTTCGATCCGTGTCTGGAGACAGTTTAGAAGAAAATATGAAAAAACGGAAACTCATCGCAATGTGATGATTGTGGGTGCAGGAGCTGCAGCATCTCTCTTGATCAAAGAACTGCAGTATGGCCCAGGAGATTCCAAGATTGTATGTATCATTGATGATAATCCAGCTAAAAAGGGGAAATATATCCACAGCATCCCCATTGTAGGAAATAGAACGGATATTCCGTATATGGCGAAAAAATATCATATTGATGAGATTATTATCGCTATTCCATCAGCATCTCCGACAACGGTCAGAGAATTGTTGACTATTTGTCAGGAAACTGATGCCCGCCTAAAACGGCTTCCAGCAATTGCATCAAGTTTAACAGCGTCTCTCAGTCAGACAGTGCGGGAAGTAAATTATGAGGACTTGCTGGGGCGTGATGCTGTTGTGATTGAAAATCCAGAATTGGCAAACTTTGTGGCGGAGAAGACAATTATGATCACTGGCGGAGGCGGAACTATTGGTTCGGAACTTTGCAGACAGATTATCGCGAACAATCCGGGAAAACTCTTAGTAATCGATATCTATGAAAATGGAGTATATGAGCTTCAGATGGAACTTAAGCGTTATTATCCGGATACAGATGTGGAAGTGTTGATCGCATCCGTTCGTGACTATGATCGAATGGAAAACATATTCTCAACATATAAACCTGATATTATTTATCATGCGGCAGCCCATAAACATGTACCGCTGATGGAATATTCCCCTAATGAAGCGGTCAAGAATAACTGTATGGGAACATGGAATATGGCAAAGCTGGCGGACAAGTATAACGTGCGTCGTTTTGTGCTGATTTCAACGGATAAAGCAGTGCGGCCTACTAATGTCATGGGGGCAACGAAACGAATTTGTGAAATGATCGTACAGACATATAATCGCAAGTCAAAGACAGAGTTTGTTGCAGTGCGATTTGGCAATGTTTTGGGTAGCAACGGATCAGTGATTCCATTGTTTTTAAAACAAATTGAAGCTGGTGGGCCGGTGACATTGACTCATAAGGAAATAACACGTTTCTTTATGACAATACCAGAAGCTGTATCACTTGTGCTGAAAGCGGGTTTGATGGCCAAAGGCGGTGAGATCTTTGTGCTCGATATGGGACAACCTGTCAAAATTTATGATTTGGCAATCAACCTGATCAAGATGAAAGGATATGTTCCAGGTCGCGATATTAAAATTGAAATAGTGGGATTGCGACCAGGTGAAAAACTTTATGAGGAACTCCTTATGGCAGAAGAAGGGTTGGAAAGCACGACAAATGATTTGATATTTATTGGCAAACCGATTGAATTAGATGATGAAAAGTTCTTGAATCAGCTTGATCAGTTGATTCATATTGCATATCAAAATAGGAATACGATCAAAGCGGAAATCGAAAAAGTTTGTGATACGTATCACCCGCAATAAGAAGGGAAGATTTATATGAACATACCATTTTCTCCACCGGATATTTCAGAACGTGAGATCGAATCTGTTGTGGAAACACTGCGTTCCGGATGGATCACAACAGGACCGAAGACAAAGGAATTTGAAAAGCAAATTGCGGCATATGTGGGGACGGAGCGTGTTGTCTGTCTGAATTCCTCAACGGCAGCAATGGAAATGACTTTACGTCTTCTGGGAATCGGACCGGGGGATGAAGTCATTGTTCCGGCATATACCTATACGGCTAGTTGCAGCGTTATTTGCCATGTGGGCGCAACGCCTGTTATGGTGGATATCCAACAGGATCATCCGGAAATGGATTATGCAAAAGTGGCGGAAGCAATTACAGAACGGACGAAAGTCATCATTCCGGTTGACTTGGCAGGAATCGTATGCGATTACGAGACTTTGTATCGTGTGTTAGAAGGGAAAAAGAGCTTATTTCATGCGAATACAAAAAATGAGCTTCAGAAACATTTTGATCGGATCATCGTAATGGCTGATTCTGCTCATGGCTTTGGAGCAGTCAGAGACGGAAAACGTTCAGGGTGTTTTGCAGATTTTACTTGCTACTCTTTTCACGCAGTAAAAAATCTGACCACAGCAGAAGGTGGAGCCGTTACATGGGAAACTATTAGCGGTGTTGACAATGAGTGGATCTATAAGCAGTATATGAATCTGTCTTTGCATGGTCAGACAAAGGATGCTTTGAATAAGACAAAAATTGGTTCATGGGAATATGATATAGTCTCCCCCGCTTATAAGTGCAATATGACGGATATTCAGGCTAGTATTGGTTTAGAACAGCTCAAGCGATATGAGGGAATGCTGAAACGTCGTCATGAGGTAATCAATCAGTATGATAAGGCTTTTCGGGATATGTCCGTAGATTGTCTTTGTCATGAGGATGAAGCACAGCGTTCAAGCGGACATTTGTATTTCATTCGCCCGAAAGGTATTGGTGAAATGGAGCGAAATGAGATTATCATGAAATTGGCAGAACAGGGTATTGCGACAAATGTGCATTATAAACCGTTACCTCTTTTGACTGCATATCGGAATTTAGGCTTCAAAATGAATGATTACCCAAATTCATATTCGTTTTATAAAAATGAAATCACATTGCCGCTGTACAGTAAATTGACAGAAGAGCAAGTAGAATATATTATAGACAATACAGTAAAGGTGTTACAGGATTATGTGGATTAACTGGAATGATCTTCCGGAAAGCATGAAAAACGAACAAGTACGACATTACTACAAGATATTAAAAAAGAAACAGGGGAGCTTGATTGTAAAGCGTGGGTTTGATATTGTGGCTTCTCTGGTCATGCTGATTCTATTATCCTGGTTATTTCTGATTCTGGCTGTTGCTATTAAAGTGGATTCACATGGCCCGGTATTTTACAGGCAGGTACGAGTAACGACAGGAAATCGAGATTTTAGGATTTTTAAGTTCCGTACTATGATAAATAATGCAGATAAGATCGGTTCTTTGGTGACCACAGGAAATGATTCTAGGATCACGAGGATCGGTGCGAAAATCCGCAAGTGTAGACTGGATGAGATACCACAATTACTCAATATTCTAAAGGGCGAGATGAGTTTTGTTGGGACTAGACCGGAAGTCCGAAAATATGTAGATCGCTATACAGATGAAATGATGGCTACGTTGCTGATGCCTGCGGGAGTTACATCATTGGCTAGCATTAGCTTTAAAGATGAGGATGAACTTATAGATGAATATACTGAAAAGGGTATGTCAGTAGACGACGCTTATATGGAAAAAGTTCTTCCCGAAAAGATGAAGTATAACTTGGAATACATGAACCAATTTGGGGCTTTTCAAGATATAAAGTTGATGATTCAGACTTTCGTTAGCGTTATAAAATAAGGTGGATATAGTACATGAATATTTTGATTATTAATCATTATGCTGGCAGTCCTGAAATGGGGATGGAATTTCGTCCATATTATTTTGCAAAGGAATGGACAGCTATGGGACACCGGGTCGATATCATTGCCGCAGACTTTTCTCATTTGAGGAGGGTGAATCCAGATGTGTCAAGAGATTTTCAGGAAGAAATCATAAATGGTATTCATTATCATTGGATCAAAACGCGACGGTATGAAGGCAATGGTGGACAGCGTGCTATTACAATGGCACAGTTTATTGGAAAACTGTGGCTGCATACAGGACGCATTATAAGGGACATGGATCCGGATGTGGTAATAGATTCTTCCACGTATCCGTTAGACACCTATATAGGGCAGAGAATACGAAAGAAATCGAAAAAAAAAGTTAAGGTTGTCCATGAAGTCCATGATATGTGGCCAATTAGTCCTGTTGAGATTGGTGGTATGTCATCCAAGCATCCATTTATACGAGTGATGCAGAGAGGGGAGGATTCATTTTGTAGAAATTCAGACCGAATTGTTTCACTATTGCCGAATGCAAATGAATATTTACAGAAACATGGGATGTCCCCTAAAAAGTTTTCTCATGTTGCTAACGGTGTTGTGCTGGAAGAATGGAAGCATCCCGGATCTTTGCCGGAAGAACACATTTGTGTTTTTAGAAAATGTAAACAGGAAAACCGATTTATCTTATGTTTTTTTGGTAGCCATACAAAATCTTACGCACTGGACTATTTGATTGATGCCGTAAAGCAGTTGCCGGAAGAAAAACTGGCAGTTGTGTTTATAGGAGATGGAATTTACAAAAAAGAATTGAAAAAGCGAACAGAGGGGATGGAGAATGTTTTTCATTTTTTGCCACCGATTCCTAAACAGAGCATTCCATCGTTGTTTAAATATATAGATGCGGTATATGTTGCAGCCGTAAATAATAATATGTTCCGATTTGGGATTTGCATGAATAAACTTTTCGACGCGATGATGGGAGGAAAGCCGATTTTGTATGCAGTCAATGCCCCGAACAATTACATTAAAGAATTTAATTGTGGAATTTCTGTAGAAGCGGAAGATACTGAAGCTCTGAAAGTAGGGATTCTTAGGTTACTTGCATTACCTGAAGAAGATAGAGAGTGTTTGGGTGAAAATGGGCGGCTTGCAGCATTAAATCATTTTAATTATGGAGCGCTAAGTAAAAAATTTATAGAGTTACTGGAAACTGAAGTTAAGGAGATGAAATCATGAAGGAAGCTTTGTTAAAGAAAATTGAGAATAGGGAAATTACGGTCGGCGTTGTCGGTCTTGGTTATGTAGGCCTTCCACTAGCTGTAGAAAAAGCGAAAGCAGGATTTAAGACGATTGGGTTTGATGTACAAGAGGAAAAAGTAAATCTGGTAAACGAAGGTCATAACTATATTGGTGACGTTGTTGACAGTGATCTGAAAAAACTTGTTGAAGCGGAAATGCTTTCTGCAACGACGGACTTCAGCTTTGTAAAAGACGTGGATTTTATTGCGATCTGTGTGCCGACACCGTTGGACAAGCATCAGCAGCCGGATATCAGTTATGTCAAGAATTCGACAATAGAGATTGCAAAGTATATGACGAAAGGCACTATGGTAGTTCTGGAATCCACTACATATCCGGGAACGACGGAAGAACTAATCAAACCACTTCTGGAAGAAGGTTCCGGTCTGAAATGCGGGGAGGATTTTTATCTGGGGTTCTCTCCAGAACGAGTTGATCCGGGTAACAAGGAATTCAAAACAAAGAATACGCCGAAGGTTGTCGGTGCAATTGGCAAAGATGCTACAGAAACGATTTCTGCTATGTATCGTGCAGTTCTTGAAGGCGATGTGTATGAAGTTTCTTCTCCGGCAGTTGCTGAGATGGAGAAGATCCTGGAAAATACTTATCGTAACATCAATATTGGTCTGGTAAATGAACTGGCTATTTTGTGCGATAAAATGGGTATCAGTCTGTGGGAAGTTATCGATGCTGCGAAAACAAAACCGTATGGATTCCAGGCATTTTATCCTGGCCCGGGGCTTGGGGGGCACTGCATTCCGTTGGATCCGTATTACCTTTCCTGGAAAGCAAGAGAATTTGGATTCCACACTTCTATGATCGAATCGTCCATGATGATCAATGACAAGATGCCTGAATACTGTGTAGAGCGTGCAATGCGCATTCTGAATGGGCATAAAAAAGCGCTAAACGGTGCGAAGGTACTCGTCCTGGGTGTAGCGTATAAGCAGGATATTGACGATTATAGAGAAAGCCCAGCAATTCCGGTGATTGACATTTTAAAAGAAAACGGTGCTGATGTGGAATTCTTTGATCCGTATATCAGTTCCTTTAAGGAAAATGGAATTATAATGGAAGGAATTCCGTCAATTGATGGGGATATCATTGCTCAGTATGATTTGGTGATGATCACATGTGGACATACCAATGTAGATTATGATATGATCCAGAAGAATGCAAAGGCGATCTTTGATACGAAGAATGTAATGCAGGGTATCGCGAACAGAGAAAATATTGAGGTTTTATAAAGTGAAAGTACTAACAGTTGTAGGTGCAAGACCTCAGTTTATTAAAGCCGCAGTGGTATCCCGTGAGCTGAGAAAGCTGCATCAGGAAGTCCTATTGCACACTGGACAGCATTATGATTACAATATGTCTGATGTTTTTTTTGAGGAATTAGATATTCCCAAGCCGGATTACAACCTCGGCATTTCTGGAGGAAGTCATGGTAAAATGACGGGGGAAATGCTGATCAAAATTGAAGAAGTCTTGTTGAAAGAAAAACCAGATATGATGCTTGTTTATGGAGATACGAATTCCACAATGGCTGGGGCACTGGCAGCAGTGAAGCTCAACATTCCAGTATGTCATGTTGAAGCAGGCGCACGCTTGGGTACACTGACTAATCCGGAAGAAGTAAATCGGATCACTACAGATAATGTGTCTTCTATTTTGGCTTGTTGTACGGCATCAGCGGTCGAGTTTTTGAGAAAAGAAGGTAAAACGAAGAATGTTTATTTAGTAGGGGATCCTATGTTTGATGCATTTGAGTTTTATCGGAAAAAGGTAGGTGATACTGTCCAAGAAGAGTTGATTGGTCTACAGGATGAAACGTTGGAACTTCCAGCGGAGTATTACTATATGACTTGTCATCGTCAGGAAAATACAGGAACAGATGACGCTCTTGTAGAAATTTTGAGCGCAGCTAATTCTCTGGATGCACCATGCATATATCCAGTACATCCTCGTAATCTGAAAAGAGCTGTTCGTCTTAAAGACGAGCATGGGTTTGAAAATGTAATCTTATGTAAGCCTGTGGGATATTTAATGTCCGTTTATCTGACTCTCCACGCAAAGAAAATTATTACGGATTCAGGTGGTTTGCAGCGAGAAGCTTTTTTTGCAGAAAAGCAGTGTGTTACGGTATTTAACTATGTAGTGTGGCCAGAAACAATGATAGACAATCGGAACCAACTGGCTAAAGCGGATCGTAATGATATACTGGAGAAACTTAATTGCAGGCAGGTGATATCGGAGAAGGAAAAGCCATTTGGTGATGGACATTCGGCAGAAAAAATCGTGGAACTGATATCAGCATATGAGAAGAGATAAGGAGCCAATATGGAATATTTTGTACATGAAACGAGCATTGTAGATGATAATGTAGAAATAGGTGAAAAAACGAAAATATGGCATTTTTGCCATGTGCAGTCTGGCGCGAGGATCGGAAAGGGTTGTTCTTTTGGCCAGAATGTGAATGTTTCGAATAACGTTAAGATTGGAGATGGTTGCAAGGTGCAGAACAATGTGTCGATTTATGAAGGGGTGGAGCTGGAAGACTATGTTTTTTGCGGACCATCAATGGTGTTTACTAATGATTTAACGCCGAGAGCTAAATACCCAAAAGGATCGGCAGGATATAAAAAAACTGTTTTGCATACAGGTGCATCTATAGGTGCTAATGCAACGGTTGTTTGTGGACATGAGGTTGGCAGATGGGCGATGGTTGCTGCTGGAGCTGTGGTAACGAAGAATGTTCCTGATTATGCATTAGTTGCAGGGATACCGGCAAAACAGATTGGCTGGGTTTGCGAATGTGGAGAGCGTATGGATGAAAGCATGCAGTGTAGTAAATGCTCTCGTAAATATATAAAAACAGTTGCTGGTCTTCGGGAACTGGATCCGGTAGAATAAACACATTTTATGGAGGTTACGAGTGAAAGTCATCATATCACATGATGTAGATCATTTATTTAGAGATGATCATTACAGGGATTTAATTTATCCTAAATTATGGGTGAGGAGTTCCTTGGAACTGATAAAAAGAAAGTATAGTGTGCGTGAATGGTTTTATCGCATGTTGACACCTTTTTCAGAAGAACGACATCATATTCCAGATACCATAGCATTTGATCGGAAAAATGGGATTGAATCTACATTTTTTTTCGGCATGGCTAATGGATTGGGAATGTCATATTCTCTCGAACGAGCGAAAGATGTTATTCATTATGTGTTAGAGCAGGGATTCGATGTAGGGGTACACGGAATTGCTTATAACGATGAAGATAAGATTAAGGAAGAATACGAGCGAATGAAAAACATTCTAGGTCGCGAAAACTTTGGTATCAGAACGCATTATGTAAGATTTGATGGTACGACTTTTCCATTGTTTAATCAAAGCGGTTACCTCTTTGATACTTCTGAGTTTAATAAGACAAAAGGATGCTGTTTTAAGCCTCCTTATAAGATTGGAGACATGTGGGAATTTCCGTTAGTTATTATGGATGGGTATTTGCCATTAAAACTAGATAAAAAAAAGCTTTCAACAATAGAGTTAATCAAAGAGGCAGAGAAACAGGATTTACCGTATTTGACAATACTGTTTCATGATTATCAATTTTGTAAAGGCTATGCTACAGAACGGGAGTGGTATAAGTGGCTGATAGGTTGGCTGAAGGCAAATGATTATCAGTTTATTTCATATAAAGATGCGATTGTCGAGTTAGAGAGGAACGCAAAAGATGAAAAACAATGAACAATGCATCAATTCTATTTTTGAAACGGAATGGTGGTTAAATGCAGTTGCAGAAGACTCGTGGGAATATATTGAGGTTATAAAAAACAATGGTGATATTTCTGCCAGATTTCCTATTTATAAATCTAAGTATTTAGGAAAAAAAACACTGGGAGTTCCTGCTTTGACACAAACACTAGGAATATATCTTGAGGAAACAGGTGCCAAGATAAGCAAAAAATTGGAAAAAAATAAAAAGCTGATAAATGAAATTATTCAACAGTTACCTCCTCAATATAGTTGTAATTTTTATTTAGATATTAATAATGACTATGTATTACCATTTATTTGGGCTGGGTTTAAGGTGGAAGCGATGTTTTCATATCGGCTGGAAAATCTAAACGATTTAGATCTGGTTTGGAAAGGATTTAAAGAGAACATAAGGACAGATATTCGCAAAGCGGAAAAAAATGTTTTTGTTAAAGAAGAGGATAATATAGAAGTATTAATAGAAATGCAGAAAAAAACATTTTTGCGACAGGGACGCTCTTTTCCATTGGATGAAAACATTATTCGGAGGATTGATTCCGCAGCAGGGGAGCGGCATTCAAAATTACTTTTATGTGCGCGAGATTCGGAACAGCGTGTGCACGCTGCCGCATACTATGTTTTTGATGATAATAGATGCTATTATTTGATGAGCGGTGGAGATCCTTTATATAGAAATTCAGGTGCGACGTCACTATTACTATGGGAGGGAATAAAAAAAGCATCAGAAAGAGTTGATATATTCGATTTTGAAGGGTCAATGATAGAAGATATTGAGCGCTTCGTGAGAGGATTTGGTGCAATCCCGCGTAATTATTATCGTGTAAAAAAATTAAATTGTATGCAATCAATAGCGGAGTATTTTAAACCTAGAATTAAACAAATATTACACTACAAATAGGAGGGAAACTATGAAATATGCATTGATCGGGTGTGGCAGAATTGCTACAAATCATATGAAGGCAGCTATAAATAATAAGCTGGAGATTGTTGCGGTATGTGATGTACTTCCGAAAAAAATGGAAGCATTGTTAGCAAAACATGATTTACAGGCAGATACATCTATTAAAAGATATGAAGATTACAAGCAGATGGTAGCAGAAGAGAAGCCAGATTTGGTGAGTATTGCAACCGAAAGTGGTATTCATGCAGAAATTGCATTGTATTGCATTGAGCAAGGTATCAATCTGATTATTGAAAAACCGATGGCGATGAGTATTGAAGATGCAGATAAAATCATTAGTCTTTCAGAGAAAAAGGGCGTTAAGGTTTCTGCATGCCATCAGAATAGGTTCAATGTTGCGATTCAGAAATTAAGAAAAGCTGTTGAGGCAGGAAGATTTGGAAAACTGTCTCATGGTTCGATACATGTAAGATGGAACAGAGACCATGGTTACTATGATCAAGCATCCTGGAGAGGTACGTGGGAACAGGATGGCGGTGCTTTAATGAATCAGTGTATCCATGGAATCGATCTCTTGAGATGGATGATGGGCGATGAAATTGATGAAATTTATGGAGCTACCAGACAGCAGTTCCATGATTATCTTGAAGCGGAAGATGTCGGAATGGCTGTTGTAAAATTTAAGAATGGTGCTATTGGAACTATCGAGGGAACTACCAATGTGTATCCGAAGAACTTAGAGGAAACCCTGTATATCTTTGGAGAAGAGGGTACTGTTAAAATCGGTGGTACTTCAACCAACAATATTGATGTCTGGGACTTTGCAGATGAAACAGAAGAAGATGGTAAAAATAAAGGTTTAAAAGAAGAAACCAGTAATGTTTATGGAAATGGTCACACGAGCCTTTTTGCAGATGTGATTGATGCGATTCAGAGTGATAGACAGCCATATGTAGATGCTATAGCAGGTAGAAATGCCTTGGAAACTGTATTATCTATTTATAAGAGTCAGAAGACTGGTCAATCAGTAAAGCTACCATTGACAGATTTTGCAAGTGTGGACATGAAGGGTGAGTTTTAGGAATGAAAATTTGTCATGTTACAACGGCACACGACAGATATGATGATCGTATTTTTCAGAAAGAGTGTATATCTCTGACGAAAGAATATGAAGTCCATTTAGTGGTTAATGATAATTTTAAAGATGAAATTAGAGAAGGGGTTCATATCCATTCCATGAATATTTCTTTTCGAAATAGAGTTGAACGGATCTGTAGCATTAAAAAAGTTTTAAAGTGTTTATTAACAATAAATGCAGAAGTGTATCATTTGCATGACCCTGAGTTATTGTTAATCGCCACACAATTAATAAAACAGAATAAAAAAGTGATTTTTGACAGTCATGAATACTATTATGAACAAATAAAAACAAAGGAATATATCCCTGCTATCTTTAGAAACATTATTGCAGCATTATATAAACAATATGAGACTTATGTATGTAAAAGAATTAATGGGGTTATTTCTATTTGTCCTTTACGAAGAGAAGATGGTTCTATCTATAACCCATTTCAAGGCAGATGTAAGCTACATCAATATATAGCAAATTATCCAATTTATAGAGAAAGTGAAAATCATATACGGAATGGTAATGAAGTTTTTAAAATTTGCTATGCAGGAGGATTAACGCATGAGCGAGGTATTACATATTTGATTGATGCATGCTATGAAGCAAATTGCAAACTTATTTTAGCTGGAACTTTTTCTTCAACTGAATATCAACATGAATTGGAAAAAAAAGAATCCTATATATGTGTAGATTATCGAGGACAGTGCACCCCAGAAGAAGTTTTTGATATTTATAAGGAAGCTAGTGTAGGGGCATCAACCTTGCTGGATTCTGGACAGTATTTTAAGATTGAAACATTTCCTGTGAAAGTGTATGAATATTTTCAGATGAATCTTCCTGTTTTAATTTCTGCGTATCCTTATGCGATAGAAATGAACGAGCAATATAAGTTTGGAATAACAGTTAACCCTGAAGATATTGGGGATATGAGCCGTGCTATAACAATATTAAAAAATAATAGTACTCTATGCTCGAACTTAGGGCGAGGAGGAAACGATTTATATACAGGAAAGTTAAATTGGAAGCAAGAATCAAAAAAAATGTTAATGTTCTATAAAAAAATAGAAACTTGCTAATATTTTATAATGAGAGTCGTTAGTTATGGATTTTGCATTTTTAAAAAAAATAGAGACCGGATATGAAGAGTTAATTAGTAAGGTTTCGAAAAAAACACTTAGATTAGGGTACACATATTTATTTGTAATAGTATATAAAGTTTTATTAGATTTTATATATTGTAGATACATTGGGGATTTGTATGCGTTCCATTATATTCAAATATCAGAGGTTAATGTAGTAACCGGTTGGGTTGCTATTCTTATAATGGCTTATTTCTTGCATCTATATTATATGCAAGGAACACCATCGGCAATTATATGCATCATGTTTAATTTGTTTTACTTTATGCCGATGACCACTTATTGTGGCTGGGGTGGAGGAAGTAGCAGTTTTTTGTTTTGGGGGATTTTGTACTGGTTAGCTCTAACCTTGCTACAGTTAAAAATCCCCATAGTGGTGTACGAGTCTTCTGTTTGTCAATCTAGGTATTTTAAATTTGAGAATAAAGCATTTTATTTTGTGGTAATAGTAGTTAGCGCAATGTCTTTATACATTTGGGGTAAATATGCAAATTTTCGAATTCTACTTACGTTAACAAATGTATATGAGGTTCGAGATGAAGCAAATGCATATGAAATATCTATGTTAATGCAATATTTTATACAAATGTCTCGAATTGTTGTTCCGATGTTAATTTTATTATCCATAAAAAATAAGCGATATTTCACTTTTTTGTGGCTACTCTTCGTTACTTTAATTAATTTTTCTTATGAAGGGAGCAAAACTGTCATTTTATTTCCGATATTACTCGTTGGAGGGTATATTTTTTACCGCAAAGAAATAATTAATTGTATTTTGCCTGTAACAATTCTAATTCAGGTTTTATCGATAATATCACAAATAAGAGGCAATGGATTACTAATAAGCTTAATTTTTAGAAGACAAGGGGTGCTTTTAGTCCAGTTGTCGGAGGATTATTATAGGTTTTTCCTTTCTCACGCAACAGACCTATTTCGAAATAGTATTATGGGCAAATTTGGATTTGATAGTATATATAGCCTGCCTATTTCAAAAGTAATTGGAAATAATTACGAAACACAAACAGTTAATTGTAATAATGGTTTACTGTCAGATGTATGGGCAAATTTGGGGATAGTTGGAATTATAGTAATGCCAATCATACTTATCATTTGCTTTAGATTGTTCGATATGGTTTCTTATAGGGTTGATATAAGATTAGTCGTTAGTTTGGCTATGTACTATGCTATTATATTTATGAATACTACGTGGAGTACAGTATTGCTGACACATGGTTTTTTACTTATGTGTATAATACTAGTTATTTTTCCTAAAGAAGGAGTAATGCAGTGTGATAAGGAGATGTACAATAGGAATGATTAAGATATCATCAAACACAATTAGAAAGAATTTAAAAAGCAATTTAAAACTAATGGGACTTATTGTAAGTATTTGTATTATATTGGGCGTACTTATTGGGATTGGCAATGCACAATTGTATCAGCCAGAAAAGAAATTGGATAAAACAGAGTTGGAGAGTAAAATTAATTTAGCAGATCTTGATCAAAATGGAGCATACTATTTTAATGCATTCTTCTTATTAAAACAAAAAAGTGATTATTTAAATGCTTATTTAGATTATTTAACACAAGTCGATTTGGATAGTAAGAGTAGGAAAAAATTGCGGAGTGTTGAAATGCGATTGAAGCTTTATGATGACACAGAATGGAGTGAGGCTTTTGATTTTTATAAAAACACTGCACTATCAATAGATAATCAATCAGACTCAACTATCCAATTTTACAATAAAAAGATAAAAGCGTTAAAAGAAGAAAGAAAAAAGGAAATTGAGAAATTAGATGAAACCATAAATGGGAAATATACTGAAGACTACAAGGAAGTTCAGCAAAAAACTAGTGAGAGTAAGATTATAAAAATAGATCAGGAAATTGATATATTTGAAAACCTTGTGAATTTAATTAGTAATACAAACGAAGCTATAATTCATGAGAATTGCTTGAAAGCAAATCAAATTTTAGAAACGAATTATCAAGAGTTGAATGATATTGTAGATGTATATAATAGTACGTTAGAATCAATTTCAAACCACGAAAATTATGAAATTATTTATAATAAGAGGATGTTGAGTCGATATGAAAATACGAATGTAAAACTTAATAATCATTTTGATGAAGAACAAATCATGAAAAATAATGTGAACAATGCCATTATTTATGCGAAGAGTATTGAGGGATTAGATATGCCGATGGAGCGTTTCTTTTCAACGTTAACTTTTTTTTGTTTGTTCGGGGTTGTGATTGCACTTATTATAGGTGGGATTTACGATAAAGGAAACAAAGAAGATGAGCAATAAGAAAAAAATCGTGGTGGATATGTGCTTAAATATAATAGCTGTAACAATACCAGTTGCCGTATTACAGCTAATTGTGTATCCAATTACTGCAAAATCAATAGGTGGTGATTCCTATGGATTGATGATTACTATCTATTCTGTCTGGATAATGATTTCAAACTCATTAGGAAATGTTTTAAATAATATTAGGTTATTGTATGAAAATGCGTATTTGAAGCAAAATATTAAGGGCGATTTTAATATTTTGCTTGGAAGATGGGGATTAATTAATTCTATTATAATATGTGGCATTATAATTTTTTACTGCAAGGGATTATATGCGGAGCATATCATTTTGGGTATAATTATTTCATTATTGATTATAACAAAAGATTATACTGAGGTGGGCTTTAGATTAAATTTAAATTATAAAGCAATAGTGGTTAATAATGCTTTACAAGGAATTGGGTTTTTAATTGGCACTTATATTACAATGAAAACCGGTATTTGGGAGTTTATTTTTCTTATTGGATATTTATTAGGCTGTGCATTTTGTGTTATTAAAACTAGATTATTGAAAGAGCCATTTGTAAAGACAGGATTATTTTCAAAAGTGAATGGAGATGTAAATCGTTTAGTAATTGCAACCATTATTAGCAATATGATGAATTATGCTGATAAGTTAGTTTTATACCCTATTATAGGTGGATATGCAGTTTCTGTGTACTATACCGCAACTATTTTGGGAAAGATTATAGGGATGTTAACGGGTCCGATTAATAGTGTAATATTAAGCTACATTTCAAAATGGCAAGGAAATAAAAAAAGGATTCTAAATAAAGTTTTAATAATTGGATTTCTATTATGCTTAGTGGGATATGTAATTACATTAATAGTGGCTAAGCCCATAATTGGTTTATTGTTTCCGCAATGGGTGGAAGAGGTTATGCACTATATCCCAGTAACAACCATAAATGTTTTGCTTTTAGCTCTAATTTCTATTGTTTCGCCATTTGTACTAAAATTTTGCAAAATGGAATGGCAAATAGTTATAAATTGTGTAAGTGTAGTAGTATATTTTTCAGGAGCTTTACTATTATGGAAGTTTTTTGGGCTAATGGGATTTTGCTTTGGTGCAATGATAGGTACTATTGCTAAATTAATTATAATGTTAGTCGTTTATTACGGGCAGAGACAGTAAACACATAAGAGATTTAGTGACTAATACTGTTTATAGAATAAAATGGCGACAGGGAGAAGATGTGGGAATTAATACGGCAAAATTAACAAGATATCAGGAATTGTTTAGAATCTGATAGTATTGATATGTAGAAGATGTTGTTGTATTGCACTAAAGTTGTTTAGTTTGAGGTAAATATGCTATTTTCAAGTTTGATTTTTTTATTTGTATTTCTTCCAATTGTACTAATATTATATCATGTAGTGTGCGGGCACAGTATTCTGGCAAAAAATATATTGCTTCTTTTTGCCAGTTTATTTTTTTATGCTTGGGGAGAACCGAAATTTGTTTTGATAATGATAGGATCCATCATATTTAATTATAGTTTTGGGCAGATGATACATCGCTGTTCAAAGAGGAAAATGGCAAGCATTTTGTTGCTTATTTCCATTATTTTCAACCTGGGTGTTTTGTTTATATTTAAATATCTGAATTTCACAGTAGATAATTTAAATACAATTTTTCATGATCTAATTCCACCTACAAATATTACATTGCCAATTGGGATTTCATTTTTTACATTTCAAGCAATGTCATATGTTATTGATGTGTATCGAGGAACCGTGAAAGTACAAAAAAATCTTTTCAATCTTGCTTTGTATATATCTTTTTTTCCACAGCTTATAGCAGGACCGATTGTGCGGTATAGCACAATTGAAGAACAAATCTCACATAGAAC
>ERZ826220.1144-NODE-1144-length-27966-cov-3.254953_pt1 | contig 27966 bp, 22 predicted proteins | sample MGYA00519927_ERZ826220 | MGnify/ENA primary metagenome ERZ826220 (study PRJEB31778, sample SAMEA3449225) | human gut metagenome | biome: human gut; feature: human-associated habitat; material: faeces | place: United Kingdom | collected 2010/2012 ... | reverse complement strand
GAGCCGATACACAATCTGGTCTGCGAGGCGGTAAAGAAGCATTCCGTGACGGCGGAGGACAGCTATCAGGTGTTCCTGAGCCGTTTTCTGACCGAGGCTATCGCCGGAATACTTCTGGACTGCATCGAGCGTGACATGGGAGACCGCAAAAAGCTGGCGGAATATATAGCGGCTACCATCACCGGAGCTATACTCGGTTCGCTGGGCGTTTCAAAATAAGCCGCAGTCAGGATTTGATTCGAAGCCGATAGCATTTTGAGCCGTCGGGAATATCGAACCACTATGTGCTCAGCGGCGAACGCCCAATAACGCTAATACAAACACTGGCAGGCTTTTCAGCCTGCCAGTTTAATATTACGCCTTCATACGCTTCTTATAATCCGCCTTGATCTCCTCAAGGGCAACTGCGTCCTGCTTACGCTTTTCCCTTGCGTCGCTCTGTATCTTCTGAACCTCGTCGATACCATTTACAATGGTAGTCCAGGTCTCCTGGAGGGTCTCCACCTTGATTGAAGAGCCGGAAGCCATAGCCGCGATCTGCTTGCTCTGCGCAACGGTGTTCTGCGCGTTCTTCTTGAGCATTTCGTTGGTCTTTTCGTCGAGCGCCTGCATGGAATCAGCTATTATCTTCTGGCGCTTGAGCATGATTGCCTGCGCCAGCGCCTGCTTGAATACCGGCATGGTGATGATGAACGCGGAGTTTATCTTTCTCACCAGGTTCAGGTTGGAATACTCCATGGTCTTGAGCATGGGAACCGTCTGAATAGCCACGTTCTCAGCTACCTTGAGGTCCATGACGCGCTGGTCGAGTATCTCGCGCATCTGGGTCAGGTTGGAGAGATCCATGCGTATCGTGCCGTCGTCCGGGTTAGCCTCGCACTTTGCCGTGTAGTCCGCGATGTACTGGTCAAGCTCCTTTACTGCCTGTTCGCCCGCCATGATGTACTTCACAAGCTCCTGGTAATAGCCGAGGTTCGCGTCGTACATGTTGTCAAGCTTGGTATTGGCGTCGCCGATCTCGTTTTCGTACTTCTTTAGCTGAACGTAGATTCTGTCGACCTCGCTGCCCATCGTTTCGTACTTGCCGATGATCTTCTCAAGCTTCTTCTTGAGATTTCCGAAGAAGCCCGGCTTCTCGTCCTGTATCTCCTTAATATCGAACTTATCCATAATGCTAGCAAGTTCCTTGAGCATTACGCCGGTGTCGTTCACCTGGTCTATCGTCATGGATTTCAGCACCTGGTCGGAAGCCTTCGAGATCTCCTCTGCCGCCTCTGCGCCGAACTTAACGATGGTGTTGGAATCGTTGAGGTTGATGGTGCTCACAAGCTTGTCGATCTCCTCGCTGGTGGCAAGCTCCTGCTTGATCTGGTCAGCCGTTACCTGAATATTGAAGTTCTTCGCTTCCTCGATCTTCACATCGAGCGCAGCTTCCTCGGGGGTCTTTGCAAGAGTGGTCGCCGGAGCAGTCTGGGGCTGTGCCGCGGGCTGCATCTGAGAGCCGGGTGTAAACTGTAATCCCATAATCGTTTGTTCCTTTCAAATTTACTTTCTGAACAGCCTGCCGAAAAATCCGCCGTTCTTCTGCTCGGAGGGTATCTTAAACTTCGGCACCTCCATATTGTAGAGAAACTCGTTCTGAGTATGCTCCTCGAATGCGTCCGCAGAAACGAACGTTTCGAGATTCTTGTACCCCGTCGGGGTGTATATCAGTATATCAAAGCCGATAAGATTGCACAGCACAAGCTGAATGCACTCCTCAAGAGAAAAGGTCTGCTCCACTGCGTCTATCCATATCAGCTTCGGGAGCTGCTTCGTGAAATCAAAGCTTTGCAGCAGCTTCATGAACTCCTTGTCGAGGTTCAGCCCGAAATGCATCACCGAGCACATAAGCTCGTCGCCCTGAAGCTTCAGGAACCCACTGTCCGCCGCTTCCTGGAGCTTGAACAGGAGCATATCCTGTATTCTGTCCGGAAGGTAGCTGTAGCGGTTCAGCGAGGACGCCTTCAGCCGCTCGGCGTCGATTTTTCCGTTGCGGTAGAAGCTGCGGTAAACCGACAGGTCGGGATTCGCTGTCGGCTGCTGGTCTGCGGTCTTTACACGGAGAATAGTCTCCGGCGTGAGCCGCTCGCGTATCTCCTCCCAGTATGCCGCCGCGCTGCCGTCCTTTACTCCGCTTATCTTTGCGAAGATATTCGGCACCGTTACAAGGTTCCCGGAGGTCTCAAAGCCCTGCCGGAACCGCGCTTCCTGCTTCCACAGTATGCCTATCTCCTCAAGCGTGGTTTTCAGCGTGACGGTCTGGCTGTTCGGGAACTGGAAGTCCCGGAATATCCCCGCGTCGCCGCCGTAGAGCATGGTGTCAAGCTCTCGCTCCGCGGAATACGCCACCGTTGCGACCTTCATCTTGACCGCCTTGCTGGGGTAGCTTCCGCTCTCCCTGCTCTGCGGAAGCTGGAAAATCTGCATTCTGTTGTCAATGTTCTTGTCGACCGTGATATCCAGAAGCTGCTTGTTCGGCGTGATGTAGATAACATCGAACCCGCACCGCGACATGAAATGCAGGAAATACAGCTCCGACTGCGAGATATCCCCGTAATACAGCACCACCGGAATATCCGCGTACTGCACGGCGTACTTCCGCGCCTGGGTGCAGCGGTACAGCCAGGAAATAAGCTTGCTTCCGTAGTTGAAAACCACCGTCTGATTGCCGGTGTAAAGCTCGTTGAGCAGCTTGCGAAGCTCCGTTTGGGCCAGCGCGGTGCGTATCGGATCGCCGTTCAGTTTTATCAGCAGCGCCAGCTCGTCTATCATCTCGCCGGTGCTGTTCCTGCTGACCGTCCCGAGCTGCCTTATCTCCTCGGCGGTTGGGTTTTCCATCGGCTTTTCAATGAAAATAAGCTGCTTCTTGCTTCCCGCGAAGCCTTCTTTGAACTTCAGCAGCATGTTGTTGTACACCGCTTCCTCGTCATAGCCGATGAGCGCCGCGAAGTACACAGGGATAACCCCGCCCTCGCGGAACACTCCGCCGTTTTTAACGACGCGGGTGCGGTGTTCTGTCATGAAGTCCTCAAAGATCCCCGCCGCTGTTGTGCTGAGCCGCTGCACGGTGTTTTCCACCTGCTGCGCGGAAGCCCTCATCTGGCTCATCTGAGCCGCCTTTGACAGGTCGATGTGCGAAAAATCCATCTGTATCATTCCGCTCATGGAGCCGGTCATATTCTGAACGCGGTTCGCATGCGGAAACTTGTCAAAGTCCTTGTCCATGCCGTAGGAAACGTACACGATACGCACCCCGGCAAGGTTCATGATATGCAGGAAGTACAGCTCGCGCAGGCTCGCCGCGCCTATCAGCACCAACGACTGCGGACGTACCGCAAGGTACTTCATCAGCCAGCAGAATATCACGAGGTAGGTGTTCCTGCCGTTTGCGCCGCAGTTCCTTGAAGCCTCGGTGAGCGCCTCCGCCATGGCGCCGGCGTCGCATTCAATGCGCTGCGTCGAGAGCCACGACTGTAATCCCGCCTTCACCGACTTAACGTCGCTGAAATCCCCCGCGGCGTAGTTCGCGGCAGCGCTGACCTCCGCAGTGGAAGCCATGGGGATCTTCCCTTCGAAGAACAGACCGTTTTTCTTCGCCGCCGCGTAAGCCTCGATCAGCATATTCTTGAAAATATCGGCATTGTCGTAACCGGTATAACGTACAAATCCTGCGGAAGCCATTCTGTCTGTCCTGTCCTCTCAATTAATGTGTAAAGTGGGTTCCCGAAAAACCGTGACGGAGCTTCGGATCCTTTATGTGCTTGCCTGTATACCGTAGCGGCTGCAGAGCTTCACCAGCCCGTCGCGGTATCCCGCGCCGACTGCGGATATCCGCCACTCGCCCCGGTATATGTAGAATTCCATCGCGATGATGGTTATTTCGTTCGTTAGCCCCGGTATGTCGAACCTCACGCGTTCCTTTCCCTGGGAAAACAGCGCCACCCTCGGCTCCCTGACCTGCGAAAAATTCTTCACGCTGTCTCCGGAATAAACCGAGTATGCCACAGAAATGCGCTGCACCTCCGGCGGGAGCTTCGCCAGGTCAATGGAAATATGCCCGTCGTCCGGGTAGTAACGCACCGCGCCGTCCTGGGAGCGCTCGTTTCCGAAGAACACAAGATCGCCTTCTCCGCGGCATTTCTCGTTCTCGTCAAGCAGGAATACATATGGGTCGATATCCGCGTTTCCGAGCCGCTGCCCGGTGAGGTACACCTCCACCGTTCCGGAGAGGTATCCCGCCGCCGGAACGCGCTGACCCTTCCGCAGCTCAAGAAGCTGTTCATCTGACAGCGGAGCCGCCCCCACGTCGGAGATCACGTCCGCCGGCTCCGGATTCACAGCCATGGCTGGAGCTGCGGCGGTCAGCGGAGCGTTCCTCGCTATCTGCGGAGCCTCGTAAATGAGCCGCTCCTTCACCGCCGGAGCATTCGCCGAGAACCTTCCGCTGAGGTATATCCTCCTGCGGAACTGCGAAACCAGAAGCACCTCCGAATAAACCAGCGAAGCGGAGCCGCTTCCGCTGACGAACACCCTGACGCTGCTGCGCCCAGCCGGGATATCCTGCGGCTCGAACCTCACCCCGGAGGCGGTGCAGACCAGCTTCGCCGGGGCGGGAATATCCACTGTGATAATGAAGCTGTTCTCCTCAGACGGGGAAAGCTCCCCGAGCTGAAGCGCCCGCGGGATACCGCACTCGCCGTCCTCCGCGCCGAAGCCGGAAACAGTGCCGAGCACCTCCACGCCCCTGATATTCACCGGGAATTTCGCGGTTATCGCAGGCTCAGAGAGCGCGCCTTCGGTTATCTCCACGCGAAGCCCCTCAAGGGTCACGCCCTGCGACGAAACCTCGATAACGCTGCCGTGCTTAGACCACACGGTGGCGCTGCTTCCGCGGAGAGTCAGCGGCTTGTTTATAACAACAGGTCCTTCGTACTCGCCCGCCGGGAGCGCGGCTGTTCCCCCCGCCGGGGTATTTGCAATTATATCTGACAGAGCTGACAAGCCGCTTCCCTCCTGACCGGTGCTGATTTCTGATTAATTACACGTTGACGCCGTAAGCGCGGCAGAGCGCCTCGAGTCCGCCCTGGTAGCCCGCTGCAACCGCGTTGAACTTCCAGTCGCCGTTGTAACGGTAGATCTCGCATACAACAAGCGCAGTCTCGATGGAGAACTCCTCCATGAGGTCGAAGTGGATAACTTCCTCGCCGTTAACGTCGTCGGGGTTGTCGATCTTAACTACTCTTACGTACGCGTTGGATACCTGACCGAAGTTCTGGTTGCGCTGCTGTGCGTCGAAAATCGTTACGGTAACTGCGATCTTCTCGATCTCCGGAGGGATCTTCGTGAAGTCGATGATGATAGCCTCGTCGTCGCCGTCGCCCTCGCCGGTGCGGTTGTCGCCGGTGTGGACTACCGCGCCGTTTCTGCCGTTGAGATTGTTATAGAATACAAAGTCCTCGTCGCGGAGAACCTTGCCGTTTGCTCCCAGAAGGAACACGCTCGCGTCAAGGTCGAAATCGCTGCCGCCGTCGTACTTGTTGGTGTCCCAGCCGAGACCGATCCTTGCCAGAGTTACGGACTTGTCAAGACTTACGCGCTGACCCTTAGAAAGATTTACTGCCATTTTGTTTTCCTCCTTGAAAATCATATATGTTGTCCCCCGCGACCCCGCATTCTGCGGAGCCGCCGGGAATTTACCGAGCCTTACTTGTTGGAGACCGCCTTTGCGATACCCTTTCTGATGAGGTCCACCGGAATAATGGAGATCGCCATTACAAGCACCATCAGCCACTCGGCAGCATTCAGACCGTAGCCGCTGAGGATAGCGCCGCCGAGGTAGGTCATGAGTATCTGAACTACCGCGATTATACCGAATACCGTAAGGAATCCCTTGTTCTTTCCGAGGTTCTCGAACAGGTTCGCGCGGTCGGTTCTTGCGTTGAACGCATTGAACACCGCGATGAAGATGAAGAATGCGAAGTATGCGGTGTGAAGGAACATGTGGGTCTCGCCCTCGATGGTGTTCTGACGGAGGAAGCCCCAGCTTTCGAGGAAGCTTACGCCGGGTACGTTCGGGTCAGCGTCGAAGCTGCCGAGTACCAGAAGCGCGAGGGAAAGAATGAACGTCCAGCCTGCGCCGGTGATTATCTGGGACATCATGTTCCTGCTGATTATCTGTTCAGTTCTGCGCTTGGGCTTCTCGTGCATGAATCTGGAGAGAGCCGGCTCGCCGCCGAATGCCAGAGCCGCCAGCGTATCCATTACGAGGTTTACCCACAGAATCTGGATAACGGACAGCGGGTTGTCAATTCCGATGAGCGGGCAGATGAAGCTGATGAGAACCGCAGAAACGTTGATAGTGAGCTGGAATACAATGAACTTCCTGATGGAGTTGAAGATGGTTCTGCCGTAGAGGATAGCGCGGTCGATGGAGTTGAAGTTGTCGTCCAGGATAACGATATCGGACGCTTCCTTTGCGACTTCCGTGCCGCCGCCCATTGCGAAGCCTACGTCCGCCTTCTTGAGCGCCGGGGAGTCGTTGACGCCGTCGCCGGTCATGCCCGCAACGAGGTCAAGCTCCTGGGCAAGGCGCACCAGACGGCTCTTGTCGGAGGGAAGCGCTCTTGCGATAACGCGGATATTCGGGAGCATTTTCTTGATCTCCTCATCGGAGAGCTTTGCAAGCTCGTCGGAGGTCAGGACAACATCGGTGTCCTTCTCGAGCAGACCAGCGTCCTTCGCGATGGCAACTGCGGTCTCCTTGCGGTCGCCGGTGATCATTACCACCTGCACGCCTGCGCCCTTTACCTCCGCGATGGCGGTCACGGACTCCGGACGCACCTCGTCGCGGATACCCACAACGCCTACCAGCGTCCAGTTATTGCTGTCGGGGAGCGCGTCCTCGCCGAGGGCGTCCTCAGTGGTAGCGAGCACGCGGATAGCGCGGTTTGCAAGCTCGTCTATCTGCTTGTTGAGCTGGGTCATGTCAAACGGCTTCTTCTCGCCGTTCACGTCCCAGTAGTGGGAGCATCTCTGGAGTATCTTCTCGGGCGCGCCCTTGATGAGCGTCAGGTCGTAGTCGCCTGTTACCTGGGTCGCGGAGTACTTGTTTGTGGAGTTGAACGGGATATTGCCGACCGCCTTCACGTTCGCGGAACACTCGGTGCCTGCCGCAAAACCGAGTATAGCGCGCTCGGTGGCGTTTCCGCCGATCACCTTCATGTCCTTGCCCTCGCCGGAAACGACGGAGAGCGTGTTCTTATGGATAGACAGCGACAGAATATCCTTCAGCTTTCCGCCGATGTCGCCGAACTTCTTGGATTCGTTGAGGGCGCCGTCGATGAACGTTACCGCCTCGAGCTTACCCTTGGTTATGGTGCCGGTCTTATCGGAGAACAGGATATTCAGGGAGCCTGCGGTCTCGATACCTGCGACCTTTCTTACAAGCACGTTGTCCTTGAGCATCTTGCCCATGTTCTGCGCGGAAACTATTGCGATCATCAGTGGAAGTCCCTCGGGGACAGCCATTACGATGATGATGACCGCAAGCATTACGGACTGGATAACAGCCTCGAGCAGAGCCGCCCACTGGAAAACTCCCTCTGCGAACAGGAACGCTTCGATGCCGCCCTCGCCCATGAACAGCGTCTTTATGAGCATCGCGACCGCGATAGCGATACCGCCGATGTAGCCGAACTTGCTTATGCCGTCAGCCAGCTTGCCGAGCTTCACCTTGAGCGGAGTCTCGCGGTCGTCGTCGGTCTGGAGTTCGCTTGCGATCTTGCCGTATACGGACTTGTCGCCGACTACGGTGACTTCCATCACCGCGTTGCCGGAACATACCACGCTTCCGCGGAACACCTTGTGCTCGTTGTCGAAATTGAGGCTCTCGTCGGTATCCTTCCAGCCCTCGGGAACTGCGAGCTTCTTAGCCTCGCGGCTCTCGCCGTTGAGCACGGACTGATCTGCCTTGATATCGCCGTCGATGATGATACCGTCAGCCGGAACCTTATCTCCGGACTGTAACAGGATAGCGTCGCCGACCACGATGTCGTTTATTGCCACCTCGGCAATCTCGCCGTTGCGGTAGACCTTGCACATAATGCGGGAAGCCTCTTCCTGGAGCTTCTGGAACGCGTTCTCGTTCCTGTACTCAGAGAAGGTGGAAACCAGCGTTGCAAGCGCGATAGCCACGAAAATTCCAAGAGGCTCGTACCATTCCGGAGCGCCCTCCTTGATGATCCCAACGCCGCCGAGCACTGCCAGAACAACGTTGATGAGCAGGGCAACGATGAGTATTTTTATCATCGGGTCGCCGAGGTTGCCCTTGAGCTTATCCCAGAAGCTCTCGGACGCCTGCTCCGTCATGCTGTTGTCGCCGTATTTCTGCCGCGACTCCTCAGCCTGCTTGTCTGTCAAACCAAACTGCTTCATAAATTTTCCCTTTCTTTCAAAAGAAATCACCCAAAGGACTAGTACACCGATACTTCGCACAGCAGACCGTCATCACGGTCGGTCATGCGGAACACCGCTCCGTCCCTGAGCTCTACCGCCTGTCCCTTCGGGACAAGCCTTCCGGAGGGAGAAGTCATGCCCTCCACCCCGTTGTTGACGAGCAGCCACATTCCGTTATGCCTGCAAATGTACGCGCGCATATCGGTGCCCGCCTTTTCATCATTGTGGACAGCGGAACTTACGTGCCAGTCGTACAACGGCATGCCATCGTACGCGATAGCCTCGCCGTTGTCGCGGTATACGCCGTTCCTGCCCCTCATCATGCTCTTGAAGCCGAGCCTGATCACCCTGTCCCGGAGGCGTGTTCCGCAGAAGGGGCATACGGGAGCACTCTCATCTCTGAGAATGAACCATTTTTTCTCGCAGCCGGGATTCCCGCACTTCACAAGTCTGTCCCACGCGCGCAGGAGCTCACGCTCCCACTCCATCGCGGTCGGTCTTTGTGAAGGGTCGTGAAGCCCGTCCACGAACGCCCTAAGGAACAACTGCTCAAGCCCCTTCGAAAGCGACTGTATCGTCACATTCAGATCCGGAGGACGGTTGCTCCTGTCGTTTGGGTTTTCTATAAACAGCGCTTCCGGTCCCATCGCGAGGTAGTCGTCCTCCTCGGCGGAAGCCGCGCTGTGTATCTTAGGTCCCTTTAAAGGGTGCCTGAGAAAGAGATATTCGTAAATAAGCACCGGCAGCGCGTGCAGGTCTGTGGAAACGCAGGGCAGGCAGCGCCGCGGGTCGTTGTAGTCGTACTCCAGCGTTGCGAGAACCTCCGGCGCTATGTACCCGGACGTCCCGCACACCTCCGGCGGATACTTTCCCGGAACCACCAGCGAATCTATGTCGATAACGACGGTGGAACCGCTCTTGGGGTCGATGAGCACGTTGTTGCAGGATAGGTCGGAATGCGCAAGCCCCGCCTGGTGCATTCTGCGAATGCTCCTTGAAAGGCATATCGCCGCCCCGAGCATGGTGCGGAAATCGCCTTTTTCCTCCGGGGCGATGTACTTCCTGAGCCTTCCGGTGAACCAGTTGCTCTTTTTGTCCTTGCCCTTGAGGTTCAGCCCATTCGTGGAAGCGTTCCCGCCGAAAAAGAACTTCTGCGGATAGGTCGGGCAGACTATCCCGAACTCCGGCTGGCTGACTATCGCGACAGGCCAGCAGAACCGGCTGCGGAAGTACTCCGCGGTCTTTTCCGTATTGCCGAGCGCTCCCCCCGCCTTCTCCGACAGGGTGGGATTATAAATGCTGACGATGGTGCGGATACGATCCTGAATGTTCGGATTGTGCCCGTCGCGCGGGTCGTTGAAGAACTGCACCGCGTATTTTCTGTCCGGTGTGAAGAAGGTGTGCTTCATTCCGCCCCGGGGCGCGTTGGCGTCCACCACGAAATCAAGCGTGCTGCCAAGCGGCGAACCTTCCTCGAGCACCGCAGTCACTATCTGACCGCTGTTCATATTCCGTCAGTCTTTCCTTTCCGCGGATACCCGCGATTCATTATACGTTATGCCGGAACTACTCCGGACATGTTTTTCAGTCCTGCGCGCTGAGGTCTAGCACCACAAGCGTGCGGTCGTCGAAGCTGCCGCGCTCGTTGTAGTTGTCGAGCCAGGTCAGCAGTCTGTCCTGCGGGCGCTTCCCGATGAATACTCCCCAGGAGTCCAGCGACCAGGGAGCCAGCTCCCCGCGCCTGTCCCACAGCCCGTCGACGTCCTCGCCATCGTTCAGGAGCTGCTTTGCGTACTGCAAGGCAACAGAGCGCTGATCCGGGCTTACCGACGGGAACCGCACAGGCTCCGGCGGGAGAGGCTCAGACTTTCCGCCAGGCATGGGGATTATCCCGTTGAGCATGAGATCAAGGCACAGCCGCTTCATCTGGGGCTGCGCCGGGAAATAATCGTCCGCTACGCCGTCGCTCATCAGCATTATGATGTCTGACTTTCCGCGGCTTATTCTGGTCCTGCGGGCGATTGCGCCTTCGGAGACGTTTTTTTCCGACAGGAAGTCAGTTTCGCCGGAGTACGCGCCGCTGTCCGCTTCGCCAAGCAGCCGGAAGCAGTTCTCGTGACCTGCGTTCCTGTCGATGGCGCAGATACAGCCGTCGCCTATCTGGGCGGAGAGCACGAAGTTCTCATGCCCGCCGTTTATCTCCAGCGGGACCACCAGAGCCGCAAGAAACGTGCTCCCCATATCCGCGAGGGTAGGATTTCTGCCGAGACTCGCGGTGTAGGCGCTGTCGGAGTAAATGCTCCCGAGCTTCTTTATAACCGCGTCGAACGCCGCGCGTGCAGCGTTCTGTATCAGCGGAGCTATCTGTCCGCAGGCTTCCATGAACTCTGCCCCGGACATATCCCCGGAGAGCTTCACGCGAAGCTCCGGCTGGCTTTCAAACAACCCGGAGACCGCGCCCCTGAGGTACTCGACGGCTCCCTCGCAGCTTACCCTTGCGCCGATGCGCGACAGCGGCTTAGAGCCGGCGCCGTCCGCGACCACCGCGATAAGGCAGCCCGCGGATTCCGCAGTTTCGAACCAGTCGTCGCAGTTGGTGCCCTCGTGCTTGTGCTTCTTTCCGCGTACCCGCGCGCCTATCGCCTCGCACCTTCCGACGCGCTGATATTTGCTGTGGAACTCGGTATGAAGCTCCGTGCCGTCCTCTATCACCGTGCGGTAGCGCCATATCGACGCCGTGTGCCGCATTACCTCCCGGTCGGAGAGCTTCGAAGCCTCCGGCTTCGCTTCTTCGGGGGTTCGCTCAGGCTCCGGAGTTTCATAGGATTCCGGCGCGGATTCAGAAAGCACAGGCTCCTCCGCTCCGGAAACGTCAGCTAAGGCCTGCGGTTCTTCTGATACAGGCTGTGCAGCGGTTACGCCGGATAGGTTCAGAGCGTCAGGCTCCTGCCTGATATCTTCGTCGTACATAATACCCCCTTATCAGGGAACGATAACAAATCCCTGGGGAGGCGGCGGAAGCTGGATAGCCTCTCCGGGCTTTGCGTCTATGCTCTTGGAGGACGCCTTTATCGAGCCGGACACCCACGCGAAGAACGCCGCGAGGTCGCCGGCGGTGAGGTTGTTCATCATCAGGACGTTGTTTGTTATCTTGCGGAGAGTATTTGTATTCGCGTTTGCTCCGGCAGCGCATGCGATGATGTTTCCGGTGGAAACCGACTTGAGCGCTTCGATTCCTTCGTCGAGGTTATCGGTGGGAGCGCCGTCGGTCAGCAGGAACACCAGCGGCTTCCAGTCGCCCTTCTGGGTCGCGGTGGAGGTGCGCACCTCTGTACGGATGCAGTCCGCCAGAACGTGGAGCGCTCCGCCTAGCGCAGTTGCGCCGCCTGCGGTGAGTTCCGGCTCCTTGAAGAGCATCAGCTCAGTCAGCGGGGATATCTGCCGCGCGGTGCTGTTGAATGTGATAACTGACAGGCACGCTGTTTCCAGCGCCTGTGGATCTCCCTTGAGTTCGGTGAGGAGCGCCTTGATTCCCTGCTTCACTGCCTCGATAGGCTCGCCTGACATGGAGCCTGAACAGTCCAGCAGCAGATAAACCGGCAGCCTTCTGATGTAGTCTGACATTTGCTTGACCTCCTGACATGCCGCTTCGCCGCGGCTTTATTGCTTAATTTACTTTAAGACCTAACCAGACCGGCAGACTATATTCTGCCAACTTAATGTTAATTATACCCTAAAAAGCCCCCCATGTCAATAGCATATTTGAATCATATGTCCAAACTATGGAACTCCGGAAAACCAAAATCCCCCGGGGATACCGGGGGATTTTGGTAATGAAGGAGGATCATATATCATGTTGGATCGTTATGTCACTTGTGTTTCTGAACATATTGTATCATACCCGGGAGGAAAAATCAACATATATGACAGGATTGTAACCGAAATCCGGATATTGTAATTATTCAGTAACTTTTCAGTCTCTTTTGTAACCATTTTGTAACTTTTCTGTAACCCGACCGAGAACACAATGAAATAAAGGTGAAAATTTTAAAAAAAGACTGTTCAAACACAGCAAAATGTGCTATACTATACTAGTATATAAAATGCATTATTATGCACAGGAGAGAAACAAATGATATATCTGGACAGCGCCGCCACCACGAAGCCCTGCGAACAGGCAGCGGACGCTATTTTATCGGCAATGAAGAACAGCTTCGGAAACGCTAGCTCCCTGCACGGAATGGGCATACGTTCCGAAAAGATCATCGCCTCCGCGAAAAAGACCCTGCTTGCAAAGCTTGGCGAGGGCGACATAATATTCACCTCCGGCGCGACCGAGAGCAACAACACCGCGCTGCTCGGCGCTGCGGAGACCTATAAGCGCTCCGGCGACCGGATAGTCACCACGGCGATAGAGCACCCCTCCGTCGCGAACGTCATGACAAAGCTGGAGGAGCGCGGCTTCCATGTGGAGCGCCTCGCCCCGAAAGATCACCCCGACTTCGTGCAGGCGCTCGCCGACGCAGTCGATGAGCATACCGTGCTGGTGTCCTGCATGGCGGTCAACAACGAGACCGGCTTCGCCAACGACGTAAAGCGGCTGTACAGGCTGGTCAAGCGGAAGAATCCGAAAACCATCGTACATATCGACGCAGTTCAGGGATTCCTGAAAGTCCCGCTGGACGGCGACCTTATCAGCATTTCCGGCCACAAGATACACGCAAGCAAGGGTATCGGCGCGCTCTATATCAGAAAGGGCATACGCATTTCCCCGCTGCTGGCAGGAGGCGGTCAGCAGAAGAACCTCCGCAGCGGCACCGAGCCGGTGGAGCTCATTGCCGGACTTGAAGCGGCGGTCAGAGCCTACCACGGCACGCCGGAGCACTTCGGAGCGCTGAAGGCTCATATGTTGGACGGTCTTTCCGCGCTCGGCGGGATAACCGTGAACTCCGGAGAAAACTGCGTCCCCAACATCGTGAATTTCAGCGTTGAGGGAGTCCGCTCGGAAATAATGCTCCACTCCCTCGAGGAGCGCGGGATATATGTTTCAAGCGGCTCGGCATGCTCCCGCGGAAAAACCAGCGGAGTCCTGGCGGCGTTCGGAATACCCGATAAGCTCGCCGACAGCGCAATAAGGGTCAGCATGTGTGCAGACACCACCGAAGCCGACATCGACGCGCTTATTGAAGGGATCAGGGCGGGTATCGCGAGATTCCGCAGATAATATCGAAAAAGGAACAGAACAAATGAAAGAGATAATTCTTGTAAAATACGGTGAGATAGCCCTCAAGGGTCTGAATAAGTCCACATTCGAGGACATGCTCCAGAAGAACATAAAGCGCCGCCTGAAAAAGCTCGGCACATTCGGGTTTTACCGCAGGCAGTCAACCATCTACATTACTCCCCCGGAGGAAGCCGACATCGACGAGGTGATAAACCGCCTTCAGAAGATATTCGGCATCAGCGCGATACAGCGCTGCGCCGTATTCCCGAAGGATTTCAGCGTTATCGCGGAGCATGCCCCCGAGTACCTGCGCGAAGCCCTCGAGGGCGCAAAGACCTTCAAGGTGGAATCCAAGCGCAGCGACAAGGCGTTCCCGATGAAGACCCCTGAGATACAGCAGGAACTGGGCGCGGTCATTCTGGACGCGTTCCCGCACATCGGCGTGGACGTCCACGAGCCGGAAGTCACCGTGCGCCTTGAGATCCGCGACAACGGAGCCTACCTCAGCGCACTGAGGATCCCCGGCGCAGGAGGAATGCCGGTCGGAAGCTCCGGCAAGAGCCTGCTCATGCTCTCCGGCGGCATAGACAGCCCGGTAGCCGGCTACATGATGGCAAAGCGCGGTCTCATCGTGGACTGCATTCACTACGTAAGCCCGCCATACACCTCCGAGCGCGCACGCATGAAGGTCGAGGCGCTCTGCGAGAAGCTCACCGACTGGTGCGGCAATATCGTGTTCTACTGCGTTCCGTTCACGGAGCTTCAGGAGGCGCTCCGGGACAACTGCCCCGAGGAGCTGTTCACAGTTCTCATGCGCCGTCTGATGGTCAAGATCGCCAACCGCATATGCGCTGCGAACGACTACGGCGCGATAATCACCGGCGAAAGCGTAGCCCAGGTCGCAAGCCAGACGCTCCCCGCGATTTTCTGCACCAACGCCGCTGCGGAGTACCCGGTATTCCGCCCGGTGATCGGTATGGATAAGCGCGAGATAGTCGACGTCGCGCGGCACATCGACACCTTTGAGGTGTCCACCCTGCCCTACGAGGACTGCTGCACGGTATTCTCCCCGAAGCACCCGAAAACCCGCCCGTCGCTTGAGGAGATCCTCGCGGCGGAGGCGTCGTTCGATTTCGAGCCGCTCATCGAAAAGGCGGTAAGGGAGACCGAGGTGAAGCAGTTCAAGTACGGCGTGAGAAACGTCGACCTTGACATGTGATATGGATATTCAAAACATTTATAATAGTATAGCGGAGCTTTCCCGCGAAATCGTCCGGGAATGCACCGCGCGCAGCGTGAAAATATCCACGGCGGAAAGCTGCACCGGCGGAATGATATCCGGCGCGGTGACTTCCGTTTCTGGAAGCTCCGCAGTAATAGAGCTGGGAGTCTGCTCCTACTCTAACCGCATAAAGCACAAGATCCTGCATGTTCCTGCGGAAGTGCTCAAGCGGTTCACGGAATACAGCGTGGAATGCGCCGCGGAAATGGCGAAGGGCGTCATGGAGCTTTCCGGCGCGGACTACGGCGTTTCCACCACCGGAGTGGCTGGACCCACCGGCGGCAGCGCGGAACACCCGGTCGGGGAGGTCTGCATAGCGGTCAGCGGAAGAAACGGCTGCCGCAGCGAGCGCTTCCTCTTTGCACAGGGCAGCGCAGACCGGGAGCTTATCCGTGCGCTTGCGGCGGAAAAGGCGCTTTCAATGCTGCTCTGCGAGATAAAGAAATAATCTGGGGTGAATATTAATGGCAAATTACACAGACAAGCCTAAGAAGCACGCTTCAAGGGATATCGCGGTCGATAAGCTGGATTTTTACACCGAACCGCATAAATCCCCCAAGAAGCAGGATAAAATAAAGGGCAGGCCGAAGTCCGGCTGGGCGCGGTTCTGCTATGGGGCGTTCCCGCAGGCGGAGGACTCCGGCGGCGAGAAGGTGCGCAAGATCGTACTGATAGTGGCGGTCGTGGTTTTCGTCGTTACCATCGGCGTGCTGATCTCTCAGCTTGCGGGTATGGGCGCGGATAAGAGCACCAACTCGAAAATCGCCGATATCGCTGGAGTCCCCGAGGACAGTCTCGTTAACGTAAACCCGGACTACGACCCGTTCAACACAAACGCCACCGCAAGTCAGGATCAGACCGAGGAGATCGACGTTACTCCGCTCGTGAATACTCCGATAAACCCGAACTGGGACGAGCTTCTCGCAACCAACTCCGACGTCAAGGGCTGGATAAAGATAACCGGAACGGCGGTAAACAACGTAGTAGTAAAGTCCTACGACAACAGCTACTATCTTACCCACAACCTCTACCGCGAGGACAGCGTTTCCGGCACCATCTTCTCCTCCTACCTCAATAAGTGGGACGGCACTGACGACAACATCATACTCTACGGTCACAACATGATAAGCGGCGAGTTCTTCGCGCACGTTACACACTACGTTCCCAACATGGCAAGCAAGGAGCCGCTGGCGTTCTATAAGGTCCACCCGACGGTAATGCTCGCAACGCCGAGCGGCGGCTGCGAGACCTACAAGATATTCGCCGGTATCCTCGCAAACACCCAGAGCCAGTACGGCGAGGTGTTCGACTATGTCGACAAGACGAAGTTCTACAGCAAGGATGACTTCAACAACTTCATCATCGACGTAATGGACAGAAGCTGGTTCTTCACCGATGTGGACCTCACCTACGGCGACCAGCTCCTCACGCTGTCAACATGCAGCTGGCCCCTCGGAAAGAGCGTGGATACCCGCTGGGTACTGTTCGCGAGAAAGGTTCGCCCCGGCGAGAGCGAATCCGTCGACGTTACCGTTGCCGAGCAGAACCTCAACCCCAAGCTGTTCGATTACTACTACAGCAGAATGGGCGGCTCCTGGGCAGGAAGCACATGGGATAAATCAAAGCTGCTGAGCTACTAAACGATCCCGAAAGGATAGAATATCATGGCTAATTTTGTTGAAAAGGAAAACATCTTCCTCAGAATCGCTAAGTACCTTTTCCCCTGGAAAGGCGATAAGCCAGCCGAGATAATCCGCAAGTGCATTTTCCTCGGCGCCGCTGTTGTGCTGATAGTTTCGCTGGTGATGATAATTTCGTTCTACGGAAGCACCGCGCAGGACAACAAGCTCAACGAGCAGATATCAAGCCTCTACCACGGCTCCGCCAGCGTCACCATCGACCCGGTGAAGAAGGACGAGCTTGTCAAGGAGTACCCTGAGGTAAACGAAGAGTTCCTCCCTCTGCTGGAGCAGAACAAGGACGTTATCGGCTGGATAACCATGGGCGACGAGGATTCCCCCTTCGTTGACAACGTGGTCGTTCAGGGCGACGACAACGAATACTACCTCGACCACAACCTCAACGGCGATTACAGCAAGACAGGTACGGTATTCGCGGACTACCGCGAGAAAATAACCGCGGAAAACACCCCGGCTAACATTATCCTTTACGGTCACAACGTCAACACCGGCGAGTACTTCGCAAGGCTCACAAGATACTTCAACTACCGTACGCAGCTCAACTACGGCATGGACTGGTACAGAAAGTACCCCACAATAACATTCAACACGCTCTACCGCAAGTCCACCTACAAGATATTCGCCGGCATGCTGGTGAACACCGAAGAAAAGGACGGCGAGGTGTTCTACTATCTCCAGGGCAGGAAGTTCAAGAATAAAGCGGCGTTCGATGATTACGTAGCACAGATTCTCGACCGCACCACCTTCTACACCGACGTAGACCTCAAGTACGGCGACAACCTCATCACCCTGTCGACCTGCATTCTCGATTACGGTATCGACGCGCGCTGGGTCATTTTCGGCAGAGAGGTCCGCGAGGGCGAGGATCCCACGGTCGACGTAAGCAAGGCGTACGAAAACCCCGACCCGCTGTATTTTGACTACTATTACAATGTATTCGGCGGATCATGGGGCGGCAGAAAGTGGGACGCTGATATGATCTACGATTACAGCTATACCGTTGAGTCCAAAAAGACCGACGAAGCATGATCTCTGAAAGGATGTTATTCTCATGGCAGAAATGGATATGGGTCTTTCCCCGAACAATAACAACAAGAAAAAGCGCAAGAAGAAAAAGCAGAGTCTCGGCGAGAGCCTCCGCACCGGACTGCTCCCCTGCAAGGGGGACAGCTCCTCCGAGGTAGCCCGCAAGCTTATCTTCCTGGGTTCGCTTTGCCTGATGATCGCCGCGCTGGTCATCATCGCGGTTCACTTTATCTCCCTGCTGAAGCCCGAGGCTCCCATCGGGACCTCCGTTGTGGACAGCAACGGCGAGCAGGTGGTTCAGGACGAGCAGCAGGTAATCGTAAACCTCCAGGCTCCCACCAAGGAGCAGATCGAAAACCTGCCGGAAGGCTCTGTAAACGAGGAATACGCGGCGTACTACGAGGCAAATAAAGATTTTGTCGGCTGGATAACCATTAACGGCACCAACGTCGACTACCCCGTAGTCCAGGGCGAGGACAACCTGTTCTACCTCCACCACAACTTCAACGGCGAGGAAGAATTCGCAGGAACCATCTTCACCGACTACGAAGGCAAGTTCGGCCCCAACCAGATGCCGAACAACACGATACTTTACGGTCACAACATGCTGTACAAGTACAAGTTCTCCGCACTGAACAACTACAACAACAATATCGACTTCCTCAGGGAGACCCCGGTAGTTGACTTCAACACGCTCTACCAGGACAACAAGTACAAGATATTCTCCGTGTTCATCACCAACACCGACGAGGAGCACGGCGATGTATTCGACTACACCAAGTACGTTTACTTCAAGAACAGCGACGAATTCTACGAATACATAAAGGAAGTAATGGACAGAAGCAAGTACAACACCGGCGTTGACGTCGAGTACGGCGACGAGCTTCTGACGCTCTCCACCTGCGACGGCTCCACCGGATTTGAGAACATGCGTCTTGTTATCGTGGCAAGAAAGGTACGCGAGAACGAAAGCCCCGACGTCGACACCTCCAAGATAACCCGCAAGGACAGCATAAAGTACTTCAAGGCATACACCGACGTTTACGGCGACAAGTGGAAGGGCAGGACCTGGGATATCTCCCTTGTAAAGGGCATGAAGGAATACCTCGAGGACAACGGCCTGATGGACGATCCGTCCAACTACTGATACCGGAGGAACTATGAAAAAGCTATCACTTGCGAAGATCATCGCGGCGCTAGTGATCGTGAACTGCTACATGTTCACATGCGGCGTGATGGGTACTGTCGGCGACGCGCAGATGCTCACCGAGGACACCTCCGAGGAGCATTCCGAGACCGCTGCCCCCGCCGGCGACATCGACCAGGCGGAGGGTCAGGGTACGCTTGACTTCCTTGTACCAGATGAGACCGGAACGGGCGTGGTGCAGATAAATCTGCTGAATATGGCGCCGATGTCGCTCTCCGACAAAATGGTGATGAGTACATACAGCGCCCTCAGCGATGAACTCCCGCAGCCGCAGGAAGCGACCGACGAGATACTTGGCGAGGACGACTCCACACTTGAGCCGACCTCCGAGACCTACGACAGCGAGGAAATCCTCGGTCCGCGCGAGGAAACCGAGGAGATCCCGGCAGTGACAACGCCTCCCGCTACAACGTCGACTACAGCGGCAACAACACAGACGACCGCTGCGACAACGGCGACAACGGCAACGACTGAGCCGACAAGCGCTGCGGCTTCGACGACCACCACGGCGAAGGACATCGGAGGTATCCCGGTGGACGCCGACGACGTTCCGCCGGTAAGCTCCGCAAACGACGACCAGCCGGACGAGATCGACCCCGACAGCAGTTCCAGCGACGCGGCGGCGGGCGAGATACTCACCGTCAAGGCGAACGGAAGCACTGTTTCCGGCTCGGCGCTTGAGATAGTCGGCAGAATGACGCAGAACGAGGTCGGACACACCTTCGCGCCGGAAGCGATAAAGGCGCAGGCAGTGGCGGCTTATACATACGTTAAATTCTGCAACGAGTACGGAACCTACCCGAGCGTAGGTCTTGCGAGCACGGTCTCTGATTCGGTGAACGTGCTTGTGCAGTCGGTGCTCGGAAAGGCGATCTACTACAACGGGGCGCTCATTCAGGCTGTGTACTCCGCGTCCAGCGCGGGCTACACGGCTTCCAGCAAAAACGTATGGGGAACCGATTATCCCTACCTCCAGAGCCGCTTCTGCGACCTCGACAAGCAGTACGACCCGAATTACGGCAGGAAGGTGGAATACACCTCCGCTGAGATAAAGAGCAAGGTTCTGGAAAAGACCGGCATCGACCTCACCGGAGACCCCTCCGGGTGGCTTTCTGTAGAGACCAATGTGGACGGCTTCTACGTAGGTCAGATGAACGTGGGCGGATATCACAGCTACACCGACAGCAGCGGCGATTCCGTAAAGATAACCGGACGCGTGTTCCGCGAGAGGATCATGAGCTTCGAGCTGCGCTCCAGCGCGTTCGACGTTGAGTACGACGCGAACTCGGATAAGTTTATCTTCACCACCTACGGATACGGCCACGGCGTTGGAATGAGCCAGAACGGCGCAAACGCCCTCGCGACCTACCTGGGCTACGACTACAAGGAGATCCTGACATATTATTACCAGGGTACCGAAGTAAAATAAAAAAGTGGGCGCCAGCCCACTTTTTTAAATTCGGAATACATAATTCACCGTAATCGCCATTATCCACGATCAATTTATTGCCTGATATAAATTCCCTGATCCTCGATGTAATCCTCAAGCTCCTGCTTCATATCGTCGACCCAGGTGTGTGCGGAAGGCTCCGCGGAAACTCCCGGCGCACTTTCCGGCTTCTCATCGACGGGCTGTTCCGGAAGGGTTTTCTTTTCTTTGTCATCCATGGCTGTGCTCCTTTCCTATATTACTATGATACCACATTTCAGGATCAATTTCAACCGGAGGTAAAAATATGGCTACATGGCTCGCTCATCTTCGGGTCGCCGAACTTATTTCCTCTGAGCTGCGCGCACCGTGGCTCTCAGAGCCGGACTTCCTGGCGGGAAATGTCGCGCCGGACTGTGGAATTCCCGTCCCGGGAGGGTTCGACCCTCCCAAGGAAGTCACGCACTGGACTCAGCGTGGAAAGGGTCACTGCGACTACGAGAGATTCTACCGCGAGATGATCGCCGGAAAATCCCACGACCCGCATACGCTCTCTTTCCTGCTGGGGTATTACTGCCACCTCATGGCGGACGTCCTGTGGGTCAGGCGCGTCAACGAACCATGCAAGGAACTCCACCGCGAACTCTATGCCGCCGACCGCGCCGAATACTACCGCCGGGTTAAGCCCGAGTGGTACGCAAACGATCACCTCTACCTCCGCGAGCACCCGGACTGCCGGGTGTTCCGGGAATTCTGCAAGATCGCTGATTATCCGGTGAACTGCCTCCCCTACTACGGCTCCGACTATGTTGAGCGGCAGATACGGAATATTCAGCAGTTCTACCTTAACCCGCCGGAATTCAGCACCGATTTCCACTTCCTCACGCCGCAGGCAATGCAGGAATGGGTCGGGCGCTCCGCGCTGGACATCGCCGCGCAGGTATCCTCGCTGCGGCTTTCTATCTGAGAATATCTGAGCAAACCCCCGGTTTTCGCCGGGGGTTCTGCTTATGCGGTTTTATATTCAGGAAGGTTATGAAGAATGCTAGTTTAGCTGAACGTTACTCAACGTCCTGGAGTGCGTCGTAGCCGGTCTCGCCCGTGCGAACCTTTACAACGTCCTCAACATCATATACAAAGATCTTGCCGTCGCCGATGTGGCCTGTGTACAGAGCCTGCTTAGCGGTCTCAACGACTGTCTCAACAGGAACCTTGCATACAACGATCTCGACCTTTACCTTGGGCAGGAGCGTTGTCTCGACCTTGACGCCGCGGTAGAACTCAGTAGCGCCCTTCTGCATGCCGCAGCCGAGTACGTTGGTGACTGTCATACCGGTTACGCCGATGTCGGACATCGCATGCTTGAGAACTTCGAACTTCTCCTGCTTTGCAAGGATAACCACCTTGCTCATCTTTGTGCCGTCGGAAGGCTTAGCGCTCTTGTATGCAACAGGAACAGCAGCCTCAACAGGTGCAGAGCCCATCTTTACGGTCTCTACTTCCTTCTCCTTGCCGGAGGTAGAAAGCTCTACGTGCATTGCAGGAACGAAGTCCGCATAGGAGGAAGGCAGACCGTGCTCTGTAGCGTCCAGACCAACGATCTCTTCGTGGCGGGAAACTCTCAGACCGATCGTCTTCTTGATGATGAAGAATGTAAGCGTGATGGTAACTGCCGTCCAGGCAAGTACGCTGACCATACCGAGGAGCTGTACGCCAAGCTGTGCGAATCCGCCGCCGTAGAAAAGACCTACAGCGTGCTCGCCGGTGCCGTTTGCAGCAGCTACGCCGCCGTTCTGACCGTTGCCGTTAGAGAAGAGGCCAACTGCAATGGTGCCCCAGATACCGTTGAAGAAGTGAACTGCAACAGCGCCGACCGGGTCGTCGATGTGAAGCTTGTAGTCGAGGAGCCAAACGCCGAAGCAAACCAGGAATCCGGAAACCAGACCGATGATCGCAGCGCCGAGGCAGTCGGTGTCAGCGCAGGGAGCCGTGATAGCAACCAGACCTGCAAGGGAAGCGTTAAGGCACATGGAAACGTCAGGCTTACCGTGTCTGATCCAAGTGTAAACCATGGTTGTGCAGGTTGCAACCGCAGGAGCTACTGTAGTAGTAAGGAAGATATTTGCGAGGTAGTGGGTATCGGAAGCGGCAGCGCCGTTGAATCCGTACCAGCCGAACCAGAGGATAAATACGCCGAGGGCGCCGAGGGTCATGGAGTGACCGAGGATCGCGTTAGGCTTGCCGTCCTTTCCGAACTTGCCGATACGCGGACCGACCATCTTTGCACCAATGAGGGCGCACAGACCGCCGACCATGTGGATACATGTGGAACCAGCGAAGTCAACGAAGCCCATCTGAGCCAGCCAGCCGCCGCCCCAGATCCAGTGAGCCTCGATCGGGTAAACGATCGCGCTGATAACGCCGGAGTAGATGCAGTAGCTGAGGAATTTCGTTCTTTCTGCCATCGCGCCGGAAACGATAGTTGCGGCAGTCGCGCAGAAAACGAGGTTGAACACGAACTCAGCACATCTGTTGAAGTCCGAGAAGCTGCCGAGAATGTCGAGGTTCGGAATACCGACCAGACCGAAGAGCGTATCCTCGCCGAGCAGGAGTCCGAAACCAAGAAGGATAAATACTACTGTGCCGATACAGAAGTCCATGAGGTTCTTCATGATGATGTTGCCGGCGTTCTTTGAACGCGTCATACCTGTCTCGACCATCGCGAAGCCGCACTGCATGAAGAATACCCAGGCGGCACCGATAAGGTACCATATGCCGTTTACATCGCTGCCGCTGTACATCGTTTCATCAACGACAGCCTGGACCGCTGCGTTCTGATCCGGGGCGAATACCGTTCCCGCCTCGGACAATAAAGTCAATAGTGTGTTCATTTAAGAACCGTCCCCTTTCTGTTTTTGAAGCTGTCAGCCCGTCCCGCATAACCGGAGGCGGCAGCCCGTATTGACTTGATATGCTAACAAATCGGGGCTATGACCGGCAGGCTTCGCCATTGAAGTCTGTCTGTCATAGCCCCTTTGCTATGGTCTGATTATACACCAAACAAGAATTTTTGTCAAGCGATTTTTGCAAGTTTTTGTGCTAGAAATTGCATTTTGGCATATTGACGAATACTGTAGTTGAAACCATGAGTTCAACTATGCAAACATTACAAAAAGCACAAAAAATCAGCTCAAAAACGTGATTTTTCTCAATTGAAGCACATATTTCCGGGCGTTCCAGGTATCAGAGGAATCAATTTCCGGCATGACTTCGGGTATGTTTTTTCTGAAATTGCAGAAAATATCGATGTAAACTTTCAAAAAGGAGCTGATCACCATGTCAAAAAAGACGGAAGCATATATCAAGAGCAGCGCCGCCGGTCTGATAGCCGGAGGTCTGGCGTTCATGGCGGTGAATTCCCTCAGCAGGCACTCCATGAAGCGCCGCAGCACCGCGAAGGTATTCCGAATGCTGGGCGCGCTTATGGACACCATCTGAGCACCCGCTTGTTCCGGACACAAAAAAACTCTCCCTCGGAGAACCGCGGGAGAGTTTCAGTTTAATTGTGGTTCACTGCCTGAATCCTACAGCAGGGAGCAACTTCACATTGCCGACTACATAGTTAAGTATCGGCAGAGCGTCGTGAGCGTCTACCGCGCCGTCCGCGTTGGTATCGCCGCAGCGCTTGTCGAGCGGGTAGCCGTAGGTCGCGTACTTGAGGATAGCCGCGGCGTCGTGAGCGTTTACAACTCCGTCGCCGTTAACGTCGCCGCAGAGATACGCAGGAGGCGCCACCTCGCTTCCGAGCGCGATGAAATAGCGGCCGCCGCACTTGATATTGAATATAACGTTTCCGTCCCTGTCAACCGCCGAGATATCCTGGAACACGAGCTTCCCGGTCTCGTCGTTGTAGCTGTAGAGCGCCGCATTCTGACCGATATTGTCCTTGCCGATGAACGCCGTGAGCTGAGCCGTAAAATTCAGCAGACGCGCATTTATTCTGAGCTGCCTGCTGTCAGAACAGAGGATACCTGCATATGAATCCTCCGGGATACCGACGTCAACGCCGGAAATGCTGAGGTCGATGTACTTCCCGGGTACCGCCTTCGCGCCGTCTATTTCCCATATTCTGCCGAAGCCTGCGTCCATTATCAGCTTCATCTTTCTGTCGATCGCTGCCTGGAGCGCGTCCTCAGGCATGGTAGTCTCATCGTTGAGGGTTATCTCGATAACCGAGCCTTCCCCGGTGGACTTTATCTCCTTTACGATATTATCCCAGCCCTCGGATTTCAGTGTTCTCGCCTTCTTAATTCCGTTCACCCTGTTGCCGAAGCCTCCGGTGGAGCCGCCGTCATTACCGCTTCCAGGATTTATCTCGCTGTCAATGGTGACAAGCCAGTCTGACGCGTGCGTAAATTCAAGCTTCGCGATATACTTACCGCTTTCCTCGGCAAGGTCGGAGTATACGCTCCATTTGAGCTGATCTCCGGAAAGCTGATACAGATTTGCGTAATACGTCCCCGGGTTAGCCGGCTTGCCATCGCTGAGGTTCAGCTTCAGCAGCGCCGTGAATCCGAAATCTCCGCTGTGCTGAATGGATATCTGCATTTTGTACAGATGTCCGGAAGCAGTCTTTACCGCTTCCGCCCAGTTGCTTTCAGCGACCCTCATTATTCTCAGGTCGATCGGCTTCGCCGTATAATCCGCGTCGAAGCCGGTTATTATCCAGCTATAATCGCCGTAATTCAGCTCGACTTCCCTGCCGCTGTCCTTTATCTTCTGCATAACCTCGCCGGGAATAATCTCGCCGTCGGGCACGCTGATAACCGGGTGCTCCCCGGCAAGCTCGCCGTCAACGAAACCCCAGATATCCTCCGGAAGCTTATCAAACGTATACTCAACCACAAGCTCGTTGGCTGTGAAGTCCCTGATAACCGCATTATGACCGTTCACCTTTGCTGTGGTCGTTCCGTCGAACGCAAAGTATTTCTCCGGGCTGAGGGTTACGGATACCGTGTACTGCTCGCCGGCAGCGAACTCGCCGGAGGTATCGAGGGTTTCACCGCGGTACCACGATACTTTATCCACTGCGTAATCTGCGCCGGAGGGAATATCCGCCGTATCCGCGAACTTTACGCCGATTTCCGGTTCAGCAACGGTTATATCCACCTGCGGAATAATATCATTGGGAAGCTCCTCCTGCGGGATATACGCCACAAGTACGCTTCCGGCGGCGATCCCAGATATGGAATCAATGCCGAAACCGTCCTTGTCATTAGCTAGTTCGCTGAGCCTGCAGCCTCCGTTTTCTCCAGTGGAAACGCCCTCGAAAAGCTTCCAGTTTTCGAAATCAAACCCATAGTGCTCCTGGAGATCCAGCACACTGGACAGATCAGCCGCTTTTGCCGGAAGCTCCGTCACATTATACTGCTTGAACTGCGACAAATCAGCCAGCACGTCGCCGTCGAAGCAGCTTGAACTTGTGACATACATCTCAGGGCACATTCTAAGAGTTACCTTCTGGACGTCCGTGTGCTGCGCGAGGAACTCATTTACTGTTTCCTCAAGCTTATCACCGGAAGCGCTGAACATCGGATATGCGCCGCTTCCATCGGAAACCAGCCACAGAGTATCGCTGCTCTCGCCTGATTTCACATACTTGAACGCCTTGTTATTTTCATATTCGTCGCAATGCCCTGAGGAAAAGCTGCCGACGGATTTTCCACAGCGGTCAAGGACCTCAAATTCAGCGAACCGCAGAAGTTTTGCCCGATCCTGATTGAATTCATCAAAATTGCGAACCATGCGGTTTATGAAATCCCACGCCTCTTCGCCGGAAGATACATTGAGCATGGAAACGGCAACATCAGGCACGTAATGCACGAAACAATAAGTTGCGTCAAGGTTTCTGCGGTTCTCGTCGCTGATGGTGTAACAGCTCCCTAAAGGCTGGTCAAACGCGGAATAGTACTGTACCTCGAATTCGATTCCTTTGAAAATCAACTGGAGCGCGATATTCTCGTACTTCGAACCCAATGCGTTTATCGCGTCCACCATGTCAGAAGTTTCGATATAATCAGCGGTGCTAGCCTCAGCGACCGGGGCGATGTCATTAAATCCGGAATCGCCGACCCACATTCTCCAGCTGGAAACCTCATGCAGGGGATCCGGAAACGCATTCATCGCATAGCTTTTAACGTCCACGGGAAATGTCAGCAGATTTTGCTGGCTGTTTCCGGAAGCAGCATTATCGCTGTTATCCTTGACGTTATAGACAGTATGTTCGTTAATCAGCTCAACATCGCCGCGGTCGGTGGAATCAGTTTCAAGCGCCGTGAGATACTCCTCCAGCCCGCCGCCGGAAACGCCATGATGCGCGCCTTCATATATAACGTCAAATGCATTGGCGTCGCTGTAACTCCCTAGTTCGTTCAGAATATCGCCGGCATGACTATGTTCATAACCACTGTATTTGAATTTGCTCACAACCGCCGACGCATTGACCGGTATCGCGGAAACCGTCAGGGCTCCTGCCAGTGCCGCAGCAAGCAGGCTTTTCATCTTATTCTTTGATCAAATGTATCGTCCTTTCCTGATGAAGTATATTATTGTTCCGTTATATTTTACAATGAATCACGGAATTTGTCAAGATATGTCTTCCTTACCGTCGCAATTTTCTGCACAAATGTTTGGCATGGCACGAAATATCTGCGCCATGCCGCTTTACATTCACAGTTTGACCGTTTCGTACATATTCTGCAAAACCAGCCAGTTCGGAACGTAGCACCGGTTGACCGTCCACCAGCTCGCCCCGGCAAGCCTGTAATCGTCGATGAGCTGAAGCTTCGCATCTATGCTGCGCGGGTCGTCGAACCACACTACGTGCTGAGTTCCGTTGTCGGTGTAGTAGAAATACGGCGTCTGCGCCTGCTCGTCGAACTGTATCTCCACACCGTATCTAAGGGCAAGATCCACAGCCTGCGTTAAGCTTACGCTCTGCGCCGGAGTCCCGCGCATAAACGGCAGCGTCCAGTCGTAGCCGTAATTGGGCATTCCCATCAGTATTTTCTCTGGCGGTATCTCGGTCACTGCGTAGTCTAGCACGCGCCGCACCTCGTTTATAGGAGATACCGCAAGCGGCGGGCCGTATGTATACGTCCGGCGTCATTATAGGGAACCTCTGTGGGGAGGTTTTTCGGGCAAACGCGTCTTCAAGAAGATGGTGCGCACTGTACATTTTCGCTCACATGAGGTTTTTAAAGGGGATCATGTGTTATTATGCACCAAAATGGAAAGATGCAGGCAAGCGCCGTGTAAGCAGTAAGCGTCGCCTGGCAAAGGCGCTATCCGTTAATTGTGCGGTGTTGCCCTTGAATAATTCCGGACATATGCCCGGAAAAGCAGATCAGTTCTATTGACAAATCATGATTTCTAAGGCAACACCGCACAATTAACGCCCCATTGCCATAAAAAGAGTGACATATTGTGAAATTCGTGTGAGTTACCCATCAGGCTCGCCAGGGCGCACTGAATCAAGCTGCCAGATGAGGTCTGTCAGCCAGAATCAGATTCGCCAGGGCGAACATGATATTCAATTTAGCG